>Ga0164241_10000166_pt1 | contig 156721 bp, 155 predicted proteins | sample OricomyardsoilBY_FD_108780 | JGI IMG/M metagenome (GOLD analysis project Ga0164241, IMG submission 108780) | Backyard soil microbial communities from Emeryville, California, USA - Original compost - Back yard soil (BY) | ecosystem: Environmental > Terrestrial > Soil > Unclassified | place... | reverse complement strand
TATACATTATGCGAAGTCTCATCAGGATCCCCAACGCGACCTTCGGGCCTACGGCCCGGACGCCTCGCAGTTTCTGGAGAGCACATACGCCGCGATCTGAAAGTAAGTGTCCGGGACTTTCAGGCCCTTGGTCGGGAAGGTAACCGCGGCGCTGCTGACGAAGGCGCTGAATTCCGCGAGCGTCTTGCTGTTGCGATACTTGTCAAAGAACTTCGCGCCAAGCAGCGGCGGTACGTTGCCGCCTCCGCTGTCGAGAAACCGCAAATCGTCGGCGGACAGCGTCTTGATGTCCGGTTGCTCATTGGCTGAGTTGCCAGGTATCCGGCCAGCCATGCTGAATTGATGGCAAAGCGCGCAATGGGAATTGAACGCTGCCTTGCCGGCCTCGGCATCCTCTCTGGTATACGGATTCACCGTGCACAGATCCTGCGCCTGGGCCAGTGAAGCAACGAGGGACAGAACGAGGGCGCGCGTGATCTCTTGCATGGAGTGTGGACGTGAAAGCAGCCGAAAGGTTCGGGACTTTTCTGATGAGTCTAGATATATCAATATGTTGAATGATCGTTCTCCAGTAACTGATGAGCTGATGGAGTCTGGTGGCCGCGGTTCCCCTGCCCTGCACGCTTTCCTGCAATCGCTGGGACGTCCCGCTGCGGAGAACATCTTCAATCCCTGGTGCGACGTGGACCACGGTACGGATCTGCGGCGCGACGCTGCGCGGCAGCGAATCAGGCGTCTGCAGGCTCACCTGCGTGGCGACATCGAATATGTGCTGGTCGGTGAAGCCGCGGGCTACCAGGGCTGCAAGGTCTCCGGCATTCCCTTCACCAGCGAGCGACTGATCCTTGCGGGGCAGATCCCACGCGTGGCAGCAGCGGCGGCGCGCCTGAGTTCGAGGGGCCGTCCCTGGAGCGAGCCTTCGGCCACCACGGTGTGGAAGACCCTGTACGCGCTGGGAATTGCCGAGCGGACCGCACTGTGGAATGCCTACCCGTGGCATCCGCACAAGCCGGACAATCCGCATTCGAACCGCACACCCACGCGCACCGAGCGCAGCGCCGGCGTTACCGTGCTCGAAGCATTTCTGCGCCTGTTTCCGGGCGCTCGGGTGTTCGCGGTGGGTCGCAATGCCGAGCGCTCGCTGGCCGAACTGGGCATCCAGTGCGCGGCCCTGAGGCATCCATCCATGGGGGGCGCAGTGGAGTTTGCGGCCCAGCTGCGGCGGGCGGTGGCGAAGACCTCAGCCCCGTGACAATGGCGGCAGGCCGTGACGCGCGCGGGCGCGCGAGCACTTTTCGTCACCGGGCCGCATTTCCCTGCAGGGCTCGGGCCGCTGTTCATAGAGCGTGCACTGCACCGATTGTCCGATGCCGCCAGCCAGGGCATGACATCGTGGCGCCACGTCGTTGGTCCCGGCCATGCAGGCCAGCCAGGGGTTGAGTTTTTCCAGGGCAATGTCCGGCAGTCCGCGGATCACGGCTTCGGTCCAGTAGAACGACACGCGAAAAGTCGCGCAGCAGGCGCCGCATCGTTGGCAGTCCTGCTGGTCTTGGTAATCTTCGGGGCTACTCATGGAATCTGTGGTCACACTTCCCGGACTTGCATCGGCCATCGGCCTGGGCCTCTTGATCGGCGCGGTCCGCGAGCGCGCCCAGGCCGAGGGGCAGCCGAGCGTCGCGGGTGTGCGAACGTATCTGATGGCGGCCATTGCGGGCTTGCTTGGGGCGGCAATGGGTCTTGCCGTATTGGTCACTGTACTGGTGCTGATCGGCGCGCTGGCCCTGGTCAGCTACTGGCGCACCAGCGAGGCGGACCCGGGCCTCACCGGCGAGGTGGCGTTGCCGGTCACGACTCTGCTGGCCGCACTGGCTGGGTCCTATCCCGAATTTGCCGCGGGTCTGGCCGTGTTGGTGGCCGGCGTGCTCTACGCCAAGCGCCCCCTGCACCAGCTGGTGCGCGAGCGGGTCAGCGAACAGGAACTGCGTGACGGATTACTGCTGGCCGGCGCGGCGCTGGTGGTGATGCCGCTGCTGCCTGATCGGGCCATCGATCCATGGGGTGTGCTGGTGCCAACGCGCCTGTGGCGCATGGTGGTGCTGATCCTGAGCGTGGGAATGTTGGGGCACATCGCCTCGAGGACCGTGGGCGCACGTTGGGGCCTGCCGCTGGCCGGGTTCCTGTCGGGTTTTGCGTCCTCGACTGCGGCGGTCGCTGGATTCGGGCACCGTGCGCGAGAAGAGGCAGACCACGTGGGCCCTGCGGCGGCCGGGGCCTTGTTCGCCAATCTCGGCTCGCTGGCGCTGTTCAGCGCGGTAACTGGCGCAGCTTCGCCGGCCCTGCTGCGGATGGCGGCCCCGGGGCTGGCCGCCGCTGCCGTCGCGCTGTTGCTGACCGGGGCGGTGGGCCTCGTGCGTCGCGAACACCTGGCTACCCTGCCCCAGAGCGGCGGCATCCGCTCTTTCCGGCTGAGTCAGGCCTTCCTGCTGGTCGGATTGATTGCAGTGCTGCTGCTGGTTTCCGAGTTTCTGCGGCAGCAATTCGGTAGTGCGGGGGCTGTTGCCGCGGCCGCGGCGGTCGCGCTGGTCGAGGTCCAGGCCGCCGCCGCCAGTCTCGCGCAGCTGGCTGCGGACGGACACCTGACGGACCTGTCGGCTGTCTGGGGTCTGGTGCTGCTGCAGGTGGTAGCCACGTTGGCCAAGACGGTGCTGGCCTTCGTCAGCGGCGGTGCGGCCTACGGGTGGCGCGTCGCAGTCGGTCTGATCAGCGCCCCGCTTGTGTTCGCGGTGATCGTGATCCTCTCGCGTAGCTGGTGAGGTGCCCTGTTCGCAGGGAAATTTTCACTTGCCTGACCTTGGTGCGGGTGTATATTCGGCCCCTACCTCATTGACTCACCAGCAGGTTTTATTGGTGCAATCTTCAGGTTTTACTTGAAGTACGTGCCATAAGAAGACCCACCGCAAAGTAGGCGCGAGAATCTCCTGGCCATGAATGACACCATCGATCATCTGCAGCAAGCGACCCTGGCTCTCTCGCAGGAAGGTTCCCTGAAGGACCGCCTGATAGAGGCCTACACGCATCACCTCGAAGATCTTGCTCCCGATTGCCTGCCCGAGACGCTGCGCGGCGAGTTCGAATCACTGCACCTGGCCATGCACGGAGCTGCGCCACTGCCACGCGAGTGCGTGATCCGCGCATCAGTTCGCAAGATGTCACCGGGTGACGTTCGTGGCTATGCCGCGCTGGTGGTGCGCGCGTTTGCCGCACTGGCGCGCAATGAGCAGCCGCTCAAGTCCGTGCAACGCACGGCGCGGCAAAACCAGGCCCATCCGGTGGTGTCGCTGTTCGCCGAGGGCTGAAGAGCCGCGCACCCGCAGTAAGCGGGCGCGATCAATCCATCTTGAAGTCTTTGAATTCGTCTGGATTGAAATCGACGGAATCGAAGCGCTGCGTGTTTTCGCCGCGCGCCAGCAGCCTGATCGCATCGACGATCTGCCGGTCGTTCCACTCGCCCACTTCGTCCGCGCGGTCGGTCAGCAGCTTCGGAATCTCCTGGCGGACACCGAAGAAGCCCATCAGCAGCACCGGCTTCTTCTGCGACTGCGCGTAGTTCATCTGGAAAATGGTCAGGTCGGGGCTGCCCGGGTACAGGCTCGCCAGCGCCACCACGACTTCCGCGCCATCGATCTGCTTGCGAAGATTGGCGCGCACGCTCTCGGTATCCACGGCGCTCGGCGGCGTGTCCGGCGTGCTGGTATTGCGATAGAAGAAATTCTTGGCACTCTCGAGGAATTCGAACACCCGGACGTAGTCGTCGGAGTCGTGCCAGTTGTGCGTGACAAAGACGCGGATGGGGTCTTGCTGTGACATACGCGGGGCAGTGTACCCCAACACTCGGTAGACTAGCCGGCCTGGGGTTTGTGGGCCCGGGAGTTCCGTTGCGTCTGGTCCTGTACAACATCCGCTATGCCACCGGTACCGGGCCTGCCTTCCACCTGCCCGTGCCGGGCGCGGGTTATTTGCGCAGCAACCGGCGTGTGCTCGCAGGCCTCACCGAATTCCTGCGCCGCCAGGATGCCGATCTGATCGGCCTCGTCGAAGTGGATACGGGCTCGATTCGCTCGGGCATGGTGAACCAGGCCGAATTCATCGCCGGAAGCCTCGGCCATTTCTCGACCTACCAGTGCAAGTACGGCGCCTCCTCGGTGAACAATTTCCTGCCGATCGTGCGCAAGCAGGCCAACGCTTTTCTGGCTGCACCGCGTGTGCACGGCGAGCGCTTCCACTACTTCGATTCGGGCATCAAGCGTCTGATCATCGAACTGGAGCTGGACGACGTCGCGCTGTTTCTCGTGCACCTGTCGATCAAGTACCGCCACCGGCAGTATCAGTTGCGCTACCTGCATGAACTGGTCGAGAAATCCACCAAGCCAGTCATCGTGGCCGGGGACTTCAACACTTTCTGGGGAACGCACGAGCTGTATCTGTTCCAGCGTGCCGCGCGGCTGCGCAGTGCGAACCTGCGCAATCAGCCGACTTATCCTGCCGATGCGCCGCGCACTGAACTTGATTTCGTGCTGGTGGGCGAGCAGATCGAGGTAACGGGGTTCAGCGTGCCGGACATCCGCTTGTCGGATCATCGGCCGCTGGTCTGTGATTTCACCGTGCGCTGAGGAGCAGACCATGGGGGCAGCAGCCTGGCACTACCGCCTTGACCGGGACATCGGCGTCCTGACCTTCGACGTGCCGGAGAAGTCGGCCAACACCTTGAGCGGCACGACGCTGCGGGAACTGGGCCGGGTGCTGGAGGGCATCGAACATTCCCCGCCCAAAGGGCTGATCCTGTGCTCCGGCAAGCCCGGCGGTTTCATCGCCGGTGCCGATATCAATGAGTTCTCCACTTTCGCTTCGGTGGATGTGGCGCTGGCCGCGGTGCAGCTCGGCCAGGGGATATGCGATCGTGTAGCGGCCCTGCCCTGTCCAACGGTGGCGCTGCTGCAGGGGTTTGCACTGGGCGGTGGCCTCGAGCTGGCGCTGGCCTGTCGCTATCGCGTCGGCGTCGACGACGGGAAGCTGTCGCTGGCATTGCCGGAAGTGCAGCTCGGCATCCATCCGGGTTTCGGTGGCACGGTGCGGCTGGTGCGCCTCATCGGCGTGCGACCGGCCATGGACATGATGCTCACCGGCAAGACGATCCGCGGTGACAAGGCGCTGCGACTGGGCCTCGTGGATCGATTCGTCGCTGCCGATCAGGCCAACGCCGCAGCGCGGGACCTGATTGCCAGCCGGCCTGCTGTTCACCGGCCTCGTCTGGTTGAGCGTCTGCTGTCGCTGGGGTTGGTGCGGCCACTGCTGGTGCCCGAACTCAGGCGACAGGTCGCCAGGCGTGTGCGCCGGGAACACTATCCGGCGCCCTATGCCATCGTCGAGCTGTGGGCCAGATTCGGCGCGCGCGGTCGCGCGGCGTACGAGGCCGAAGCGCGCTCGATCGCCGGATTGTTTGGCAACGAGACCGCGCGCAACCTGGTGCGCGTGTTTCAGTTGCAGGAGCGCCTCAAGGCCCTCGGTGGCAAGGCACCGGACGGATTGCCCAGGGTCTCGCATGTGCATGTGGTCGGTGCAGGACTGATGGGCGGCGACATTGCGGCCTGGTGTGCGCTGCGTGGTTGCACGGTGAGCCTGCAGGATCGCGCACTGCAGTACGTAACACCGGCTCTGCAGCGGGCCGCTGAACTGTTCGCCAAACGCGTACCCAATGAAGACGAGCGTGCCGCCGTAACCGCGCGGCTGGTCGCTGACGTTGAAGGCGCGCGCGTACCCGATGCCGACCTCGTCATCGAAGCCATCTTCGAGGACCTGGATGCCAAGCGTGCGCTGTACGCGCAGCTGCTGCCGCGCATGAAGCCGCACGCTCCACTGGCGACCAATACATCGAGTCTGGTGCTCGAATCACTCGCCGACGGCATGAGTGACCCCGGGCGATTCGTGGGTCTGCATTTCTTCAACCCCGTGGCGCAGATGCCGCTGGTCGAGATCATCCACTCGGCGTCCACGCGGCCTGAGGTCCTGGCGATGGCAGCGGCATTCGTGCGACGCCTGGACAAGTTGCCGCTGCCATGCAGGAGCGCGCCGGGATTTCTGGTGAACCGCGTGCTGATCCCCTACATGCAGGAAGGCATGATCGCCGTGGAGCAAGGCATCGCACCTGAAACGGTTGATGCTGCCGCTACGGGTTTCGGCATGCCGATGGGCCCGATCGAACTTGCCGATGTGGTGGGGCTGGATGTCTGCAAGCATGTGGGCGAGATCATTGGCAGTGCGCTGGGCCGCGAGCCACCTGTGCCACTGACGCGGATCGCGTCACTGGTGGCGGCCAGGCACCTCGGTCGCAAGACCGGCCAGGGCTACTACGCATGGAAAGACGGCAAGGCCGTGAAACAGTCGCCCGAAGCCGGGGCAGCAGCCGCGGAACTCACGGATCGTCTGATGCTGATGTTTGCCAACGAGAGCGTGGCCTGCCTGCGCGAGCGCATCGTCGAGGATGCCGACCTGGTGGATGCTGGCGTGATTTTCGGCGCGGGCTACGCCCCGTTCCGAGGCGGACCGATCACCTGGGCCCGTGCGACGGGGCCGGCTCGTCTCGCTGCGCGGCTGGAGGAACTGTCAGTGCAACACGGTTCACGCTTTGCGCCCGACCCGGGCTGGGGCGCCCTGTAGGGCGTGCTACCATCGCGCGGATTGTCGGTGGACCAAGGCGTCATCCCGTGGAGCGACAGTAGTGACTTTAAGCCAGGGTCGTCCGGTCGATGTGACGCTGCTGCGTCGCTTCGCTCCGCTCGAAGGACTCAAGAAGGAAAACCAGGCTGCGTTGGCGCGCAAGGTGTTCGTCAAGGAAATGGACGGCGGGCGCCTGCTGTTCAAGCAGGGTGATCAGGACAAGCGGGTCATCTGGATTGTCTCCGGCACCGTCGAACTGCGTGAAGACGAGCGCACGATCGGCGTGATCAAGGGTGGTACGCCCGAGGCACGCAATCCACTGACCACCAAGTCCCCGCGCGAATTCTCGGCCCGGGCCATGGATCAGGTCGAGTACCTGGCCATCGACGGCGAACTGCTGGACGTGATGATCACCTGGGACCAGACCGGCACCTACGAGGTAGCCGAGCTGCAGTCACAGTTCCAGAACAACGAAGGCGACGACTGGATGACCACGCTGCTGCAGAGCCGGGCCATGCAGCGCATTCCGCCGGCCAGTATCCAGGCCATCTTCCTGCGCATGGAGCGCACTCCCTATCGCGCCGGCGATGTGGTGATTCATCAGGGCGCCGAGGGTGACTACTTCTACTGCATCGTGAGTGGGCGCTGCGTGGTGACACGCGAGACGCCGCTGAACAAGGACGGCATCAAGCTCGCGGAGCTGACCGTCGGCGACACCTTCGGCGAGGAAGCGCTCATCTCCGAGGCCAAGCGCAATGCCACGGTGACGATGCTCACCGACGGAGTGCTGATGCGGCTCAGCAAGGCCGACTTCCGCGAACTCATGACCGAACCGCTGCAGCGCTGGGTGACGCCGCAGGAGGCCGAGCAGCTGGTCGCCAGCAAGGGCGCCCACTGGCTGGACGTGCGCCTGCCGTCCGAATTCCAGAATCTCGCAGTGGAAGGTGCCATCAACATTCCGCTCTACTTCATCCGCCTGAAGCTCTCGACACTTGACCGCGCCAAGCCGTACATCGTGTATTGCGATACGGGGCGCCGCAGTTCGGCGGCCGCCTTCATCCTGGTGGAACGCGGCTTCGATGCGTATGTGCTGAAGGGCGGCCTGGCTTCGATGGAGCGTGGCTTGCGGCGCGGCACAGGCGCCTGAACTGCCTCACATGGTGTGAGTGGGCTTCTCGCCGCTGAGTGCACCGGCGAGGTAATTCTCGATCTTCTTCTGGGTCTGGCCGCGGTCCTGTTCGCTGAACTGTACGCCGATGCCGGCTGTGCGCTTGCCCTGGGCGCCGCGCGGCGTCAGCCAGATCACTCGTCCCGCAACCGGCAGCTTCTCGTCCTCTCCCATCAGGTTCAGCAGCATGAATACCTCGTCGCCGAGGTGGTAGTTGCTGTTGGTCGGGATGAACAGGCCGCCGTTTTTCACGAACGGCATGTAGGCCATGTACAGCGCGCTCTTGTCCTTGATGGTGAGCGTCAGCAGGCCCGGCTTGTTGATGCCTGAACGGGAAGTCGAATCTTTATGCGCCATGGGTGACCACGAATCCTACCTGCTTTGCCCCGCCGCTGCGCTGTTCAGGCGCCACAACTGGCCTTCCAGCGCCAGCGGCCGGTTCAGAGCCGCTCCTGCCAGCTGCCTTTGCAGCACGCGCAGCTCGTCCAGGAGCCGCAGGGCGTGGGCCATATTTATGTCGGCAATGCCGCCTGGCGACCGGGTACCAGCGCGCACTGCCAGCAATTCGAGTGTGAGGCAGTTCTCAATGCCACGCAGGCGCAGCGGCAAGTCATCCTTGGCCCATGCCTCGGCCGTGCGGATCACATCGATGCGACCCCGCATGGCCTCGGACAGCAGTCGCTGCACCTCCTGCCTGATAGCCAGCAGCCGCGGCACGTCAGCGGCGAGCGCTTCCAGCGGCGCGACACCCAGCAGCTCCAGCACTGCTGGCCAGTCCGCGGCGTGATCCGGCTGTTGCTGCCTGAGCCAGGCCAGTGCCGTCGCGCGATCCGGCGCGGGCACTGGCAACTTCTGGCAGCGGCTGCGGATGGTAGCCGGCAGCAGCGAAGGCGTGGCAGTCAGCAGGATCAGGTGCGCATCGGCGCGCGGTTCCTCCAGCGTCTTCAGCAGTGCATTGGCAGCATTGCGGTTCAGCGCATCGGCAGGCGACAGCGCCACCACCGTGCCATGACCCTCGTAGCTCGACAGCGCCAGCCGTTCCGACAGGTCGCGGACCTGTGCAATGGAAATCTGTCCCAGTTTGGATTCCGGATCCGGACCAACCAGCGTGAAGTCAGGGTGTTCACCCGCGGCCGCGCGCCGGCACTGGTTGCAGTGCCCGCATGGGGGTTTTGACTCGGGGCAGAACCGAAGCTGCGCAAAGTGGTACAGCAATGTCTCGGCGCCGATGCCCGGTGCGGCGTGCAGCAAGAGGGCTGCCGGCAGGCGCCCCGCGACACGCGCAGTTTCCAGACGATCAGCGGCGGCTTGCAGCCAGGGATGCAGTGTCACGATAACCCCAGGCACATGAGCGCATCAGCCAGGAGCTCATCGGGCGAACGCGTGGCGTCGAGAATGCGAAAGCGCTGTGGCTCGCGCCGCGCCAGTTGCAGGTACCCATCACGCACGCGCCCGAAAAACTCCAGCGCCTCGTCCTCGAAGCGATCGCCGCCGGCCTGGCGTTGTCGCGCGCGCGCCAGGCCGGCCGCCGCAGGCAGGTCCAGCAGCAGGGTCAGGTCAGGCGCCAGATCCGGATGCGCGATACGCGCCAGGGACTCGATGGTTTCGGCGCCAATGCCGCGCCCGGCACCCTGGTAGGCACGCGTGGCGTCGGTAAAGCGATCGCACACGACCCACTCCCCGCGTGCCAGTGCAGGCTCGATGCGCTGCGCGACATGCGCTGCGCGGGCCGCGAACATCAACAACAGTTCGGTGATGGCGGGCATGCCCTCCGCGCGGCGATTCAAGGCCACCGCGCGAATCTCCTCGGCCAGGGGCGTGCCGCCAGGTTCGCGTGTCGCGCAAACCACCCTGCCACGGATCTCGAGCGCGGCGGCCAGTGCGCGCTGCAGGCTGGATTTGCCCGCGCCCTCGATGCCTTCCAGCGTGATGAACCGCCCTCGCCTCATGGAGTCCGGCTCGCCGGCTGTCCCGCAACGGTCTCGGCATCATTGCCTGCAGGCACCTCCTGCTGCTCGATCAGCGCATTGATGCGCAGCCGTTGCAGATAGCGCTGCAGCGCCCGGCTGTGCTCCTCATAGGTGGCCGAAAAATAGTGTCCGCCGCTGCCATCGCCAATCGCGACGAAGAACAGCGCGTCGGTCTTTTCCGGGTTCAGCGCAGCAATGATGGCTTCGCGGCCGGGCAGCGCGATGGGCGTCGGCGGCAGACCGGCGCGGGTATAGGTGTTGTAGGGAGTGTCGGTGGTCAGATCCCGCCGGCGGATGTTGCCGTCGTAGTGATCGCGGATGCCGTAGATCACGGTCGGATCCGATTGCAGGCGCATGCCCCGGCGCAGGCGATTGACAAATACGCCGGCTACGCGCGATCGCTCGCTGGCAAGGCCGGTCTCCTTCTCGACAATGGAAGCCAGTGTCAGTGCTTCTTCCGGCGTGGCCAGCGGCAGGTCGGGTTGCCGCGCATCCCATGCTTCCTGCAGCGTGCGCTGCTGCTCCTCGAAGGCCATGCGCAGCAACTGCAGGTCGGTGGTCGCGCCGGCGGCATACGAGTACGTATCCGGCGCAAAGCGCCCTTCAGCCGGAACCTCCGGCGCGCCGAGATCGGCCATGATTTCTGCATCGCTGCGTCCGGCAAGCGTCTGACGCAATTCAGGCAATGAGGCCAGCAGGTCGCGCATCTGCGCAAAGGTCCAGCCTTCCAGGATGGTGACGCTCTCCATCACCACCTTGCCCTCCACCAGCTGGCGGATGATTTCCAGCGGCGTGTGGCCGGGCTCGATACGATAGCGCCCGGCCTGGATGTCCCGGCCTTCCAGCGCATCGGGTCTGCTGAAGCGCAGGTACCACTCCAGATGCCGCGCATCCGGTACCAGCTGCCTTTCCTGCAACTGCCGCAGCACGGCGCGCAGACTCGCGCCCTGCGGAACCTCGAATTCCTGCGTGGTACTGGCCTCTCCCGACTGCGTGGCGGCCACCTCGGCCAGGTGCTGGAACCACGCCAGCGTGCCGGCGCCAGCGACCAGCGCGAGCAGCAGCAACCCGAGAATGAGATGCCTGGTCTTCATGCGGCGGAAACCAGCGCGGCCAGCTGCTCGAAGCGCGCACGGCGCGCCAGTGCCCGCCCGTCCAGTTCATCGGCGATCACCAGCCCCATGCGCGCGTTGCTCAGCGCCAGCGCCGTGACGCGGGCCAGCGATTCGAAGGGCACGTCGGTAACGTGGAGCTCAATCCCGGCCCGCCCGGCCTCGCGCAGCACGGCAGCCCGCATTACGCCTGCGACTCCGCAGCGATCCAGCGCCGGGGTCACGATTTCTCCGTCGAGCTCGATGAACACATTGCTCATGGTGCCCGAGATGAGCAGCCCCGAGCTACTTGCCAGCAGTCCTTCGAACGCATTGCTTCCCACCATCGCCTGCCGTGCCAGTACCTGCTCCAGTCGGCTGCAATGCTTGAGGCCTGCAAGTGCGGTGTTTTCGCCCAGGCGATTCGGCAGCGTGCACACGCGCATGGGCACCGGCATCGGCTCGTGCCTGGGCGCTTCGAAAATCGCGAGGAACCAGCGGGCATGCTCGTGTCCCGTGAAGCCGTAGCCGCGCATCAGACTCTCACCGCGCGTCACTTGCAGGCGCAGCAGCGCGCGCTCATGCCTGGCTGCAACCGCTTCCACCTGGTTCCAGATCTGCGCCTCGTCCGCATGGAGGAAGAGACGACGGCACCCTTCCGCGAGGCGCGAGCGATGCAGGTCCAGCAGCAGAACCCTGCCGCCCTGCACCCGCATGGTCTCGAACAGCCCGTCGCCGTACTGCAGGCCGCGATCCAGTGGCCAGGTGGCGTTGCCTGGCGCGCCATCAACCAGCAGTTCCAGAAGTCCGTTCATGGACCGAGCGCCAGCACCATGCCGCGCGCCTTGGCGCGCGACTCAGCCAGTTCACGCTCGGGCTCCGAGTCCGCCACGATGCCGGCGCCGGCGCGGAACTCCAACTGCCGGCCGAAGATGGAAATCGTGCGAATCAGGATGTTGAAGTCTCCGGAGCCGTCGTGATTCAGGTAACCGAGGCTGCCGGTATACGGGCCGCGTGGCTCGCCCTCCAGCTCGGCGATGATCTGCATGCAGCGTACCTTGGGAACGCCGGTGATCGTACCGCCGGGAAACACCGCGCGCAGTGCATCCACGGGAGATACACCGGCTCGCAGTTCGCCGGTGACGTTGGACACGATGTGGTGCACATGCGCGTAGGACTCGACTGCCATGTACTCGTCGACCCGCACGGACCCGCCGGTCGACACGCGACCCAGATCATTGCGCGCCAGGTCGATCAGCATGATGTGTTCGGCGCGCTCCTTCGGGTGCGCGACCAGTGCCGCGGCCAGTTCGCGGTCTTCAATGTCGTCGGCGCCGCGCGGATGGGTGCCCGCAATCGGCCGCGTGTCCAGGCGTCGGCCCTGGATGCGCAGCAATCGTTCCGGGGATGAGGACAGCACGCGGAATTCGCCGAACTGCGCGAACGCGGCAAAGGGTGCGGGATTGGTACCACGCAGGCGCTGGTACAAGGTGGTTGCCGACAGTGCATCGGGGATCTCGGCGCGCCAGGACCGTGACAGGTTGGCCTGGTAGATATCCCCGGCGCGGATGTGTTCCTGGGCGTGCACGATGCGGCGCAGGTAAGCCTCGGGCGCTTCTTCGCGCAACTGGATCTGCGCATCGCAGTCTGACTCGGGCATGGCAGCGGTGGCCCGGAGGTCGGCCAGAATGTTTTCCCGCTCGGTGGCGCTGACGCCTGGCTCGGTCACCAGATGACCCTTGCCGGCGGCGTTGCGCAACAGCGCTGCCGGCACACGCAGCGCGACGGCCACCGGGCGGAGATCGGTCAGACTCGTTTCCGGCCAGAAGCGTCCGAGTGCCGGCTCGATCTCAAGGGCAAGCTCGTAGCCCAGGTACACCACCCAGCCACCGGCGAAGGGCAGCGTTGCCGGTCGGGGAGCCGCGTCCTGGGCTGCGGCATGCCAATGCGCGTCGAGCGCAGCGAGAAAGCCCTGCGTTTCCAGGGCCGGCAGCGTGCCCGAGACGTGCACCCCGCCGCGGGCGTCCAGCCACAGTGCGCCGCGCGGCAGAGCCGCCAGCAGTGAAGTCTGCGACAAGGGGCCTTCGGCCGCACTGTCGAGCAATACGGGATAACGCTCGGGATACGCCGCCGCCAGCTTCAGCAGGGCATCCGGTGCAAGCTCTACGGGCTGGACGTGCAGTGCCGGCGCGGACATGGCGCCCCGCTGGTTGAATCAGCCGGCGAAGCGCTTCAGCGCCAGCGTGACATTGGTGCCGCCGAAGCCGAATGAATTCGAAAGCGCCGCGTCGATCTTCATCTGGCGCGCTGTCATTGGCACATAGTCCAGATCGCAACCCTCGCCGGGGTTGTGCAGATTGATCGTGGGCGGAGCAATCTGGTCGCGGATGGCCAGCACACTGAAGATGGCCTCCACGACCCCGGCCGCACCCAGCAGGTGGCCGGTCACGGACTTGGTGGAACTGACGGCGGTCTTGTACGCGGCCTCGCCCAGCGCGCCCTTGATGGCGAGCGTCTCGGCCACGTCGCCCAGCTGCGTCGAAGTGGCGTGCGCATTCACGTAGTGAACGTCACCGGGATTCAGCGCCGCATCGCGCATGGCGGATTGCATGGCGCGACGGGCACCATTGCCGTCTTCAGGCGGCGCAGTGATGTGATGGGCATCGCCGCTCATGCCGAAGCCAGCGACTTCTGCATAGATGCGGGCGCCGCGGGCCTTCGCATGCTCCAGTTCCTCGAGCACCATGGCGCCGCCGCCATCGCCCAGCACGAAGCCGTCGCGGTCCCTGTCCCAGGGACGGCTGGCCTCGGTGGGTGCGTCATTGCGGGTCGACAGCGCCTTGGCCTGGCTGAAGCCACCCACACCCATGACGCAGGTGGCCATCTCGGCGCCGCCAGCCAGGATCACGTCCGCATCGCCGTACTGGATGGTTCGCATGGCAATGCCAACCGCGTGCGTGGACGTGGTGCAGGCCGTGACCACCCCGAGGTTCGGGCCACGCAGGCCGAAACGAATCGACAGGTGCCCGGAGATCATGTTGATGATGGTTCCCGGCACGAAGAAGGGCGAAATCTTGCGCGGGCTGTTGGCGCTCAGGAAAGCGTTGTGCTCCTCCTCGATGGTGGCCAGGCCCCCGATGCCCGAGCCCGTGATCACGCCGACGCGGTCCAGGTCGGTCTTCGCGAGGTCCAGGCCGGAATCACCCATGGCATCCACGCCAGCGGCGATGCCGTAGTGCATGAAGGAATCCATGCGCCGGGCTTCCTTGGTGGAAAGGTACTTCTCCAGCTCGAAGCCCTGCACCGCCCCGCCAAACCGGCACGGGAAATCGCTGGCGTCGAAGCGCGTGATCGGAACGATGCCACTGACACCCCTGACGACATTGTCCCAGGCGCCGGCGATGGTGCTGCCCACCGGTGAGATGATCCCCAGGCCCGTGACGACTACGCGACGCTTGCTCAAAAGGCCAGCTCCGGAAAGTGATGGAAATGGTGCCGGTTGGTCCGGCGGGTGCGCGGCAGGTGCCTGCCGCGCACGATATGCATCAGGCGGACGATCAGGCCTTGGCGCGCCGATCGTTGATATAGGTGATTGCCTGCTGGACGGTGGTGATCTTCTCGGCCTCTTCATCGGGAATCTCGATTTCGAACTCCTCTTCCAGGGCCATGACCAGTTCGACCGTATCCAGCGAGTCAGCGCCGAGGTCATCGACGAATGACGCGTCGCTCGTCACCTGCTCGGCCTTTACGCCCAGCTGTTCGGCAACGATGGCTTTGACTTGGCTTTCGACGCTGCTCATCTGTGTTTAATCCTTGAGGTTGTTACCGTTATGGCCCGTTTGCCGGGCGGATGGGGCGCGTATTGTAGGGGAAGCGAGGTGCCCGCGCTACAGAATTTCCTCATTCCTTGTGGCTACAAGTTGTTGTTTTTGCTGCACTAATAACAACATTACTCCAACGTCTGGAGGCCCTCAGGGCATCAGCATGCCGCCGTTGACGGACAGCGTCTGACCGGTGATATAGGCTGCTTCGGGCGAAGCGAGAAAGGCGACTGCCGATGCGATTTCCTCGGGGCTTCCAAGTCGCCCGGCCGGGATCTGCGTCAGCAGGGCCGCCTTTTGCGCGTCGGGCAACGCCCGTGTCATGTCGGTGTCGATGAAGCCGGGCGCGACCGCATTGACTGTAATGTTGCGTGAAGCCAACTCCCTCGCCATGGACTTGGTCAGCCCGATCACCCCGGCCTTGGCGGCTGCATAGTTCGCCTGCCCGGCATTGCCCATCAGGCCGACCACCGAAGTGATGTTCACGATGCGACCCTTGCGCTCTTTCATCATGCGCTTCACGCACACCTTGGAAATCCGGAAGTTGGCGGACAGGTTGGTGTCGATCACCGCGGCCCAGTCCTCCTCCTTCATGCGCAGCAGCAGCGTGTCGCGGGTGATGGCGGCGTTGTTGACCAGAATCGTGGGCAGGTCTCCCGCCGCATCGAGCCGTGCAATCAGCTCGTCCAGTGACCCGGCCGTGTTGACGTTGAGCACTTCGCCGCGGCCGCCGGTAGCGGCGAGTGCGGCACTGATGCCGGCGGCCCCCTCCCCGGTGGTCGCGGTGCCGATGACCTTCGCGCCATCAGCGGCCAGTCGCAATGCAATCGCCCGACCGATGCCTCGCGAGGCTCCGGTCACCAATGCAGTCTCACCCTTCAATGCCTGACTCATTGCGCGACCCTCACTGCCTGAATGCTTCGAGCGCTGCTTCGATCGATGCCTGGTCCTGAAGCGCCAGGCTCTGCAGGTTCTTGTCGATGCGGCGATTGAGTCCGGCCAGCACCTTGCCCGGTCCGCATTCCACCAGCATCGTGGCGCCGGCACTGGCCAGTGCCAGCACCAGAGCGCTCCAGCGCACCGGGCTCGCCAGCTGGCGGATCAACAGGGCGCGAATGTCTTCAGGCTCATCGTGCTGGCTCGCATCAACCGGGCTCCAGAATGCCATCCCTGGCGGCGCGAGCGCAGCGGTACGGAGGGATTCCGCAAAGCCGTCTGCTGCCGGCTGCATCAGGGAACTGTGGGCCGGCACGCTCATCGGCAGCAGCAGTGCGCGCTTCGCGCCCGCCGCCTTGCATGCATCCAGCGCGCGCTGCACCGCGCCGGCGTGGCCTGCGATCACCGCCTGCCCGGGCGAATTGAAATTCACTGCTTCGACTACTTCGCCCTGCCCCGACTGCTGGCAGGTGGCGATGACCACGTCGTCATCGAGCCCCAGTACCGCGGCGATCGCACCGACGCCGGCCGGCACTGCAGCCTGCATGCGCTGCGCGCGTTCGCGCACCAGCCGCACTGCTGCAGGAAATTCCAGTACACCGGCAGCCACCAGCGCCGCAAACTCTCCCAGACTGTGGCCCGCAACGGCATCGGGCATCGCGCCGCCCACGCTGCGCCAGTAGCGCCAGGTGGCGATGTCTGCGGTGAGCATCGCGGGCTGTGTATTGACCGTTTCATTGAGCTTCTCGGCCGGACCTTCGGCAACCAGTTGCCACAGGTCATGGCCCAGCACGTCAGAACTTTCGGCGAAAGTCTCCGCGATCAGGGGACTTCGCTGGGCAAGTTCCCCCAGCATGCCGATCGACTGGGAGCCCTGACCAGGAAACACAAACACTCGACGCATCAACCACCCCTGAGCAAAACGCGGCTCAGTATAGCGGCTCGCGTCGCGCCCGCAGCAGCAGGCCAGCCAGCACACCGCCGGTGGCGCCGTACAGATGCGAGATGGTCACGACCGGCCGATCGCCCATGAATGGCAGCGGCCCACTGTGTTGCTCCCAGGCCAGCTTTCCGGCCAGCAACACCAGCGCAACGATGCCGAGCCGGTCTCCGCCGCGGATCCATGCAATGCAGCCGCAGGCGAACACACCGTGCAGCAGTGCAGAGGCTCCGACGTACCAGGCCACTTCAGGTGACAGCACCCAGAACCCGGCATCGATGCTCAGGACACTGAGGCCGATGGCAACCAGCCACTGCCACGGGGCATAGCTGCGCGCAAACAGCGCCCACAGCAACGCAAGGCCTGCGGCATTGAGCGATGCGTGTCTCAAGTCGAGGTGCGTGAGGTGCGCGGTGAGGAACCGCCACCACTGCCCTGTCGCGACCCCGGCACGCTCATACCGCCAGGCCGCGCGCAGATGCTCGCCGCCTGCCAGTGGCAGCAGCAGCAGCAGCAGGCAAATCAGCAGAGCGAAACCGTACCTTCCGTCGCAATTAAGAGATCGTAAGAAGCCGGTTCGCTGGGCAGGGGCATGCACGGGTTTTGCGAAGTCCTTTGTTATGATCGGCGCCGATCCAACCCAAGGCAGGTACGCAGTATGACTCGTGACAGAAGCGCAGGGCAGCGCGGTTTCACCCTCATCGAGATCATGGTCGTGGTCGTCATCATCGGCCTGCTGGCAGCTGTGGTCACACAGCAGCTGATGGGCAATGTGGACAAGACCCGGGTCGAGAAGGCCAAGCAGGACATCCATGCGCTGGAGGCGGCACTGGACCTGTACAAGCTCGACAACCTCACATACCCGAGCACCGAGCAGGGTTTGATGGCGCTGAAGACCAAGCCAGCCGATCCGAATCTCACCAACTACAACGACAAGGGCTACGTGAAGCGGCTGAGCAAGGATCCCTGGGGCCAGGACTACCACTACGAATTCCCCGGTACGCACGGCGACGAGTACGACCTGTTCACACTGGGTGCTGACAAACAGCCCGGTGGGGAGAAGTTCAATGCCGACATCGGCAACTGGAACCTGGAATAGCCCCACCCTGCCCCAGCGTGGTTTCACGCTGATCGAGGTCCTGGTTGTGATGTTGATCATCGGCATCATGGTGGCGGGAACCGTGCTTTCAGTCGGGCTGGCACACGGCGATCGTGAGCTCAACAACGAACGCGATCGCATGCTCGGGCTCACCGACTACATGCGCGAGCAGGCGTCACTGCAGAGCCGGGAATTCGGCATCCGCTGCTTCGATGGCGGCTACGAGTTCCTGGTCAACTCCATCGATCTGGCCAGCGGAGCCATCGTCTGGCAGCGCGTGCCCGACGACCGGCTGATGCGCCCGCGCCATCTGCCCAAGGGCATCGAACTGCAACTGGCAGTGGATGGCCGTCCCGTCAAGCTGCCGGATGAGGAGGTCCCGGACGACGAACTCATGCCGCAGGTGCTGCTGTTCTCCACCGGCGAAATGAACCTGTTCGAGCTGACATTGCGGCGCGAGCCACAGGGAGCCGGCGTGCGCTTTGCGCCGGCGCAGACCGAAGACCGCGTCCAAGCAACGCCGATTGCCGCCGGCGCCATATGAGCCACCCGCCCCACCAGGGTGCACGCGGTTTCACGCTGGTTGAAGTGTTGATCGCATTGCTCGTGGTCGCGTTGGGTATCGGCGCCTTGCTGACCACGGTTTCCGCGTCGGCTACCACCATCGCGCGGCTGCGCGACAAGTCCTTTGCCCAATGGATTGCGCTCAATCAGATCTCGACGCTGCGGCTGTCGGGTGCCAAGCCGTCGGTTGGCGTCACTTACGGCACCACCGATTTCGCGGGTGGAAGCTGGCGCTGGCAGCAGGAAGTCACCGATCCCGGAGTGGCCGGCATCGTGCGCGTGGAGGTACGCGTCGCCCAACTTGTGAAGGGAGCCGAGACGCCATCGCAGCCGCTCGGTGATACGCCCATGCCGTCGGTGGGGTCGGCCTATGGCTTTCTCGGCAGCGCGTCCGCTCGACCGAGCGGGCAAAGCCCGGACTGGAGCTTTGACTCGATTCAAAGCACCGGTGGTACTGGCGGTGGTGGTGGGGGCGGTCGGGGTGCTGGAGGTGGCGCGGGCGCACCCGGCGGGGGTCCCGCTGGAGCCGGCGGCATTTCCGGGGGCGGTGGCATGGCGCCGATACAGGTGCCATGAACAAGCACCGTGGATTCACGCTGATCGAAATGCTGGTTGCCGTGGCCATCGCGGCGATCCTGGCGGTCATGGCAGTCGGCGCCTTCCGCGAGGCGCTGGCACATCGGGAAGTCATCAAGGCCCGCGGTACGCGGCTGGCTGCGGTCCAGGCCACGATGCGCACCTTCGTGCAGGACTTCAGCCAGATCGTGCCGCGCCCGATACGCGAGCCGCTTGGCGCCGGCTACCAGCCGGCCGTGTCGGGGAGTACGGGAGCCACACCCCAGCTGGACTTCAGCCGCGGTGGCTGGTCCAACCCGGTGGGCTCGCAGCGCTCGAGTCTCGAACGCGTGCGCTATACGCTCATCGATGGTGTGCTCTACCGCTACCACTGGCTGGTGCTGGATCCACAGCTGCAGCCCGAGCCGGTGCAGCGCACTCTTCTGGATGGTGTGCAGGGGTTCCAGGTCGAATACATGGATGACAGTCGCACCTGGCAGGCATCGTGGCCGCCCGAGACCAGCATCAGCATCAACGGCGAACGGCAACTGCGCTCGCGGCCGATTGCCATCCGGGTCACGCTCACGTTGCAGGACTGGGGCGCCCTGGTTCGCGTCATCGAGGTGGCCGGATGATGCGACGCCTGCGACAGCGCGGAGTGATCCTGCTTTCGGTGCTGATCCTGGTCGCTGTGGCGGCGGTGGTGGCGGCCGGCCTGTTCTTCGACACGGGGCTGGCCGCGCGCCGCGCCGCAGGTTCCTTCGGGCTCGAGGAAGCGTTGCAACTGACCCAGGGGGCCGAAGCCCTGGCCGCGTACGCGCTGAACCAGGACACGGGCCAGACAGATACGCCCCAGGATGACTGGGCCCAGCCGGTGGATCCAACGGAAGTCGCGCCGCAAGTCACGATGCAGGCAAGGCTCACTGACCTGCAGGGTCGCTTCAACGTCAACATGCTGGTGGGTGCCGGCGGCACACGCGACGAAAACGCATACAAGGTGTTCCAGCGCCTGCTGGAACTGAAGCAGCTGGACCCGGCGCTCGCCGACCTGGTGGTGGACTGGATCGACACGAATGTGCAGCCCGAGGTGCAGGGTGGCGAGGACAGCCTGTACATGTCGCAGTTGCTGCCGCACCTGACCGCAAACATCGCCGTGACCAGCATCTCCGAGTTGATGCAGCTGCCGGGCTTCACGCGCGAGGTCTACGCAGCACTGCAGGGATCCATCACCGCCCTGCCCCCTTCAGTGCGCACCATCAATGTATGCATGGCCAATGGCTATGTGCTGGATGCCTTGTACGCGCTGAACGAAAAAGAGTCGAGGCACGTTGAATACAGCGCTCTCTCCGCCGAGGACCTCGCCAAGCGACGTGAAGGCGACTGCTTTCCGAAGCGCAGTTCGCTGGTCGCGGGCGCACCCAAGATGCAGGCCATGACCACCGAACGCACCAGCTGGTTCCAGCTGCAGACAGTGGTCACGGTTGGCAGTGCCCAGTTCGGCCTGTACAGTTTGATCAACCGGACCGGTCGTCAGGCACGCGCGATCATGCGCAGCCTGGGTACCGAATAAGGAAACGTGGGGCACGATGGCTAATAGTGAATGGCTGCTGTTGCGCCTCGCGGCGCAGGATGATGCCCCGCTCAGCTGGGCTGCCGTGGACGAGTCCGGGCGACTGCTGGCGACGCCCGCCGATGAGCACGACCCGCAGCTGGCTGGCATGGCCGCAGGCAGGCGCGTCGCGCTGCTGGTGCCCGCAGGTGACGTGTCGCATCTCGAGGTGCAGCTTCCGGCCGGCAATGAGGCGCGGCTGCTGCAGCTGGTGCCATTCGCGCTTGAAGACCAGCTTTCCGAGGATATCGAGGACCTGCACTTCGCGGTTGGCACGCGCAATGCCGTGAGCGGCCTGGTTCCGGCTGCCGTCGTCAACCGCGAGCGCATGGCGCAGTGGATGGCACGCATGAGCGGCCTGCAGCTGGTTCCCGCGCGCGTGATTTCAGAGAGCGAGCTGGTGCCGGTGCTGCCCGGCCACGTGACCATGGTGGCGGGTGATGACCAGCTGCTGCTGCGGCGGGAGGGTTCTGCTCCACTGTTGATGCCCGCCGCGGATCCCGCCTTCGCGCTGGAGATGTTGCTCGGGTCGGGCGAGGAACTGGCCAGCGTCAATCTGGCCGTTTATGCCAGCGCGGATGAGTGGCCGCGTTACGCCGCAGCGATCGAAGGGCTGCGCGCACGCGTGGCGAGCTTGAACGTGCAGCTGGAATCCGGTGGCCTGCTTGCCATGTATGCGCGGCAACTGCCCCAGTCGAAAACGATCAATCTGTTGCAGGGCGCGTTCCGGCCGGATCAGTCGCGTGGCGCTGGCCTGGAGCGGTGGCGCGGTGTTGCGGCTGCGCTGCTGGCACTGGTGTTGCTGGACGCCGCCGGATCCTGGTGGCAGGCGCGTGGCCTGCAGGCAGAATCCGCGCAGCTTGAGAAGTCCATGGCCAATCTGTTCAGTTCGGTGTTTCCCGGGCAGCAGCCTGCTGCTGATCCGCGCCGCCAGTTCGAACGCCGCCTGGCACAGATTGCAGGTGGGGCGACCGAAAAGGGAGAGCTGCTGCCGATGCTGGCAGCCCTTGCAGCCGCGCAGCAGAACACGCCCGTGGCGAAGCTCGAGTCGATCAACTTCCGGTCCGGTTCGATGCAGCTGCGGGTTGGCGCACCGGATGCAAGCACGCTGGAGCAGTTCAGCCAGTCACTGCGCGCGGGCGGCTACAACGTCGAGATACAGTCGGGCCAATCACAGGGCGAATCCTATTCGGGACAGATTGCGGTGAAGGTACAGGGCACATGAATCCGGGCGCACTCACACTCTGGTACGCAAAGCTCACACCCCGCGATCAGCGCATCCTGCGCATTGGTGCGGCGGCGGTGGTCATCATCCTGTTGCTGTGGCTGGTGTTGCCCCTGCATCGCAACCTGACCCAGGCCGGCGAGCACCTGCGCCAGCAGCAGGAGGATCTGGAATGGATGCGTGGTGTTGGCCCCACGCTCGCCGCGGCCGGCCCGGGTCAGGCGTCCATCGCGCCCGCCAATGAGTCCCTGGTGGTGACCATCGATCGCACCGCGCGCGAATCCGGCCTGGCCAAGGCACTGACCGGCAGCACGCCCGCGGGCAATGGCGCGATGCGCGTGCAGTTCGAGAATGCCGATTTCAACCTGCTCGTTGGCTGGTTGCACCGCCTCACTACGCAGCAGGGGCTGCTCATCGACGACGCGTCAATCAGCGGCAATGGCGGCGCGGGTCTGGTCAACGCTTCGGTGCTGCTGCGGCCGGCAAAGTGAAGTGGCGGGTGGCGCTGCTCGGCCTGGCGGCCTTCCTGGTCGCGCTGGTCGCTGTTTTTCCGGCCCGCTGGATCGGTGGGCTGCTGCCTTCCACGGTTCAGTGCGCAGCGTGGCGTGGCACGCTGTGGCGCGGGCGTTGCCGGCAACTGACGGTCAGCGTCCCCGGCCAGCCACCCGTGACGGTGGAGACTGCGGGCTGGACCTTGCATCCGCTGCCCTTGCTGCGCGCCCGGTTGTCCGCCGAACTGGTACTGACCGATGCACGCGGGGATGTCTCCGGGCATGTCGAACTGTCGCCCAGGGGTCAACTGCTCATGCGCGATGTGTCGGCGCGCGCACGGCTGGATCCGAACCTGCCTACCGCGATGCCCGCCGGATGGAGCGCACGGGTCGAGATCGGTGATCTCGGGGTCGAGTGGCAGGACAACGAGCTGCGGGATCTGCAGGGTGAGCTGCGCTTCTTCGATCTGCGGGATGAACAAGGACATCTGCTGGGCAACTACCATGTGAAGTTTCCTGCCACCGCGGCGCCGCCCTTCAAGGGCCAGCTCACGGATGATGGGGGTCCATTCGAACTGCAGGCTGCGATTGAACTGACCGCGGATCGGAGGTGGTCGCTGCACGGGAAGGTCCGGCCTCGTGCGGATGCTGACCAGGCACTGGTGCAATACCTGCAAATACTGGGAGGAGCCGACTCCGCCGGGCAGTATCCGCTGGGCGCGGAGGGAAGTTTCAAATAGGCGGCGCCGCGTCGAGTTCGCGGAATTCCCCGAGCCACGGAAAGTACAGGCCAGCGCGCACGGGCTCCGGGCCGAGTTCACGTGCCAGTGCCATGTAGAGTTGCAGCTGCGGTGCATAGCGCAGCAGCTCGCGCCGGATGAATTCCTCCAGCCCCCCACCTGCATGGCCGCCGGTCTTGTAGTCCACGATCCAGCGCGCACCGGTGGCATCGACAAAGCTGCGGTCGATGACGGCGTTGCGCAATTGCCCATCGACGAGCCCGGACAATCTGAGCTCGGTGGCGGCTTCCTGATGCGCGGTGAAGAGCAGCCAGCGTGCCGTCGGCTCATGCGCCAGATCTGCCAGGCGCTGCACGATGTTGCCGGCAGTGGCCGCGGCCTCGCCTGGTGGGATGCCCTGCTCGCGCAACCTGGCTGCGATGGCGTTCGCACGCACGGGCAGTTCTGCAATGGCGTTCTCGCCCACCATCGCCAGACGCTCCATTTCTGCGTGCAGCACGGTGCCGGCTGCCCGTGCAAGCGGGCCAACCCAGCTGAACTCGACGTCCAGCGCACCTTCTTCCGCCTGCGCTCGAAGCAGCGAGCGCACTGACGGCAGCGGCGGGCCGGCAGGCAACTCAACCGACGGCGGCAGCCGGCGCCACAACATTGGCAGTGGACCAGGTTGTGCCGGGTCAGCTGCTGCGGGCATGACTGCGGCAGAAAACTGGCCGGCCACCGCTGGCCACAGATACTGCAGCAGCGAGCCGGTGGGCGGCCGTGGCTGACCATCCTTTTCCAATGGCGCGTGACCGGAGAGGTACAGCCTGAGCCGCGGGCGGGTGGCCGCGACATACAGCAGCCGCCGGCGTTCATTCTGCAGGCGCACTGCCTGCAACTTGCGGATGTACCGGGCCAGTGGATCCGACGAGTTCGGCATGCCCAGGCTGCGTACCGCCAGCAGCAAATCGCTCTGGCCATCGGGTGCCGGCAGTTCCAGCGAACGCAGCAGCGGCGCCGCATCACTGGCGGTTCGGCGCCCCAGACCGGGCACGAACACCACGTCCCATTCCAGTCCCTTGGCGCGATGAATGGTCAGGACTTCGACCGGGTTCTGGCCGCGCAGGTCGCCGCGGTCGAGCAATGCCGCGGCAAGTCCGGCCAGCCGTGCCGGGCTCACCTGCCCCTCGCGTTCCTGCAGACCACGCAATGCCAGCAGGTACTGTCCGGCCGTGGCCAGCTCGACTGCATCACGGCATGCGGCGGCGCCGCCCAGCCTGCGCCAGCAATCCTCGATGTGGCTGGCGATGTCCACGCTGCCACGTGCGCGCCACGCGGCATGCAGCAAGGGACCAACGCGCTGCAGCCTGGCCCGTGCATCGTCAGACAGATTCGGGATGGCCGCGGAAGCGGCCACCCATTCAACCAGTGGTCCGGGACCGGCGGCCTCGGACAGCTGCAAAAGGTCGGCGAGCAACAATCCGCAGGCAGGCGAGCGCAGCACCGCCAGCCAGGCCGTGCGATCCCCGGAATCCAGCAGCGCCTGTCCCAGCGCGACCAGGTCACGTACCACCGGGCGTTCCGCCAGAGTGGCCAGATCCACGCCAATCACGGCAATGCCGGCCGCACGCAACGCGCCGAGGATCGGGCCGGCCAGTGCGCGAGTCTGTACCAGCACGGCGATGCTCGATTCCGGTTGCGCGGCGCGCAGAGCGGTGATTTCCGCGGCAATCGCACGGGCCTCGGCGCCAGGGTCGGCATCGGCCAGCGGCCACACACGCACCTCAGGTTCCAGCTTCTGATCCGGCGCGCATGCGGCCTCACCGGCGAGAAAGGTGACTGAAGAACTGCGCAGATCTTCCTGTTGGGGAAAGATCGCCGCAAAGGCCTGGTTCGACCAATCCACCAGCTCGGGCTGCGATCTGAAATTGCGCTTCAATTGCAGCGACTCGAGCTGCATGCCACCAACCCCGCCACCGCGCACCTGCAGGAACAATCCCACTTCGGAATTCCGAAACAGGTAGATCGACTGCATCGGATCGCCGACGAAGAACAGCGAACGACCGTCACCCGGCTCCCAGGCGTGGGTCAACGCGGCGATCAGTTCCAGTTGCTCGGGCGAGGTGTCCTGGAATTCATCCACCAAGAGGTGCGAGATGCGCAGCGTATGACGCAACGTGTCTTCGCCCAGCCCTTGCGCACCGTTCAATGCCTGGCGAGCGATGGCCGCGATTTCGCTGTGGTCGACCACGCCCTGTTCACGAAACACCAGCTTCAGCTGCGCAGCGGCCAGCAACAGCACGCGCGACAGCGACGCCAGCGCCGCACGTTCATCGGAGTCCAGGATGGGTGGCGGCAGGCTGCTGATGTTGCGCATCAACGCGAGCACTGCTGGCCGCGCCGCTGCTGCCTGCGACCAGTCCTGCCACCGCTGCTTCAACGGCTTGTCGGTGGCCGGAAATCCCTGCGTCTTGTTGACGGTACTGCGCGGATCGCCATCTGCTTTCAGCAGCAGATCAGCCACCGCCTGCCAGCACTCGAGTGCGCCAGTGTCGACCACCAGCCGGGCCCCGGACGCCAGCCATGAGCGCCAGGCGCCGTCCCTGGCGTCGCCCGCTGCGCGCAGATGTTCAGCGGCAGCAGCCGCAAGCGCAGCGGCTTGCTGCCACCAGTCTTCCGGCATCGACTCCCACGCCTGCCGCAGCTCACTGTGCACGATGCGCTCGATGCTGGTGGCCACCCGCGCAGCCAGGGATTCTTCGGGGTGGTTCACCAGCCAGGGCAACCAGCGGTTGCGCCATGGCAGCAAGGCTGCCAGCAGCTTCTGGGCCTGATCCAGGTTGTTGTCCAGGCGTCGCAGCAACAGGTCGATGTCGGTTCGGTAAGCCGGGTCGCTCTCGCCATCGCGCAGGGTCAGTCGCGCTGCCGCGTGGTACAGCGGGCGGACGTCGTCGATCACCGCCAGGCTGGTCTGCATGCGTCCCAGCAGCGGCATGGTCCGGGCCACTTCATGCATCAGCGAGTCGATGGTCTGGATGCGCAGGCGCTGCGGGAGTTCCACCAGCTCCCAGCCGCGGCGCGCTGCCTGTGCGCGTACTGCGGCGCAGGCCGCCTTCCACGTGGCGTGATCGGGGTGAGTGGACTGGATTCCGTCTTCCAGCGCGAGCAACACCCGTTCGCGCATCTCTGCTGCGGCCTTGCGGGTAAAGGTGATGGCCAGTACCTGCTCGGGTTCCGCGGCAACGGCCAGTGCCTGCAGGAAACGCTGCACCAGCACTGTGGTCTTGCCGGAACCTGCCGGTGCCTGCAGCAGCACATGCCGGGTGACATCGAGTGCTGCGCGCCTGGCTGCCGCGTCACTCATCGGCGTCCTCCAGATCTTCCACCGCTGCACGTCGACACAGCGCCGGCAGATGGCAGTAGCGGCACGCCGCATGGTCGCAGGCCAGCAATCCGGACCCGTCCAGGTGCGCGGCCAGCAGTTGCAGCAATTGCTGCTGCCATTGCGCGGCCATGGCGTTCCAGTCCGCAACAGGTTTCAGGCCGGGCAAGGCTGGAATATCGGGAGCCGCCACTCCGCTGAAGGCGGGCGCATCCGGCTGGACGCCCAGCAATGCTGCGCTGGATACCGGGTCGCCGCGGGCCGCGAGCGCCGTGATGTAGAGCGCCAGCTGCAGCGGCTCGAGCGCGCCTTCGTGCAACAGGGTCCGTGCCGCCGCGCCGCTCTTGTAATCGATCAACAGCCGACCGTGGCCCGCAAGATCATCGATGCGGTCGATGCGCAGCTTCAGTCGGGCGCCGGATGCCGGCCATTGCAGACTCAGTTCACGCGCCATCACGGTGAATGGCGCGCGTGCCCGCTCGAGCACCAGCAATCTGCCCACGACCTGCAGGGTCCGCTCGCGTTCGCGCTGCCGCAGACCTGGCGGCCACCAGCGACTGCCGGCAACGACGCCGGAGGTGATGGCGGCCTGCCAGTGTTTTTCCAGCAGTCGCTGTTCGGCCTGCGGTGTCAGTGCCAGCAGGTGCTGTTGATCCTGCAGCTCGCCCCATAGCCCCTGCAGCACTGCATGCAGCAACGTGCCACGCTGGGACGGCGTGAGACCGTCGGACAGCGCAGGCGGCGCCATCGCCTGCAGTCGCCACTGCGCCTGCGCGCGGAACGCACATTGCTGCTGGATGCGCAGGCATTCCGACCCACCCGGCAGCACCCGATCCTGCGCCGCCTCCGAGACGGCGGGGAACTGCTGATCCTCGCCCGGCACGGCCAGGTCCGGCAGCGATACGGTGGTCGGTGCAGTGCCGGTTATCCATTCCGCGGCCGGCTTGCCCGGCACCGGACTTGGCCGGTGATGCAGATCTGCCTCCATTTCGGGATAGCTCAGGATCAGTTCGCTGGTGCGTTGCTGCCACCGCGACAGCGCCCAGTCTGCCTGCGCACGGCGTGCGGCGGCGCTGGCCTCGGGCCAGTGCTGTGCACGCTGTTCCTGGACAGCCACGTAGGCATCCGGTCGTGGTGGCGCGGGCCAGCGGGTCTCGGTCAGTCCCAGTACCCAGATGCCGTCGTAGTCAACGACCGGATCACCCAACTCGCTGCCGAGCGTGATTGCCGCGTCGCCTGAAGCCGCCTGGTGGCGCCCGGCCGTGGCCAGAGATTGCAGGCGAGTGCGCGCTTCCGATGCATCCAGCGGTGCAAGCACCGCGTCCAGGCTTGCGAACTCATCCAGCAATTCGCCCCAGCGTTCGAACCGTTGTTGCTCGCGCGAGTCCACGCCGGAGCGTTGATTGAAGCCGGCTGCTGCCAGAGCATGGTTGAAACGCTGCGCCCATTCGCTGGCACTGAGCCGCAGCCCTGAACCGCCTGCTTCGCGCAGCACGCGCAGCCAGGCAGCCAGCCGCCCGGCTGCCGGGTCCTGTGGTGCCACGCCATCCAGCGCTTCCTGCAGCGAACCCACCTCCCATCGAGCCAACCCCCACCGTTCGAGCCGGCTCTGCAATTTCCACAGTTCGGTTTCTGATCCGAACTGGAAGTACGGGCTGCGCAGCAGCGCAAACACGTGTTCGGTATCGATCTGTGGCGCCAGAAACTCCAGTGCCAGCAGTGCCGCAGCGATCAGGCCAATGGCTGGCAGTGGCGTCCCGCCCTCCACTGCCAGCAGATGATTGCGCAGAGTCTGTGAATCGTGGCCGCTGCCCGCGAGCTGGCGCCACAACAGCTCACCCTGAATCGCCAGCGAAGGTTCGGTGCATGCCGACAGCACCAGCAGGCGTTGCGTTCCATCACCGCAATGCAGGCGTTCGAGACACCAGTGTGCGCAGGCGGCCAGTTCGGCCTCGAGGCTCGTGTACCGCCGCAGCTGAGCCGTGCTCCTGCCAACCGCGGGCTGCTGGAGCAGCAGCGGCGCAGCGTTCCAGCACTGCTGCTGCAATGCTGCCTGCAGTGCCGTCAGGCGTGGCTCGCCGACGATGCCGGGCGGCGGTACATCCCGCAGGAACTCCAGGGCCTCGGGTGGAGCCAGACGCAACGCCAGCAGGCCGCGCGCAGCAGCGCGCCGCCGGACTTCAGTGAGAGCCTGCAGCAGCAACTGCTCCTCATCGCTCATGGCCGAGCGTGACAGTGCGAGCAGGGATTGCGTTGCCCTGCCGGCAGCGCGGCTCAGTGCGTTGACGTGAGCGGCGAGCGACTCGCCCTCCCCGGCCAGGTCGCGCAGTACCTCTTCCCACAGCGCGCGTTCCTGTCCCGGGGATAGAAGCTGCAGTGGCGCAGTGGTGCCACGCAGTACCGCCGCGCGCCATTCACGCGCCAGCCACGCATCCCACGCCAGTACATCCGGTGACGGCCATACCTTGCGGCCTGCTGCCAGCTGGTGCCGCGCCCAGGCCAGACGCAGTGCCGCGGCGCGGTGGCTGTCGGGAACGACGAGTGTTCGCCCCGCATCCAGCGCGGCGACGATAGCCGCATCGAGCTTCGCGGCGTGCGTGACCCGGTCCTTTCGCCTACTTGAACCGGGCAGAAGCGTCGACTACCCGCATGCCCGTGCCCTGCAGGTCTGCTCCGCCATTGTGCCGGGCCGACCATGATTCAAGCTGCGCTTCAATGCGGTCGAACACCAGCGACAACGTGCCGGCGTCCGGCAGTATCGTGGTGCGGAAGTGGTTGCGGTACGGCACGTTGAAGACGCTGCCTGGAGTGATCAGGACGTGCTTCTCTTCCAGCAACTCGAGCGCGAACTGCTGGTCATTGAATTCCGGCAGCACGTCGGAGCACACTTCGACAAATGCGTACAAGGCTCCCGCCGGCGGTGTCAGCCGCAGAAACTTGCTGCGCGCGGCGGCATTGATCACCGCCGTGCGTGATTCGTGCAGGCGTCCGCCAGGCGCGGTCAGATCCAGGATGCTCTGGTAGCCGCCCAGCGCGGCATGCACGGCGTGTTGCGCCGGCACGTTGCTGCACATGCGCATGGAACTGAGCAGTTCCACGGCGGCAAGATAATCGCCCGCGCGTTGCACGGCCCCCGAGAAGCTGACCCAGCCAACGCGATAGCCGGCCGCGCGGTACACCTTGGAGAGTCCTGACAGCGTGGCGCACAGCGTGTCTTGCACCAGCGAGGCAATCGGCACGAACGGCACGCCATCGTAGGTAATGCCGTCGTAGATCTCGTCCGACAGGATCATCAGCTGGTGCTTCTCGGCAACCCGCGCAATGCGCTCCAGCACTTCGCGCGGATATACCGCACCCGTGGGGTTGTTCGGATTGATGAGCACCAGCGCGCGGGTGCGCGGCGTGATCAGCGATTCGATTTCTTCGGGATCGGGGTGGAAACTGTTTTCCGGCCGACAGTGGTAGTGGACCGCGCGTCCGCCATTGAGCGTCACGGCCGCGGTCCACAGCGGATAGTCCGGTGCTGGCACCAGCACTTCGTCGCCATCCGACAGCAGCGCCCGCAGCGTCATGTCGATGAGCTCGGACGTGCCGTTGCCGATGAAGATGTTCTCGGTCGAACAACCCCGCACGCCGCGGTTCTGCTGCTGCAGAAGAATCGCTTCACGCGCCGGATAGATGCCCTTCTGGTAGGCATAGCCTTCGGCCTGCGGCAGGTTCTGCACCAGCGCCAGTCGCAGGATCTCTGGGGTGCGGAATCCGTAGGCGCCCGGGTTGCCGATGTTCAGCGAGATGATCTCGTAACCCTGGCGCTCCAGCTCCATCGAGCGACGCGCAAGCGCACCGCGGATTTCATAGCGGACGTTCTTGAGCCCTTCGCTGGGCCGGAAGCTGGAGTCACGGTTCATGGCGGGCGCAAGTCTAACCCCTGCCCCGCCCGTCCCACCAGTGAAGCCCTTATACTTTGCGGAATGAAACGCATCCTGGTCGGTATCAAGCGCGTCGTCGACTACAACGTTCGCATCCGTGTAAAAGCTGATAACAGCGGCGTCATCACCGATGGCGTCAAACAGAGCATCAACCCCTTCGACGAAATAGCCCTGGAAGAAGCCCTGCGGCTGCGGGAAAAAGGGCTGGCCGAGGAAGTCGTGGTGGCAAGCATTGGCCCGCCTGATGTGCAGAACCAGCTGCGTACCGCGCTGGCGATGGGGGCCGATCGCGCGCTGCTGGTGGCCCATGCGGGCCCGCTCGAAGCGCTGGGTGCCGCGCGGGCCCTGCTCAAACTGGTGGAGCGCGAGCAACCGTTCCTCGTCCTGCTGGGCAAGCAGGCCATCGACGACGACAACAACCAGACGGGTCAGATGCTGGCCGCACTGTGGGATCGTCCGCAGGCGACATTTGCCTCAAGGGTTGAGCTGCATGGCGACACTGCGCGGGTAACCCGCGAAGTCGATGCGGGGCTGGAAGTGCTGGATGTGGATCTGCCCGCAGTAGTCACCGTGGACCTGCGCCTGAATGAACCGCGGTTCGTGAAGCTGCCCGACATCATCAAGGCCAAGAAGAAGCCGCTTGAAATCCTGGAGCCGGCCGCACTGGATCTGAAGTTGCAGACGCGGATGCAGCTGCTGCACTACGCCCCGCCGCCCGTGCGCCAGAAGGGCCAGATGGTGAAAGATGTACCGGAGCTGATGGCCGCGCTCGTCTCCAAGGGGCTGGTCTGATGAACCGCGTGCTGGTCATTGCCGAACACGATGGTGCACAGCTGGCGGAGGCCACGGCGCGAACGCTCGCTTGCGCCGAAGCGATCGGCGGCGAGATCGTCGTCGCAGTGCTGGGCAGCGACACGGTGCGCGTTGCCGGGCAGGCAGCCGCCCTGAGCGGCGTGGCGCGTGTACTCACATTCGAATCGGCCGCCAATGCCCATCCATTGGCTGCCGTACAGGCACCACAGCTGGCCGCTGTGGCCAGCGCATTCACGCATGTGTTCGCCCCGTCCTCGACCTATGGCAAGGATCTGTTGCCACGGCTGGCAGCCCTGCTCGGCGTGCCGGCAATCAGTGACGTGATGGAAGTGCAGAGTGCCACGCGCTTTCGCAGGCCAATCTACGCCGGCAATGCCATCGTCACCGTTGACGCCGGTGAATTGCGACCCATTGCGGCGACCGTGCGCATTGCCTCCTTTGCACCGCTTGACGGGAGCGGGAGCGCGGCGCCGATTGAAGCTGCCGGCGTCGCGGTGCAGCTCCCCACGCACACACGCTTCGTTTCAGTCACCAGCCAGAACAGCGACCGCCCTGACCTGGCCACCGCACGACGGGTGGTGTCGGGTGGGCGCGCCCTGGGCAGTGCAGAGAAATTTGCATTGGTGCACGAGCTGGCGGCTGCCCTGGGTGCGGCAGTGGGCGCATCGCGGGCGGCCGTGGATGCGGGCTATGCGCCCAATGATCTGCAGGTGGGGCAGACCGGCAAGATCATCGCGCCCGAGCTGTACATTGCGCTGGGCATTTCCGGCGCAATCCAGCACATGACCGGAATCAAGGACGCGCGCGCCATCGTGGCGATCAACAAGGATGCGGACGCGCCGATCTTCGAAGCAGCCGACATCGGGCTGGTGGCGGACGTATTCGAAGCGGTGCCGCAACTGGTGGACGCACTCAAGGGCCACAGGAGCTGAGCAGCCCTCAGGTCGCGAACAGCTCCCACAGATGGGCGATCCGCTGCATGCGGGGGTTGTCCGTCTTGATGTCGTGGAATGTCTTCTGCGCGGCGGCATTGTCCTTGTTGCGCAGCTGCGAAATGCCCAGCACCAGGCTGACTTCGATCTGCAGGTCCTCCTTGAGACCACCCTTGGCAAGCGCGCTCTGCAAGGCATCGACCGCCTTGTCGTACTGGCCATAGGAGTAGTAGGCCATGCCCAGCACCACCGCATCTTCGCCGTTGCTCGCGGCTGCGGCTGCGGCTTCCAGCTTCCTGATGTCGGCGCGATCGGCGTCGGCCACCTTGCCGGCTGACTCCATCCGTCGCTCGGCATTCTTCTGTTCGGTTTCCTGTGTAAAGGCGTTGGCCTTGAGACCGGCCTCGTAAACCTTCTGCGACTCTGCCGGTAAACCGAACTTCAGCGCGAGATCGGCGAACCTGCTGTAGTCCTGGCCCAGGTCCAGCGTGCCCGTCGCCATCATGAGGCGATAAACCTGCAGCTTCTCGCGCGGCTGCAGATCCGGGTCGCTGCGCACCGAATACAACAGCGCATCCCAGTACTGTTTCTTGGGGTAGTACACCACGAGCAACTCGAGTGCGTGCGTGGCGCCGTCCCGGTTGTGCAGCTTCTCGTAGGAAGAGTGCAGCATGATCAGGTTCTGCTCGAGCGGCTTCTGGCCACGCTTGACCTGCTCGTCGATGAGGCTGCGGAAGAACCGGGCCGACTCGGAAAAGTCACCCTTCTGGTAGTAGCTCTGCCCGATGGTGGTGAACACCTGAGGATCGGCATGGCCACTCCTGGTCAGGCGCGTGCCGTATTCGATGGCCGTATCGTAGTCCTTGGCCTGGAAGGCGAGCCCCATGACGGCATTGGTGTACGGCGCCGCCTGCGCGTCATTCAGAAAGCCCGAATTCACCAGGCCCTTGAGCGAATTCAACTGCTCGTCCTTGTTGCCAAGTTCGCGATTGGCTTCAAACAGCAGGTAGTAGGCGTAGTACGTGTCATCAGGCGTGCGCTTGCTGTTGGCCAGCACTTCCTGCGCCTTGGCAATGACTTCCGCCCAGCGCTTGGCCTTTTCAGCAGCCTGGGCGGCCCTGAAGGTCGGCATTACCGACTGGGAAAAACTCGGTGACGGGGGTGGCTCTGCGCATACTGCACTGGTGGCTGCCACTGACAGCGCCAGGGCCAATGTCCCCGCCAATGCGGGAAGGGCTGATTTCGCCATATCAAACCTCACCGGAGCCCCACGGGCTCCCTCTCTGTTCATGACAGCTATCTAACACACTTCACAGTGAACGGAGCCTTAATGCGGCCCGTGCGGTGCTTCAGAGGGCCTGAAGCACCGGGGAGGAACATCTCAGTCCGCGAATTCCGCAACGTTCGTGAAACCCATGCGGGTCATTCCACTACGCTGCGCAGCGGCCATCACGTTTGCGATTACATCGTAAGGTGCCAGGGCCGAGGGCCGCAGCTGCAGCTGTGCTTGGGGATCCTTTGGCGCCTCTTCCCGGAAGTGATCTTCGAGCTGGGCAATGCCGCCGCTCAGCGGCTCGTTGTTCCACACGATGGTGCCGTCCGGATCGATGTCGATGTAGATGCTTGGCGGCGGATTCGGCGGCGGAAAGGGATTCGGCGGTGGCAGATCCAGCTTGGTCAGGTGCATCTGCACCGGCAGCGTCACGATCAGCATCACGAGCAGCACCAGCATGACGTCGATGAGCGGCGTCGTGTTGACGTCGCACATCTCCTCATCGCCACCGCCCTGGGAAACATTCATCGACATTGAATCTACTCCGAAGCGCCCTTGGGCTCGGTCAGGAAGGAGACTTCCACGATGCCGGCCGTCTGGATGGTGTACAGCACGCGCGCCACCTGTTCGTAGCGCGCTCGACGATCCGCCTTCAGGTGGACCTGCGGAGGCAGCTTGCCTTCGGCCACCGCCTCCCTGGTCTTGTCGGAAAGCAGGGTGAACAGCGTCGCACGGTCATCCACCTTGCCGTTGTACATGTACATGTTGCCATCCGCATCGACCGACAGCGGAATGTCCTCGGGCTTGGTCTGCCCTGGAATGTTCTTCGGTTCGGGCAGTTCCACTTTCACCGTCGGCACGATCACCGGAATGGTGATCAGGAAGATGATCAGCATGACCAACATCACGTCGACGAGCGGCGTGGTGTTGATAGTGGACATCACCTCGTCTTTGTCACCACCTACACTAATCGACATGGCTGAACCCTACCTCGAGAACCTGTATTGCCGTGCCTGCCGTGATTACTTCTTGGCGGCCGGTGCTGCTGCGGGACGGGAGGTGGGCAGATCCGGCTTGACGCCACCGATCAGGTTCGCCTCCAGGTCGCCGGTAAATTCGCGCATCACGTCCTGGATGGCCTTGTTGCGCTTCAACAGAATGTTGTAGGCGAACACCGCGGGCACCGCGACCAGAAGGCCCAGGAACGTCATGATCAGGGCCTCACCGACGGGGCCGGCCACCTTGTCGATCGACGGCTGCCCTGAAAGACCGATCTTGATCAGCGCGTCCAGAATGCCGTACACGGTGCCCATCAGACCGACGAACGGCGCGGTGGAACCGACCGTGGCCAGGAATGACAGGCCGTTGGAGAGCTTGCTGTTGAGGCTGTCGACGGAACGGTTGAGCGCCATGCTGAGCCAATCCTTCAGGCTGATGCGCTCATTCAACCGGCCATCATGATGCGCGGCGGCACGAATCGCGCTCTCGGCGATGACGCGGAAGTCGTCATCCTTCGGCAGGCGATCAACGCCCTCGCGCGCCGAGCCTGCGGACCAGAAATTCTTTTCGACATTCCTGACCGACCTGCCCAGTCGGTACTGGTCCCACAACTTGGTGAAGGTGATGTACCAGGACACCAGCGACATCAGCAACAGTACGACAAGGATGGTGTATCCAGCCGGCGTACTGTTGTGGATCAACGCTGAGAATCCGTACGGATTAGCACCAGTTTCGGTTGCTGCGGCTGCGACTTCTTCCATTTTTTCCTCGACTACAAGCTGTCATCCGTACTGGATGGTGATGGTTGAACAGATTTGATCCCAATCCCGAACATGGCGCGGGCGGTACGTACCGCCCTGCGCACTCAAATCATTTCTCGCCCTTCAGCGAGAACCGCACCGGAACCACGACGCAGCCGGTTACCTGCTTGCCTTCCACACTGCCCGGCCTGATCCGCACTGCCTTGCCGTAGCGGATCGCGGCTTCGTCCAGCCGGGAGAAATTGGAGCTCTCGTCCACCGAGACCTCCTCCGGCTTGCCTTTCAGGTCATAGCAGATCCTGACCTTCGCGAGCCCTTCCTCGTTCAGGCTCTTGGAAGCGCTGGGATAGTAATCGGCCGGGTCCGGCTTGAACGCATAACCGGCACCAACCACATTGCGGGGAGGAGCCGGAGGTGCGGGCGGTGTCGGCGGCGTTGGCGGCACCTTCTCGGTGGTGGTTGGGGCAACGATCGCGGTCGGCGGCGGTGGCGGCAGCGGAATGTCCACCAGGATTGGCGGCACCTGGACCGGCGGCAATTCTATCTTGACGGTCGGCGGTGGCGGCGGGGGCTCTTCCGGCTTCGGTTCGTTGATGATCTCGGCCTTGATGGGCTGAGTGATCGACTGGACAAACTTGGTTGCGAACCCGCTCTTCAACGCCCAGAACAGGAAGACATGAAAGGCAATAAGAATGACCAGAAACGTGCCACGACGCGAAAACCAGTTACCGCTCGAATGTGTGTAAACGCCCATGGCTCCCCACTGCTTCTATTTCGCGCGACCTGCCCTTGAGACCGCTGCTCCGCGCGAGCGCCGCAACTTAACCACGTTCGGGCCTGCGCGCAAGCTTCTCGACGGAACTCTAACCCCGAAACTGCATTGCCGCCAAGCCACAGCCCCTTGGTGGGGCAGTTCCCCCGCTTTGCGGCCTATTGCGTTACGGCACCGCGACTGGCGCTGGACACGGAGCGGGCATACTTGGCCAGCACACCGCGGGTGGCGAATGCACGCGGCGCACGCCAGTTCTTGCGGCGCCGCTTCAGTTCGGCCGCACTGAGTCCCACTTCAATGCTGCGTTTGACAGCATCAATGGTCACCCTGTCGCCATTGCGGAGCAATCCGATGGGCCCGCCAAGCGCAGCCTCCGGCGAAACATGTCCTACGACGAAACCGTGGCTGCCACCCGAAAAACGCCCGTCAGTGATCAGCGCGACCTTGTCGCCAAGGCCGAGGCCCATGATGGCACCGGTGGGACTCAGCATTTCCCTCATACCCGGTCCGCCTACGGGCCCTTCGCCGCGGATGACCACCACGTCGCCGGCCCGCACTTTACCGGCGAGTATGGCTGCCGTAGCGCGTTCTTCGCCTTCGAAGACGCGCGCCGGTCCGCTGAAAGCAAGGCCTTCCTTGCCGGTGATCTTTGCCACGGCACCATCTGGTGCGAGATTGCCGCGCAGGATGACGAGGTGGCTGTCCTTCTTCACCGGAGAGGCGAATGGCTTGATGACAGTCTGTCCTTCCGGATAGTCCGCGACGTCCTTGAGGTTTTCGGCCAACGTCCGTCCGGTCACGGTAATGCAATCACCATGCAGCAAGCCACGCGCCAGCAAGCGCTTCATCAGTGGCTGGATGCCGCCAATTGCAATGAGTTCGGACATCAGATATCGCCCGCTTGGCCTCACATCTGCCAGAACCGGCACGCGCTTTCCGATGCGCGCGAAGTCGGCCAGCGTGAGTTTCACGCCGGCTTCATGCGCAATGGCCAGCAGATGCAGCACGGCATTGGTCGAACCCGCCAGGGCAATCACCACGGTAATTGCGTTCTCGAAGGCCTTCTTCGTCAGAATCTGTCGTGGCGTGATGCCGCCCTTGAGCAACTGCACCACCGCCTGGCCTGCACGGTGACAATCATCGAGCTTGCTTTCGCCGACAGCTTCCTGAGCCGAACTGTTCGGCAGCGAAAGCCCCAGCGCCTCGATGGCGGAAGCCATGGTATTGGCGGTGTACATGCCGCCACAGCTGCCCGCGCCGGGGATGGCCGTGCGCTCCACTTCAAGCACTTCGGCATCGCTGACCTTGCCGCTGGCCCGTTCTCCTACCGCTTCGAATACGGAGACGATGTCGGTGTGGCCCTTGCCGGGCTTGATGGTGCCGCCATACACGAATACAGCCGGCCGGTTCAGTCGCGCAATGGCCATGGCGCAACCCGGAATGTTCTTGTCGCAACCACCGATGGCAACGAAGCCATCAAAACCTTCCGCGCCCACCACCGTCTCGATCGAGTCCGCGATGACTTCGCGCGACACCAGCGAGTAGCGCATGCCAGGCGATCCCATCGAAATGCCATCCGACACGGTAATGGTGTTGAACAGCACTCCCTTGCCGCCGGCCGCATCGGCACCCGCGACTGCCTGCTGCGCCAGTTGATCGATGTGCATGTTGCACGGTGTGAGATTCGCCCATGTCGAAGCCACGCCCACCTGCGGACGTTGGAAGTCCTCGTCGCGGAACCCGACCGCGCGCAGCATGGCGCGGGCCGGTGCGTTCTGGAGACCATCCACGACCTGCCTTGAGTGCTGGCGTGGATCGATTGCCTTGGCTTTGGACTTCATGCTGTTTCGGACCCTGTTCTGTTGTGTTGCATCCTGTTGAAACCGATGGCGCCTGCCAGGCTCATGCCCAGGGGCAGCAACTGTGCCACCCTGCCCGCCCCCGGCGCCCGCCGCTCCAGCAGCGTGTATGCAATGGCGCCGACCGGTGGGGCGATCAGCCCCCGCATGCCGGTCAACGTCACATTGACCCCCATATATTGCTGCACCTTGCCCAGCGATGCGAAGTCGTTGTGGCCCAGGTTCCACCCCAGGTGCGCTCCGGCGGTTGCCACACCAAACAACAGAGCCGCGCACCACAGCAGCCACTGCTGCCCCGAATACACCGCGACGATCATCACCGCCATGCCTGCCACCGTTGCCCAGCACTGGTGCGCACGAAACGCGATGACGTGACCCGAATCGAACATGCGTGCCCACAGTGGCGTGAACAGCGGCATGCACAGCAGCGGCACGATGCAGGTCATGAAGCGCCGGTATTCCGGATCCCGCTCCAGGATCTCCCGCATGATCCTGAGGCTGAATATCCGGGTGCTGCCTGTTTCGGTCAGCTCGGCGCGACGCAGGCGAAAGGACTGTCGCACACGCACGCGTCGCGCGAACCAGGCAGCTGCCAGGCCGGCGAACCCGGCAGCGCCATATATAAGCATTGCGTGCCGCGGCCGGTTCTCCATCACATAGGCGGCGAGCGCCGCTGTTCCGGCCATGCCCAGCGCCGGTGACCCGCTGACGAATGCCACCGCCGGGTTCAGGGCCTCGCGCGGCACCGCGTCCGCAAAGGTTCGCTTGATGAGGACCGCTGCCGTGGCGCTTTCCACCAGGCTCGGTGTGCAAACCACCAGCAGCCATGGCAGCAGCTCGCGGCGATACAGCGCCACGGCCAACTGGCTCGGATCGCGGGACTTCAAGAGTGATGTCTTCGCCGGCTCATCCGAACCGGCTGGCGAGCAGCGCCGCTACGGCGCGAATGCCCTGCGCCTCCGCGCCCTGGGGCCTGCCAGGTCGCTCGCGCTGATTCCATCCGTAGATATCCAGGTGAATCCAGCGATCGGGTGCTGCCACGAAGCGACGCAGGAACAGTGCTGCGGTGATGGAACCAGCCATGCCTCCGGCCGGCGCGTGGTTCACATCGGCGATGCGACTGGCCAGTTCATCATCGTAGGGCTCCCACAGCGGCATCGGCCACAGCGGGTCCGCGAGTGACTGCCCGGCATGTTGCAGTGCTGCCACCAGTTGCCGGTCGCCACCGTAGACGGGCGGCAGTTCGGGGCCAAGTGCCACCCGCGCAGCACCGGTGAGCGTGGCGAAATCAATGAGCAGCGCCGGATTGTCTTCGGCTGCCAGGGTCAGTGCATCGGCAAGCACCAGCCGTCCCTCGGCGTCCGTGTTGGTGATCTCGACGGAGAGGCCCTTGCGCGAGCGCCATACGTCGCCCGGACGCTGGGCGTGACCATCCACGCTGTTCTCGACCGCGGGTACCAGCACGCGCAGATCCAGTGATACGTCGAGGTCGCATAGCAGCTGTGCCGTGGCCAGTGCGACGGCCGCGCCGCCCATGTCCTTCTTCATCAGCGCCATGCCGGCGGATGCCTTCATGTCGAGGCCGCCGGTGTCAAAACACACGCCCTTGCCGACCAGTGTGACCGCAGGACGCCCGGGCCTGGGGAATCTCAGGTCAAGCAGGCGGGGCGCGCGGGGACTGCCCTGACCCACGGCAGCAATGAGTGGAAACCCGTGCGTGAGGTCGGCGCCATTCACCACCTGCAGCTCGCCGCCATGGCGCTGCGCCAGACCCATGGCTTCCTGCTCCAGCTCGGCCGGCCCCAGATCGTTGGCCGGCGTGTTGATCAGATCACGTGCCCAGCCACTGGCACTGGTAGCGGCGGCCACGTAGCGCTGGTCCACTCCCTCGATTGGCAGCAGGCGTGGACGGGCTGCTGCGTCAGCGCGTGAGCGATAGCGCTGGTAGCGATACAGGCCGTGCGCCCATCCCAGCGAGAACAGCAATGCCGCGGGTGGATCAAGCAGGCAGGCCAGGCGGTAGTCCGCCGGAGGCAATCGATCGGACAGACCAGCCGCAAGCCAGAACCAGCCCGGTTCGTCCGGCACCGACTTGCCCATGCCTGCCACCGCAGCCGTGACGCCGCCACCCTCCGCCGGTAACAACAGCCAGCGGCCGCGCTCTGGTCGAAATGCTGCGGCGTCAAGCCAGCCGCGAGCGGTGGCGGTTTGCTGGTCACGCCAGGCGGGAAAACTGGATTCGGCAATGCAATACAGCGGCAGTGCAGGTACGGCGCTGGAAATCGTGGGCTCCATGGGAGATGGCACGGATGGATTCTAAGGGATCGGATTGCCTGACGCGTCAGCAGTTGTTTGAATTAGGGCTATAATTCGCGGCTCGCTCAAGTCTGCCCATCACGGAGTTAGTTCAATGCGTCTATATGGTCCGAAGGATGTCGACAAGTCCGCCCTGCGCCGCGCGCGCATCGCGATCCTGGGATACGGGAGCCAGGGCCGTGCGCATGCACTGAACCTGAAGGACAGCGGCTTCGACGTGGTAGTGGGCGTGCGCAAGGGTGACAGCTGGAAGCAGGCCAGGCGCGACGGACTGACGGTGATGGAGCCGGTCGACGCGGTGAAAGGCGCGACGCTGATTGCCATCCTGGTACCGGATACGTCCCAGAAGGCGCTGTATGCGCAGGTCAAGGACTCGATTCCGAAGGGTGCCACGCTGCTGTTTGCGCACGGCTTCAACATCCACTTCAAGCAGATCAAGCCGCGCAAGGACCTGGACGTGGTGCTGATTGCACCCAAGGGGCCAGGCGGACTGGTGCGCCGCCAGTACCAGCAGGGCCGTGGCGTTCCCGCGCTCATCGCCGTCGCACAGGATTCATCAAAGAAGGCCTTTGCGAAGGCGCTGGCCTATGCCCATGGGATCGGCAGCACCCGCGGCGGCGTGCTCGCCACCACGTTCAAGGAAGAGACCGAAACGGATCTGTTCGGCGAACAGGTCGTGCTGTGCGGAGGCACCTCGGACCTGATCCTCAAGGGCTTCGAGACGCTGACCGAAGCCGGTTACCAGCCGGAGGTCGCGTACTACGAAGTGCTGCATGAGCTGAAGCTGATCGTCGACCTGCTGCATGAGGGCGGCCTCGCCAAGATGCATAAGTACATCAGCACCACCGCCAAGTGGGGCGACATGATCAGCGGACCGCGGATCATCAATCGCAACACCAAGAAGGAAATGAAGAAGGTCCTTGGTGACATCCAGTCGGGCAAATTTGCCCGTCGCTGGATTGCCGAGAACAAGTCCGGCCTGAAGAAGTACAACAAGCTCATGAAGGCCGACCTCAACCACAAGATCGAAAAGGTCGGAGCCAAGTTGCGCGAGCGCATGCCCTGGCTTTCCGACGAGCGCGCCTGAGGGCGCAGATCGAGGAGCACCATGCCCATACCCGCCACGCAGTACATCTGGTTCAACGGCAAGCTCGTTCCCTGGGAGAAGGCGACGGTACATGTGCTGTCGCATGCCCTGCACTACGGCTCGTCGGTGTTCGAAGGTGTACGCGCCTATGCGACCCACAAGGGCGTGGCGATCTTCCGGCTCTCCGATCACACGCGCCGCCTGTACGACTCGGCCAAGGTCTACCGCATCGCCATCCCGTTCACACCCGAACAGATGAATGCTGCACAGCGTGAAGTGGTGGCGGTGAACGGGCTGAAGAACGGCGCGTATCTGCGTCCGGTGGCCTTCCGCGGCTACGGCGAGATCGGCGTCGCACCGAAGATCGATCCACCGGTCGAAGTAGCCGTCGCCGCATGGGAATGGGGCAAGTACCTCGGTGCCGATTCGGAAGCCGAGGGCGTGGATGTGTGCGTCTCGTCCTGGCAGCGCGTGGCACCGAACACGATTCCGGCCCTGGCCAAGGCTGCAGGCAACTACCTCTCGAGCCAGCTGATCAGCATGGAGGCCAAGCGCCTGGGCTTTGCCGAAGGCATTGGCCTTGCGCCCGACGGTACCGTCAGTGAGGGCGCGGGCGAGAACCTGTTCCTGGTCCGTGACGGCGTCATCCATACACCCGGCTTTGCCCATTCGGTGCTGGGTGGCATTACGCGGGATTCGGTCATCAAGCTCGCGAAGGACCTGGGCTACGAGGTGCGCGAAGGGTCGATTCCACGCGAGATGCTGTACATCGCCGACGAGCTGTTCTTCACGGGCACTGCCGCGGAGGTCACGCCCATCCGCTCGGTGGATCGCATCACCATTGGATCCGGCCGGCGCGGGCCCATTACCGAGAAGCTGCAGAAGGCATTCTTCGGATTGTTCACGGGCGCCACGCCGGACAAGTACGGCTGGCTGGAGCTGGTCGACATGGCCGTGCCACGCGCGGCCACCGCCTGACGGGAGAGCCCATGTCCACGCCAAAGACGCTCTTCCAGAAGGTCTGGGAGCGGCACGAAGTCGTGCCGCAGACAGCCGATACACCGGCAGTGATCTACATCGACCTGCACCTGATCCACGAGGTGACATCACCGCAGGCATTCAGCGAGCTGCGTGCGCGCGGCCTGCCCGTGCGCCGCGTCGACCGCACGCTGGGGACCATGGATCACTCCACGCCGACGCGCACCGAACAGGTATTCGGCGGCAAGCCGATCACCATCGAATCCGCGGCGAAACAGGTGAAGCAGCTCGAAGTCAACTGCGCCGAATTCGGAGTGGAGCTGCTGAACCTGGCCAGCGACATTCGCGGCATCGTGCATGTCATTGGCCCCGAGCTCGGCGCGACCCAGCCGGGCAAGACCATCGTCTGCGGTGACAGCCACACCAGCACGCACGGGGCCTTTGGCGCACTGGCATTCGGTATTGGTTCCACCGAGGTCGGCCACGTACTGGCCACGCAGTGCCTCCTGCAGAGCAAGGCGAAGACGCTGGCCATCCATGTCACCGGCAGCCTGAAGCCGGGCGTTACCGCCAAGGATCTGGTGCTGGCCATCATCGGCAAGATCGGTGTCGGCGGTGGCACCGGGCACGTGATCGAGTTCCGCGGTCCGGCGATTCGCGCGCTGAACATGGATGAGCGCATGACCGTATGCAACATGTCGATCGAGGCGGGTGCACGCGCCGGCATGATTGCTCCCGATGAGGTGACCTTCGAATACCTGAAAGGTCGGCCCAGGGCGCCACAGGGTGCCGACTGGGAGAAGGCAGTTGCCGACTGGCGCACGCTGGCAGGCGATGACGATGCGACCTTCGATCGCGAAGTCACCATTGACGCATCCGCCGTCGAGCCGATGATTACCTGGGGCACTCATCCCGGCATGGTTGCGCCGGTCAGCGGCAGCGTGCCGGCGACCAGTGCCGACCCGGTGTTCGATCGCGCCCTGGCGTACATGGGTTTTTCGGCCGGACAGAAGCTCTCCGGTTCACCGATCAACGTGGTGTTCATCGGCAGCTGTACCAACTCACGATTGTCTGACCTGCGCGCCGCCGCCGCGTTGCTCAAGGGGCACAAGCTGGCGCGCGGCGTGCAGATGCTCGTGGTGCCGGGTTCGCAGCAGGTCAAGAAGCAGGCCGAAGCCGAAGGGCTCGACCGGATCTTCATTGAAGCCGGTGCCGAGTGGCGCGAGTCAGGCTGTTCGATGTGTCTGGGCATGAATGGCGACACCGTCGACAAGGGGAACTATTCGCTGAGCACCAGCAACCGCAATTTCGAGGGTCGCCAGGGGCCCGGCGCACGCACGCTGCTGGCGAGCCCGCTGACCGCCGCGGCTTCGGCCGTGCGGGGTGCCATCACCGATCCCCGGGAGTTCATGTAGATGGATCCCTTCGTCAGCATTACCTCCAGTACTGTCGTGCTGCCGCGGCCGGACGTCGATACCGACCAGATCATTCCGGCGCGTTTCCTGCGCGCCACCGACAAGGCGGGCTTCGGCAAGCACCTGTTCGCCGACTGGCGGTACCTGGTCGACGGCAGGCCAAACCCGGATTTCGTGCTCAACAAGCCAGAATCTGCCGGATGCCACGTGCTCGTGGCCGGCGACAATTTCGGCTGTGGTTCCTCGCGCGAGCATGCCCCGTGGGCGCTCACCGACTTCGGCATCCGCGCCGTGATCAGCACGAGCTTCGCCGACATCTTCCGCTCCAACGCACTGAAGAATGGGCTGGTGCCGGTGGTAGTCGACAGTGGAACACTGCAATGGCTGATCGCCAATCCCGGCGCGAAGGTCACGGTGGACCTGACCAGCAGCACGCTGAAGCTGCCGGGCGATCGCGCGGTCCCCTTCCCCATTGAACCCTTCGCCCGCTACTGCCTGATGCAGGGTGTTGACCAGCTCGGCTACCTGCTGTCCAGGGACGCCGAGATCACCGCCTTCGAAAAGCGCCACGCATGAAGGCGAGGATTACCGTCCTGGGCGGCGACGGCATCGGCCCGGAAGTCACCCGCGAGGGACTGCGCGCACTGGAAGCCGTTGCCCGCAAATTCGGGCATCAGTTTCAATTCGAGTCCTGTGACTTTGGCGGCATCGCCATCGACAAGCATGGCGACCCATTGCCTGCGGCGACGCTCGCGAGCTGCCTGGCCAGCGATGCAATCCTGCTGGGGGCGATCGGCGGACCGAAATGGTCGGCACCCGATGCGAAGCTGCGCCCCGAATCCGGGCTGCTGCGGCTGCGCCGGGAGCTGGGCGTGTACGCAAACCTGCGCCCGGTGGCTGTCCACCCTGCCCTGGCCGATGCCACCACGCTGAAGCCCGAGGTGGTGCGCGGTGTTGACCTGGTGTTCGTGCGTGAACTGACCGGCGGCATCTACTTTGGTGCCAAGACGCGCACGGCCACCGATGCCAGCGACCTGTGCAGCTACAGCGCCGCTGAAATCGAACGCGTGACGCGCGTGGCCGGGCGCCTGGCGCAGTCTCGCCGCCGCAAACTCACGTCCATCGACAAGTCCAATGTGCTCGACACATCGCGGCTGTGGCGTGAAGTCGTCACGCGCGTGATGCAGAGCGAATTTCCCGATGTGGCGCTGGAACACATCCTGGTGGACGCGGCCGCCATGCACCTGATTCGTCGCCCATCGGACTTCGACGTGATCGTCACCGAGAACATGTTCGGCGACATCCTCACCGACGAGGCTTCGATGCTGGCCGGTTCGCTGGGGCTGTCCCCTTCGGCTTCGCTGGGCGATGGCAAACGGGGTCTGTATGAACCGATCCACGGCTCCGCGCCGGACATCGCGGGCAAGGGCATCGCGAATCCGGTCGGCACGATTCTGTCGGCCGCGCTGTTGCTGCGCCACTCGCTGGGGCTGGAGACCGAAGCGCAAGCCATCGAACGTGCGGTCGCGGAGGCGATTTCGCAGGGCCTGCGCACGGCCGATATCGCGGGCTCGGGCAAGTCCACCGGCACGGTCGACGCTGGCGCCGCGATTGCGGCGCTGATCGCCTAGAAGCGGTCCACTACTTCTTCTTGCCGTCGCTCCACAGCTGCTGGTTGGCCCATGGAATGAAGTACTTCCAGTTGGGCGCATCGGTGTGGCCGCCATCGTGCTGGCGCCATGCCAGCCGGCCGTCGAGCAGACCCTCGTTGATCGGCGGCTTCTGCTCCTTCCTGTAATCGTCCGAGCGCCCCAGGTCCTTCACGCCCAGCAGCCGGAAGACCGGTTGCGCGGCAATGGCCGCCATGAAGCTGCCTTTCTGGTCCAGCCAGTTGGCATCGCCCTTCTCCGGCACCCCGTAACTGATGAACGTGGCGCGCGGCGCGCACAGCGCCAGCAGCTCGTTGGAATCCACCGGCAGGTCGCCGGCATCCTTGCGCCCGAAGCTGGATTTCTCGGTGCCGTACTTCAGGAAATTGCCGGCCATCCAGTGGTACTCGCCGCTGCCGGTGAGGTTTTCCACGGCCTCGCCGAAATTGCGACGATGAGGCTTCACCCCACCCTCGCCCGACGAGCCAATCAGCACCACCGCAAAGCGTTCATCGAACGCCATGGTGACCAGCGCGGCCTTGCCGTAGCGCGATACACCTTCGATGCCCACCCGTTTCGCATCGATGGTCGGATCGGTCTCAAAGTAATCCAGCGCCCGTGACGCGCCCCAACCCCAGGCCCGCAACGATCCCCAGTCATCGGGTTTGCGTGGCTGGCCCTTGTTGGTCAGGCCGATGATGCCCTTGGTGAGCCCGGCGCCGTTGTCTGCCTGCACGCTGCCGGGATTCAGATACGCATAGCCCCAGCCCGCTTCGATCAGCTGTTCGGTGGCCGGCGCGTCCGCCGGGGCCCGCGGTGCTGCCGGCGCTGCCCCCGGCCCGCCCTGGCGGCCAGGTCCCCCGGGGCCAGCTCCTCCTGGAGGTCCGAAGCCGCCTGCCCGTGCCGGGGCCGGCTCGCCGGGCAGCCGACCGCCACCGAACATGATCATGACCGGTACCGGCCCGGTGGCATCGGCCGGTGTAACCACCACCAGGCTGATGTTCACTTCGATGTCCGGGTAAGCCGAGTTGTCGACCTTGCCGACCAGGCGCCGCCCATGCACCGTGCGCGGACCGACTTTCGAGTCAAGGGTGTCGGTCACCACCCACTGCACCTTCGGTACGTTGGCGGGAATGCGACCGAGGACTTCACGTTCGAACAGCTCGACGATCTCCGGGCGACGCTTCTCGCGCCACTGCCTGGCAGAAGTGACCTTCTTGCCATCTTCCATGCGCAGCGCATCGGGCAGCTTCGGAAAGGGATTTGCCGCGGATTCGTCGTAGTTCGCCGCGTTGGGCGCACCCTCGTTGCCACTGGGGCCAGGGCGCAGCTCGGTGATGCCGAGCTGCTCCTGCATGTTCTGGTGGTCGTCCTTGGTGGTCCAACCCGAGGTATCGACCGCCGCCGCCACGCCCGCGGCAAACATCAGGGATACCACGAGGCTGGCAAGTGCCGCCGGTGCATTGAGCTTGTTCATTCGTTCCCCCTTCAGCCGAAACCGGTTTCGCGCTCAGCCGCGCGCGCGTTGCAATGCTGCCGCAAGATCCTTCTGCAGATCTTCCACACCTTCGATGCCGACCGACAGGCGCAGCAGTCCATCAACCAGCCCGGCTGCCGCGCGCGCCTCCGGTGCCATCGCAGCGTGCGTCATCGATGCCGGATGTGCCACCAGGCTCTCGACACCGCCGAGAGATTCGGCAAGTGAAAAGTATTCCATGCCGCCCACGAAGCGCTTCACGGCCTCAACACCGCCTTCAATCTCCAGCGTGATGATGGCGCCGAAGCCTGACTGCTGGCGTTTGGCCACGTCGTGCCCCGGGTGTCCAGGCAGGCCCGGGTAGTACACCTTGCGCACGCCGGCCTGCGTACTCAACCAGTTTGCGAGCTCGCCGGCATTGCGGCCATGGATGGCCAGGCGCGCGTTCAATGTGCGCAGCCCGCGCAGCGTCAGGAAGCTGTCGAACGCGCCACCAGTCAGGCCGAGCGCATTGGCCCACCAGGCCAGCTGCTCATGCAGCTCCTTCGTCTTTGCAATCACCGCGCCGCCGACCACATCGCTGTGGCCATTGATGTACTTGGTGGTCGAGTGCATCACGATGTCGGCGCCCAGTTCCAGCGGCCGCTGCCAGGCGGGCGACAGGAAGGTGTTGTCCACCGCAACGATGGTCCCCTTGCCCTTCACCTTCTGGACCAGGGCTGCGATATCCGTGATGCGCAGCAACGGGTTGCTGGGTGTCTCGATCCATAACAGGTCGACCTTGGTCGTCAGTGCCGATTCCAGTTCAGCAGCGTTTCCAAAACGCACGAAGTCCACGTTCAATTCATTGCGCTGGTTCCAGGCCGTGAACAGGCGGAACGTGCCGCCATAACAGTCATGCGGCGCGACGACGCGCGCGCCCTGCTTCAGCAGGTGACCAACCAGCGTGATCGCGCTCATGCCGGTTCCGGTGATGACACCACCCGCGCCACCTTCCAGATCAGCCAGCGCATTGGCGAGCAGGTCCCGCGTGGGGTTGCCCGAGCGCGAATAGTCATACGCCCGCTTGTCACCGTAGCCGCGGAAGGCATACGTAGAGCTCAGGTGGATGGGCGGCACCACGGCGCCGGTGACATCGTCGGACTCGAGGCCGGCGCGCACGGAACGGGTGGTGAACGAAGCACGGTCAGACACTTGGGGATTCTCCGGTGTAGGTCAGCGACAGGACGCCGCGCAGCTGGTCGGCCTCCTTCAGAAAGGCATCATGCCCCAACAGTGAGGAAAATTCGTGCAGGCCTGCGTTCGGCAGCCGCGCGGTCAGCGCACGCATGTCGGCGATGGGCACCAGCTGGTCCTCGCGCACGGCCACCACTTCGGTACGCACATTGACGCGGGCGGCATCGACCTGGTGCAGGTCGATGGATTCGGACAGGCAGATGAAGGATTCCGGCCGATAGCGCGCGGCATAGTCCCGGCCCCGTGCCTGCAGGTATTCCTCCACCGCGAACACCGGCCGCCCCTGGACCATGGTCGGTGGTTTGCGGAACCGGGCGGCAAACTCCTCGGGACTGCGGTAGGTGGTCATCGCCAGCGCGCGCGCCAGTTCCAGCGTTTCGATGGGATGGCCCGTGGCAAGCCCAAGACGCGCGATGTTGCGCTGGATGCTGCGCCAGGCGGTGGCCATCGGGTGGGCGCAGTCCGACGCGCTGATCACGATCAGTCGTTCAACGCGATCCGCGTAGCGCTCCCCAAAGGCCAGCGCGACCATGCCTCCATACGAAGCGCCGACAATGGCCGCGAGCTTGTCGATCTTCAGGTGGTCGAGCACGCGCAGGATGGCGTCGGCCTGGTCGTAGCTGGAGACGCTGGGAAAGCTGCCACCGGCGACCGGCCCCGATGAGGCCCCGCTGCCACCGATGAAATCCATGCCGAGCACTGCCACGCGCTGGGTATCCAGCGCCTTGCCCGGCCCGACCACCTCGTGCCACCAGCCGTCGCGCCCCCCGGCTGGATCAAACACTTCGCGACCGGCGGAGATTCCACCCAGCGCCAGCACGACTGGCTGACCCGGTTCGCCGCGCAGCAGGTAGCCGATCTTCAGCTCTTGCAGGATGCCGCCATGGTGCAGTGCGGCCGGACCCTGGATTGTGAGGACGCCCTCGAAAGGCATCGCGGATTGGCCGTTGGGAGTGTGCAAGGGCTTGATTTTACGGGTAGCCCCGCGGCACCGGCAACCAACTTCGTGCTTCCAACCCTTGTTTCATCGTGTTAACGTGCTAGCGCATTAATACACACACATGAAGAAATTCCACCGCCAGTTCTCGCCGCGCCACGAGGCGCAGACCGAACGCAACCTGGTCGGCGCGCTGCTGACGCAGCGCAGCCCCGAGGAGATGCGGGCCTTTCTGCGCGACCTGTGCACACCTGCCGAGTTGCAGGCCATGGCCGACCGCTGGGCCGTGGTCGAGTGCCTGCAGCAGGACCTGCCCTACCGCGAGATACATCGCATCACGGGTGTCAGCATTACCACCATCGGGCGCGTGGCCCGTTACCTCGCCGCCGGCAACGGTGGGTATTCACTGGCAGTCAAGAGACTGGAGAACGCCTGATCATGGACAAGGAAACGCGATTGAAGCTGGCGGTACAGAAGTCCGGCCGGCTCACGGATCACTCGCTGGACCTGCTGGCCCGTTGCGGCCTGAAGCTCTCGCGCGGGAAAGATCAGCTGATGGGTTTCGGCGAGAACCTGCCGCTGGACGTGCTGTTCGTGCGCGACGACGACATCCCCGATCTGGTGCAGGAGGATGTCTGCGACCTCGGCCTCGTGGGCCTCAATGTTCTGGAAGAGCGCCGCCTGGAAATGGCGGCCCGCGGCGCCACCGCCCGCTTCGATGTGCTGCGTCAGCTGGATTTCGGCCACTGCCGCCTGTCGCTGGCGGTGCCCGAAGGCATGGCGTGGAAGGATGTGTCGTCGATTGCCGGCCTGCGGATCGCCACCACGTATCCGGCCATGCTGGCCGAGTTCCTGCGCGTGAACAGCATCGAGGCGGAGATCGTGACGCTGTCAGGCGCTGTGGAGATTGCGCCGCGCCTGGGCCGCGCGGACCTGATCTGTGACCTCGTCTCATCAGGCTCGACGCTCCAGGCCAACCACCTGCGTGAAGTCCATACGATTCTCCACAGCCAGGTGGTACTGATCCGCACGCCGATGAAACTGCCGGCGCTCAAGGAAGAATGGATTGCGCGCCTGTTGCTGCGCATCGACGGCGTGGAACAGGTGAAGGAGAGCAAGTACATCATGCTGCACGCACCCCGCTCGGCATTGCCGCGCATCCGCGAGCTGCTGCCGGGCAGCGAGTCGCCGACCATCATTCCGCTGGAAGGGGCCGGTGACCGCGTGGCCGTGCACGCGGTGTGTCGCGAGAACGTGTTCTGGGAAACGCTCGAGAGCCTCAAGGCTGCCGGCGCCAGCGCCATGCTGGTGCTGCCGGTGGAAAAGATGCTGGCCTGAACCATGCTGAAGATCATCGACTGGACCAGAGCCGATACTGCCGCACGCCAGCAGGCGCTGGCGCGCCCGCGCCTGGAATCGGCCAGCGACATCGAACAGCTGGCCCGCAACATCATCCGCGAAGTGCGCGCGCGTGGCGATGCGGCGCTGCTCGACTACGCGGCCCGGTTCGATCGTGCGCAACTGGATTCACTGCGCGTGTCGCCGGAAGAATTCGACGCGGCCGAGACTCTGCTCAACGCGAAGCAGCTCGCGGCCATCGATACGGCCATCGACAACGTGCGGCGCTTCCACGCGGCACAGCTGGCCGCGCCGTTTTCCATGGACGTGATGCCGGGTGTGCGCTGCGAGCGCGTGTACCGGCCAATTCCGGCAGTTGGCCTGTATGTTCCCGCGGGCTCGGCCCCCCTGCCCTCCACCGTGATCATGGTTGCTGTACCGGCAGCCCTGGCGGGTTGCCCGCAGCGCGTGCTGTGCACACCACCCACATCCGATGGGCGCGCCAACGCCGCGGTGCTGGTCGCAGCGCGCCGCTGCGGCGTCACCCAGGTGTTCAAGGCCGGCGGAGCACAGGCCGTCGCTGCCATGGCCTATGGAACGGCGACGGTACCGAAGGTCGACAAGATATTCGGCCCCGGTACGGCACTGACCACCGTCGCGAAGCAGATTGTGGCCGGCGACCCGCGGGGCGCCGCCTGTGACCTGCCCGCCGGTCCTTCTGAGGTGCTGGTCATTGCCGATGACAGTGCCAACCCGGCCTTTGTCGCAGCGGATCTGCTGGCACAGGCAGAACACGATGTGCGCGCCCAGTCGGTGCTGGTGACCGATTCGCGCTTGCTGGCCGAGCAGGTGGCAATGGAATTTGACCGCCAGCGCAAGGCGCTCTCGCGCCAGAGCATTCTCGAGCAGTCCGCGGCCAATTGCCGCATCGTGCTGGTGGCGGATTTGAGCGTGGCGCTGGAAGTCTCCAATGAATACGCGCCCGAGCATCTCATCGTGCAGACGCGCGAGCCGCGTGCGCTGCTGGATGGCGTGACCAGCGCGGGTTCGGTGTTTCTCGGCGCGTGGTCACCGGAATCCATGGGGGACTACTGCTCGGGAACCAACCATGTGTTGCCGACCTACGGCTACGCGCGCGCCTACAGCGGCCTGTCACTGGTGGATTTCCAGAAGCGCGTCACCGTGCAGGAACTGACCAGTGACGGCATCCGCACGCTTGGCCCGGTGGCCGAGACGCTGGCGCAGCTGGAAGGCCTGGATGCCCATGCGCGTGCAGTGACCATCCGCATCGAGGCACTGGCAGGCAAGTCATGAACGGTGCATCCGGTCACTGGGTGGTCGAGCGCGCACGCGCCGACATCCGCGCCCTGACTCCCTACAGCCATGCCGCCTGGGAACCGACCCTGGAGCGCATGCATGCCAATGAGCTGCCGTGCCGGGTCAACGGCGATAGGTCCACTGCGGGACTCAATCGCTATCCCGAACCGCAACCGCCGGCGCTGGTGCAAGGCCTGGCACAGCTGTACGGCGTGCGCGCCGAACAGGTGCTGGTGGGCCGCGGCAGCGACGAGGCCATCGACCTGCTGCTGCGGGTCTTCTGCCGCGCGGGGGTGGACAACATCATCCACTGCCCGCCCACCTTCGGCATGTACGCCGTCGCTGCCCGCATCCAGGGTGCCGAGGTTCGCGCGGTGCCATTGCAGGCCAGTGCCGGCTTCGCGCTGGATGAGGCGGCGGTGCTGGCCGCAGTGGATGACAACACCAAGCTGGTGTTCGTGTGCTCGCCCAACAACCCCACCGCCAATGCGGTACCGCCAGGGCAGCTGCTGCAACTGGCGGGCAAGCTCGCGCCCCGCGCCATGCTGGTGGTGGACGAGGCCTATATCGACTTCGCCACGGTGCAGAGCCTGTGTCCGCTGCTGGATGCAACGCCGAATCTGGCGATCCTCAAGACATTGTCCAAGGCCCATGGTCTCGCGGGCGCGCGCGTCGGAGCGCTGCTGGCCGCGCCCGAAATCATCGCGCTGACCCGCAAGGTGATTCCGCCCTACGCCATCACTGAACTCACTGTCGAAGCCGTGGTCCCGCAGCTGCAACCGGCCGCCGTCGCCGCCATGCGCGCGGGCATTGCCGGAATCCTGGCCGAGCGCACACGGCTTGCTGCCGGCCTCGCCCGTAGTCCACTGGTTACACGCGTCTGGCCCAGCGATGCGAATTTCCTGCTGGTGGATTGCACCGATGCCGGCGCGGTGCTGGCCCGCGCGCGCGGCGCGCAGCTGATCATCCGCGACGTGCGCCAGAGCGCGCTGCCCTGCTCGGTGCGCATTTCCGTCGGCACACCGGCGCAGAACACGCGCCTGCTGGAGAGCCTTGCATGAGCAACGCGCAAAGATACCTGTTCGTCGATCGCGACGGCACGCTGGTCGAAGAACCCGCCGACGAACAGGTCGACAGCCTGGAGAAGATTCGCTGGATGCCGGGCGTGTTCGGAGCCCTGCAGCAGCTGACCAGCGCCGGCTACCAGCTGGTCATGGTCACCAATCAGGATGGTCTTGGCACGCCCGGTTTTCCGCGTGAGCGATTCGACCTGGCGCAGAACTTCATCCTCGACACGCTGGCCTCGCAGGACGTCCATTTCGCGGCCATCTGCATCTGCCCGCACCGGCCGGCCGAAAATTGCGATTGCCGCAAGCCCAAGGTGGGCATCCTGCGCGACTTCATGGCGACTCACCGCGTAGACCATGCGGGAAGCGCCGTCATCGGTGACCGGCAGACGGATCTGGATCTGGCGCGGAACCTTGGAGTTCGCGGGCTGCGCATCAGCGCCACAGGCGCTGCCGGCGAGAGCTGGCAGGGCATTGCACGCGAGCTGCTTGCACGGCGTGCCACCGTCGAACGGCGCACCAAGGAGACCGACATCCGCGTGCACGTGAATCTGGATGCCGAACTGCCGATCACCGTCACGACGGGTATCGGCTTTTTCGACCACATGCTGGAGCAGCTGGCCAAGCATGGAGGGTTCTCGTTGCAGCTGACCTGCAAGGGCGACCTGCATATCGATGAGCACCACACGGTGGAGGACTGCTCGCTGGCGCTGGGCGAAGCGCTGCGCAAGGCACTGGGCGACAAGCGCGGCCTTGCGCGCTATGGCTTCCTGCTGCCCATGGACGAGGCGCGCGTGCAGGTGGCCATCGATCTTTCCGGACGTTCCTACTCAGTGTGGGAAGGCAGCTTCGGGCGCAATGAAGTGGGCGGCTTGCCCACCGAGCTGGTGCCGCACTTCTTCCGCTCGCTGGCCGAATCACTGGGCGCCGCGATTCACGTCAGCGTCACCGGCGACAACACGCACCACATGGTCGAGGCCTGCTTCAAGGGCGTCGGCCGTGCACTGCGCATGGCCCTGCGCCGTGAGGGCACCGAACTGCCTTCCACCAAGGGCGTACTGTGAGCAGACCCGATGTGGTGGTGATCGACAGCGGCGGTGCGAACCTGGCTTCGTTGCTGTATGCGCTGGGTCGCCTCGGCACACGGGCCGAAGTTTCGACCGATGCGGCGCGGATTCGTGAGGCCACCCATGTGCTGCTGCCCGGCGTGGGCGCCGCGCACGACACGATGAAGCGTCTGGACGCGAACGGCCTTGCTGCGGTGATCCCGACACTCACCCAGCCACTGCTCGGAATCTGTCTCGGCATGCAGTTGCTGTTTGATGCATCCGACGAAGCCGCGGCAGGGACCAGCACCACGCGGACGCTGGGCGTGGTTCCGGGACAGGTGAAGCGATTGCCGGCCACGCCGGAGCTGCCCGTACCTCACATGGGCTGGAATCAGTTGAACCTGCTGCGCAACGATCCGCTGTTCGACGGGATTGGTGCCGGCGAATACCTGTATTTCGTGCACAGCTATGCGGCGCCGCTGACCGGCGACACGCTGGCAACCACCGATTACGGCACCAGCTTCAGCGCTGCCGTGAAGCGCGCCAATTTTCGGGGCGTGCAGTTTCACCCCGAGCGCTCCGCCACCGTCGGCGCCCGGCTGCTGGCCAACTTCATCGCACTGGAGAGCTGAGTGCTCGTCATTCCTTCCATTGACCTGCGCGGCGGCCGGTGTGTGCGCCTGCTCAAGGGTGAGTTCACTGCAGAGACCCGCTACGAGCTCGACCCCCGCGAGCTGCTGGAACGCTACGGCGATGCCGGCGCACGCTGGATGCACCTGGTGGATCTGGATGGCGCCCGCGATGGCACGCCGGGCAATCGCGAGCTGATTGGCCACATGGCCGCACAATCGCGCGTGCGCATCCAGCTGGGTGGTGGCCTGCGCAATCGCAGGCTGGTCGATGAGGCGCTGGCGGGCGGCGCCAGCCGCGCCGTGATCGGCAGCGCGGCAGTGGAGCAGCCCGCACTGCTGCGCGAGCTGCTTGCAGCCCATGGTCCGGAGCGTATCTGCCTTGCCGTGGACGTGCGTGTGGACGAGGCAGGCGTGCCGCGCGTGCGCACCAAAGGGTGGGTGCAGGAGCACCAGCTGTCGCTGTGGGAACTGCTTGAGTCCTGTGCCGACACGCCGCTGCGCCATGTGTTGTGCACGGACATCGAGCGCGACGGTGCCTTGTCGGGCCCGGGGTTTGCGCTCTATACGGAAGCACTGCAACGTTTTCCACGCATTGCCTGGCAGGCATCCGGCGGCATCCGGTCCGCCGGGGATCTTGCAAGGCTCGCCGACATGGGCCTGGCCGCGGCGATCAGCGGCAAGGCACTGCTCGAAGGTCGCATCAAGCTGGAGGAGTTGCAGCCATACTTGCCCGGCGCCTGATCCCCTGCCTCGACGTCCGCGACGGCCAGGTCGTCAAGGGCGTTCGCTTCCGCGATCACCGTGTGGTCGGGGAAATCCTGGAGCTTGCACGCCGCTATCGCGATGAGGGCGCGGACGAGCTCGTGTTCTATGACATCACAGCCAGCCCCGAGGGCAGATCGGTGGATCGCTCCTGGATCGGCCGGGTTGCCGAGGTGCTGGACATCCCGTTCTGTGTGGCCGGCGGCATCCGCACCGTCGCCGATGCCGAAGCCATTCTCAATGCCGGCGCAGAAAAGATTTCCGTCAACTCCCCTGCCCTGGCGGACCCCGAACTGATCGACCGGCTGGCTGCGCGCTTCGGCTCGCAATGCGTGGTGGTGGGCATCGACAGCCAGACCACGCCGGAAGGATTCAGGGTGTACCAGTTCACTGGAGATCCGGACCGCAGTCGCGACTCGGGCCGCGACACGCTGGCCTGGGTGAAGGAAGCACAGGCGCGCGGCGCCGGCGAGATCGTGCTGAACTGCATGGCCAGTGACGGCGTGAAGCGTGGCTACGACATTGCACAGCTGTGCGCGGTGCGTGCCGTGTGCAGCGTGCCGCTGGTGGCCTCTGGCGGAGCCGGCGCGCCGGAACACTTCGCCGAACTGTTTGCGAAGCGCGCGGCCGATGCAGCGCTCGCAGCCAGCGTCTTTCACAGCGGCCAGATCGCCATTCCCGACCTGAAGAAATACCTGCGCGAGCAACACGTAGAGATCCGCCCATGAACGACACGACTCTCGATATCGACAGCCTCGACTTCGACAAGGGCAATGGCCTGCTCCCAGGCGTGGTACAGGACGCAAAGACCGGCACGGTACTGATGCTGGGCTATCTGAACCGCGAAGCGCTGCAGGAAACCATCAAGCGTCGGCGGGTCGTGTTCTTCAGCCGCTCGCGCCAGGCCCTGTGGGAAAAGGGAGAAACCTCCGGCAATACGCTCAATCTGGTTTCCGTCGTGGCCGACTGTGACAACGATGCACTGCTGCTGCGCGTGGATCCGGTGGGCCCAACCTGCCATCGCAGGACTCCAAGCTGTTTCGGTGATGGCCAGCCTCCGAACCGCGACGGCCTGGCTTTCCTGGATCAACTGCAGGACATCATCAGCAAGCGCATCGCCGAAAGCCCTGAAGGCAGCTATGTGGCCAAGCTCTACGCCGCCGGCCTCAAGCGCATGGCGCAGAAGGTCGGCGAGGAAGGCGTGGAAGTGGCGCTGGCGGCCCAGTCGGCCGGCAGCGAGGAGCTGGTCAGCGAGGCAGCGGACCTGGTGTTCCACCTGGCGCTGCTGCTGCGAGCGCGCGATCTGTCACTGGAAGCGGTAGCCGCGGAGCTTGCGGCCCGTCACCGGTCGCGCGAGCGCGCCCAGCGCTAGGTTGCGACGGCCGTTCAGGACTGAACGGGTGCCGGCGCGGGCCGCGCGAAGCGCCACCCCACAAGCAGCGCAACGAACAGCAGCGCCGCGGCCAGCAGCCACGGCGCACCCGGCAGATGCAACGGCGCCCTGTCGCTGATGAACAGTCCGAAGGTGCTGGCGAAACTCAAGGGCGCAACGATGCCGGCCAGTGCCACCAGGGACATCAACGCTCCCTGCACGCGCCCCTGCGCGTCGGGGCTCACCTGCTGGGTAATCAAGGCCTGCGTGGCCGGCGCGGCCAGGCCCCACAGCGCACTGATCGGCACGCCAATCAGGAACAGCAATCCCGTGGGCGCAAACCCGAAGGTGATGAATCCGCCCACACCGAAGGCCAGTCCCAGCAGCAGCGTGCGCCGCTCGCCCAGCAGCGGGATCAGTCGGCGAATCAGGCCCGCCTGCACGATGGCGCTGCAAATCCCCACCAGCGCCAGCATCCCGCTCACCTGCTTCTCGTTCCAGCCAAAGCGATACTCGGTGAACAGCACTGCGACGCTGGGATAAACGTAGTGCGCAAAGTTGGCGATGAGAACCACCACGACCAGGCCTGCCACGTGCGGAAAGCGCGCCAGCATGCCCAGTGAGCCAATCGGGTTGGCATGCTTCCAGTCGAAGCGCGGCGTGCGCTTCTCTTTCGTCAGCGATTCAGGCAGCACGAACCAGCCGTACAGGAAATTGCACAGCGACAGGCAGGCCGCAAACCAGAACGGCGCGCGCAGATCCCAACTGCCCAGCAACCCGCCGATCACCGGGCCGATGATGAAGCCGACACCGAATGCCGCACCGAGCAGGCCATAGGCCTGGGCGCGTTTCTCGGGAGCCGTCACGTCGGCGATGTAGGCATTGGCCGTGGTGAAACTGGCCGAAAACATGCCCGAAAAACATCGCGCGGCCAGCAGCCAGCCCAGCGACTTCGACATGGCCATCAGGATGAAGTCCATGCCAAGCCCGAAGCACGACAGCAGGATCACCGGGCGTCGGCCGAAGCGGTCCGACAGCGTGCCCTGGATGGGCGAGGACACGAACTGGATCGCGGCAAACAGCGTTCCGAAAATGCCGACCCAGTGTGCGGCCTGTGCGAAATCACCACTGGTGAATTCACGCACCAGTCCCGGCAACACGGGGATGATCACACCGAACGACAGGATGTCGATCAGTACGGTGACAAAGATGAATATGAGCGCGGCCTTGCGCGCGCCGGCCACTGGCTCCCCGCTGCTCATGTGCCCAGCACCAGTTCTTCTGGCGGCTGCCGGAGGTTGTAGCTCGATGCCATCGAGCGGGCATAGGCGCCGGCATTGGCAATCAGCAACACGTCACCCTCGCGGGTTGCCGGCAGCAATCGGTCGTGCCCCAGCACGTCACCGGTCTCGCAGATCGGTCCCACGATATCGAAGCTGCCAACGCCCGGTTCCCCGAGCCGCGACAGATTCACGATCTCGTGAAATGAGCCGTACAGGGCGGGACGAATCAGCGCATTCATGCCCGTGGCCACGCCAACATAGCCTTGCTCACCCTTCTGCTTCAGCTGCGTCACACGCGCCAGCAGCACGCCGCCGGTTGCGACCAGGTAGCGTCCTGGCTCGATCCACAGCGACAGACCGGGATTGGCCTGCTTGAATCCGGCCAGCAGCCGGTCCAGACCGGCCAGATCCAGTCTGGCGCGGTGGTTGGCATCCGGCACGGCAAAGCCACCGCCGATGTTCAGCGTAGTGACGGTTCCGAGCTGCTGCGCCACGCCAACCAGATCTTCGGCGGTCTGCACCCAGTTGCGGATATCCGTGATGCCGCTGCCGGTATGGGCATGCACACCGAAGGCTCTGGCGCCGGCCTGCAGCAGCAGCTGCTTCAGTTCGCCGACCTCGCCCAGCGGGATGCCGAACTTGGCGTAGGTGCCCGCAGTACGCACATGATGATGGTGGCCGCGACCAGTACCGGGGTCGATGCGCACCAGCAGGCTCCGGCCCTTGAACAGCTCGGGCCATTCACGCAGCGCATGCAGGTTGTCGATGGTGACGTTCACGCCATTGCCCAGCGCGTATTCGTATTCGGCGCGCGGCGCGAAGTTCGGTGTGAACAGCACCTCGTCCGCCCGGATGCCCGGCAGCGTCGTGAACACGTGATCCAGCTCGGCGCGCGACACGCACTCCATCTTCACGCCGGCCGCGTGCAGCATCTGCAGCAATGCCGGATTCCAGTTCGCCTTGATGGCGTAGTGCACGCGGTCGATGGACTTGAGGTTCAGCAGATCATGCGCACTCGCCTCGATCGTGGCTGTGTCATAGACATAGGCCGCATCGCGGCCCGCCAGGCTGGCAAGCAATTGCTCCGCCTTGTCCTGCCACCACCAGGATGCGGCCGGGGCCGGTGCATCGGGCTTGCGGAACAGCTCCTCCCAGGTCGGACCGAAGGCGCGATCGCCGGGCACAGGATTGATGAGCAGCGCGTGCAACTGGTCCACCAGACGGTCGGCCTGGGCTTCGTCCACCACGAACGTGAAGTTCAGGTCATTGGCGGCCTGACTGACCAGATAGATCTTCTGCTCGGCAAAGAACTCGAACGCCTCGCCCAGCTCGTGGAGGATTGCGCGGATGTTGCGCCCAACGAGGCTCACCGACGCGCAGGGTCCGATGATCTCGGCACGGCACAGCTCGGAGAGTTCCGCGATCAGCGCGTCGAGCACGGACTTGTCCATGGTGTTCGCCTGCGGATCCAGCGTCACCGTAACGTTGGTTTCCGACGTCGACACCTGGTCGACGGACAGGCCGTGGGCCTTGAAGATCTGGAACACGTCGGCCAGAAAGCCGACCTCGTGCCACATGCCGGGGCTTTCCATGGAGACCAGCGTGATGCCCTTCTTGACGCACACCGCCTTGACCTTCGCCGCGGCATCGGTGGTGGCCGCCGCGATGTGCGTGCCCTCCAGTTCCGGGACCTGGGTGGCCAGGACAAACAGCGGGATGCGATGCACGCGCACCGGCAGGATGCAGCGTGGATGGAGCACTTTGGCGCCGGAGCTGGCGATTTCCTGCGCCTCATCGTAGTGCAGCTCGTGCAGCAACCGCGCCGAGGGCGTGGCCCGCGGATTGGCGCTGAACATGCCCGGCACGTCGGTCCAGATCTCCAGGCGCTGGGCAGCGAGCTTGGCGGCGAAGTAGGCGCCGGAGGTATCGGAACCCCCGCGCCCCAGCAGTACGGTGTCACCCGCGGCGTCACTGGCGATGAAACCCTGCGTGATCACCACCGGCGACAGCGCGGCCAGTTTCGCCGCGAGCATCGCATCCGGCGTGAAATCGCAGGTGGCCGACAGGAAGTGCCCCTTCTCGGATTCGTGCGCGCGGGCCTCGGCATGCAATCCGTCACGCGCATCCCACCACTGCGCCGCGATGCCCTCGCGCTGCAGGAAGCGTGCGCCGATCTCGGTGGACATCAGTTCACCGAACGACATCACCATGGCGCGGGTGCGGTCGCTGATCTCCTGCGTGAGATGGATGCCCTGCGCCAGCTGTCCCAGGTTGTCCAGGTAACCCTGCAATCGCGCGCTGACTTCCAGGCCAAGTTCGGTGCACAGCTGGCGGTGACGTTCGGCAATTGCCGCAAGCGCGACCTCGTGCTCGCCCGACTGGGCAGCCACGAGCAGTTTCTCGAGCCGGTCAGTAATGCCACTGATCGCCGAATGCACGATCAGCACATGGGCATCTTCAGCCAGGCGCTTGCGAGCTACCGCTGCAACATTGCGCCAGTTGGGGAGGTTGGAAACGCTCGTGCCGCCGAACTTCAGCACTATCCAGCGCGCACCGCTGCGCTCATTCATGTCGGAGACTCCAGGAACCGGCGCCGTACCCGGCGTGGTAGTGAGTGGCAATCAGCCTTCGTAGTCGTCGTAGTCGGAGAGGTCGCGCCGGAGCTTGCGCTCGGCCAGCACTTCCTCGAGCTTGCTCCAGGCGGCCTTGCCGACCTTCTTGGTCTTGTCACGCGTACGTTTGTCGACCCGGTCAAGGAGGCGATCGTAGTCGCTCCCGTCCTCCTGTTCAGCCAGGAATTCTTCGTCGAGGTCGAATCGTTCGGGGTCGCGTTCGGACATCAGAAATGACGCTATTTGTTCGTTAAATCAGCAGGTTAGGCCCAAAACCGCCAAGTCTTGGGCAGCGAACTATAGCGGATTCGCGGCCGTGTTCAACTCTGCCGGTGTCTGCCCGACCGGCGGACTATCGGCGAGCGGGTTCACGGCCTCCAGTCCCACCACCACCGGCATGCCACGGGCAGCTGCCAATTCTTCGCGTGCCTTTTCCCAGTGGATGGCCACCACCGAGTCGCCAATGGCCTGTTCCAGCAGCCCTTCGAAGACCGGCAGCTCCGGCTCGGCCGTCTGGCCTTCTGCATCCACCGGCGGGTGGGCTTCGAGCATCAGGCGGCCGTCCACCCAGGCCACCTTCACCGGCTCGTTGATCAGGTAGACCGGAGTATTCACGGACACCATCGGAAACAGCTCGGCGATGTCCTCCGGATACATGCGGATGCAGCCGTGGGTCACCGCCATGCCGACGGCGATGGGGTTGTTGGTGCCGTGAATAAGGTACGAACCACCAGGTAGCGCCAGACGCATGGCATACAGGCCCAGTGGATTGTTCGGCCCTGCAGGGACAACGGCCGGCAGCGGGTCACCATTCAGGCGGTGCTCCTCGCGTACCGAGGCCGGTGGCGTCCAGGTGGGTCGCTCGCGCTTGTCCTGGATCCGCGTCTTGCCCAGCGGCGTGCGCCAATCCATCTTGCCGATGCTGACCGGGTAGGTGTAGACCCGCTGCGGCTGCCCTGCCTTCGCGGGCGGGTAGTAGTAGAGCCGATGCTCGGGCAGGTTTACCACGATGCCCTCGCGCGGCCCCGACGGCAGCACCCGCTGGCCCGGAATCACGATGTTCTTGCCGGCGCCCGGCAGCCAGGGGTCCAGCCCCGGATTGACACGCACCACTTCCTCGGAGCCCAGGCTGTAGCGCCGGGCAATTTCATACAACGTGTCTTCGAAACTGGTGACCACCCGCTCCTCGCGACCCAGCAGCGGCGCATCGTCAGTTGGAAGATCGAACACGGTCGCGCGGACCGGAGATACCCCGGCCAGGGCAAGCACGCAGATCAGACTGGCAATACGCATGGCCATAATGATGCCCCATCGTCGCGTCGCGGCAAGTGCCTTGCCGTTACAAGGCGGACAGTTCTTCTGCAGAGGCCAGCATGACTACATCCAATGATCCCGGTGTCACGGTTGCCACGCTTGGACAGCTGGTTGGCCGCTCATTTGCGCCCTCCGAGTGGATTCTGCTCGACCAGGCCCGCATCGACGCCTTTGCTGCCTGCACGGGAGATCATCAATTCATCCACGTGGATCCTGAGCGCGTGCGGCGGGAAACGCCGTTTCCGGGCACGCTCGCCCATGGCTTCCTGCTGCTTTAGCTGGCGGCGGGGCATCGCCAACGGGACTTTCCCGTGATTTCGGACCTGGCGCTGGTGCTGAATTACGGACTGGACCGCCTGCGCTTCACCAGCCCGGTATTCGCAGGATCCCGGGTGCGCTATCGCAGTCGCGTGCTGGGCGCGGAACCGCGCGCGCCAGGGCGCACGCTGCTGCGGCAGGAGGCAATCATGGAGGTGGAAGGCCAGGACAAGCCGGCCGTGGTGGCCGAGCTGCTGGCCATGTACGTGGCCCGGGCGTGAGTGCCAGGGCCAAGCGCCGCCCGTCGACCGACGGGGCGGCGCAGTGCTCTCAGGCCATCGGCGGAGTCGAGGAAAGAATCTGCTTCCAGCTGACTTCCTGGCCGTTGCGCCGGCCCTTTTCCACCAGCTTGAGGCCGTGACCGTCGACCGTCAGCGTGTAGGGCTTCTCGTCGACGACGATTTCGCGCTTCAGGGGACGTTCCAGCTTTGTGGTCATGATGGCAGCCTCATTTATTTGATAACGACAGGGATCGAAGGCGCATGAGGGTATCACAGCCCTCCGTTTCGGGGGTCAACGGACCTTTGGGCCGCTGTCCGGGTGGTTCCAGCCTCACAAAGGTCCTAGACTGCCCGGCCGATGAAACGCCCCTCGAAAGAACGCGGACAGGCCGGCAACCTGCCGGTATCCGAACGGATCAGGAGCCGCTTGCAGAAGGCTGGTCGGCGCTTTCATGCGAACGACACCATCCACGATCTGCTGGAAGCCGGCGAGATCGAGGAGCTCATCGATGAGGTCCAGGGTCGGATGCAGGGCGTTCTGGAAGCCCTGGTCATCGATACGGTCAGCGACCACAACACCCAGGACACCGCGCGACGCATCGCCAAGATGTACGTGACCGAAGTTTTCCGTGGGCGCTATTTCCGTCCACCCAGCGTCACGCAGTTTCCAAACGCCGAACGACTGAACGAGCTGATGATCGTCGGCCCGGTCAAGGTCAGGAGTGCCTGCAGCCACCACTTCTGCCCCATCATCGGCCGGGTGTGGATCGGGCTGATGCCCAATGAGCGCTCGAAGCTGATCGGCCTGTCCAAATACGTGCGTCTGACCGACTGGATCATGACGCGACCACAGATCCAGGAAGAAGCCATCACGCAGCTCGCCGACCTGATGGTCGCCAAGCTCAAGCCCGACGGACTCTCGGTGGTCATGGAAGCCGATCACTTCTGCATGCACTGGCGCGGCGTGAAGGACGAGAACGCGCGCATGATCACCAGCGTCATGCGCGGCGCGTTCCTCAAGGATCCCTCGTTGCGACGGGAATTCCTGTCGCTGATCCGCATGAAGCCCTGAAGATCCTCAGGGCAGCGCGAACAGCACTGCGCGATAAGGCTTTTCCGCGGGCGGTGTCGTGCCGGGAGCGGCCATCATGATGCCCAGCTGCCCTTCCAGCGCATAGGCGTTGTTGCCCACTGCCGTGACGGCAACCACGCCTTCCAGTCCATCCTTCACGGTTGTCACGGTCGCAGCGTCGCCAGTGATCACGATGTGCTGGATCTTGCCCGTGCTGTCCGTGGACAGCAGGCCACCCTGCCACGAGCGGATCCCGTCGGGGCCGACAACCGGTGCCGAGAGCCGCAATTCCGACACGGCGCCAGCCGACCCATCGTCCCGGATCTGCACTGCGAACAGCTTGCTGGTGCTCAAGGTGCCGACGCAGACGCGTCCATCCAGCACCGCCACACCATCGACGCCAGCGCCTTCGCCAAAAGCACCGCCAGGGCTCCAGACCTGTAGCGCTTCGCCACCTTTGGGAAGGCGCAGCACCTGATTGGCCGTCGTATCGCTGACGTAAAGGTCACCGTTCGCAGCGACTGCCACGTCATTGCAGAAGCTGCCTGCCGGCAGCGCATAGCTGGTCCTGGCCGCGCCGGTCTTCAGGTCGAAGGCATGCAGTGCGCTTGGCCCCACCGGCCCGCCAGGTGGGCCGGTGCCCACCACATTGCTGCAGGCCCACAGTGTTCCTGTCGAATCATCGGCAAATACGCCGAATACCTGGTTGATGCCGCCGGTACCGGGCGCGATGAACGGTGCGGCAACCGACCCGCCCGGTGGGACGCGATAGATCTGCGCCTGGCCGACGCTGCCGACATACACCGTACCGTCTGCGCTGGAAGTCAGGCTTTCCGGGAAGATTCCCGTGCCGGGGATGGAGATGTCCGACAAGGGTGCAGCCGCAGGCTTTTCAGCGCGCGAGCAACCGGACGCCAGTACCAGGGCGAGGCTGGTCGCGGCGCAGGCCAGAGCTGTTTTCGAATAGCTGTACATGGATGGCTCCTCCCATTGCACCGGCCCCATGCTACACACGCTGCTGGGCCTCGCGGTTTGTTCTGTTAGACTTGCGCGCCATGGTCGGGTTTCTTTATCAACAAGTGTTTCGGGGAGGATTGCTCATGAATCGTCTGACTCGCGTCGGTGTTGCCGCGGCCCTTGCGGCCATTTCAGTGGTTGCGTCCTCACAGGGTGCTCCGAATGCAGACAAGACCGCCATCGAAACACGTCAGGGCGTGTTCAAACTGATCTCCAACCAGTTCGGGCCCGTCGGCGCCGCGCTGCGCGGTGGAGCAGTCAGCCCCGAAGTGGCTGCGCGCAATGGCGAGCGCATCAAGGTGCTGGCTGGAATGATTCCAGAGCTGTTCGAGCGCGACACGCGCCAGTACAAGGATGCACCCACCCGCGCGCTGGATGGCATCTGGAACAGCCAGGCTGATTTCAAGGCCAAGGCTGATGGTCTGGCCAGTGCCGCCGATGCCCTCATGGCTGCTGGCAAGGCCGGCGACAAGGCTGCCATCACGGCTGCTGCCGGCAACGTGGGCAAGGCCTGCGGCGCCTGCCACGACAATTTCCGCGCCAAGTAAGTTTCGCTGCCGCTGGCGCGGTGAAGCAGACAGGGCCGGAGGCGCGAGCTTCCGGCCTTTTTCATTGCGGGAACTCCTGACATGGATTCAGGGTCGATTCAGCTCCCTGTGGGCACACTGACCTCAATCACTTCAGGATCGTCGGGAGTCTGATCATGAATCGTCTGCATCGAATTGGTCTGTACAGCGTCATGGCCGCCCTTTGCGCTGCGGCTGGCGCTCAAGCTGCCGTCGTAGCCACTTCGGAAGCCGATGCCGCCAAGGCCATCAAGGCCCGTCAGGCGATCTTCGATCAGATCAAGGACCTGAACGAGCCGCTGGCCAAGATGCTGAAGCGCCAGATTCCGGTGGATCCGGCGGTCGTTCAGGAGAACGGCTCAAAGATCCAGGCGCTGGCCGGCAAGATTCCCGGCGCGTTCAACGTGGACACGCGCAGCTTCAAGGCCACCAAGACCGCTGCGCTGGATGGCATCTGGAACAGCGAGGCGGACTTCAAGGCCAAGGCTGATGCGCTGGCCGCCGCTGCGGGCGAACTGATTGCCGCAGGCAAGAGCGGCGACGCAGCCAGCACGCAGAAAGCCCTGATCGGCCTTGGCAAGGCCTGTGGCAATTGCCACGACTCCTTCCGGGCGAAGACCGACTGAACCGGCGCTCGCTTCCGGCCTAGCTCACGCGCACGTCGACCAGCACTGGCCCGGCTGTGGCCAGTGCTGCGCGCAGGACCCGCGACAGATCCGCAGCGCCTTCGACGCGCAGCGCCTCGCAGCCCTGTGCGCGCGCCAGCTGCACAAAATCGATTCCCGGGAGATCCATGCCCACCGGGCGGGCATTTCCCAGGCGCGCGCCGATCTGCCGCAGCGCTTCGTAACGGCCGTTGTTGATGATGATGAAGGTCACCGGTAACTGCAGTTGCGCTGCAGTCCAGAGGCCCTGGATGGAATACATCGCCGAGCCATCGCCGAGCAGCGCAATCACACGCTTGCCCGGCCGTCCGAGCGCGATGCCGACGGCTGCGGGCAGGGAATGCCCGAGCCCACCGCTGCTGCAGGTGTAGAAGGTGTCCGGCCGCAGGATGGGCAGGTAGTCGTGCATCGGCTCTCGTGAACTCGGCGCTTCCTCCACGATGATGGAATCTGCGGCGCGCAGTTCAGCCAGGGTCTGCAGCAGCAGACGATCGGTGAGCGGATCGGTCAGTGGCAAAGGAGCGGCGGGCTTGCGGCCGGATTGCGCAGTCACCGGAGTACTCCGGCCTGCCCGGATCAATTCGGCCAGTGAGTCACGAATGCCACCGACCAGCGCATCGCCAGTCAGCGCGGCGGCGGCCATCGCCGGATCGTCGGTCAGCTGGTGAACCGCCATGCCGGCCGGCACGTACGGGCCCGCGCCTGGAGCGTGGTAGGTAAACAGCGGCGCACCGATGGCAAGCAACAGATCGTGACCGGCCAGGCGCCGGTGGATCTCCTCCCGAAAGGCCGGCAGGAATCCGGCGAACAGTGGGTGGTCTTCCGGAAAGGAGGCACGCCCGATCAGCGGGCTGGCCCACACCAGCGCACCGTGCAGCTCTGCCAGAGCGACCACCTCATCCCATGCGCCATCCCGATCAATCGCTGCGCCAACCACAAAGACGGGGCGCTTGCTGGCACCAAGATGCTTCGACAAGGCTGCAAGGCCAGCGGTGTCGCCGCGTTGTGCAGAGCGCACACTGCGTGGCGCGAGATCTTCGGCCTGTTCGTCCCAGTCATCGCTGGGAATGGAGACGAACACCGGCCCGCACGGCGGCTGCATGGCTACGTGCCATGCGCGCTGCAGGGCACGCGGCACGTCGGCGGCACGCGCCGGTTCAACGCTCCACTTCACGTACGGTTGTGGCAATTCCGTCGCGCGTTCCGAAAAAAGGAATGGATCAAGCTGCAACAGTGATCGCGCCTGCTGCCCGGCCGTGATCACCAGCGGCGTGCGATTGCGGAAGGCGGTGAATATGTTGCCCATCGCATGGCCCACACCTACTGCCGAGTGCAGGTTTACCAGTGCGGCGCGCCGTGTCGCCTGCGCAAAACCATCGGCCATGCCCACGGCCACGGATTCCTGCAGTGCAAGCACGTACTGGAAATCTGCGGGGAAATCACGCAGGAATGCCAGCTCCGTGGAACCCGGATTGCCGAACACCTGCCGCATCCCGAGCGATCGCAGCAGCCCGAAGGTTGTTTCCCGAACCGTTGCCACTTCGCCCCCATCTGGTGCTGATCCGATAGAATGCGCGGATTCTAGGGCTTTTGGATGAGTTGCCGTGAGTGAGTCGATGAAGCTCGGCCCCGAGACGTTTGGCCGCCTGACCATCGACGCTGAACTGCGCAAATTCGTCGAGTCGGAGGCCCTGCCCGGAACCGGCATCGATCCGCAGGCGTTCTGGAAGGGTCTCGAGCAGATCGTTGCCGAATTCACGCCACGGAATCTTGCATTGCTGGCGCGCCGTGATGAACTGCAGGCCGCGATCGATGCATGGTGGCGCGAACACAAGGGCCAGCAGTTTGATGTCGCGGCCCACACGCAATTCCTGCGTGGCATCGGCTACCTGTCGGACGAGCCTGCACAGTTCCGGATCGATACGGCCAATGTTGATCCGGAAATTGCTCAGGTGGCCGGTCCGCAGCTGGTCGTGCCTGTCGACAATGCGCGCTATGCGCTGAATGCCGCCAATGCCCGCTGGGTCAGCCTGTACGACGCGCTGTACGGCACCGATGCGATCCTGCCCGTCGACCAATCGGTCAGGGGCTACGATCCGGCGCGCGGCGCACGGGTCATTGCCTACGCGCGCGCGTTTCTCGATGAGATCGCACCTCTGGTCAGCGGCAGCCATGCGGACGCGACCCGCTACACCATCGAGAACGGTGGGCTCAGCGTGCAACGGGCGGATGGCAGCAGCTCGAGGCTGCGCGACCCGGCACGTTTCGTTGGCTGGCGCGGCACACCAGCGCAGCCCTCCGCCGTGCTGTTGCGGAACAACGGCCTGCACGTGGAAATCTCCATCGACCGCTCCCACCGCATCGGCAAGACCGATGCCGCCGGCGTCGCCGACGTCATCGTCGAAGCAGCCATCACCACCATCGAGGATTGCGAGGACTCCGTCGCAGCTGTAGATGCCCGCGACAAGGTGGTCGTGTACCGCAACTGGCTGGGGCTGATGAACGGCACGCTGGAGGCCCGCTTCGCCAAGGGCGGCGGCATCATGGTGCGCAAGCTCAACGAGGACCGCCGCTATACTGACCCGGTCGGCAACGAACTGACGCTGCCCGGCCGCAGCCTCATGCTGGTGCGCAATGTGGGCCATCACATGCTGACCGACGCAGTGCAGTTCGATGGCGCCGCGATCCACGAGACGCTGCTCGATGCTGTCGTGACGCTGACCATCGCGCTGCATGACATCCGGCGCCTGCGTCGCAACAGCCGCGCTGGTTCGATCTACGTGGTCAAACCCAAGATGCATGGCCCGGACGAGGTGGCTTTTGCCAACGATCTGTTCGACCGCGTCGAGGATCTGCTCGGGCTGCCGCGCCATACCGTGAAGATGGGCGTCATGGATGAGGAGCGCCGCACCAGCGCCAATCTCGCCGCCTGCATCGCAGCCGCGCGCCATCGCATCGTATTCATCAACACCGGGTTCCTGGATCGTACCGGCGACGAGATCCATACCTGCATGGAAGCCGGCCCGGTGTTGCGCAAGGAGGCGGTGAAGACCCAGCCCTGGATCCGCGATTACGAGACGCGCAACGTGCAGATTGGCCTGGCCACGGGCTTCCGGGGCAAAGCCCAGATCGGCAAGGGCATGTGGGCAATACCGGATCGCATGGCTGAAATGCTGACGGCGAAGATCGCACATCCCGAAGCGGGCGCAAACACCGCCTGGGTCCCCTCGCCCACCGCTGCTGCGCTGCATGTCCTGCACTACCATCGCATCAATGTCGCCGCAGTTCAGTCACGGCTGTCCGACGCACCAACACCAGGCACCGACAACCTGCTCATGCCGCCTCTGGCCACCGCCCTGCCGTCCAGCGAAGACATCCAGCAGGAGCTGGACAACAACGTGCAGGGCATCCTGGGCTATGTGGTGCGGTGGATCGACCAGGGCGTCGGATGCTCCAAGGTGCCCGACGTTCACGACGTGGGATTGATGGAAGACCGTGCAACGCTGCGGATCTCCAGCCAGCATGTGGCCAACTGGCTGTATCACGGCGTATGCAGCGAGGCGCAGGTGCGCGCCACGCTTGCGCGCATGGCGGCGGTGGTCGATCAGCAGAACGCCGGCGATCCGCACTACATTCCGATGGCAGCGAACCTGGCTGGCAGCATCGCCTTTGCGGCTGCCGCGGACCTGATCTTCAAGGGACGGGCGCAGCCCAATGGCTACACCGAATTCATCCTGCACAGCCGCCGACGCGAATTCAAACAGCGTCACGGTGGCGTGACCCGTAGCGAGGACCGGTCATGTTGACCCGCAAGAGCATTTCCCTGGCCGACGCGAAGGCAATCGCGGCAGCTGCGTCCGCCAAGGCCACTGCCGAAGGCTGGAAAGTGGTGATTGCCATTCACGATGACGGCGGCAATCTGGTCTACCTGGAGCGGGCTGATGGCACCCAGCTTGGATCCATTCAGGTGGCACAGGAGAAGTCCCGCACCGCCCTGCGCTTCAGGCGCCCCACCAAGGTTCTGGAAGACACTGTGCTGTCCGGCAAGGTTCACATGATGTCACTGCCGGGCATTACATCCGTGGAAGGCGGTCTGCCGCTGGTGGCTGGTGGGGAAATCGTCGGCAGCATCGGTGTGTCAGGTGTGCAGTCCTTTCAGGATGGACAGGTTGCTGCCGCGGGTGCGGCGGTGCTTGCCGATCGGTAGCGCTCCTGCTCCTGGCGGAGCACGGGGTTCCATTGGCTTTTTTCTGAATTCAGGAAGTTGAGATGAGCAAGAAGAAGATTGTGCTGGGTGTGAGTGCAGTAGTTGTGCTGGGCGCCCTTTACGGTGTCTTCCACGTGCCACGGGTTGGCGATGCACAGCTCCCGACCGGCGCCGCTGCCATCGAGCGGGGCAAGTACATTTTCAACGCCGGTGGCTGCGGCGCATGTCATCAGCCTGAAGGCACCACGGCCCCGGTGGGTGGCTATGAAATCAAGGTGACGAAGCCCTTCCCCAGCGTCTTTCATGTGCCGAACATCACGCCCGATCCTGAAACCGGCATCGGCGGCTGGACCGGCAAGGATTTTCTGCTGGCACTCAAACATGGCCGCAGCCCCGGTGGCGGCTTCTACTTTCCGGCTTTCCCGTATCGCTCGTACAAGGGCATGACCGACGAGGACGTGCTCTACCTCGGCGCCTACCTGATGTCGCTGCCACCGGTGAAGAACCAGGTCCCGCCGCATGAGCTCCCGGCCTGGCAATTCAGGTGGATGATGGGCGGGTGGAACATTCTGGCCGATTTCATGGAAGGCAAGGAGCCGGCGATCCCGGCAGATGCTGCGCAGATACAGCGTGGCGCCTATCTGGCACGCACACTGGGTCACTGCGGGGAATGCCACACACCGCGCAATGGACTGGGAATGATGCAACGTGACAGGGAATTCGCCGGCGTGAAGGACGTTGCGCCGGAAATCGACGCAGGCGGCGTTGGGTACTGGAGCACCGAAGACTTCGTGGGCTTCCTGAAGTCGGGCGTAACCGCGGACTTCGAGTACGTGGGCGGCGAGATGGCCGACGTGATCGAACACACTTCATTGCTGAGCGACGAGGATCTGCAGGCGTACGCAGCCTTCTTCACTCGCGGCGGCGAAGCCGGCAGCGGCACGGCGCAGTGATCGCATCGTCCTGAATTGATGCCGGAGCAACGATCTGCGCCAAGTTGAGTGGTACTGCGCGGCGGCGCACAATGCGCCGCAAGAACAACCATCGGTGCGGGGGTCGCATGAATCTGAAGATTCGCCGTTTTGTTCGTCTGGCAATCGTGATCGGGGCTGCGCCAGTCTGCGCACTGGCGCAGGAGCCGGCGGCAGACGACGAGCCGGTGACTCTCGAGGAGGTCGTGGTCACTGCCCAGAAACGGTCGGAGTCGCTGCGCGACGTTCCCATTTCCGTCGAGGCCGTACAGGGCGATCGCATGCAGGAGGCCGGCATCGTCCGGCTGGATGACCTCAAATCGTACGTGCCGAACCTGCAGATGAGTGAAACCGGCATCGCCAACAACATCTACATCCGCGGTATCGGCTCGGGCCTCAACCAGGGGTTCGAACAGTCGGTGAGCATGTACCAGGACGGTGTCTATCATGGGCGCGGTCACCAGTCGCGCATGCCATTCCTTGATCTGGAGCGGGTCGAAGTGCTGCGCGGTCCGCAGCCGATCCTGTTTGGCAAGAATGCGGTTGCCGGCGCCGTCAGCCTGGTGGCCAACCAGCCAACGCGCGAATTCGAAGCCTCCGCGCGCGTATCCACGGATCTGGTCAACAACGAAACCACCGCCGATGCCGCGGTCTCCGGCCCATTCACAGACAGCTTGCGCGGCCGCGTCGCTGCTTTCTATCGGAAGTCGGAGGGCTACGTCGACAACGTGACGCTGGATCGCCACGAACCCAAGCGCGACGAAATCGGTGCGCGGATGATTCTGGCAGCGGACCTGAGCGAAGCGCTGAGCGGCTCGTTGCGCGTGGAGATGGGCAAGTTCAACAGCGACGGTCGCCAGGTCGAGATCTTCGGGGAAACCCCGGTCACCGACGCCGGGCTGCCCTGGACCGGTGCAACCTACGGACAGGCCCTGTACTCGCTGACCGGAGGCGCCATTCCGAGCCTCCTCAACACTTCCCTGGATTACAAGCGCTCGGGCACGCTCGACAGCACCAGTGACAACAAGTCGCGTGAAGCCGCGCTGACGCTGAACTATGCCCTGTCCGGTGGCACGGAAATCACGTCGATATCGGCATTCAGCAAGTACCAGCTCGACGAAACCTGTGACTGCGATTTCATGGCCGCACCATTGATCACGGCCGGCATCGTCGAGGACTACAAGCAATACAGCCAGGAGCTGCGCTTCACATCGCCGGTTGGGGGCAATGTGCAGTGGATCGGCGGCGCCTATTTCCAGAGTTACAACCTGGATGAAAGCGACTACCTGCACGTACCGGTTGCAGGCGAGACCGGCGGCATTCCGGCTTCCATCGGCAGCGTGGTACCCACGCTGGTTTCCGGCGAACCGACCGTGCGTAACACCGTCGCCGGGGCGCTGTACCAGGGCGGCCACCCGAACTGCGCGGGCGGACCAGCTTCAGCCCCCTGCCAGGCAACGGCCGCAGGCTACATCCAGACACTGTTCAGCAATGCATCCAACCCGCGCGACTTCTTCCAGGACAGCGACATGTATTCGCTGTTCGGCCAGGCCACCTGGACCCTGACCGACAAGTGGAGCGCCTCGCTCGGCGCTCGCTGGAGCCATGAGAAGAAGACCGGCCGTCGCCACACCTGGATCACCAGTGCCATCTGCGCCGCCGATCCGGCCGTGCCCACCGAGCTGCCCACCACGGCCACAGCCAGCTGCACCACCGCGGCGCTGGCCAACGGGCTGTTCACCAATGTGCTCGGCATCCAGCAGCACGATATTTCCGGCAAGCGCAGCGAGGACAACTTCGCGCCGATGGTGAATTTCCAGTACCGCATTTCATCGCGTTCCATGGCCTACGGTTCGCTGTCGCGGGGCTACAAAGCCGGTGGGTTCGATGCCCGCTCCAACCGGCCGCCGCCCAACGGCACTTTCGAGTTCGAGGATGAACGGGCCACCGCCTACGAGGTTGGCATCAAGGGCGAATCGGCCGACGGTCGTGCCGCCGGCAGCGTGGCCGCGTACGTAACCGACTACAAGGACCTGCAGACCAGTGCCTTCGATGGCGGTATCGGCTTCAACGTGGGCAATGGCACCGCGCAGGTGCGCGGCATCGAGTTCGAAGGCCGGTTCCGGCCGATCCGTTCGCTGCGCCTGTCGGCCTCGATGGGACTGCTCGACTTCGAGTGGAAGAAGTACAACGGGCAGTGCTCGTTCGGCCAGACCCCCACCGCACCCGACGGCAAGAACTGCGACTACCAGGGCAAGAACAACCAGCTGGCACCGCATTTCACCGGCGTGCTGTCAGCCGAACACACGGCGCATCTGGGCTCGCTGGCGCTGATCACCACTTTGGATGCGGTCCATTCCAGCAGCTATCTGGAGTCACTGAACCTGGATCCGATGGCGATGCAGAAGGCCTACACCAAGCTGAATGCGCGGATCGGCCTGGGCGACCTGTATGACCACTGGCAGGTGGCGCTGATCGGCAAGAACCTCACCGACGAGCAGACCATCGGCTACGCCGGTGACGCACCGCTTGCACAGAAGCTGTTCCATGCACGCAGCTACTACGGCTTCGTCGATCCACCACGCAGCGTGGCCGTGGAAGTGAAGGTGCGCTTCTAGCTCGGGGATCTGTGGGGCGTCAGCGCTGCAGCTGCAGCCTGGCGCCGGAAGCGTCGTCCTCGAATTCGGTTTCGCTGACACGATTCAGCGATTCGCCGGTGCTGAGGTCGTAGCGACGATTGATCACCACGGGTTCAGCCACGCCCGGCTTGCGCTCAAAGGTAACGCGCTCCAGGATCTGGCGCGGCTTGCCTTCTTCGTCCGTGGCCCGGTGGCGGATGACCTGTTCGCTGTATGGGTGCACGTGGGCTGTCTTGAAAAATTGGTCGGGGCGAGAGGATTTGAACCTCCGACCCCTTGCACCCCATGCAAGTGCGCTACCAGGCTGCGCCACGCCCCGACCGTTGGGACGCGCATGATACCTTTCCGGAACGGGAAAATGGGGAGATCCACGATGTCCAACGCCGAGTTCAATCGCCGCCAGATGCTGTCTGCCGGTGCGCTGGGCGCCACTGCGGGCCTGGGCGCCCTGCTTGCCTCCGGTTGCGCACCCCGCGAGGAAACCCCGCCTGTCGCCACGGGCATGTCGAAGGAGAGCTACCTGCAGTACGTGCAGTGGTTCAACGACAACGATCCGCGCTTCATCGAGTTCTATCACCCGGATGTGGTACTTGAACTGGGCAACACGACCATCACGGGCGCCCAGGCCATTCTGGACTTCTATGCAGAGGTGAAAGCCCATATCAAGGAAACGGTGACCGTGACGCACTTCGTCTCGGATGCCACGGGCGTGGCCACGGAGATTCCCACGGAATTCAGGGTCTACAAGGACTGGCCGGAGCCGAACTACTTTCGCCGGCCCCTCAAGACCGGCGAGGTATTCCGCGTAATCAGCTTCGGGCTCTACTGGATGGAAGACGGCAAGTTCCGCCACATCAAGGCAGCGCGCTACAAACTGGTCAACGACTGGCAGATGGAGGGCTGATCAAGTCCCGGGTGGCAGCGGCGAGTTCGGATACCAGAACTTGCGATGACAGCCTTCGCAGGCCTCATCCAGCACGCCACCGGCCTCCAGGAAGGCGTCCGGATCACGGGCATCGATGGCTTTGAGCATGCCCTGGGTCGCAACCTGCAGCTCGCGCGCAAAGCCGACGAAGCTGGTGCGATCCTTGTCGATCTCGGCCTGCGCCTGGGCCGGGGTGTAATCGCCCTCGCCACCCGGCTCTTCCAGCTGCTGCCCGGGCCGTGCCACCTGGCGACCCTCAAGTACCAGCAGATTGGCGGCCTCAATCACGATCAATGCCTTGCGGCGTACGGCTTTCCATTCGTCATCGGTCCGCGGATGGTGCTCTTCCACCCCGGTGCGGGTGCTGACGACGGCCACCGACTCCCACATGTCGTCGGCGTTGGGGTCGATGAAGTCGAGCATCAGGTCCAGCACACTGGCTTCGGGCTGCAATCCGCCAGGCAGCGGGGCCGCCAGCGCTGGGCCGGCTACGGTGGATTCCTGCTGTTTCGCGCAGCCGGCAAGGGCCAGCAGCCCGCCCATCAGTGCAGCACAGATGCCGCTGGCCGTCACAGCTGTAATCTTCATTGTTGCCCCCGTCTCGTGACTGATTGCGCGGCTAGCGCCGCAGTATGCGAAGGATATCCTCAAGTTCGGTGCGCAGCTGGCGAATGATCTGCTGGCTCTGGCTGACGTCGCTGCGCGCCTCTTCACCCTCGAGTTTCTGACGCGCGCCACCGATGGTGAAGCCCTGCTCGTACAACAGGCTGCGGATCTGCCGGATCACGATCACGTCCTGGCGCTGGTAGTACCGGCGGTTGCCGCGCCGCTTCACGGGCTTCAACTGCGGGAATTCCTGTTCCCAATAGCGCAGCACATGCGGCTTCACGCCACACAACTCGCTCACTTCGCCGATGGTGAAGTAGCGCTTGCCGGGGATGGCCGGCAGTTCGTTATTGTTCCGCGGTTCCAGCATAGGCTTCTACGCGAGCCTTCAGCTTCTGGCCGGGACGAAATGTCACCACCCGTCGGGCACTGATCGGAATTTCCTCGCCAGTCTTGGGATTGCGGCCCGGACGCTGGTTCTTGTCGCGCAGGTCGAAATTTCCGAATCCGGAAAGCTTCACCTGGCTGCCTGCAGAGAGGGCGCCACGCACTTCTTCAAAAAAAAGATCGACCAGTTCGCGAGCTTCGCGCTTGTTCAGACCCAGCTGGTCGAACAGCGCCTCTGCGATTTCAGCCTTGGTCAGGGCCATGGTCAGCGAATCCTTGCGTTCAAATGCGCAGCGAGATCAGCCGCGACGGAAGCCATCAGGGCATCCGCATCGGCGTCAGTGAGCGTCGTATTATTGTCTTGAAAAATCAAGCCGAAAGCGATGCTTTTTCTAGTTGGTTCTATGCCCGGACCCTGGTAGACATCAAAGGCCACGAGCTCGCGCAGCCGGCTGCCCGCGACAACACTAACACGACTCAAGATGGCGCTTAAAGAAGTCTCCAGCGGCACAGTCACGGACAAATCCCGCCGCACATGAGGAAAGCGCGAGATCGCCTGCAGCTGTGGCAGCGGGGCCTGCAGAGCCGGGGTTATGTCCAATTCGAACAGCATGCAGGGTGCTGCGAACCCCAGATCGAGAGCCAGCGATGGATGTAGTTCGCCCAGCCAACCAACCGCTGCGCCGTCGCGCAGCACCGCGGCAGAGCGTCCCGGATGCAGGCACGCAAGACCACCGGGCTGCCACTCAAACCGCACGCCGGAACCAGCCAGCTGCAGCAGTGCAGCCACGTCCGACTTGAGGTCGAAAAAATCCAGTGCTTCACGCCCCTGGGCCCATTGCTCCGGCGCACGCGTGCCGACTGCAATCCCGGCGATCCGCGCAACTTCCCGTACCTCGGTGCCGCGCAATGTGAACACCGCCCCCTGTTCGAACAGGCGCACGCGATCCTGTTGCCGGGCCAGATTTTCCTGCGCAGCCTTGAGGAGGCCGGGCCACAAGGTCGTGCGCATCACAGCCAGGTCCGCAGCAATGGGATTGGCCAGCCGCAGTGCAGGCTCGCCGGGCATCAGGCGCAGCTGCAGTTCCGGATCCACAAAGGCGTAGTTGATGGCTTCCTGATAGCCCCGCGCGGTCAGCGCATCCTGCAATGCGCGCTCGTCAATACAGGAGTCGCTGCTCCGGAAGAAGCGTTGCGGCAATCGGCGCGGCTTCTCCTCCACCGCATCGAAGCCGACGATGCGCAGGACTTCTTCGATGAGATCGGCCTCGATGCAGATATCGAAGCGCCACGACGGCGGCACCACCTGCCAGCCTTCGGCCTGGGCCGTGACGCCCATGCCCAGGCCGGCGAGGCTCGCCTCGACCTGGGCGTCCGGGATCTGCGCACCGCAGAGCAATTGCAGACGCTTGCGCCGCAACAGCACCGCCGGGCGGCGCGGCAGGCTGCGTTGATCAACCACCTCGTGCACGGGACCTGCCCTGCCACCACACAGCGCCAGCAGCAGCGCCGTCGCCCGCTCCATCGCGCGTGCCTGCCCCTGCGGATCGACACCGCGCTCAAAGCGCTGGCTGGCATCGGTGGTCAGCCCATGACGACGCGCACGACCCGCGATGGCATCCGGATCGAAGAAGGCTACTTCCAGCAGCACATCCGTGGCGTCTTCGCTGATTGCAGTGCCCTGCCCGCCCATGATGCCGGCCAGACCGATCGGCCCGCTGTCATCCGCAATGACCAGTTCATCGCTCGATAACCTGATGCAGCGCTCGTCCAGCAACGTGAGTTCTTCGCCGCTGCGCGCCAGCCGCACGACCAGCGCACCCCGCAGGCGCGTCGCGTCGTAGGCATGCATGGGCTGCCCCAGCTCCAGCAGCACGAAATTGGTGATGTCCACCACCGGGCTGATGCTGCGCAGCCCGGCGCGGCGCAACCGTTCCTGCATCCACAGCGGGGAAACGCCGCGATTATTCAGCCCTTGGATGCGACGCGTGAGCAGTCGCGGTGCCGCTTCAGGCGCCTCGACACGGGCGGTGGCAACGGCCTGGCTCTTGACCGCCGCGGCGGAGGCGGCGGACGGATCCTTCAGCTTGCCCCCCGTCAGCGCAGCCACTTCACGCGCCACGCCGACCACCGACATGGAATCACCGCGATTGGCATAGGTCTTCAGCTCGAGAATGATGTCATCCAGTGCCAGATACGCGCGCAGGTCCGTGCCGACGGGCGCATCAGCGGGCAGTTCCATCAGGCCAGCATGGCTGGTGGAGAGTCCGAGCTCACGCGCCGAGCAAAGCATTCCGGCAGATTCGACGCCACGCAGTTTCGCTGCCTTGATGGTGAGGTCGCCAGGCAGTGCTGCCCCCACTCCGGCCAGTGGCGCACGCAGCCCCACGCGCGCATTCGGCGCGCCGCAGACGATCTGCAGCGCGGCACCTCCGGCATTGACCTGGCACACCCGCAGCTTGTCGGCATCGGGGTGCGGCGCGACGGCCGTAATCTCGGCGACAACAACGCCAGAAAAGACAGGCGCTGCGGCCTCGAAGCCTTCAACTTCAAATCCCGACGCGGTCAGTCGGCGCGCCAGTTCAACCGGCTCCCACGGGATGTCGACCCATTCGGCCAGCCAGGACAGCGGCAGCTTCATCAGCTCCACCCGCCGCGGAACTGACGCAGGAATCGCAGGTCGTTCTCGAAGAACAGGCGCAGGTCATTCACGCCATAGCGCAGCATCGCGAGCCGGTCGATGCCCATGCCAAACGCGTAGCCGGTGTATTGCTCGGCATCCACTTCGCAGGCCGCGAGCACGTTGGGATGCACCATGCCGCAGCCAAGCACTTCGATCCAGCCGGTGTGCTTGCACAGCCGGCAGCCCGAACCGCCGCATTCGACGCAGGTGATGTCCACCTCGGCCGAAGGCTCGGTGAACGGGAAATACGAGGGCCGCAGCCGCATCGCCAGGTCCCGCTCGAAGAAAGCTTCCATGAAACCATGCAGGATGGATTTCAGATTGGCGAAGCTCACGCCTTCATCGACCAGCAGGCCTTCCACCTGGTGGAACATCGGCGTGTGCGTGGCATCCGAATCCATGCGGTAGACGCGCCCCGGTGCGATCACCGCCAGCGGCAGGCGGTGGCGCGCGGCCTTCAGCGCACGGATCTGCACCGGCGAGGTGTGCGTGCGCAGCAGCGCGCGCTCGCCATCTACTTCGTGTTCCAGGTAGAACGTGTCGTGCATCGCGCGCGCCGGATGATTGGCGGGCACATTCAGGGCGGTGAAATTGTGGAAGTCGTCCTCGACCTCCGGGCCCCGCGCCACCTCGAAGCCGACTTCCCTGAACAGCCGTTCGATGCGCAGCCGCGCGCGCGTCACCGGATGCAGGCCACCGTTGACCTCGCCGCGCCCGGGCAGCGTGACATCGACACGCTCCGCAGCCAGCCGACCTTCGATGGCAGCAGCCTCGAGCTTGAGGCGCTGCGCATCGATGGCCGCCTCGACGACTGCTTTGACCTCATTGATCTCGGCGCCCGCCGCGGGCCGCTCGGCGGCTGGCAACTTGCCCAGGCCCTTGAGTTGCTCGGTGAAAAGCCCCTTCTTGCCGAGCCAGGCCACGCGGACTTCGTCAAGGCGCGTGGTCGTCGCACTGGTGGATACGTCCTCCAGCGCGCGCTGCTTCAGGCCCGCCAACGAGCCCTGACTCTTTTCCCCTTGCGCCACAGCAAGGCGCTCAGGCGGCTTGGAGCTGGGCCTTGGCCTGTTCGCAGATGACGCCAAACGCAGCCGCGTCGTGCACGGCCAGCTCGGCGAGAACCTTGCGATCGATCTCGATCCCAGCCTTCAGCAGGCCGTTGATCAGCCGGCTGTACGACAGGCCATGCGCGCGGGCCGCTGCATTGATGCGCGCGATCCAGATGGCGCGGAACTCGCGCTTCTTGGCGCGCCGATCGCGGTACGCATACTGCCCGGCCTTGATGACGGCCTGCTTGGCCGCGCGGAACACCTTGCGGCGGGCGTTGTAGTAACCCTTCGCCTTGGCGAGGACCTTCTTGTGACGGCGCCCTGCGACGACACCACGCTTTACTCGTGCCATTTTCGATTACCTCGCTTCAGGAATTGGGCAGCAGCGCTTCAGCGCGGCCCACATCGCTCTTGTGGATCAGGCTCGATCCGCCCGAACGCAGCTTGCGTTTGACCTTGCGAGACTTGTGGCCAAGATTGTGGCGGCGGCCGGCGGAATAGGACTTGAAGCCCTTCGCCGTCTTTCGCAGGCGCTTCGCCGCCGCCCTGTTCGTCTTCAATTTAGGCATGACTCAACTCCAGTTTTTCTAGCTTCCTTTCGCAAGATGAATGGCAACACCACTCACCCGCTGGGGGCGAGCCGCAGATCCCGGTCTGTCCGTGAGGCAGACCTGAACTCCGCAGCTACTTCTTTTTTGGCGATAACACCATGACCATCTGCCGGCCTTCCATCAGCGGGTTCTGCTCGATCACGGCCAGTTCGGCCAGATCGGTCTGTACCCGTGACAGGAGCCTGCGTCCGATCTCCTGGTGCGCCATCTCCCGGCCACGGTAACGCAGCGTTACCTTGGCCTTGTCACCCTCGGTCAGGAAGCGGGTGAGATTACGCAGCTTGACCTGGTAATCCGCCTCTTCCGTACCGGGACGAAACTTCACTTCCTTCACCTGAATCTGCTTCTGCTTGCGCTTGGCAGAGTGGGCTTTCTTGTTCTGTTCGAACAGGTACTTGCCGAAATCCATCACCCGCACCACCGGAGGTTCGGCGGTGGGCGAAACCTCCACCAGATCGAGCGCGGCATCGACTGCCAGTTGCAGCGCCTGTGCGCGCGTCATCACTCCCGCCTGCTCACCGTCCGCGTCAATCACCCGCACCGACGGTGAAGTGATTTCCTCATTGCGCCGGACGCGCTTGGCTGATGTAGCGATAGATCATTCCTCCAGCAAGTTAAGCCCGCGGCTTTGGACCTCGGCCCCCAGGCGCCTGATGAAAGCATCGAGCGGCATGGTCCCGAGATCCTTGCCATGGCGAGTTCGTACCGAAACCAGTTGGGCTGCAATTTCCTTGTCGCCCGCAACCAGGAGGTACGGGACCCGCTGCAGCGTGTGGTCGCGAATCTTAAAGCCCACTTTTTCGTTCCGCAAGTCAGAAATGGCCCGAAATCCCTGATTTTTAAGGGCTTCCACCACCTCCGTCACGTATGCATCCTGGCGGTCAGTGATGGGCATGACCACCGCCTGTACCGGTGCCAGCCAGGCCGGCAACCGTCCCGCGTGGTGCTCCAGCAGGATGGCGAAGAACCGCTCCAGCGAGCCGAAGATCGCGCGGTGCAACATGACCGGGGTTTGCTTCTGGCTGTGCTCGTCGACGTACTGGGCGCCAAGGCGGCCGGGAAGGTTCAGGTCCACCTGCAAGGTGCCGCACTGCCAGTCCCGGCCAATGGCATCCCTGAGCACGAATTCCAGCTTGGGACCATAAAAGGCACCCTCGCCCGGGTTCAAGGTGTATTCGATGCCTGCGGCAGCGGCCGCAGCCTTCAGCGCTGCCTCGGCCTGGTCCCAGACTGCATCGGCACCCACCCGCTGCGGCGGCCGGTCCGAGAACTTGATGCGCACGTCATCGAAGCCGAAGTCCTTGTAGATGTCGAGGATCAGCCGCGTGACCTTCACCGATTCCGCGGTGATCTGTTCCGGGGTGATGAAGATGTGCGCATCGTCCTGGGTGAAGGCACGCACGCGCATCAGCCCGTGCAATGCACCCGAGGGTTCGTAGCGATGCACCTTGCCGAATTCGGCGAAGCGCAGCGGCAGGTCGCGGTAGCTCCTGATGCCCTGCTTGAAGATCTGCACGTGCCCTGGGCAGTTCATCGGCTTGATCGCGTACAGGCGATCGTCGGGCGTGCGCGTCAGGAACATGTTCTCGCCGAACTTTTCCAGATGCCCGGACTGCTTCCACAGCGTGGCATCCATGATCTCCGGCGCGTTGACTTCCTGGAAACCGCCCCGCTCCTGCGCCTCCCGCATGTAGTTGATCAGGCGCTGGAAGATGCCCCAGCCCTTCGGGTGCCAGAACACGGCGCCCGGTGCTTCTTCCTGCATGTGGAACAGGTCCAGCTCGCGACCGATCTTGCGGTGATCGCGCTTCTCGGCCTCTTCGAGCCGGTGCAGGTACTCCTTCAGGTCCTTGTCATTGGCCCAGGCGGTGCCATAGATGCGCTGGAGCATCTCGTTGCGATGGTCGCCGCGCCAGTAGGCGCCGGCCACTTTCATCAGCTTGAAGGCCTTGAGCTTGCCGGTCGAGGGAACGTGCGGGCCGCGGCACAGGTCTTCCCAATCACCCTGTCCGTATAGACCAATGGGTTCGCCCGCCGGAATCCCCTCGATGATCTCGGCCTTGTACTTCTCGCCCTGCGCAAGGAAGTACTGCACGGCTTCGTCGCGCGGCAGCTCGCGCCGATGCACCGGCAGGTCGGCCTTCGCCAGCTCCACCATGCGCTTTTCGATGGCGACCAGATCCTCGGGCGTGAAGGGTCGCGAGTAGGCGAAGTCATAGAAAAAGCCGTCTTCGATGACCGGGCCGATGGTCACCTGGGCTTCCGGGTACAGCTGCTTCACCGCGTTGCCGAGCAGATGCGCGGTGGAATGGCGGATCACCTCGAGGCCATCCGGGTCCTTGTCGGTGACGATGGCGAGCTTCGCGTCGCCCTGGATCACGAAAGAGGTGTCGACCAGCGCACCGTCCACGCGGCCAGCCAGCGCCGCCCGGGCCAGGCCCGCGCCGATGCTGGCGGCCACTTCCTGTACGGATACCGGACGGTCGAACTGCTTCTGACTGCCGTCGGGCAGCGTGATTACGGGCATATAAAGTTGGTAGTCGCGAGTGGGATCGAACCACCGACCACTTCCATGTCAAGGAAGTGCTCTACCACTGAGCTACGCGACTACAGTCGACCATCAGGAAGGGCCGGGAACGATACCGGGACGGATTTTACCCCGCAAGGCCCGGTGAGGGGCGGGGCTTGGGTATGCTTGGACCATGCGCTGGTTCATTACGGGGTGGTTGGCAGTCGCTGCGGCGGCGATCGCGGGCAGCGCACCGGAAGGCCCGCGGCCGCCCGAGCCCGGTGAATTCCACTTCGTGCGCATGTACTACAACGACTATGCCGGCGCGCGTGGTGGCTTTGGCCGCGGCTGGTGGCAGCAGGACTGGCCCGAGGCTGAAGAACATTTCACGGCCAATCTGATTCGCCTCACGCGCGTCAACGTGGGCGAGAACCGGGTTGTCGACCTGCTCGATGACCGCCTGTTCGACTATCCGTGGCTGTACGCCACCCAGACCGGCTACTGGGACCTCAGCAACGAAGAGCTGGACCACCTGCGCGAATACCTGCTGCGCGGCGGCTTCCTGATGTGCGATGACTTCTGGGGCGATGACGAGTGGTCTGTATTCGAACAAACCATGCGGCGCCTGTTCCCGGACCGGGAAATGGAAGAGCTGCATGGCGACGATGCGGTGCTGCACGTGGTGTACAGCATCGACGAATTCACACAGATTCCGGGACTTCGCTTCCTGCGCCAGTTGGACAGCCTGCCCCCACCAAAGTGGTACGGCATCTACGATGACAATCGGCGCCTGATGGTGGGCATCAACTACAACCAGGACGTGGGAGATTCCTGGGAAGAGGCCAACAATCCCCAATATCCGGTGCCCATGACCACGCTGGGGTATCGATTCGGGATCAACTACATCGTCTATGCCATGACGCACTAGGCGTCAGGCAAGTTCCAGCAAACGCGCCCGCAGACTCTGGATCGCATCCCGGCAGGCGGCAGCCTCCTCGAATTCCAGTTCGCGCGCGTGTTTCAGCATCGCGGCTTCCAGCCGTCGTATTTCCTTGGCAATCTGCTCGGGCGTCGCCGCCGGGCCCATCCCGGCCCCGACGGAACCCTTCTTCTGCACGCCGCGCGTTGCAGATTTTTCCGCCGGCTCGCTGCGTGCACCTTCCATCACATCGACGATGGGCTTCACCACGCCGCGCGGCGTGATGCCGTGCTCGGCATTGAAGGCCAGCTGCTTTTCCCGGCGTCGCTGCGTCTCGGCCAGGGCCCGCTCCATCGAGCCGGTCATCTTGTCCGCATACAGGATCGCGCGGCCCTCCAGATTGCGCGCGGCGCGCCCGATGGTCTGGATCAAGGACCCTTCGGAACGCAGGAAGCCCTCCTTGTCGGCATCCAGGATCGCCACCAGCGATACCTCGGGCATGTCCAGGCCCTCGCGCAGCAGGTTGATGCCGACGATGGCGTCGAACTTGCCCAAGCGGAGGTCGCGGATGATTTCCACCCGTTCCACGGTTTCCACATCCGAGTGCAGGTAACGCACGCGCACGCCATGCTCCTCGAGATACTCGGTCAGGTCTTCGGCCATGCGCTTGGTCAGGGTGGTCACCAGCGCGCGCGTGCCGCTGGTCACGCAGGCATTGATCTCGGAGAGCACATCATCGACCTGCGTGCGCACGGGCCGGATCTCGACCACCGGGTCGACCAGGCCCGTGGGCCGCACCACCTGCTCCACCACCTGCCCGGCCTTCGTGGCTTCGTACTTTCCGGGCGTCGCCGACACGAACACCATCTGCGGCGCAATGGATTCCCACTCCTCGAACTTCAGCGGCCGGTTGTCCAGCGCCGATGGCAACCGGAAGCCGTACTCGACCAGCGTCTCCTTGCGTGAGCGGTCTCCCTTGTACATGGCACCCAGCTGCGGAATGGTCTGGTGGCTTTCGTCCACGACCAGCAGCGCGTCCGGCGGCAGGTAATCGTACAGGCAGGGCGGTGGCTCGCCGGGCTGGCGACCCGAGAGGTAGCGCGAGTAGTTTTCGATTCCCTGGCAGTAGCCGATCTCCTGGATCATCTCCAGGTCGAACATGGTGCGCTGCTGCAGGCGCTGGGCTTCGACCAGCTTGTTGTTCTCGTAGAGCTCGGCCAGGCGCAACCGCAGGTCATCGCGGATCTGGTCGAGTGAAGTGACCAGCCGGTCGCGTGGCGTCACGTAGTGCGTGCCGGGGTACACCGTGAAGCGCGGGATCTTCGCCTGCACCTGGCCGGTCAGCGGATCAAAGCGCGACAGCTGCTCGATCACCTCGTCAAAGAGTTCCACGCGAATCGCGTCGCGCTCGGACTCGGCCGGAAAGATGTCGATCACGTCGCCACGCACCCGGTAGCAGCCCTGGGTGAAGTCGATGTCGTTGCGCGTGTACTGCATCTCCGCCAGGCGCCTGAGCAGCGCGCGCTGGTCCAGTGTGTCGCCGCGCTTCAGGTGCAGCACCATCTGCAGGTAGGCCGCCGGATCACCCAGGCCGTAGATCGAGGACACCGTGGCAACGATGATGGAATCGCGCCGCTCCAGCAGTGCCTTGGTGGCCGACAGGCGCATCTGCTCGATGTGCTCGTTCACCGAGGAATCCTTCTCGATGTACGTGTCCGAAGCCGGCACATAGGCTTCGGGCTGGTAGTAGTCGTAGTACGAGACGAAGTACTCCACGGCATTGCGCGGAAAGAACTCGCGGAACTCGCCATACAGCTGCGCCGCCAGCGTCTTGTTGTGCGCGATCACCAGCGTGGGCCGTTGCAGCTGCTGGATCACGTTGGCGATGGTGAAAGTCTTGCCAGAACCGGTGACACCCAGCAGGGTCTGGGCCGCGAGGCCGGACTGGATGCCATCGATCAATCGTGCAATCGCCTCCGGCTGATCGCCGGCCGGTTCATACGGGGCCGAGAGTTCGAACTGACCGGAAGACATGGCAGCCCGGTACTATAGCCGCATGAGCCTGTCGCTATCCCGACGCGTATTGCGCGTCAAACCAGCCAAACCATGAGCAACTCCCTTTCCCGACGCGTAATGCGCGTCAAGGCCTCCCCCACTCTTGCCATGACCGCCCGTGCCGCCGCCCTGAAACGCGCCGGCAAGGATGTGATCAGCCTGTCGGTGGGTGAGCCGGACTTCGACACGCCGGCGCACATTCGCGAGGCGGGCATTGCCGCAATCAGGGGCGGCCACACGCGCTACACCAACTCCGACGGCGCGCCGGAACTGAAGGACGCCATCATCGCCAAGTTCCAGCGCGACAACGGACTCGCTTACGAGCGCAACCAGATTCTGGTCTCCACCGGCGCCAAGCAGACGTTGTTCAACCTGTGCATGGCGGTGGTCAATCCCGGCGACGAGGTGGTGATCCCGGCTCCGTACTGGGTGTCGTACCCGGACATGGTGCTGCTGGCCGATGGCCAGCCCGTGACGCCGGCTGGCAGCGCCGAGCACGGCTACAAGATCACTCCACGACAGCTCGCTGCCGCGATCACGCCCAAGACCCGGCTGGTGCTCTTCAACAGCCCGAGCAACCCCACCGGTGCGGCGTACACGCGCGCCGAACTTGCAGCACTGGGTGAGGTACTGCTCGAGCATCCGCGCGTGCTGATCGGCACCGACGACATCTACGAAAAGATCTACTGGGCCGACGAGCCTTTCTCGAGCCTGGCCCAGGTCGTACCGGCGCTGTATCCGCGCACCATCACGATCAACGGCTGCTCCAAGGGCTATGCAATGACCGGTTGGCGCGTGGGCTACTGCGGCGGGCCGGCCGAAATCATCGCGGCGATGGCCACCATCCAGGGCCAGTCGACCACCAATGCGTCAAGCATCAGCCAGCAGGCGGCGATCGCGGCGCTGAACGGCCCGCAGGATGAAGTCGCGCGCATGAACGAATCCTTCCGGCAGCGCCACGACTTCTTTGTTGCGGGCCTCAATGCGCTGCCCGGTATCAGCTGCCGCGCAGGCGCGGGCACTTTCTATGCCTTCGCAGATGTCAGCGGTGCAATCCGGCAACTTGGGCTTCACGACGACAATGCGTTCTGCGAGTTGCTGCTGAACGAGGCATTGGTGGCCGGCGTGCCCGGCTCCGGCTTCGGGGCTCCCGGCCATTTGCGGCTGTCCTTTGCCACCAGCATGGAGAATCTCACCCGCGCGCTGGAACGCATGGCCGAGGTTTTGACTCGGGTCCCGGCCCGCTCAGCTTGACGGCAGCGGGCGGTTCTTGAAGAATCGCCGCCTCTTTGAGTGGGCCTCGCCCATCTGTTCCCCGGTAGCTCAGCGGTAGAGCATCGGACTGTTAATCCGTTGGTCGTTGGTTCGATTCCAACCCGGGGAGCCAACCTCAATTAGAACATCAGGTTACAGGCACTTCTTCAGGTAACCAGGAGCGCACATGGCACACCATTTACACCTCGTTCTGGGCCTGGGGTTGCTGACTGCAACGATCACGCTGGCGGGCTGTTCATCGCGCACCGAGGAAGCCGCTCCGCAGGCGGTAGCCACAGCCGCTGCGCCGGCCAGCGACACGTTCGCGTTCAACGTCGGCGCATACCGTGCGCATGCGCTGCGCGACGGCACGGTCGAGTTCCCCAATGACAACAAGGTATTTGGCATTGGCCACACGCCCGAGGAAGTGGCCGAGGTACTGAAGAGCGCCGGCCTGCCCACGGACAAGCTGCAACTGGGTCTGGATCCCCTGCTGGTCCAGACTGCGGATCATGTCCTGCTGTTCGACACCGGTGCGGGCGGAAACTTCGGCGATGGTGCCGGACACCTGGACGCTGCGCTCGCCGCCGCCGGTGTCGCGCCCGCCAGCATCACCGACATCTTCATCTCGCATGTCCACGGCGATCACGTGGGTGGAATCGTCAACTCTGACGGGACGGCTCGCTTTCCCGATGCCACGATCCACATCTCGCAACCCGAGTGGGACTTCCTGAAGAGCCAGTCCAGCGAGTCCGCGGGAAAGCTCGGCATCAACAACTACGACGCGTTGATGGCGGCCATGACGCCGCATGTCGCGCCCTTCGTGCCGGGTCGGCAGATCATTCCGGGTGAAGTGGAAGCCATCGAAATCCGTGGCCATACGCCGGGTCATTCAGGCTACCGGATTACCGAAGGCCAGTCGATGCTGCTGTACATCGGCGACGCCATGCACCACTACGCGGTCTCAGTGCAGAAGCCTGACTGGCCCAATGGCTTCGATGCGGACCAACCCACCGCTGCGGCTTCCCGCGCGTCCCTGCTGAAGGAGATTGCACCGCAGGACATGCGGGTCTATGCGGTCCACTTCCCGTTCCCGGGACTGGGCAAATTCGTGCAGGACGAAGCCGGATTCCGCTGGTTGCCGGAGTAGTTCAGCTGGCGTGGCGCATGGTGACCGATTCGGTCACCACCGCATCCAGCGCAATGTCGTGCGGCAAGGGATGGATGGAAGACAGCTCGGTTGCCGCAAAGCCCACGCCGATGGCATGGAATCGCACCTGCAATGAGCGCAGCAACTCGAGCGTGCGGTCAAAGTAACCTCCGCCGTAGCCGAGGCGGTAGCACTGCCGGTCGAACCCGACCACCGGCGCCAGCAGGACCTGCGGTGTGAAGGTCTCCGGGTCAGCCGGCACGGGAATGTTCCAGAACCCCTTCTCCATCGCGGCGCCCGGATACCAGCGCCGGAATGCCAGCGGTGTGTTCTTCTCCACCACCACCGGCAGCACGGCCATGTGCCCGGCCTCATGCAGTCGTGCCAGCACGGGCCGCAGATCAGGCTCGCCGCGCATGGGCCAGTAGCCGCTGACGATGGTACGGGACTTCAGCAGACCGCTCTCCTGGCAGTACTGCTCGACTCGCTGGCCGATTTGCGCTCCGGCTTCCTGCCGTTCCGATACCGGCACCCTGAGGCGGGCCTCGATGAGCCGCACCCGCTCGCTGCGGCGCCAGGCCATGATCTCTGCTCGTGTCTCCATAGCGGCGCCCACGTTGCAATGTCGCGGCCGGCGCGTCAATCGCAAGATTCGGGATGTGCAGGATCCGCGAGCAAGTCATCATCCGCGCCATGGACAGCAGCTCCCATGTAGCGATCATCGACCGTGCCTGCCGGCGCATCGAAGCGGCCGAAAGCGCACCTGACCTGGCCACGCTGGCTGCTGAAGCCGGACTCTCGCCCGGACACTTTCAGCGCCTGTTCAAGGCCGCGGTGGGCCTTTCTCCCAAGCGCTATGCGATGGCGCAGCGCCAGCGTCGTCTGGATCGGTCGCTGCGCAACGCAGGGTCCGTCACCGATGCCATCTACGACGCGGGCTACACGGCAAGTTCCGGAGCCTATCGCGACAGCCAGCTGCTGGGCATGCCTCCACGCAGCCTGAAGGCCGGCGGGCTGAACGAAATCATTCGACATGCCGCGGCGCGCACCTCTCTCGGGCCGATCCTGGTCGGCGCCACCGCGCGCGGCATCTGCATGGTGGAGTTCGGTTCGCCGAAGGCATTGCTGGCCGAACTGCGCCGCCGCTTCCCGAAGGCCAGCGTCGAGCCAGCTGATGCGACCCTGAAGAAGTGGGTGAAGCGGATCATCGCGGTCATCGACAAGGCCCGCGTTGACCAGGGACTGCCACTGGATATTCGCGGCACGGCCTTCCAGATGCGCGTCTGGAATGCACTCACCAGGCTGACGCGCGGGGAGACCCTGGCCTATGCGGAGCTGGCGGAGCGCATTGGTGCACCGGACAGTGCGCGCGCCGTGGCGCGTGCCTGCGCCAGCAATGGCATCGCGGTGCTGGTGCCCTGCCATCGGGTGGTGGCCAGCGACGGCGCACTCACCGGCTACAAGTGGGGCATCCAGCGCAAGCGCCGCCTGCTCCAGCAGGAACAGGCGGCGAGCCACGATCAGGTTACCGTGCGATAGCTCTTGCGCGGCTGGCGGCGATGGACGGTTTCCGGCAGATAGGCCGGTGAGGTCAGCACGCGGGTTTCGGCGGCTGCACGGGCCTGCGGGTAACCATCCTGCGGCTCGGAGGCCAGGATCGCATCGAAGCGCTCCTTCATGCCCGGCGCGAACTCGGGATGCGTGAGGATGAACAGGTCGTTGTTCACCACGCCATTGAGCACGCGCTCGCCCGCCTCGAGCGGATCCATGGACCCTGCCGGTACATTGCCGGCCTCTGACAGGATGTTGTCAGTGCTGACACCGCCCGGCGAGAACACGGAAGTGCCGATGTTGGTGCCGGCCAGTTCGACACGCAGCGCCTCCATGATGCCGAACGAACCGAACTTGGTGGCCGTGTAAACGCCGGCATTCACGCCCGGCAGGATGCCACCCATCGAAGAGGTCGTCACGATGTGTGAACCCTCGCCATGCGCAAGCATGTGCGGAATCACCGCCGAGCAACCGTTCCAGATGCCGGTGAAATTCACCGCAACCGCGGCATCCCAGCTCTTCGCATCCACCTGGCTTGCCTGCCGCAACGTCTTGATGCCGGCATTGTTCACCAGCAGGTGCAGGTTGCCGAACTTGTCATTGATCTGCTTGAGCGTCGTGACCCAGCCATCGCGATCGGTGACGTCGTGGCGAATCGCGATCACGCGACTCTTCTGGTCGGCCTCGTACAGCTTCAGTGCCGGCTCGACCTGATCGTCCTGGATGTAACCCATCACCACGTTCATGCCGAAGTTGGCGGCCGCGCGCCCGATGCCGAGGCCGATGCCGGTGTTGCCACCGGTGATGTACACCGTCTTGCCCTTCAGGTCCTTCAGCTGTGGCTGCTGGCGCTGCCCGGCCGGCAACGGTGTGCCCAGAACCCGATCACCCGGTGGGCGACCACCACCCGCACCGCCGCCACGCGGGGGCGGACCGCCCTGCCTGGCCGGTGCCTGCGCCATGGCGCTCTGGCTTGCCGCAGCCAGCAGTGTCGCGGCCCCGGCCGCCGCTGCCGCGCCGCCCAGGAATCCACGCCGATCCACACTGGCCGCATTTATTCGCTTGTCTTTCATGATTACCCCCCGATCGATAACGGCGTGGCTAATGCCACCCGTAGTTGAAGCTGATACTAACCCGTTCGCCGCGCACAGGATTCGCCACCACCTCGTGGCGCAGCCAGCTCTCGAACAGCAGCAGCGACCCGGGCGCCGCGGGCATGACCACCCATGCCCGGTTGGCTGCTGTGGCATCGGCGCGACGCGGCGGCGCCCCCATGTAGCGATCCAGCCGCGGATCCTCGAATTTGAGCCCAGGCGCTCCCTTCGGTACCCGCACGTAGTACGTACCGCTGATCACCGACAAAGGATGCAGGTGCAGGCTGTGTGCCACGCCGCGGGGCATGACATTGACCCAGCAGTCGGTCATCGCGAGGCGCCTGCCATCCAGATCGAACTGCAGCGCTTCGACAAAGCGCCGCACATGCGTGTCGAGCAAGCGTTGCAGCTTCGCAAAGATCGGTGACATCTCGTGCATGCGATGCACCGAGGCATAGGAAGTGAACCCTCCCGGATAATTGCGCTGCGACCAGCGCCTGCCCGCTGCATCGTCGTCGCGCAGCTGCAGGCACTCGGTGAGCAGACGCCGGTTCAGCGCATCTGCGCGGCTTCGTGGCAGTGAAGCCGCGTAGATGCGGGTTGCAAAGAAACTCTGCGCCGGCAAGAAAGCCTACTGGTGCAGACCCACCGGCGCTTCGGCCGGCTGTGCAGGCTGTGCGGGTGGACCACCGGGACCACCCGGGCCACCACCGCGGCGCGCGCCACCGCCGGGTCCACCGCCGCGACCACCGGGCCCGCCGAATCCGCCACGGGCCGGCGGTGGGTTGTCCTTCAGGTCGTTGGCGACCTTCACGAGGTGCGCACGGATCGCCTCGACGGCCTCCGGCGACAGGCCACCCTTGAACGACTTCATGCCGCCGTCCATCTTGATGCCGTCGATGACCACCGAGCTGAAGGCCGCGTTGTTCGCCAGGAACGGCGAGTAGCTCAGATCCGGAGCGCCAGTGCTGTTGCGCGCCTGGCCTTCGTGGCAGATCGAGCAGCTCGCCGTGTACTGCTCCTGCCCCATTGCGATCTGCGCTTCAGTCCCGAACCGGGCGGGCGGATTGAGCACCGGCTGCGCCGCTGCTGCGGTCACCGGCAACTCGGCGTTGCCGCCGAGCTTGAACACCACCACGCGACCGGCTGCGAGCGTCGCAATGTACTGCTCGCCACTGAGTGCGTAGCTGATGATTCCGGACGCCGCACGGACTCCCAGTGAACCCGTCCAGAGCTTCTCGCCGTTGTCCGCGCGATACGCAACCAGGGTCTGGCCCTCCGACTGGAACACCAGATTGCCGGCCGTGGTCATCGTCCCGCTGCCGCCGCCCACGACACGCCACGCTTCGGTCTGTGTGACCGGATTCCACGCCGACAGCCAGCTGGTATCTCCCGTAATCTGGGGCCGCGGCCCTTCAGGCTGCTTGCCAGTATTGATCGACAGCAGCTGGTTGCCCATCTTGGCGCCAGCCTCGGCCACCATGCCATAGGCGGCATTGCGCACGGCCACGTAGAACAGGCCGGTATCCGGATTGAAGGACTGCGGACTCGACACATGCGCCTGGAAAGGCAGCACGTAAAAGCCCTTGCCGGTCAGACCGTAGTTGGCTTCCGCGTTCAGGATGGGCGCCCAGTTGTGTTCCTTGTCGAAACCCGTCAGCCAGTTCACGAACGGCACGATCGGATGCGCGCTCTGTACCTTGCCGGTGGCCGTTTCGATCACATAGAAGATGCCGTTCTTCGGGATCTGCATCACCACGCGCTTTTTCTGTCCATCGATGACGAGGTCGGCGATGGTCAGCGGCGAGGTGTTGTCCAGATCGAAGCTCTCCATCGGCACGGTCTGGTAGTGCCAGGCGTACTTGCCGGTCTTCGCATGCAACGCGACGATGGAAGCCGTGAACAGGTTGTCGCCACCGCCCGGCGAACGCACTTCGGCCGGCCACGGCGCGCCATTGCCGGTGCCGTAGATCACGAGGTCATTCTCGGCGTCATACACGATGCCGTCCCAGACCGTGGCGCCGCCGCCGGTCTTCCACCACTCGCCCTTCCAGGTCTTCGTGGCCATGGCCATCACGTCATCGGAAGCCTCGCCATCGGGTCCCTTCGAGGGATCACCCGGCACGTTGTAGAACTTCCACAGCTTCTTGCCGGTCTCTGCGTCATAGCCGGCGATGAAGCCGCGCTGGTGATATTCGCCGCCGCCCTGGCCGATGAACACGACGCCATTGCCAACACGCGGCGCGCCGGTGATGGACATGGCGTCCTTCGCCGGATCGAAGGTCGCGGTCTCCCACACCAGCGTGCCCTTCTTCGCATCGATGGCCAGCAGGCGTCCATCGAGCGTCCCCATGATGATCTTGCCATTCCAGTAGGTGGCGCCGCGGTTCTGGTTGCCGCAGCACAACTGGGTCGAGGCAATTTCGCGCGCCACCCGCGGGCTGTACTTCCACAGGACCTTGCCGGTCTTCGCGTCGTAGGCGTACAGGTAGCTCCACGGTGTAGTCACATAGAGGACTCCATCGACCATGAGGGGGGTGCCCTGCCAGTTGCTCTTCTCCGGCATGTCGGCGGCCCAGGCAACACCCAGCTGGCGTACGTTGTCCGCATTGATCTGCGTCAGCCGGCTGTAGCGCTGTTCGTTCGAGTCGCCGCCGTGCATGGCCCATTCACCGGGCCTGGACAGCACATCCTTGGCAGCTTTGGCAGCCGGCGCATTCGACGTGGTGGAAGGAGAGGTCGAACAGGACAACGCGGCAACCGCGCAGAACGAAGCCAGCACCAGACGTCGCATGTAACCCCCAAATCAGTAAGGCCTTTTACGGGAAGGCGGGAGGATAGCCGATTCCCCTGCCGGTCGGGCGCAGGGCAGTCAACCTCCACAAATAATCCCTATTTTTTCAGGGCTTGAGCTGGCCGATCTCCAAGGTGGTGCGCGTACCCGCACCGGCCTTCAGCCGCACCATTCCGAACGGATCTCCGGGCTTCGAATTCGCACCGCCGTCCAGCGAAATTCGCGCCTCGATTTCGATTTCCTGTCCCGCCTTGAACCCGGCACCGCCCATCAGCGCATCGGTATTGTGCAGATCCACATCCTGCGGAAAGCGGGCCTCCAGCAACTGCACCGCAAGCGGTGGTCCGGCCTGTCCCGGTATGCGGGCCATGACGAACAGACGCGCACCCGCCGGCAGTGCCATCGCTGCCACGCTGGCCGACCTGGTGACATGAACCGGTGCCGTGACCACGGCAGCATCGCTGCCCGCGGTGGAAGCACTGATGGTCGACTCGGCATCCAGCTGCTTCAGGTAGTTCTGGATCAACTCGCGCACGTTGTCGGGCGGATTGGCGTCCAGCAGACGCTGGAAGCGCTGCTTTGCCAGCGGCAACTCGTTGCGTTCCGCGGCCGCCAGCGCGCTGTAGAACAATGCCTTGGTGGAAGTCGGGTCGGCTTCCATTGCCTGTTCGAACAGGTGCCCCACCCGGCCCGACAGATCATCGTTGCCGTTGTTGAACAGTGCTTCCGCCAGACCCATGGCCGCTTCCGCATTCTTGCCGTTCGCCAGCTTGTCGGCACGCTCGTAGGCGCGCGCCGCCAGCGCGAATTGCTCGAGCACCGTGTAGGAGCGGCCCAGCTGCAACCAGCCCGCCAGGTCATCCGGCTCCTTCTCCAGGCGCCGCGCCAGTCGACCCACCATGGCTTCGGGCGAATCAGCCGCCTGCGCCGGCTGCTGCCAGTCGAAGTTGCTCCACAGCGGATAAAGCGCCGCGGCGCCCAGCGCAATGAGCACCGCTGCGAGGCCGCCGGCGCGCCACGCCTCGGGTGAGCCTTCGCGCTTGCGCAGCAGCGGGAACAACAACGCAATCAGTGCCGCCAGCGTCAGCAGGCCGGCGACCGCAATGAAACCGTTCATGCCGGCTCCTCGTCACCGGGCTCGCTGGTGTCGGTGGCGAGCAGCGCCCGGCGCTGCCGCACGATGCGCACGGCAACCACTGCGCCCACGATCAGCATCAGCCCGGGAATCAGCCACAGCCACAACGGGCGTGGCCTCATCAGGATGATTTCGCCGTAGCGATCAACCAGGTACTGGCGCACCTGGGCATCGCTGCTGCCGGACTCGATCATCTCGCGCACCTGACGCCGGATGTCGACTGCAAACTGCGCCGGCGTATCCGCGATGTTCTCGCCGGTGCACTGCAGGCAGCGGAATTCGTGGATGAGATCCTCGTAGCGCTGCTGCTGTACCGGATCATCAAGCCGCGCCGGGTCGATGGCGCGCGCGGCGAAAGGCAGCGCCATGCACAGCAGGGCCAGCAACACGCGGTGCTTCACGTTCCGCCACCTTCTATCAGCGGCAGGAATTCATCACGCCAGATCTCGGGCGTGATGCCCAGCGCCAGCTTGTGCACGATGACGCCCTGCGGATTCACCAGGAAATTCTCCGGCGCGCCGTAGACGCCGAAATCGATTCCCGTGCGCCCTTCGCGATCGACGCCCACCGCGGTGTAGGGATTGCCCAGGTCCTCGAGCCACTGGCGCGCCTTGTCGTCCTCGTCCTGGTAGTTCAGGCCGAGGATCTCCACTTTGCCGCCTTTCTGGATGTCCAGCAGCATCGGGTGTTCCCGGCGGCATTCAATGCACCAGGTTCCCCAGACATTCACCAGCAGCCATTTGCCCCTGAACATCGCGCTGTCCACGGTCTGCCCCGGCTTGAGCAGATCCGGCAACGCGAAATCCGGCATCGGCTTGTCGATCAGTGCCGACTTGACGATGCGGTTCTCGGGCGCGCGGAACAGCGCGATCGCGAAGACCACGCACAGAACCGCAAAGCCCAGCAGCGGGATCCAGAACTTGAGGCGCTTCATGTCGCATTCTCCGGAATGACCCCACTTTCGGGAGGAAGTGGGGCGGCGGCAGTCTGCTCCTGCTCCACCTCGCGGCGCCGGCGATAACGGCGGTCGAGTGTCGCAAGCAACCCACCACACGCCATGAAGAATGCACCCAGCCACACAAAGCTCATCAGCGGACGCACCTGCAGGCGCATGCTCCAGGCCCCGCCCCCAAGTGAATCACCCAGTGTGGCCAGCAGGTCGCGCTCGAGATTCACACCCAGCGCGGCTTCGGCCAGCGTCTGCTGCTGCACGTCGTAGTGGCGCTGTTCGGGGAACAGCACGGCTTCGGGCTTGCCATTGCGGGTTACCGTGACGCGCGCGCGCTGCGCCGAATAATTCGGCCCGAGCACATCCTCGATCGATTCGAGCCGGAACACATAGTGACCGACCTGCTGCTCCTGCTCCGGCGCCATCGACACGTCCATTTCCAGCCGGTCGCTTTCCATGACGGTGATGCCAAGCACGACCACGCCGAGCCCGATGTGTGCCAGCGTCATGCCGAGCACCGCTGCCGACAGCGACAGCCGCCGCCGCAGGCGATCGACCGGATCCACCAGCGCGGTGATGATGATCCACAGCGCCAGCACGACACCGACCGGCCCCAGCACCGAGCGATCTGCGTAAATACCAAGGATGAGCGCGAGCCCCAGAATCGCCGCAAACACGAAACTGCCGAGGATCCGGCGGCGCGATTCGCCCAGCTGGCCGCGCTTCCAGCGCGAGAACGTGCCCAGCGCCACCAGCGCGAACAGCGGCAGCATCGGGATCAGGAACATGCTGTTGTAGTAAGGCGGCCCGACCGTGATGGTCTCGTGACCGGTGAGATCGGCGATGAACGGCCCCAGCGTACCGCCGAACACCACCGCGGTGGCCACCACCAGCAGGATGTTGTTGAACAGGAGGAAGCTTTCGCGCGATAGCAGATCGAAGCCGGCCGACGAATGCAGCAGCGGTGCGCGCCAGATATAGAGGCTGAGCGAGCCACCGATGACCACCGCCAGCGACAGCAGGATGAACATGCCACGCGTCGGGTCGGCGGCGAAGCTGTGCACTGAATTCAGCACGCCGGAACGCACCATGAACGTGGCCAGCAGGCAGAACGAGAACGCCATGATGGCCAGCAGCAGCGTCCAGCTCTTGAACAGGCCGCGCTTGTCGGTCACGGACAGCGAGTGGATCAGCGCTGTGCCCAGCAGCCACGGCATCAGGATGGAATTTTCCACCGGATCCCACGCCCAGTAGCCACCCCAGCCGAGCTCGTAATAGGCCCACCACGCTCCCAGCGCAATACCGACGGTGAGGAACATCCATGCCACCGTGGTCCAGGGCCGTGTCCAGCGTGCCCACACCTGGTCCAGCTTGCCTTCGAGCATCGCCGCCACCGCAAAGGCAAAGGCCACCGAGAAGCCGACATAGCCGATGTACAGCATCGGCGGATGGATGGTGAGCGCGAAGTCCTGCAAGACCGGGTTCAGATCCACGCCATCGAAGCGCGCCGGCTGCAACCGTTCGAAGGGATTGGAAGTGGCCAGCGAGAACAACAGGAACCCGGCGCTGATCATGCCCAGCACGCCCAGCACCCGTGCCACGAAGGGACGCGGCAGACTGGTGGAAAACGCAGCCACCGCCAATGACCACACCGACAGCACGAACACCCAGAACAGCAGGCTGCCCTCGTGGTTGCCCCAGGTGCCGGCGACGCGGAAGTAGACCGGCAAGGCCGAGTTGGAATTGGCAGCCACCAGCCGCACGGAAAAATCGTTGTTGACGAAGGACCACACCAGGCAACCGAAGGCTACCGCCAACAGCACGAACTGCCCTGCCACGGCCGGAAACGCCGCCTGTATCCAGCGCGGGGAGTTGCGCCACGGACCAGCTATGCCGAAGAACGCCTGCGCTGCTGCCAGCAGCATCGCGAGGATCATCGCGTACTGACCGATTTCAGGAATCATTGAATATCCTCAAGCCTGGCTCAGGGCTGGCTTGCCGGTTGTGCCTCGAGTCGCGACTGACCCTTCTGCAATGTCTCGCGCACCGCAGGCGGCATGTAGTTCTCGTCGTGCTTGGCAACGACCTCATCCGCGACGAACACGCCGTGCTCGTCGAGGCGACCATAGGCCCACACACCGGTTCCTTCCTTGAACAGGTCGGGCAGCACGCGGTCGTATACCACCGGCACCTCTTTGGTGTAATCGGTCACGACGAACTGTACGTGCAGGCTGCCGGATGTGCGCTGCACGCTGCCAGCCTTCACCATGCCGCCGATCTGGAAGCGCTTGCCCGTGGCCATGTGGCCTTCAATCACATCCGTCGGAGAACGGTAGCCGATGCCGCTCTTCTTCGCCTGCAGGGTCAGGCCCGCAGCCACAGCAACCCCGCCGATGATGCCGATCACCATCCACATGCGGCGCTGCCTCGGCGTGCTCACTGACCCCCCTTCATGGCCACGCGGCGCCTGGCAGCAACCCGCGCCCGCGCGAGATTGCGCCGCGCCCGCCACACGCTGAGCAGCAGCGCACCCACGGCCAGCGCGTAGGACGTCCAGACGTAGAAGGCATACCCGCTCATGTGAAGGAAATCGGCCATCGAAACTCAGTCCTCCGCCAATTGGGCAAGCCAGGAACCGGATCGTTCCCTGTTCAGCACTTCTGCCCGGGCACGCAGGAGCAGGATGGCCCCGAAGAAGAAGGTGTAGCCCAGCGCGGCCACCAGCAGCGGCCACAGCATCGAAGCGGGCATCGCCGGCCCGCCGCTGCGAAACACCGTCGACCCCTGGTGAACCGACCTCCAGATCACCACTGAATAATGAACGAGCGGCACGTTGACCACGCCCACGATGGCCAGCAATGCGCTGGCCCGGTCGGCACGGTCCGGATCCTCGATGGCACCGCGCAGGGCGGAATAACCCATGAAGAAGAACAGCAATACCAGCTCGAACACCAGCCGCGGATCCCACACCCACCACGTGCCCCAGGTCGGCTCGCCCCAGAGCATGCCGGTTACCAGCGCCACGGCCGTGAACATGGCGCCCACCGGTGCGATGGCCACCGCCACTGCGTGGCCCACCTTGATGCGCCAGATGAGCCCCACTCCGGCGGCCACTGCCATCACGGTATAGGCCATCAGCGACAGCCACGCATTCGGAACATGCACATAGATGACGCGGTAGGCATCGCTCTGCAGCGCATCCGGCGGCGCGATGACCAAGCCCCACACCAGCCCGACAGCAATCAGAACGGCGGCCGGCCACGCGAACCACGGAATGAGCTTGCCAGCCACTCTATAGAAGTGTGGCGGCGATCCGAATCGATGGAGCCAGGTCCAGGCCATGGCGGGCGAGTTTACTCCAGACCTCTATTCAAGACTGATACGTACCGCGGTCGCCGCCGCCAGCGGCGCCAGCGTCAGGGACAGGATGGCCAGCGCACCCAGCAGATACAGCGGCTGTGCGGCACTGTCACCCAGGATCGCGAGCTGCGTCGCGCGTGCACCGAAGATCAGCGTGGGAATCAACAGCGGCAACAGGAGCAGCGACAGCAATGCACCGCCCCGCCTGAGGCCCAGTGTCAGCCCTGCGCCGATCGAACCGAGCAGCGAAAGGCTGACGCTGCCGAGCAGGACCGACCCCAGTACTCCCGGCATGGATCCTCCCGGAGCCCCCAGCGACACCGCGGCCAGTGGCCCGACAATAGCCAGCGGCAAGCCGGTCAGCAGCCAGTGGGTGGCGGTCTTTGCCAGCAGCAGCACGGCGAACGGCTGGCCGGAAAGCGCGAATTGCTCAAGCGTGCCGTCATGCCCGTCCTCGCGATAGAGAAAATCCAGTGCCAGCACCGATGCCAGCAGCAGCGCCACCCACAGCGCTCCCGGTGCAATCGTGCGCAACACCGATGGTTCCGAATTCAGCGCCAGCGGAAACAGCATCGTGACGATCACGAAGAATGCCAGTGGCTGCAGCCAGTCGCCGGGACGACGGAACGCCAGCAGCAGGTCACGCGCAACCACATTGCGTGCCGCGGCCAGCGCGCCGATTTCCAGCGCTGGAGAACTCAAGACGCAGCCTCCGGGCTCAGCCAGCGACGCGCATCGATGCCCGGCAGCTCCAGTGGCTGATGCGTGGCGATCAGCGCCGAACCGCCGTTCGCGAAGTGCTGCACCAGCGTGGCGCCCAGCACGGCCTGCCCGGCTGCATCGAGATTCGCGGCAGGTTCGTCCAGCAGCCACAGCCGCGCGCGCCACAGCGACAGGCGCGCCAGCGCCACGCGCTTGCGCTGACCTGCGGAAAAGCTGCGCACTGGCTGCTGCGGATCAAGGTGCGCGAGCCCGGCCGTTTGCAGCGCCGCCTGCATCTGCGCTTCATTCACCTTGTGACGCAGCCCCAGTGAGTAGCGCAGGTTCTCGATTGCAGTCAGGTCGCCCTTCAGCGCAGGTTCGTGACCCAGGTATGCGAGCTGGCAATTGAAGGCATCGCGGGTCCGCGCTACCGGGCTGCCATCCCACAGCACCTGGCCCTCTTCGGCGTACAGGAATCCGGCGATACAGCGCAGCAGTGAAGTCTTGCCGGTGCCGTTGGGCCACAGCAATTGCAGAGCCTGCCCGCTGTGCAGGGCGAATCCCACGCCCTTCAGCAGGTGCCGGTCGCCTCGCCACAGATGCAGTTGTTTGACTTCGAGCACTATCCAATCTCTAGTGCGGACGGCGGGAGTCGAACCCACACTCCCTTTCGGGAAGCAGATTTTAAGTCTGCTGCGTCTACCAGTTCCGCCACATCCGCCCGCAGGAGTCTATCTGCCGCCCGGCACCTTAGCCGATTTCCCGATGCCCGCATACAATGCCTCCTGACCCGAGCCATGCTCACCGAGGTGCCGCCATGAAGAACCTCCTCCCGCTGCTGGTGCTCGTCACCATCTCCGCCCTCACCTGCTGCGCATCACGGGATCCGACGCTGGTCAGTATCGATGCCGGCAAGCTGCAGGGTGTTGCCGCCGATGGAGTGCTGAGCTGGAAAGGCATTCCCTTCGCGGAGCCGCCGACCGGTGCACTGCGCTGGCGCGCACCACAACCAGTCACGGCGTGGCAGGACGTACGCGATGCCGAAACCTATGGCCACGACTGCATGCAGGTCCCGTTCCCGAGTGATGCTGCGCCGCTGGGCACGCCACCGGATGAGGATTGCCTCTATCTGAATGTCTGGCGTCCCGAGAATGGCGATCGCAGGCTGCCGGTGGTGTTCTGGATCTATGGCGGTGGATTCGTGAACGGCGGCGCGTCGCCGGCCACGTATTCCGGTGCGCAGCTCGCCCGACAGGGCGTGGTATTCGTCAGCGCCAACTACCGCGTGGGGCGCTTTGGCACCTTTGCGCATCCGCAGCTCACCAGCGCCCATGAAGACGATGGGCTCGCCGGCAACTATGGCTACATGGATCAGCTCGCAGCGCTGCAATGGCTGCAACGCAATATCTCGGCCTTTGGCGGGGATCCCGGCAACGTGACCATCGTGGGCGAGAGCGCGGGCGGCATGTCGGTCCATGCGCTGGTCACGTCGCCCATGACGGAGGGCCTGTTTGCGAAAGCAGTGATCATGTCCGGCGGTGACGGCAGCGGCATGGGCCCGGCAACGCTGGCGTCCACCGAACAGATCGGTGTGGATTTCGCGGCCAGCAAGGGCATCGCGCTCGATGACCCCAACGCGCTTGCCAAGCTGCGAGCACTCAGTGCCGAGCAGGTAACCGATGGGCTCAACCTGATGGCGATGTTTGCAGCCAAAGGCCCGCACACCTTCGCGAGCCCATTCGCCGACGGCAGGCTCGCGGTGGATACCGGCGCCGCATACCGGTCGGCGGAATTTCCGCATGTTCCAATGATGATCGGCGCCACCAGTGCCGACATCGGTGGCAAGACCGGCGTCATGGTGGCGGGCGCCCGCCAGATCGAGACACTGCTGGCAAAGCAGAACGTGCCGGTCTATGCCTATCGTTTCTCGTACGTGGCGGAGAAGCCGCCTGCTGCACCGGCCGGTGCGCCGGCGCAGCAGGGTGCAGGTCACGCCAGCGACATTCCGTTCTTCTTCAACACGCAGCAGGCCAAGTACGGGGACAACACCACCGCGCGTGACAACGCAATGGGCCGTGTCATCAGCGCGTATCTGGTGAATTTCGCCCGGACCGGAGATCCCAACGGCGCGGGACTCCCACGATGGCCGCGCTACGATCGCGCGCAGGACATCATCATGGACTTCGCCACATCCGGTGAAGCCGTGCCAGGCAAGGACCCATGGGGCGCGGAACTGGATGCGGCGACGAACGCTGCGGCACCCTAGGAAAGGCTTGTTGGAGGCTAGGGTCGGAATCGAACCGGCGTACACGGCTTTGCAGGCCGCTGCATGACCACTCTGCCACCTAGCCGAGGGGGCGCGATTCTGTCCTACCCGAGCGGTGCTGGCAACTCCCGGCGGGCGCTGCTCAGTTTGCCTCCTTGAGCAAGCGGACAATCTCCGGCAAGGCGCGCGCTTCGGCAATGTCGCTCGCGGATGCCTGCTCGCGATTGCGCAGGCGCCTGCTTGCACCGGCGCGCAACAGCACGCTAGCCGAATCAGCGGAGCCGGTGCGGATCGCAACCATCAACGCGGTGTCACCGAAAGCGCCATCACGCTGCAGGGCATGGCCTTCGCGCTGTTCGGTGGCGGCGATCTGAGCACCATTGCCCTGCGCCACCAGAATGGCGCAGGCCAGGATGTCGAAATCGTCGGGGTCACCACGCGCTTCGCCATATGGAATGCACTGCGCCTGGGCCCCAGCCTGCGCGTCGACCGCCGCGCGCTGCATGCCGATGGTTCAGAGCAGTGGCTGGTCGTTCCAGGGTTGCGCCTGGACGTGCAACGCACGCGGTTCATCCTCGACTTTGAAGCCGGCGCGGAACTGGGCCGACGTGACATGGGCGACGTGAACCAGACCAGCACGCGCTTCTACTTCAGCCTCGGCTACCGGATGAACTTCTGATGCGCCGCGCCCTACCCCAGCTGGCCAGCGTGGTCATGGCCTTGAGCGCCCTGCCGGCCGCCGACGCGTTCGCCAGGGATGCTGCCGTGCGCCAGTACCTGGACCGCGACACGGCGGCCACCATCACCGCCATGGACCGGCCGCTGGTGTTTGCGCATGAACGCGTGTCGCTGGCCGTCCATGCACGCGATTACATCAGCCTGGTGGCCGTCGACGTCAATCGCGGCGGCAATCATCGGCTGTACTGGTACGGCTTCGTGTGGACCACCATGGATGATGGCGGCCAGCTGGCTGCAGACGCGCGGCGTTCCGATTGGTTGCTGCTGGCCGACGCACGCCCGGTTCCGTTGCGCCCTGCGTCGACGGCACCGCGAGAACTGGGAATTGGTGAAGCACCGGTCGACCGACCGGTGCGCAACGCCATCGCCGTCGTGTTCGAGGCAGATGCCGAAGTGCTGCAGTACCTCGGCACCGCGGGCCAGCTGTCGCTGCGCCGCGCCGACGGCACAGACTACCCGCTGTGGCGCGATGCACGGGAAGCGTTGCAGGCCTTCCTGGGCCAGCTCTCGCACTGACACGCAGAAGTTCGCGAAGAATGCTTCGCAACTCGTTGATCAATAAGGGGAGATTTGGAGCGGGAAACGAGGCTCGAACTCGCGACCTCAACCTTGGCAAGGTTGCGCTCTACCAACTGAGCTATTCCCGCGCGAAGGGCCGGGATTGTAGGTCCGGCCCGTAACAAGTCAAGCAGCGCCGTGCCGCGCCGCGCCCATCACTCCGGCGCCGACAGCACCGGCCAGGCCGCCTTCAGATACATCAAACCCGACCACAGCGTCAGTGCAGCCGCCGCCACCGTCAGCCACAGCCCGATGCCGTAGATGTCCAGCCCCAGGATCGGATAGCGGTACAGCATGAAGCTGAGGCCAATCATCTGCACGATAGTCTTGATCTTGCCCAGACCCGAGACCGCCACGCGAGTGCGCTCACCCAGTTCGGCCATCCACTCCCGCAGTGCCGAGATCGCGATCTCGCGACCGATGATCACGCAGGCGGACAACACCACGATCCAGTGCGGGTAGTCGTCCACCGGGCGCTTGCTGACGATCAATATCAGCGCCACCGCGACGATCAGCTTGTCCGCCAGAGGATCGAGAAACGCGCCCAGCTTGCTGGTCAGCCCCATGCGGCGGGCAAGATAACCATCCAGGGAATCGGTGATGGAAGCTGCGGCAAACAGGATCGCAGCAAATGCATCGGCCCATATGTGCGGCAGATAGAACAGCACCACCACCAGCGGAACCGCGATGATGCGCAGCCAGGTCAGAATGTTGGGCAGATTCCAGGCCATGCAATGCGTATTCCGGATCTCAGGCGCCCGGATGCAGGTGATCATAGATGACCTCGGCCAGCGCTGCCCCGATTCCTTTCACCAGTGACAGGTCTGCGACACCGGCACGCAGCACACCCTGCAGACCCCCGAAGTGCGACAGCAATGCGCGGCGCTTGGCCGGCCCCAGACCCGGCACCGTTTCCAGTACGGACTCCTGGTGACGGCGCGCACGGCGACGCCGGTGACCCTGGATGGCAAAGCGATGCGCTTCATCGCGGATGCGCTGTATGAGGCGCAGCGCCACGGAATCCGGCGCCAGCGTCAGTGCCACGCCAGTGCCACCGCGATGCAGGCGCTCCTGCCCCGGCTTGCGATCCGGTCCCTTCGATACGCCGATGACCGGCAGCGTGGCGAAGCCCAATTCCGCCAGCACCGGCAGCACCGCATTGACCTGACCGCGTCCGCCATCGATCAGCAGCAGATCCGGCACCGGCACCTCACCGGCCTGGATGCGCGTGTAGCGACGTTGCACCGCTTCGCGCAGCGCGCCGTAGTCATCGCCGCCGGCTACGCTCTCGATATTGAAGCGGCGGTACTCCTTGCGCGCCGCTCCCTCGGTGGTGAACAGCACGCAGGAGGCGACGGTGCCCTCCCCGCCCGTATGACTGATGTCGAAGCACTCGATGCGCGCTGGCACTGCCGGCAGCTGCAGCTCCGCCTGCAATGCCGCCAGCATTTCCGCCGCGTCGTCGCGCCGCGCGCGTCGCATCGCCAGCGCCTGCGTGGCATTGCCGGTGGCGGCCTCTACCCACCGCGCCGGCAACCCGCGCGCCGGCCGGGACACCGCGATGACACGCCCCTGCTGCTGCGACAGCGCTTCGGCCAGTGCGGCTGCGTCGGGCAGTTCCAGGTTCACGCGCACCTCGCCGGGCGGCTGCTCGCGCGCGTAGTGCTGCAGCAGAAACGAAGCCAGCACCTCCTCCGGGCTGCCGGGGGAACGCGGAAAGTACGCCGTGGTTCCCAGACTGCGGCCCCCGCGCACCAGCAGGATCGCCACCGCGTAGTCACCGGGTTCGCCAACCAGCGCGAAGACATCCACGTCCCGTATGGCGCCCGCATCGACGGATTGCTCGGCCTGCAACTTGCGAAACGACACCAGCTGGTCGCGCAGTGCGGCGGCGCGTTCGAACTGCTGCGCATCGGCCGCCTCGCGCATCTGCTGCTCCAGCGCATCGGTGACGTCGTTGTCGCGACCTTCCAGCACCAGCACCGCGGCTTCGACATCGCGCGCATAGGCTTGCTGGTCGATCAGCCCCACGCAGGGCGCGCTGCAGCGGCCGATCTGGTACTGCAGGCAGGGCCGTGTACGGTTCGCAAAGAAGCCATCGCGGCAATTGCGCAGGCGGAACAGCTTCTGCAATTGATGCAACGAAGCCCGCACGGCCCCGGCGTCCGGGTACGGCCCAAAGTAGCGGCCCTTCGACTTGCGCGGACCGCGGTACACCGCCAGGCGCGGAAAAGTGTGCTCGTGAAGAAGTATGTACGGGAAACTCTTGTCATCCCGCAGCACCACGTTGAAGCGTGGCCGGTGCTGCTTGATCAGGTTGGCTTCCAGCAGCAGCGCCTCGGTCTCCGAGGCGGCCACCGTCACTTCGATGTGGCGGATGAGCCGGACCATGGCTTCGACCTTGGGAGCCTGGCGGCTCTGCTGGAAGTAGCTGCCCACGCGATCGCGCAACGACGCGGCCTTGCCCACGTACAGCAACGACTCGGGACTGGCCTCGCTGGCGCCGTACATGCGGTAGACGCCGGGCCGGCGCGGCAACGTGCTCGCGAACTGCCGGCCGTCGAATTCCAGGATCAGCCCCTCTTGTTGTGGCCCGCGATCATCAGCGCGAGTTCCAGCGCCTGCTCGTAATTCAGCCGCGGATCGACCTGCGTGCGGTAGGCGCGCACCAGGTCCACATCCGAAAGACCGCGCGCGCCACCGGTGCATTCGGTGACGTCCTCGCCGGTCATCTCCAGGTGCACGCCGCCCAGCCGCGAGCCGTTCGCCGCGTGCACATCGAAGGCCAGCTGCACCTCTTTCATGATGTTCTCGAGCCGGCGGGTCTTGTAGCCGCTGGCCGTGGTCTCGGTGTTGCCGTGCATGGGGTCGCACACCCACAGCACGGCATGGCCGGTGTCACGCACCGCCTGGATGAGCCGCGGCAGATGCTTTTCGATCTCCTTTGCGCCGAAGCGGTGGATCAGCGTCAACCGGCCCGGCTCGTTGTGCGGATTGAGCGTGGCGACCAGCCCCTGCAACCAGCCATTGTCCATGCCGCCACTGATCTTCACGCCCACCGGGTTGGCGATGCCGCGGAAGTACTCGACGTGCGCGCCATCCAGCTGAGCGGTGCGCATGCCGATCCAGGGCATGTGCGTGGACAGGTTGTACCAACGCTTCACGCGCGGGATGAAACGCGTCTGGGCCTGCTCGTAGGGCAGCAACAAACCCTCGTGGCTGGCGTACATGGTGACCAGGTTGGCCTTTTCCACCGGGCTGCCGGTCATGCCCTCGAAGAAATCCAGCGCATCGGCAATGGCATGCACCACCTTGCCGTAGGCCTCGCGCGCAGGAGAATGCTGCAAGAAGCCCAGGTCCCAGTACTCGGGGTGATGCAGGTCTGCAAAGCCGCCCGCCACCAGTGCGCGCACGAAATTCAGGGTGAGCGCCGCACTTTCATAGCCGCGCAGCAGCAGCTGTGGGTCCGGTTCGCGGGCCGCGGCGGTGAATTCCGGTCGATTGACGTTGTCACCACGGTAGCTGGGCAAAGTCACGCCGTCCTTCGTCTCCGTGTCGGCCGAGCGCGGCTTTGCATACTGCCCGGCGATGCGCGCCACGCGCACGATCGGGCGTTTCAGGCCATGCAGCAGCACCAGGCTCACCTGCAGCAGCACCTTCAGCTGCTTGGCGATGCGGTCGGACTCGCAACCCTCGAAGCTCTCCGCGCAGTCTCCGCCCTGCAGCAGAAAGGCCTCGCCGCGCTGTGCGCCGGCCAGGCGCTCGCGCAATGCGTCGATCTCCCACGAGACCACCAGCGGCGGCAGGCGAGAAAGCTCCGCCACAGCGCTCTGCAATGCTGGCAAGTCGGCGTAAGGAGGTTGCTGCTGGGCGGTGCGGGTCTGCCAGCTGGACGGGTTCCAGCTCGTGGTCGGGGGTTGTTGCATGGGCCGCAAGTTTACTCTGCCTTGCTGAGTGCGCGCCCCGGAAGGCGCAGCTCCACCCGGCAGCCACCCCGTGGCGATTCATCCAGTGTCAGGCGTCCGCCATACAGGCCGGCCATGTCGCGCACCATGGCAAGCCCCAGCCCGTGTCCGGGCGTGTGTTCATCGGCACGCGCGCCCCGCAGCAGCACGCGATCGCGCTGCTCTTCCGGTATGCCGGGACCGTCGTCGTCCACCGCCAGCTCCAGCTTCTGGCCGGCGCCCGTGTCACTGCGCAGCGCGGCTGTTACGCGCACCTGCGACCGGCACCACTTGGCAGCGTTGTCCATCAGGTTGCCCAGCGCCTCGGTCAGATCATCCCGGTCGCCGACGAACTGCAGCTCGGTCGGGATGGCCAGTTCGATCGCGAAATCCTTGCGCGCATGCGCCTTGAGCAGGGTGCGGCGCAGGTCCTGTGCGATGGGCAGCAGCTGGACCGCCGGCTGCCCGACACTGACGCCACCGCTGGTGGCCGCGCGTCGCAGCTGATGCTCGACGATGGCATTCATGCGATCGACCTGCTCGCCGACCACCTTGACGGCCGCCTCCGAAGTGCCCGGCGCTCCGGATGTGAAGGTCGCGCGCAGCACTGACAGCGGCGTCTTCAGGCTGTGCGCGAGATTGCCCAGCGTGTCGCGGTAGCGCGATATGCGTGTGCGCTCGGCATCGAGCAAGGTATTCAGGTTGGCGACCACGCCCTGCAGTTCCTCGGGCCAGCGATCATCCAGCTGTTCGCGCTCGCCGCGCTCCACCGCGCGGATCTCCCGTGCCAGCCGCCGCAGTGGCGCCAGGCCCAGTCGCAGCAATGCGGCCAGTGCCGCAAGCAGCAACAACCCGACCCCGCCGAAGCCGCCGATCAGGCCCTTGCGAAAGCGCTTCAACTGCTTGTCGGAAGCGGTCAGGTCGGATGCCACGACCAGGGTCAGCCGGCCGGCGTCTTCCCACTGCAGCCCGCGGCTGATCGCTGCCAGGCGCGCGCCATGCAGGTCGGTCAGAGAGCGGAACGAGGGCGAGCCCGGCTGCTGCGGCGGGCCGAAGTCGGCGACGCTGCCTTCGGCCGAGGGGCTGCGCCAGTAAATCTCCTGCCCGGCCATCGCAGCCGCATACAGACCCGAGCCCGGCACGGTCAGCCGGCTTTCCTGTTCCTGAAGTCGCGGCACCACATGGCCACTTTCATCCTGCTCGGCCGACGAAATCAGCGCCACCATCTGCGCGTTCAGTAGATCACGCAGCGATCGTTCCTCCAGCTTGCGAAAGCGCGCATCCAGCACAACGATCATCACGCCGAAGAACAGCAACAGCAGCAGCGTGAGCAGGACCAGCAGGCGCCGGCTGATGGAGTGCATGCCGGTGGGAGGATCTCAGCCCGCGTTGCGTGCCAGCGCGAAACGGTAGCCACGACCGCGCAGGGTTTCGATGGGTTTGATGCGATCGTCCGGATCCAGCTTGCGCCGCAGGCGCCCTATGAACACCTCGATCACATTGCTGTCGCGCTCGAAATCCTGTTCGTAAAGCTGCTCGGTGAGGTCGGTCTTGGAGATGACCTCGCCGGCCTTGAGCATCAGGTGCTCCAGGATCCGGTATTCAAAGGTGGTGAGTTCGATCGGCCGGCCTTCGACGGTAACCGTCTGCGCACGGGTATCAAGCACCACGGGACCGCAAGCCAGGTTGGCCGAGGCCCAGCCACCACTTCGGCGCAGCAGCGCCTGCATCCGCGCCAGCACTTCCTCGAAATGAAACGGCTTGGCCACGTAATCGTCGGCGCCGGCATCCAGTCCCTCTACCTTGTCCTGCCAGCGATCGCGCGCGGTGAGGATCAGGATGGGGAAGCGCTTGTCCTGCGCACGCAGGCGCCGGATGACATCGAGGCCGGAGATCTTCGGCAACCCCAGGTCGATGACCGCCACGTCGATGGGGTATTCGGTGCCGGCGAACAACCCCTCCTCGCCATCGGCCGCTACGTCCACCGTGAAACCGGCTGCAGCCAGATCCCGTTGCAGCGCCTCGCGCAGCGCCACCTCGTCTTCGATTACCAGCGCACGCACGCTACTTCAGCTCCTTGCCCGTCTCGGCATCGACCATCACGTTCAACACTTGCCCGTCTTCAGACAACAGGCGCAATCGGTAGACGGGGCGTCCGCCCGACTCACCCAGATCCTGGCGCACCACCCTGGCGTCGTGGCGCTTCTCGGCCTCTTCCTTGATGCGCACCTTCGAAATGAGCTTCGGCTCGGACCTGGGCGGACTCTCACGCTTCGGTGGATCCTCACGGCGTGGTGGTTCTTCCCGCCTGGGCGGTTCGGACCTGGAAGGCACCTCGACCTTGCGCGTCGGCTCCGCCTTCGTCGATGACTCGATCTGACCCGCCACCGTCTCTGCTGTCGACTTCTTCCTGTCCTTGTCCTTGGCCTGCACGGCTCCAATCGCCAGCAGCGCAACGCAAAGGACCGGCAGCATCCTGCCGGTCCAGTGGCGAGCGCCACGCGCTGTTCGTGAAGCCTGCTGCATGCGCCTATGGTACGTGATCAACCACGGCGGCGGACATCATCCACCCGGACCCTGCGGCCCGGATCGTAGGTCAGCCGCACCACGTCATGCCGGCCTCGGTAGATGTAGCTCACCCGGTAGGCCACGACTTGCCGATCCCAGCGCTCCTCGTAACGGGTCTCGCAGCGGCGGACGTTGTCGTACCGCACACGTCGATCATCACGGTCGCGGGATACCTGGTTGCCGATCACGGCACCGATCACGGCACCTGCAACCGTGGTGGCCGGACGATCGGCGCCACGACCGATGTTGCTGCCCACCGCGGCGCCCAGGACGCCGCCGATGATGGCGCCGCCGTTCGGTGCCGAGTGGTAGGCGACCTGCTCGTTCCAGCAGTGTTCCACTGGTACCGAATAACGCACGCGCTCGAGGATCGGGTCGACATGCAGGACTTGCGCGTAACCGCGATCACGGTCGTGACCATGATCAAGATCCCGGCCACGGGAATCGCGTTCGCCAGCTCCCGCGCTTGTCGCTACGACACCCAGCACCAGAGTGGCCAGACCAGTGAAAATCCTGTTGTTCATATCGCCTCCGACGGCCCGCGTAGGGTTTGTGGGCCTGGTGGCAATACTGCAAAAGAGTCAATGAATCAGGACTGAACGCCCCGTTTGACCTCTTCCCACAGCGAATCAAGGGCTGCGGCATCGAGATCTGCCAGCTGCTGATTGCGCCGCGCGGCGAGGGCTTCCATGGCCCGGAAACGCGCCTCGAAACGGCCGTTGGCGCGACGCAGTGCGGTTTCCGGATCCACGCGCAAATGGCGCGCCAGGCTGGTTGCGGCCAGCAGCAGATCGCCAATCTCTTCTTCCAGCGTCGACGGGCCTTCCCCGCGTGCCGCAGCCTCCACCTCGGCCAGCTCCTCGAGCAGCTTGGCGCGCGGACCTGCGGCATCGGGCCAGTCGAAGCCCACTGTGGCCGCGCGCTTGCCCAGCTTCACGGCACGCGTCAACGCCGGCAATGCAACGGGGACCTCGTCGAGCACACCAGCGGCGCCGCGACCGGCACGTTCGCTGGCCTTGATCTGTTCCCAGTGAGTCGCGTCGCGACCATCCGGCGCAAACACATGTGGATGGCGCCGCTCCAGCTTGGCGGCAATCCCGTCGGCGATCGCATCGAAATCGTAGGCACCGTGTTCACTGGCCAGCTGCGCATGGAACACGACCTGGAACAGCAGATCGCCCAGCTCATCGCGTACCGCGGAGTCGCTGCCTGATTCGATGGCCGCCACCAGCTCGTAGGCTTCTTCCAGCGCATAGCGCGCGAGCGAGCGCGAATCCTGGTCCAGATCCCACGGGCAGCCACTGGCCGGATCGCGCAGCGCGCGCATCACGGCCAGCAGTCGGTGCATGCCCGGCAGCGCGGAATTCATTCCAGCGCCAGGGCCCGCAACTGCAGCAGCATGCCGGCCGTGGCACCCCAGATGCGGTGCTCGCCGTACTGCAGATCGCGCACCGCCACGTCCATGCCCCGCAGGCGGCGTTTGCCCGGCCGCTCGGTGGCCGGATCCAGCAGCACGGCGAATGGCAGGATGAAACTGGACTGCACTTCCGCCCAGTCGAGCCGCGGCAGGAAGTCGGCCGGCAACCGGGCCACCACCGGCGTGATGCGAAAGCCGGTGAGTACGTACTGGTCCGGCAGGTAGCCAATGACCTCGACACCGGCCGGATCCAGGCCAACTTCTTCACGCGCCTCGCGCAATGCCGCAGCGACCGGTCCTTCGTCCTCAGGCTCCATGACGCCACCGGGAAACGCGATCTGGCCGGCGTGCTGGCGCAGGTGCGCCGCGCGCACGGTCAGAAAGATGCCCTGCTCGCCCCGATCCGGCTCCATCAGGCCGACCAGCACGGCGGCGGCGCGCGGCGCCTCCGGCAGCAATGCCGCGAGCCGTGGATCCGCGGTGGCAGAGAACTGCGCACCGAGCTCCGCAGTGTCGAGGCGATGGTAGGGACGTGAATCAGACAGCCGCTGCAGCAGCCGCTGCCAGGCAGTGGCGGTATCGGGCGAAGGTGCAGCCGGCGAACCCATCAGCCTCCGCCGCCGCCCTCTCCTTTGATGCCGCCGCGGGTCAGCTCGGCCGGATCGAGGAGTGCCTTGAGCTGCTCCCGCGACAGATCGGTGTTCTTCGCCGCGACTTCCAGTATGGGCAGCCCTTCGGCATAGGCCTTCTTGGCGATGGCCGCCCCCTTCTCGTAGCCAATCACGGGGTTCAATGCGGTGACAAGGATGGGATTGCGTTGCAGCGCCTCCTGCAGGCGCGCCTCGTTGACGACAAAACCGGCGATGGCGGTATCGGCCAGCACGCGGGTCACGTTGGCCAGCAGCCGGATGGACTCCAGCAACTTGTACCCGACCAGCGGCAGCATCACGTTGAGCTGGAAATTGCCGGACTGCCCGGCCACGGTGATCGAAGCGTCATTGCCGATCACTTCGGCCGCCACCATCGCGGTGGCCTCGGGAATGACCGGGTTTACCTTGCCCGGCATGATGCTGCTGCCAGGCTGCAGCGCGGGCAGTGCAATCTCGCCCAGACCGGCCAGCGGCCCGCTGTTCATCCAGCGCAGGTCATTGGCAATCTTCATCAGGCTGACAGCCAGCGTCTTCAACTGCCCGGACAGCTCCACCGCCGTGTCCTGCGTGGCAATGCCCTCAAAGAGATTGCCGTTCGGAACGAAGCCGACGCCGGTGGCGGCGGCCAGTTCCTGCGCGAAGCGCGCGGAGAAATCCGGATGCGCATTGATGCCCGTGCCCACGGCGGTCCCACCCTGCGCCAGCTGCAACAGCCGCGGCTCCACCGCGGCAATGCGCTCGCTGCCTTTCTGGATCTGCGTGCGCCAGGCGGAAAGCTCCTGCGCAAAGGTCACCGGCATCGCATCCATCAGATGCGTGCGACCTGTTTTGACGATGGCCCCGACCTCGGATTCCTTCTTGTGCAGGACTTCGGCCAGGTGCGCCAGTGCGGGCGCCAGCTGTTCGCGCCAGGCCAGCGCGGCGCTGACGTGTATCGCCGTCGGGATCACGTCGTTGCTGCTCTGGCTCATGTTGACCGCATCATTGGCATGCACCGCACGCCCGAGATGAGCCTTTGCAAGGTGCGAGATCACCTCGTTGGCATTCATGTTGGTGCTGGTACCCGAACCGGTCTGGAACACGTCGATGGGAAAATGTTCGTCGCACTTGCCGGCGGCTACTTCGTCGGCTGCCTTGACGATGGCGCGGGCCACGTCCGCTTCGAGCAGACCAAGCCCTGAATTTGCGCGCGCCGCCGCCGCCTTGATCAGTGCCACGGCCCGAATGAACTCGCGCGGCATGGGTCGGCCGCTGATCGGGAAGTTCTGCACCGCGCGCTGCGTCTGCGCACCCCACAAGGCCGAGGCCGGCACCTTCAGCTCGCCCATGCTGTCACGCTCGATACGGAATTCTGGTTTGCTCATGAAAGGAAAAGCCATCAGGCGGCATCGGTTATGATTGGCGCATCCTAACATTCGCACCAGCGCACCCTAAGCCCAAGAGCATGGACTCCAGCCTGACCGCCCTCTCCCCCGTCGATGGTCGCTACCGCGCCGCCACCGAAGGCCTGGCCAAGCTGCTGTCGGAAAGCGGGCTGGTCACCGAACGCATCCGTGTCGAAGCGCTGTGGCTGCTGCAGCTGGGTGAATCGCTGCCGGACCTGCCCGCGGCGCACTGGTCAAAGGCGCTGAAGATCCGGCTCGAGCAACTGGCCGACGATCCGGGCCCCGACGCCGCCCGCAAGGTCAAGGCGATCGAGAAGCGCATCAACCACGATGTAAAGGCCGTCGAATACTTCGTGCGCGACGCGCTCAGCGATGCCGGTGCGAAGCCGGCGCAGCTGGAGCTGGTGCATTTCGGCTGCACTTCGGAGGACATCAACAACATCAGCTACGCACGCCTGCTGTCGCGCGCGCGCAGCGAGTTGCTGCTGCCCCGGCTCGATGCATTGCTCGATACCCTGACCCGGCTCGCCTCCGACCATGCCGATCTGCCGATGCTGTCGCGCACGCATGGGCAGACCGCCTCGCCCACCACGCTCGGCAAGGAATTCGCCAACGTGCGCGCCCGGCTCGAACGTGCGCGCGAACGCCTCTCCCACGTGACCATCCTCGGCAAGTGGAATGGTGCAGTGGGCAACTTCAATGCGCACCATGCGGCATTTGCGAAGATCAACTGGATCGTGGTCTCGCGGCAGTTCGTGAAGCGCTGTGGCCTGTCGTGGAATGCCTTCACCACGCAGATCGAGCCGCATGACTGGATTGCCGAGTACTGCGATGCGGTGGCGGCCATCAACACCATCACCATCGATTTCTGCCGCGACGTCTGGGGCTACGTGTCGCTGGGTTACCTGCGCCAGCGCGCCGTGGCCGGTGAGGTCGGCTCCTCGACCATGCCCCACAAGATCAACCCCATCGACTTCGAGAATGCCGAAGGCAATCTCGGTGTCGCCAATGCGCTGCTCCGGCACTTCTCCGAGAAACTGCCTATCTCGCGCTGGCAGCGCGATCTCACCGATTCAACGGTGCTGCGCAATCTTGGCGTCGCGCTCGGCCACTGCATCATCGCCTGGTCGGCTGCATTGCGCGGCCTGGGCAAGATCGCGCCGGATCCGGCGCGCATCGCCGCCGATCTGGAAAACGCATGGGAAGTCCTGGCCGAGGCCGTGCAGACCGTGCTGCGTGCGGAAGGCGTGCCCGATGGCTACGAACTGCTCAAGCACCACTCGCGGGGCAAGCCGCTCACGCAGCAATCGCTGGCCGAATTGATCGCGTCGCTGCCGCTGCCTGAAAAACGCCGCAAGGCGCTGCTGGCCCTGACCCCGTCCCGCTACGTCGGACTGGCCGCAAAGCTCGCCCGCCTGTAGCCCGCCTGCCTCTGCAGCGCGAGGCCGCTGAACATAATGCAGGGGGGCACTGCGAAACACCGCACAGTTTGGATTCGGTCAAATGCCGGAGCCCGGCAAAGCGTGACGCAGCCCACAATCTGCGCCCGCCATGCCTTCCTAGACTGCCCGGCATGCGCGGCCCCCACTACTACTTCGCGGGACTCCAAGCCTCCAACACCGTACCTGTTCCGGTGCTGGGGCGCGGCAACCTGCCGCTGGCGCCCGAACCTCTGCAGGTACTCACCTCGGTCGAGGACGTGCGCGCCGCGAACCGTCGGGCCGTGGCGGGCGCCCAGCGCCTGCTGTCCATCTACACGCTGGACCTGGAACCCAAGCTCTACGAACAGACCGCTTTTCTGGAAGCCGTGCAGCGCTTTCTGCTCTCGCACAGCTTCGCCAAGGTGCGGCTGCTGTCGCATCGGCCGGTGCCCTACACCTCACCGCACAAGCTGGCCGCCATGCGCCGCAGGCTTTCCGGGCACATCGAGATCCGCACGGTCAGCCCGGAATTTGCCGCGCGCAGCAGCGGCATGCTGATTGCGGACAGCCGCGCCATTGTCTATCGGGCACAGGTCACCAGCTGGGAAGGGGTAGCCGGATTCGAGCAACCGCCCATCGCCAAGCTCTACCTGCAGGAGTTTGACGAGATGTGGGTGGCGAGCGTCCCGAAGTACTAAAGGCGCGGCTCTGCCGGCCTATACTTGCGCCCATGATCTGGCGCCCTGACCTTGCCGCCGCCGCGATCGTCCAGCAGGGCAATCGCTTCCTGATCGTCGAGGAGCGCATCCGCGGCGCGCTGCTGTTCAACCAGCCGGCGGGCCATGTGGATGATGGCGAGTCCATCGTCGACGCCGTGGTGCGCGAAACACTGGAAGAAACGGCCTGGCATTTCGTGCCGCGTGCGCTGCTTGGCATCTACCTGTGGCGCAATCCGGCCAACGGCCAATCCATCCTGCGCGTTGCAATCTCCGGTGACGTCACCACGCACGAAGCCGGCCGCAAGCTGGATCAGCCGGTGATTGCCGCACACTGGATGGAGCGCGAGGCCCTGCTGGCGCAACCGGCGAAGCTGCGCAGCCCGCTGGTCATGCGCTGCATCGACGACCACCTCGCCGGTATGCGCCACGACCTGTCGGCGCTGAATTACCTGGACATCCAGCCGATCGCACAGATCGCCTGACCGAAGGGCCGCCCATGAGTTCCCGCGTCATCGTCGCGCTCTCCGGGGGCGTCGACTCGGCCGTCACCGCATTGCTGCTCCGGCGCGCCGGTCATGAGGTGCAGGGCCTGTTCATGCACAACTGGGAGGAGGACGAGCAGGGCTACTGCACTTCCGCCCAGGATTACCAGGACGCGCGCCGGGTTGCTGGCGAGCTGGGCATCCCGTTGCATCGTGTGGACCTGACCGCCCAGTACCGCAAGCAGGTCTTCGCGGATTTCCTCGCGGCCTATCGTGCGGGGCTGACACCCAACCCGGACGTGCTGTGCAATCGCGAGATCAAGTTCGGCGACTGCCTGCGGCATGCGCGCCGCCTGGGCGGCGGGTTGCTGGCCACCGGGCACTACGCCCGCATCGTGCAAGGCGGCGATGGTCCGGAGCTGCACAAGGGCATCGATGCCGGCAAGGACCAGTCCTACTTCCTGCACGCGGTTCGTCGCGATTGCCTGGCAGGCGTGTTGATGCCGCTGGGCGATCTGCACAAGGACCAGGTGCGCGCGCTCGCGCGCGAGGCCGGCCTGCCGGTGGCCGCAAAACGCGACAGCACCGGCATCTGTTTCATCGGCGAACGGCCGTTCCGCGAATTCCTGGAGGAATACGTGCCCCACAAGCCGGGCCCGATCCAGTCCACCGATGGGCAGAGCCTTGGCGAGCACATCGGCCTGCCCTTCTACACGCTGGGGCAGCGCGGTGGAATCGGCATCGGCGGTCGGCGCGACAGCAGTGGTGAGCCCTGGTACGTGGTTGGCAAGCGCATGGCCGACAACACACTGCTGGTCGCCCAGGGCGAGGAGCATCCGGCGCTGTACACGCGCAATCTCGCGACCAGTGAGATCAACTGGCTGTGTGCAAGCCCACCACCGCTGGATGCCGGCATCACGGTACGGCTGCGTTACCGTCAGGATGACCAACCAGCCACCGTCAGCGTGGCTGACGATGGCGGTGTGCAGATCGAACCCCATGTACCGCAACGTGCGGTGACCCCCGGCCAGTCGGCTGTGCTGTATCGGGATACGCGCTGCCTCGGCGGCGGGGTGATCGTGCAAACCGGGCTATAATTCGCCCCCTCAAATGGCGGAGAAAGACATGACGGACAGCTTCAAGGCGCGGACCACTCTGGATGTCAACGGCAAGGCGCACACCATCTGGAGCTTCAAGTCACTGCCCGCCGAAAAGGTTGCCCGACTCCCCTACTCCCTGAAGATCCTGCTCGAGAACCTGCTGCGCTTCGAGGACGGGGTCAACGTCACGCGCCAGGACATCGAGGCGCTGCTGAACTGGGACGCCAAGGCTGCGCCCTCGCACGAGATTTCCTTCACGCCAGCCCGCGTCATCATGCAGGACTTCACCGGCGTGCCCTGCGTGGTGGACCTGGCCGCGATGCGCGAGGCCATCACGAAGCTCGGCGGCAACGCGGAAAAGGTCAATCCGCTGGCACCAGCTGAACTCGTCATCGACCACTCGGTGCAGGTGGACGAATATGGCACGCCGCAGGCGCTGGCCCACAACAACGAAATCGAATTCGAACGCAACGGCGAGCGCTACTCGTTCCTGCGCTGGGGCCAGAACGCGTTCGCCAACTTCAAGGTAGTGCCGCCGAACACCGGCATCGTGCACCAGGTAAACCTCGAGTACCTCGGCCGCGTGGTGTTCGCGAAGGAAGGCCCGGCGCCGGAAGCCTATCCCGATACGGTGGTCGGCACGGATTCGCACACCACCATGATCAATGGCCTGGGTGTGCTCGGCTGGGGCGTGGGCGGCATCGAAGCCGAGGCGGCCATGCTGGGTCAGCCGGTGACCATGCTCATTCCGCAGGTCATTGGCTTCAAGCTGTCTGGCCAGCTGCCGGTGGGCACCACCGCCACCGACCTGGTGCTGACGGTCACCGAAATGCTGCGCAAGAAAGGCGTGGTGGAAAAGTTCGTCGAATTCTTCGGCGATGGCCTCGCGAATCTGCCGCTGGCCGATCGCGCCACCATCGGCAACATGTCGCCCGAATTCGGCAGCACCTGCGCCATCTTCCCCATCGACGAGGAAACCATCCGCTATCTGAAGCTCTCGGGCCGCCCGGATGACCAGGTCGCGCTGGTCGAAGCCTATGCGAAGCACCAGGGCATGTGGCGCACCAGCGGCCAGCCGCACGCCGATTACACCGACGTGATGGAACTGGACCTGTCGACAGTGGAGCCGAGCCTTGCCGGCCCTTCGCGCCCCCAGGACCGCGTGCCGCTGAAGACTGCGAAGGCCGCCTACGGCAAGGCCTTTGCGAAGCAGTCCGAGGAGCGCGCGAAGAAGAATCCCGGCGCCACGGGCAAGGCCACTGCAACAGTAGACGGCAGGAGCTTCGAGGTGAAGGACGGCGCTGTGCTGATCGCCGCCATCACCAGCTGCACCAATACCTCCAACCCCTATGTGCTGATCGCGGCCGGACTGCTGGCGCGCAATGCGCGCAAGGCCGGGCTCACTTCCCGGCCATGGGTCAAGACCAGCCTCGCGCCGGGCTCACGCGTGGTCACCGACTATCTCAGCGCGGCCGGGTTGCTGGATGAGCTGGCCGGCATCGGTTTCAACCTGGTGGGCTACGGCTGCACCACCTGCATCGGCAACTCCGGGCCGCTCAAGCCCGAGATCTCTGCTGCCATCAAGGAGGGCGATGTCATCGGCTGTTCCGTGCTGTCGGGCAACCGCAACTTCGACGGCCGCGTGCACCCGGAGGTGAAGCAGAACTACCTCGCCTCGCCGCCACTGGTGGTGGCCTATGCGCTGGCCGGCTCGCTGGACATGGACCTGAACAACGAGCCGCTTGGCACCGGCACCGGCGGCAAGCCGGTGTACCTGAAGGACATCTGGCCGACGCCTGCCGAAGTCGCCGACGACGTTCGCAAGTTCATCACCTCAGCGATGTTCAAGAAGAGCTACGCAGGTGTGTTCGATGGCGACGAGCGCTGGCGCGCCATCAAGGTGCCGACCGGCAAGGTCTATTCCTGGGATGCGAAGTCCACCTACGTGAAGAATCCGCCCTACTTCGACGGCATGACCATGACGCCGGAGGTGAAGGACGACATCCGCGGCGCACGCGTGCTGGGGCTGTTCGGCGATTCCATCACCACCGATCACATCTCGCCGGCCGGCAATATCTCCAAGACCAGCCCGGCGGCGCGCTACCTGGTCGAACAGGGCGTGCAACCGGTGGACTTCAATTCCTACGGCTCGCGGCGCGGCAACCATGAAGTGATGATGCGCGGCACCTTTGCCAACATCCGCCTGCGCAATCTGCTGTGCCCCGGCACCGAAGGCGGGGTCACGCAGCACATTCCCGACGGCGAGCAGATGTCCATCTACGACGCCGCCATGAAGTACAAGGCCGCCGGAACGCCGCTGATCATTCTGGCCGGCAAGGAATACGGCTCGGGTTCATCGCGCGACTGGGCCGCGAAGGGCACCATGCTGCTGGGCGTGAAGGCCGTGATCGCCGAGAGTTTCGAGCGCATCCATCGCTCCAACCTGATCGGCATGGGTGTTCTGCCGCTGCAGTTCCTGCCCGGCCAGAACGCACAGGGCCTGGGCCTGACCGGGAAGGAGAGCTACAGCATCAGCGGTGGCAGCGATCCGGCACGCAAGACGGTAGCGGTGGTGGCAACGCCGGATGGCGGCGGCAAGGCCATCTCTTTCGAGGCGCGGGTCCGTATCGATACGCCGAAGGAGCGCGACTACTTCCGCCACGGCGGCATTCTGCACTACGTGCTGCGCCAGCTGGCAGGAGCAGGCAGAGCGGCCTGAAGACACCGTGCGCCTGGCGCTGTTCGATCTCGACGGCACGCTGACGCGCGGCGATACCTACCGCTGGTTCGTGTGGCAGCTGCTGGCTGGCCATCCGTCCCGCTGGCCGCGGGCGCTGCTGCTCCCGATTCCAGTCATCGCCTTCGCGATGGGGCGCCTCGACCGTGGCGGACTGAAGGGCGCAATCCTCAGGACACTGTTCGCCGGCATGAGCCGGCAGCAGATCGCGGCCGCCGCGCGCGCCTTTGCCGCCAGAGTCGTCCCGGGGCGCCTGTTCCCGGACGCCCTCAACGCACTTCGAAGCCACCTGACCGCTGGCGATCACGTGGTGGTCCTGTCGGCCAGCCCGGACCTGTATGTGCTGGAGATCGGTCGGCTGCTGGGAGCCCACGAAACCATCTGCACGCCCGTCCGCTGGGATGGCGAACGGCTGGACGGACGCCTGGCCGGGCCCAATCACCGCGATCGTGAAAAGACCCGCGTGCTCGCCACATTGCGGGCGGCGCATCGCGGGCTGCAGGTGATCGCCTACGGCAACAGCGAAGCGGACCTCGACCACATGCGTCACTGCGAAGAAGCGGTGTTCGTGAACGCCGGGAAGGCCCTCAAGGAGCGCCTGCGCACCGACCTGCCGACCCTGCGGTTCGTTCAATGGCAATGAGCGCGTAACATCGGGGGCGGTCGAGTCGTAATATTCTCGAGCAGCTGGATTTCGAACCGGGGGCCACATGAACTATCGAGCCAATCGCATCCTGCCTTCCGAGATCACCTCGGAGCACCTGTACTTCAATCGCCGCCAGCTGCTGGCGGCCGGACTCGGTGGCGCCACGCTGGCCGCGCTGGGAGCCAGCCCCAGGGCGTTCTCCAGCGAAAGAGTGCTGGCCAGCCTGAAGGCGCCTCAGAACGCGGCGATGTCGATTTCCGAAAAGCCCAACAGCTACGAAGACGTCACGACCTACAACAACTACTACGAGTTCGGCACCGGCAAGGGCGACCCGGTAGCCAATTCGGGTGACTTCAAACCCGAGCCCTGGTCCATCACGGTCGACGGCGAAGCCGAAGTCACTGGCAAGTTTGCGCTGGAGGACATCCTCAAGCAGCAGACGCTGGAAGAGCGCATCTACCGCCTGCGCTGCGTGGAAGCCTGGTCCATGGTGATTCCGTGGGACGGGTTCATGCTCGCGGACCTGATCAAGCGCTTCAAGCCGACGTCGAAAGCCAAGTACGTCGAGTTCACCACGCTGTACGACCCCAAGCGCATGCCAGGCCAGAAGTACCAGGTTTTGAACTGGCCCTACATCGAGGGCCTGGCCATGCAGGAGGCCATGCATCCGCTCACGTTGATCGCCACCGGCGTGTACGGCAAGGAGCTGCCGAACCAGAACGGCGCGCCGCTGAGATTGGTGGTGCCGTGGAAGTACGGCTTCAAGGGCATCAAGGCCATCGTGCGCATCCGCTTCACCGAGAAGCAGCCGGTGAACAGCTGGCAGGAGGCCGCGCCGAATGAATACGGCTTCTATGCCAACGTGAACCCGAATGTGGATCATCCACGCTGGAGCCAGGCCACCGAGCGGCTGATCGGCGGCAGCGCGCTGTTCGCCAAGCGCCGCAACACCGAGCCCTTCAATGGGTACGCCGACCAGGTGGCCTCGATGTACAAGGGCCTGGATCCGCGTCGCCTCTATTGAAGACCGCCGGGCAGTACCGCTACATCTACAAGCCCCTGCTGTTCGCGGCCTGCGCCGCGCCAGCGGTGTGGATGGTGCTCGGCATGCTGATGGCGCTGGGCAAGACCGGTTTCGGCATGGACCTGGGCGCCGATCCGGTGAGCCGGCTGATCCATGCCTGCGGCATCACGGCGCTGCGCCTGTTGCTGATCACGCTGGCCATCACGCCACTGCGCATGCTCACCGGCTGGAACAACCTGATCCGGCTGCGGCGCATGCTGGGCCTGTTCGCATTCTTCTATGTCCTGCTGCACTTCACCGTGTATGGATGGCTGGACCAGGATCTGAACCTGGCCGCCATCGGCGCCGATATCGTGAAGCGCCCCTACATCACCATCGGCATGGCCGGACTGCTGTTGCTGATTCCGCTGGCCGTGACTTCGACCAACAAGATGATGCGCCGGCTGGGCCGGCGCTGGACGAAGCTGCACAAGCTGGTCTACGTGATCGCGGCCCTGGGCCTGTGGCACTTCTGGTGGCAGGTCAAGAAGGACATCCGCGAACCGCTGATCTACGTGCTGATCTTCGCGGTGCTGATGGCGTTCCGGCTCAAAGGGAAGTTCTGGCCGACCAGAGCTCCGGAAAGAACCTGAGTTCCAGGGCCTTGGCCAGGTAAGGCACGCCGCTGGTGCCACCCGTCCCACGCTTGGAGCCGATGATGCGCTCCACCGTCTTCATGTGCTGGAAGCGCCACACCTGGAAGCGATGATCCAGGTCCACCAGCCCTTCGGCCAGTTCGTACAGGTCCCAATCCTTTTCGGCGTTGTGGTACACGCCGAGCCAGGCACCCGTCACCGCCTTGCTCGGCACGTAGCTCTGGGAAAAGTCACGGGTGAGCAGTTCGTCCGGCACGCCATAGCCGCGGCGTGACAGCAGGCGCAGCACTTCGTCATACAGGCTGGGTTCGACCAGTGCGCGCCTGAGTCGCTCGTAGTCCTCCGGGTTGCGCTGATGCACGCGGATCATGTCCGCGTTCTTGTTGCCCAGCCCGAACTCCAGCAGGCGGTACTGCACGGACTGAAAGCCCGACGAGCGGCCCAGCTGGTTGCGAAATGCCGTGTAATCCGACGGCGTCATGGTTGCCAGCACCTCCCATACGCCGAACAGCTGGGCCTGTACCTTGGAAATGCGCTGCAACGCCTTGAACGAGGGATCCAGGTCGTCGCGCACCACGCACCGGCGCACGAAGGCCAGCTCATGCAGGAACAGCTTGATCCACAGTTCCGATACGTGATGCACGATGATGAACATCGTCTCGTCATGCGCATCGGAAATGGTCTGCTGGGCTGACAGCAGTCGAGCCAGCTGCAGGTAATCGCCATAGGACTGCGAATTGCCGAGGTCCCAGTGCACACCCTCGCCGGTCAGGTCGATGCGGCCGGGCGGTGGCGCGTCGCTGCTCACGCAAGCCCCCCGATCCACGCCGGCACGTTTCGCCAGCCACCCGACAGGGCGCGATCCAGGACGCGCCAGCGCGGCACGCATTCGGCCACACAGGCCCAGAAGCGCGGTGAATGATCCATGTGCCGTGTGTGTGCCAGCTCATGGCACAGCAGGTAGTGCACCACGCGCTCCGGCTGGAACAGCAATGCCAGATTCAGCGATATCAGCCCCTGCACGGTGCAACTCCCCCACCGGCTGCGCTGATTGCCGATGCGCAGCCGGTTGTAGCGGAAACCGTGCCGCTCGGCCGCCGCAGCCAGCCGCGGAGCCAGCGCCGTTTGTGCGCGCTGCTTCAGCCAGTGCAGCAGGCAATGGCGAAACGCTTCGGAATCTCCACTGCCACGCAGGACCAGCACCGTGCCTGCCTCCTCCACGCGCGGGCGCCCACTGCCACCGGCGCGAAAGATCCGCCAGGTTTCATCCAGCAACGGCAGATGCAGATGACGTGGCGGAAACTCCTGCACCGGCGTTGCAACGTAGCGCCGTGACAGGTGCTCACGCACCCACTCGGACCGGCTTTCATAGAAGGCCCAGGCGCGGCGCTCCGACACACCGCGCGGTACCACCAGCTCCACCCTTCCGCCCGCCGCAATGCGCACGGCGATGCGGCGCGCGCGCCTGCTGTGCCGGACGGTGACCACCGAACCCGCTGGCCCGGTTTCCTGCCACAAAGCCAACTGCGGAGATTGCACGGCGGAAGTCGCTAGAATTGCGTCGAGAGTCACCGGCGAATCATAGATGAACTTCTATAGCGACAACACGGCCACCGCGACGCCGCAAGTGCTTGCCGCCATTGCGGCCGCCAACCGGGGACCTGCCGCCTCCTACGGTGACGATGCATGGAGTGCGCGGCTTGACGAAGCATTCGGTCAATGGTTCGGGCATCCGGTCAGGGCCTTTGCTGTCGCCACCGGCACCGCAGCCAATGCATTGGCGCTGGGCACCCTGACTCCGCCCTGGGGCCAGGTGTTCTGCAGCGAGCAGTCGCATGTGGCCAATGACGAATGCGGTGCCGTGGAATTGCAGACCGGTGGCGCGCGGCTGACGCCATTGCCCTGCTCGGCGGGGTTGTTGCAGGCCGACGTATTGTCCGACTGGCTGGCCGACCACCACGTCTCGGTGCACAGCGTGCAGCCTGCCAGCGTCAGCATCACCCAGGCCAGCGAATGCGGCACCGTTTACCGGCCGGCCGATATTGCATCCATCGCCAGGGTGGGCCGGCAGCATGGACTGAAGGTGCACATGGACGGCGCACGTTTCGCCAATGCGCTGGTGAGCCTGGGTACGACGCCGGCCGAGCTCACCTGGAAGGCCGGTGTCGATGTCCTGTCTTTTGGCGCCACCAAGAACGGCGCGCTGGGCGCGGAGGCCGTGGTGTTCTTCGACACCGCGCTGGCTGCAGACTTCGAGCTGCGCCGCAAACGTGCCGCGCACCTGTTTTCCAAGATGCGTTACCTCTCTGCCCAGCTGCTGGCCTGCCTGGAGGGCGACGCGTTCCTGCAGAATGCCGCGCGCGCGAATGCGCTGGCGGCGCGCATCGGCGCTGCCGCCGGCACGCGCCTGCTGTATCCCGTGCAGGCCAACAGTGCATTCCTGCGCTTTGCTCCAGGCGAGAAAGAGGCATTGCGTGCCCGCGGCTGTGGCTTTCACGACTGGGGTCCGCCACGGGAAAACGCCGCCCGCTTCGTGGTCTCGTGGGATCAGCCGGAGAGCGACGTGGATGCGCTGTGCGAGGCACTGGCCTGATGGAATTGATCGATATCGGCGCCAACCTCACGCACGAGAGCTTCGCCCACGACCTGCCGGATGTCCTGCATCGCGCCGCGCGTGCCGGCGTGCATCGCATGATCGTCACCGGCACCAGCGTCGCGGCCACCGAAGCGGCGCGGCGGTTGCACGCGGAACATCCCGACCGCCTGTACGCCACGGCCGGCCTGCATCCACACCATGCCTGCGACTACAACCCGGACACCCGCGATGCACTGCGCGAGCTGGCGCGACAACCGGGTATCGTCGCCATGGGCGAATGCGGGCTGGACTACTACCGCAACTACTCGCCTCGTGAAGCGCAGCTCAAGGCCTTCGCCGCTCAACTGGAACTGGCCGTGGAACTGCAGCTGCCCGTGTTCCTGCACCAGCGCGATGCACATGCCGACTTCATGAGCGTGCTGCGCGATTTCCGGCCACGTCTGAAAAGCGGCGTCGCGCACTGCTTCACCGGCCAGCCCAATGAGATGGAAGACTGCCTGGCACTTGATCTGGCCATCGGCATCACCGGATGGATCTGCGATGAGAGGCGCGGGCAGCATCTGCTGCCGCTGATGCCGTTGATCCCGGCCAACCGGCTGATGATCGAGACCGATGCCCCCTACCTGCTGCCACGCACCTTGAAGCCGCATCCGCCGACACGGCGCAATGAACCCGCCTTCCTGCTCGAGGTAGCGCAGACCGTTGCGCGGGCACGGGGAGAGCCGCTGGAACAGCTGGCCCTCGGCACCAGCAGCGCAGCCATCAACCTGTTTGGACTGGAGCGACCCAACCAGGCCCCGCGCTAGTAGCCCTCGATGAACACCTGCGCGAAGAAATTGCGCCGCTTGCGCAGCGAACTGGGCCCTACCGCGGCACACAGCGCCCGCCAGTTCTCGCTGAAGTGCTCGCCCAGCACCCGCCCTGCATCGGCCTCCACGCGCGGAAATTCGGCACGCAGGGAATCCACCATCAGTGTCCAGCGTGGCAGGCCCTTCGGAAATTTCGCGCGCCGCGTGAACAGCACCCGCCCTTCCACCGGCAGGTCCCCGGCCAGCGAGCGGACGGCTGCAACGCGGTCGTACAGTGCATGCTGCGGATTCTGGAACGTGGTACGAACGGCGCCGTTCATCACGGTCCATTGCGTCATCTGGTCGCCGCCGAAAATGTTGCCGCGAATGTCCCTGAGGTCGACCACCACCACGCCGCGCGACGTCAGCAGCAGGTAGTCCGCATGCAGGAAGGCACCCATGCCATCCGGCACCAGCACGTTCTCGAGGTATTCGACGCTGGCCGATACGATGCTCTGGTGCAGGCGGCGCGCCATGCGGCGACGCCTCAGCACCCGCACCACGAACAGCAACAGCCCGGCCAGCATCACACCCAGAACGATCCACAGGATCAGACGGTTCTCGGGTGTATCGACCCGCCGCAGTGATTGTTCAATCGCTGGTTGCACGCACGAGCTCGCTCAGGGTGGGACCGATCTCGGAAAACCTGGACGGCAGATCATAGAGATGCTGCAGGTGTTCCGGCACCGGCACCGGACCTGCCAATGGCTCGACGATTTCACGGAACTTGGCCGGATGGGCCGTGGCAACCAGCACCCAGTGGTGGCTGGCGCGATCCTCTTCCGGCAACAACGCGTAGGCTTCCGCCGCGGTGGCCGTATGCGGGCACCAGGTCATTCCATAGGTCGCGTGATCCTCGCGGATGCGCTCGCGGATCTGGGCATCGGAAATCGAGCAGGCGCTGACCTGGTTCGCGAGCTCAGTGCCGGGAAACAGCGCCAGCAGCCTTTCCAGATTGCTGGGGTTGCCCACGTCCATGGCCGAGGCCAGCGTGGCGACGCTCGCGCGCGGTCGCAGCTGGCCGGTCGCCAGGAACTCCGGCACGGTGCGATTGGCGTTGTGCGCCAGCACGATGCGATCGATGGGCAGGCCCATGCGCCGCGCCCAAACGCAGGCTGCCACGTTGCCGAGGTTGCCGCTGGGCACCACGTAGGAAGCCTTGCCGCCGGTACGTGCGTTCACGTCCAGGCTGCTGGCCGCGTAGTACACGGCCTGCGGCAGCAAACGACCGAGGTTGATGCTGTTGGCCGAGGTCATCTCCACCCTGGCGCGCAGCGAGGCGTCCAGGAAGGCTTCCTTCACCAGCCGCTGGCAGTCGTCGAAACTGCCGCGTACGGCGAGACTCGTCACATTCTCGCCCCAGCAGGTCAGCTGCTGCTGCTGCGTCGGAGAGACCTGTCCCTTCGGAAACAGCACCACCACTTCGATACCGGGGCGACGGTGAAACGCCGCCGCCACCGCACCGCCCGTATCGCCGGAAGTTGCCACCAGGATGCGCAGCGGTCTGTCGGCGGACTTGCGCATGCGCGACAGGCACGCGGCCAGGAAGCGCGCGCCGAAATCCTTGAAGGCCGCCGTGGGGCCGTGAAACAGCTCCAGTACGTCCACCCGGCCCGACGCGCCCACGGCGCGCAGAGGCGCCGCGAAATTGAAGGCTTCGGTGGTGATCTGCCCGATGTCTGGCTCCAGGACATCGCCTGATGCAAACGGTTCGATCAGTTTCGCCGCTAGATCCGGCAATGGCTCGGGCACAAGGGCGGACAGCTGCGGCCACTGCTGCGGCATGTACAACCCGCCATCCGGCGCCAGACCCTGCAGCAGTGCTTCGCTGAACGAGACCAGCGCGGACTGGCCGCGCGTACTCCCGAATTTCATTCGCTGCTCACCACATGCGCACCCCCGGACTGCACCGGCACGATCCACTTGTCGGCTTCGATTGCCTTCGCATCAAAGGCCTGCACCATGGCCTTGCGCACATTGCGGGCATCCCGTTCCAGGCACAGCGCGAACACCGTGGGCCCAGCCCCTGAAATCGAACAACCCAGCGCACCCTGCTCCAGTGCCGCGGCCCGCAGATCCGCAAAGCCCGGGATCAGCACCTGGCGTTGCTTCTCGATGATCACGTCCACCATCGAAGCCTTGATCAGGTCCAGATCATTGGTGTAGCAGCCGGAGATGAAACCGGCGAGATTCGCCGTCTGCCACACGAAGTCCGACATCTGCACCGTGCCCGACAGGATGGCGCGCGCATCCTTGGTCGACACCTGCAGGTGCGGATGCACGATCACCGCGTGGATCTCCTCCGGCACCGGAATCTGCTTCACGCGCGGCTCGTCGATGCCTACCGTCAGCACCAGGCCGCCGAACAGCGAGGGCGAGATGTTGTCGGCATGCCTTGAACCACTGGCTACCGCTTCGCCTTCCATCGCCACCTGCAGCAATTCGATGCGGGTCAGCGGGTCTTCGAGCATGGCGTTGGCGGCCACCACCGCGGCAACAGCCGAAGCGGCTGAACCACCCAGGCCCGAGGACAGCGGAATGCCCTTGTGGATCCACATGTCGAAACCGGATTTGAGCTGGCGCGCCTTGATCAGCGCCAGCAGCGCCTGCCCGGCCGTGTTCTTCTCCGCCGCCAGCGGCAGATCCTCGACCACGCCGGTGATGGCCTTGATGGTGACGCCGGGTTCGGCCCTGCGCACCAGCGTGACCCGGTCGCCCACCGCATCCACGGAGAATCCCAGAATGTCGAAACCGATGGCCACATTGGCCACGGAGCCGGGCGCAAAGGCAGTGACGCGGGTCACGATCACATCTGCGCTCCGAGATAGGCGGAAAGCCGCAGCAGATCGGCAAACACGCCGCCGGCAGTGACCTCGGGACCCGCCCCGGGGCCTTGCACGATCAGCGGATTGTTGTTGTAGCGCGCAGTGGAGAAGCGCACCACGTTGTCGGTGAGCGCGATATTGGCGAACGCGTGCTTCGCATCCAGTTCCACCACACCAACGGTAGCCTCACCCTTGGCCGTGATGCGCCCCACGAAGCGCAGCACCTTGCCGGCCGCCCTGGCTTCCCTGTATCGCTGCAGCATGGTCGCATCGTAACGCGCCAGGCCGTCCAGGAACGCATCAATGGATCCGGTGACCAGATCCCGCGGCACCAGGCTCTCCACCCGCACGTCGCCGAGCTCCAGCCTCTGGCCCATTTCGCGCGCCAGGATGATCAGTTTGCGCGCCACGTCGGTGCCCGAAAGATCGTCACGCGGATCCGGCTCCGTGTAGCCGCGCTGCTTGGCCTCGCGCACGATGGCCGAAAACGGCACGCTGCCGTCATAAACGTTGAACAGGTAGGCCAGCGTGCCGGAGAAGATTCCCTCGATGGAATTGATCTCGTCACCGGTTTCGCGCAGGTCGCGCAGCGTCTGGATCACCGGCAGGCCGGCACCCACCGTGCCCTCGTACAGGTAATGCGACGCACCGGCGCGTCGCGCCGCCTTCAGCGACACGTAGTAATCCATGCCGGCGCTGTTGGCCTTCTTGTTGGGCGTGACCACGTGAATGCCCGCTGCCAGCCAGTCGCGATAGTGCATGGCCACGGTCTCGTCGGCGGTGCAGTCCACGATCACCGTGTGCGGCAGGTAATCCACCTTGACGTGCTCGACGAAGCGGGCCAGGTCGGTGGGCCCGCGGCCACTCTCGAACTCCTGCTTCCAGTGAGCGAGTTCGACTCCGCGGTCGGAGAGCAGCATGCCGCGCGTGGCCATGATGCCGCGCACCCGCAGGTCCAGCTTGAATTCACGCGCCAGCCTCTCCTGCTGCGATGCCAGCTGGTCCAGGAACACACGGCCCACGGTGCCCGGCCCGATCACGCCGATCGACAATGTGTTGGGCGACAGATAGAAGCTGGCATGCGTGGCGCGCAGCGCCCGCGTGGCCTGCGCCGAATCGACCACCACCGAGATGTTGCGCTCGGAGGCACCCTGCGCGATCGCACGCACGTTGATGGCGGCCTTGCCCAGGGCATCGAATACCTTGGCCGAGATGCCCGGCGTCCCCGCCATGCCGTCACCCACCACTGCCAGGATGGTGAGCCCCGCGGAGGTTTCCACGCTCTGGATCTGCCCCTCGGCCAGCTCGCGCGAGAAGGCCGCGCGCACGACACGCTCGGCACGCGCGCCTTCCGCGCCGGGAATGGCGCAGCAGATGGAATGCTCGGAGCTGCCCTGCGAGATCAGGATGACCGAGATCTCCTCTTCGCGCAGCGCGCCGAACAGTCGGTGCGCCGTGCCCGGCACACCGATCATGCCGGCGCCCTCGATATTCACCAGCGCCACGTTTTCGATGGTGGTGATGCCCTTGACCGTGAGCTCCGACGTCGGGTGCGCGCAGATGAGCGTGCAGGGGTGATCCGGCGCGAAGGTGTTGCGGATCCAGATGGGGATGGCGCGACCGATGGCCGGCGCCATGGTCTGCGGATGGATCACCTTGGCGCCGAAGTAAGCCAGCTCCATCGCCTCGCTGTACGAGAGCTGGTCGATCACCTGCGCGTTGGGTACGCGCCGCGGATCAGCCGACAGCACCCCATCGACATCGGTCCAGATGTGGATTTCGGAGGCATCCAGCAGGGCACCGAAGATCGAGGCGGAGAAATCGCTGCCATTGCGACCCAGCGTCGTCTGCACGCCCTGCGGATCGCGGGCCACATAGCCCGGAATCACCAGCGTGCCGTCGAAATCCGCAGCGGCGCTCTGCACCAGCCGCGCACGCGAAGCCTCCCAGTCGACCACCGGACCCAGCTGATCCCACTCCACCACCACCACGTCGCGGGCATCGAGCCAGCGCAGGGCCTTGCCGCCATGGCGGCGCGCAGTGAGATAGGCGGCAAACAGGCTGGTGGACCAGAGTTCGCCGTAGCCGGCGACCATGTCACGCACGTTCTGCGCCGCCGAACGCATCAGGCTGGTGGTGTGCAGCACGCCTTCCAGATCCGCACGGTCCCGGTCGAAACGGGCCAGCCACTGGCTCGCGCCGCTCGCATCCAGCAGCGTCTCGGCCATGATCTGGTGCCGCTCACGCAGTGCCAGCAGCTGGGCTGCCACAGCTGGATCCTGGCGCTCGGCGCTGGTGACCAGGCCCAGCAGCACGTCAGTCACGCCCTTGGCCGCAGACAACACCACGGCCAGCCGCGCATGGGGCTGGCTCTCGATGATGTCGGCCACCCTGGCGAAACACTGTGCGTCGTAGACGCTGGTCCCGCCGAACTTGTGGACGACCCAGGCTGATTTACCCTTGGATGACATCGATCTGCTGGCTGAAGTTGTTGTTTAATGGGAAAAAACCCGCGAACTCTAAAGGTCGCCGCGTACCCATGCAAGCAAGCAAGTCCGCTCCCACATGAGCATCGAGTCCGCACCCCATGTGCTGGTGCTGGCCGCCGGTCAGGCGAGCCGCTTCGGCTCTCCGAAGCAGCTGGTGCGAATCGGCGGCGAGGCGCTGCTGCAGCGGGCCGTGGCGCGTGCCACCGAGCTGGCCGGGCATGGGGTCACGGTGGTGCTGGGAGCCCATGCTGCGCAGCTGACGCCGCTGCTGCGGCACAGCTCGGCCACGGTGCTGATCAACCGCCACTGGAATGAGGGCCTGGCAAGCTCCCTGCGTCTTGGCGTCGCGCAGCTGCCGATGGGCACCGAGGCGGTGCTGGTGACACTGGCAGACCAGGCTGCCATCACCGCCTTCGACCTGCGCCGCCTGGCCAGCGCCTGGCGCCGCCAGCCGGATTCGGCCATCGCGGCCAGCTATGACGGCCACATCGGTGTGCCGGCCATCTTTCCGGCCCATGCCTTCGGGCTGTTGCAGGAATTGCGCGGCGACGTGGGCGCCCGCGCCGTGCTTTCACACCTGGCCGATCGGGTGCTGCGTGTGCCCATGCCCAATGCGTCCATCGACATCGACGTGCCGGAGGACCTGCTGAAGCTGGATCCGGAGCAGAAGTAGCACCCACCCCGAAGGTGCCGTTGCGTTTGAGGCTCCTCCCGCCACCGGCGAAGCGCGCATTAGCCAGCGTATCATCGACGCAAAATGAAACGCCGCGCGTTCCTGTTCCGCTCGCTCGCAGCACTGGGCCACCTGGGCATTGGCGTGTCCGCCACGGCACAGAACAAGAGCGGCGCGCCTTCGGTCAGCATCGCCGCCGCTGGCGATACCGTGCTCGGCTTCAATCTGCAGGATCACTTCGACGAGCAGCTGTCCCTGGGTCGCACGCGTGCGGAACTGTTCGACCTGTATGGTCGCGGCATCCGCGATGTGCTCGGCGCCGCGGATATCGCCATCGTGAACCTGGAGTGCCCGTTCACCGAGCGCGGCGAGAAGCTCGCCAAGAATTTCAACTTCAGGGCCCGGCCGGAAATGGTGGAAGTGCTCAAACGGGCCTCCATCGATGCGGTGACGGTCGCCAACAATCACGCGATGGACTATGGCGTCGATGGCATGACCGATACGCGCACCACACTGGACAATGCCGGCATCGGGCATTTCGGTACCGGCGAGGACCTCGCGTCAGCGCGCCGCCCGCTGATCGTGGAGCGCAATGGATTGCGCATCGGCTTCCTGGGCTACTACTTCCAGACTCAGGAAGACATGCGCGAACCGCCGCAGATCTACGCGCTGCCAGGCAAGCCCGGCGCATCCGGCTGCTACACCGATCTGCAATGGATCAAGGCCATGGTCAGCGAAGACGTGGCCGCTCTTGCCGCCGACGTGGATGCGGCGATCCCGTTCTTTCACTGGGGCAAGGAGAGCCAGTACCAGGTGCAGGACTACCAGATCGAGATCGCGCAGCTGTGCATCCGGCGTGGCGCGCGCGCCGTGCTCGGCGCCCACCCGCACCGCCTGCAGGGCGTGCAGGTGTTCGATGGCGCCCCGATCTTCTACTCGCTGGGCAATTTCATCTACGGTGGCGTGAAGAATCCCGGCGACACGCTGACCATGATTGCGCAGCTGACCGTCGAGCGTGAACGCGTGACAGCCAGCGTCGTGCCGGCGCAATTCACCAACTGGCCCGACGCACCCTTTCAGCCGTTCGTGCTGCAGGGCGAAGCCCGCACCCGCGGCCTGGCCCGCATCGCGGAACTCTCGGCCGGGTTTCGCCACACATTGCCGATGCTGCGCGGGGCCTGAGCTTCAATCCTGCGGGGAATACCAGATGGCCGAGGACCAGGCCCGTTCCTGGATGGACAACGGCTGCGCGGCTTCTTCTGGCGCCATGTTCAGCGCCACCGTGTCGTAGACCTGGTGCCGGGGTGTGGGAATCTCCAGCACGCGCACGTAGTAGAACGCGGCTTGCGTGGCATCGAACTCCGGATCCCGCCACACGGTGGAAAGTTGCGCCGCACCGATGCTGTTGCGATAGGTGGCGGTGGTGGCATCCACCGTATTGCCCACCGCCGGCAACTTGCCGTCGGCGCCGATGCGCCGCTCACCTGACCAGGCCACCTCGAAAATCTTCTCGTGGCTCTTGCCCGCGCTGTCGAGCCAGCCCTTCACCACCTGCACACGATCCAGGTTCGCACCCTGGGGGTCGCGCACGGCATGGATCAGCAGCGATACGGGCTTGCCCTTCGGTGCGCTGGACAGATCGCCGCCCATCGGCACGCCGCCCTTGTAGCCGATATCAGCCACATCAAGGGCCCTCGCATCCTTCGCCTGGAAGCCGAAGCCCCCGAAAACCCTCAAACTGATCCGCGTGCCCGAGGTGGCGTAGACCTCCTTGCGCTTGAATGCGGCGGCGATGTCCTCACGCGTGTTGTCGCGCGCCCAGACTCCCGCCAGCCCCGACGCCGACAGTTCCCAGGCATTGAGCGACGCCGCGAGGTTCGGCGCCCGTTTGCGCGGTGCCGCCTGGCGGGCCGTCAGCGCCGAATCGCGTGCGATGGCACCGCCAAAGGCATTCTCCGCGGAGGTCGACATGCCGGTGTGGATGTCGGTGCCGCCGATGAAGCCCAGCTTGTACGGATTGACGCCCAGCTCCTTGCCCAGTTCGAGCCCGGTGAGCAGCGCATAACGCCCGTAGTCGGCCTTCGACGGCACCGGTTGCTTCGCCGTGAACAGGCGCCGGAAGATCTCGAACTCCGCGAATTCGTCATTGGGCGAGAGTTCCGGCAGCGCTTCGGAGGTGCCCTTCACCTGCGAGATCTCCATCACCGGCTCCCAACGCGCACGCGTGCGCGCGTATTCGGCCGTAATGGGTCGCCCGTCGCTGTCGATGCGTTCGAACATCGTGCCGATGGACATGTTGGAGTTGTGCGGCATCGCGATGAAGTCCGCGTTGATCGCCTTGGAGGTCTTCTCCAGCCAGGCCCACAGATCCTCCGGCCGCTGGGTATCGATGTTGCTGATCGGAAAGAACTGGCGCAGCTGGTCGGCCGAAGCCGCCGAGAACACCACGCGGTGCAGGTTGCCGCTGTTGGGCTGCGCCGACCACTCCCAGCCGGCAAACGCGGTGAACACGCCCGGCTGGTTGTTCTTCTCGGCCGCGGCGATCTCGTCCAGCCACGGCTGCATCTGGATCGGCCTGTAGGTTTCCATCAGCTGGTCGCGGCTGAATTCCGGATTGCCGCCGAAGATCATGCGGAATACCGCGCCCGGATTCTCCAGCGTGAGTTCACGCAGACGCCTGCCCCGCTCGCTGGAGGTCAGACGTGGATCATCCTTCTGCAGGTAAACCTGGATGCCGAGGAAATCCGAATGGTCCGCCACCACGAGGAAATCCAGCGGACGGGCGAGCTGCACCTTCGAGTGCAGCACGGGATGCTCGATCGGCAGGCCGCGCGCAAAGCGGTATGCCTGGTCCGGGTTGACCGTGAGGTTGCCGCCCGAATACGCATCGGTGGAATGGGAGGTGTGCAGGTGTGTATCGCCCCACAACAGCTTCGTCGGCTCGGCGCTCCAGCCACAGGTGGCCGCCATCAGCCCCACGCAGGTCAGCAGCTTTCTCATGGCATCCCCCTGGCTATCGCGCCGCCTGCTCCAGAATCCATGCAGCCAGTTCACGGGCCTCGGCCGCCGACACATGCTCGTTGGGCACCATGGGCACGACGCCCCAGGCGCCACCGCCGCCACTGACGATCTTGCGTGCCAGCGCGTCGATGGCCTGCTGCTTGTCAGCCTGGTAGCGCAGCGCAATCGCCTTCCACGGAGGACCGATCAAAGCCTTGTCGGCATCGTGGCAGGCATTGCAGCGCTTCTCCTTGAGCATCGCCGCCGTGTCGGCCGCAATGGCCGGTGCGGCCATGCACAGCAGGCCGGCTGCAACCATCAGTGTCCACAGGTTGCGGCTCATGGCGACACCTCCGGCCTGTCTCCCAGATCGATCTTCAGCGCCATGCGCGGCCCATGCACATACTCGACGATATTCCCGTAGGAGGTGATCAGCTCACCGCTGTGCCTGTCCACCTGGATCATGCGCAGGAATGCGTTCTGCCGCGGCAGCGGCAGCACCGCAAAAGACTTGTCCGCCGGATTGAAGCGGTAGATGACATCGGCGTTGGAGGTAGCCACCCACACGACCTTGCGCAGCGGATCCCAGGTGGCCGAATACGGAGCGCTGGCCCGATCCGGCAGGTCGTACACGCCGACCATCTGCTGTGTCTTCGTGTCGTATTCAGCCAGCTGGCCCGCGCCGTACAGCGCCAGGTACAGCACGTCCTGGTCGGAAATCGTCATGCGCCGCGGCCCGGCGTACTGGTCCTCGAACTGCACGGTGGTCTCGAACTTGCGTGTTTCGACATTGAAGCTGCCGAATGCGCCGATGCCCAGCTGGCAGTACCAGATGTGCTTGCGATCGGCGCTCATCACGAGACCATACGTCTGCTCGCCGCCCACCCGGCCTTTCACCGGTAGCACCGGATAGCCGCCGGCCTTGCCGGTCTTCGGGTCGAACCAGCCCACACCGTTGTTGCCGATGTCCGAGTACCAGATGAGACCCGTGGCGTCGGTGAGCAGGTTCTGCTCGTAGCCGAAGGACAGGTCATGCACCCCCGGCACCTTGCCGCCGCCCAGGTCCAGCGGCCACACCTGCCACTGGCTGGTCTTCGGATCCAGCTGCGCGACGGTGCCGTGGAAGAACGAGGTGGCCCACAACGTATCGTCCGCTCCGCGCACCAGCGTGTGCGGCCCCATCGGACGATCCAGCGGGATCTGCAGGTCCTGCATGGCCCCGGTCACCGCATTCACCTTCACGATGCGATTCGAACTGACGTCGGCCACGTACAGCGTGTCCGGATCATCCAGGGTGATGGCCTCGCGCACGGCATTCGGCGCCGGCACCTCGTACTCGCGGATGACCGTGCGCGCATTGGCCAGCAACGGCGCGCCGTACGAATAGCCGCTCATGTGCTGCTCGGGACCCGTCAGCACCTTGGCGATCAGGGCCCCGGTGGGCCCCGCGTCTCCGCCCGAATAGGCCCGGTTCGGATCGGGTTCCACGTCATTGCCACCACGCCCGAACTCCCACGCGGAGATGTAGTTCATGTACTTGACGAGGGCCTGCCAGCTCTGGCGCCGCGCGTCAGCGGCATCTTCGTGGGGAGTCTCGTCGATGAGCCTGGCGTAGTTGCGTACCGCGGGCGCCGGAAATTGATGGCACGACACGCAGGTCAGCACGAGACGGTTCTTGTCTTCGGTCGCGGCACCGGCAAGCCACGCCGAAGCAGGGGCGACCGCCGCCTGATCGGGCTCGGCGACCATGCTGATCCGGACTCCGTGGCTGCTCGCCTTCACGCTGGTGCCATCTTCGGCCTGCCGGTAATTCAGCAGGCGCGCGTGCAACTGCCCGGCTGGCGCACCGTCGGGAAGCTTGAAATGCCCTTCGGCATCCGTGAACACCGTGGTGGCGGAGGGGCCCTGCTCGCCCACTCCTCGCTGCAGCGTGACCATGGCTCCGGCCAGTGCATGACCATCGGCATCGAGCACCTGCCCGTCGATTCCTGCCGGGCGAGTGCACGCGGCAAGCATCAAAGCGGCCGCCAGTGCCCCCTGTCGAATGAGGCTGCGACAATCTTCCATGCGAGTCTCCATACCCTGCCCCCTCTTGTTCTGCCGGGGATTCTAGTCCCCTCAGCGGATCAGCACGATCGCCTTGGTCAGTGTCATCCACACGCCCCAGCCAATCGGGATCCACACCGCTGCCCACGCCAGCGCGACCAGGAGCCCATTGCCACCGATGGACTCGGCCGGCGCCTGCACCGCGTCACCCGCTGCGGGCCGGGCAGGCGCCACCTCTTCTTTCATGTGTGAAGATTGAGGCACTGGGCGTATGAGCCAGTTGCAGACGAACCCCGCCACCAGCAGGCCAGCCAGGATGTACATCGTGGTGTTGTAGGCGCTCTCTCGCGCCACGCCATGGTGGATCTGGTAATCGCGCAGATAGTTCACGATCACGGGGCCGAATATGCCGGCCGCCGACCAGGCTGTCAGCAGGCGCCCGTGAATGGCCCCCACCATCTTCGTGCCAAACAGGTCCGCGAGGTACGCCGGCACGGTCGCAAACCCGCCGCCATACATCGACACGATCACGCACGTGAACGCCACGAACAATCCCAGCAGGTGTGCGCCGGCCAGCCACGGGATCGATCCGTAGAGCGCGATGCCCAGCAGGAAGAACGTCGCGTAGGTTGCCTTGCGCCCGAGGCGATCAGACAGCGACGCCCAGAAGATGCGGCCGACGATATTGAACAGCGACAGCAGGCCGGTGAACCCCGCTGCCAGGGTCGCGATCTGCGCCAGCTGCGCCTGGTCAAGCTGGGTGAAGCCCGCGCTCACGCCGATCAGCCGCCCGCCGAAGACTTCCTGCAGCAGTGGCGATGCCATGCCCAGGATGCCGATGCCTGCCGTCACGTTCAGGCACAGCACCGCCCACACCAGCCAGAACTGTCGCGAACGCCAGGCCACATCGAGCGCCACGTTGTGCTGCGTGACGAGGCCCCTGCCCGAAACTTCCGAAGGCGGAGTCCAGCCAGCCGGGCGCCAGTCTTCGCGCGGCACTCGATAGCCCAGCGCACCGCTCATCATGAACACGAAGTAGATCAGGCCAAGCGTGACGAAGGTCTGCCACACACCCACCGACGTGGCGGTCGCGAAGTGCTTCATCAGGATATCGGCCAGCGGCGAACCGATCATCGCGCCGCCACCGAAGCCCATGATGGCCATGCCGGTGGCCATGCCGCGCCGGTCGGGAAACCACTTGATCAAGGTCGACACCGGCGAGATATAGCCGAGCCCGAGGCCAATGCCGCCGATCACACCCGAGCCCAGCCACATCAGCCACAACTGGTGGGTGGCAATGCCCAACGCCGAGACCAGGAAGCCCCCGCTCCAGCACGCCGCCGCCACCACACCGGCCCTGCGCGGCCCGGCCCGCTCCAGCCAGCCACCCCACAACGCGGCCGAGAGGCCCAGCAGCACGAAGAACAGCGTGTAGGTCCAGCCGAGCATCTTCACTGGCCAGTCGCAGCTGGTGGTGACCAGCATCGCGAACACGCCGGTGTCGGCACTGCACGCGACCGACGCAGTGATGCCGATGGCTTTCGACAGCGGCAGCCAGAACACCGAGAAGCCATAGGCCATGCCTATGCACAGATGAATGGCCAGCGCCGTCGGCGGCACGAGCCAGCGGTTGAACCGCGGGCCGGCGATGATCCGCTCGCGCGCGAGGAATGCGGCCATGGCTACAACGGCCGCAGCCTGAAGTCGTAGTTGACCGTGTAGTAAGGCGTATCGATCGCGCTGCCGTCAGGCGCCTTGCCCGCCGGATGCCGCGTAAACCCGGTAATCAGCGAATCCTTCACGCCAAACACGGCATCCGAGTCCAGGTACTTGCTGCCGGCGGCGAACAGGTGCGTGGTGATCGCGTCATGTCCGGGTGCGGAAACGATCACGTGGATGTGACCGGGTCGCATGGCATGGCGGCCCATCTTCTCCAGCATGATTCCAACCGGCCCGTCAGTGGGCACCGGGTAATACTCGGGCTTGATGGAACGGAAGCTGTAGCGACCCTCGGCATCGGTGCGCAGGCGGCCGCGCGCCTTCATGCCCACGTCACCTTCCATCTGCATGTCGTACGTGCCCTCGCCGTCCCCCGACCACACGTCGAGCACCGCGCCGGCGATGGGGCTGCCGTCGGCGCTCAGCACCCTGCCCGAATAGAAGGCCGGCTCACCCTTCACGTCGACGGCGAGGTTGGCACCCGCCGGCATCTCCGGCGCGCCTTCCCAGTAATACGGCCCGAGCACGGTCGAATCCGAAGTGCCGCCACTGGCCGGATGGTTCAAGGTGATGACCAGGATCGACACGCCGATGGTGTCGGAAAGCAGGATGAATTCCTGCCGCTTGTCGGTACAGGTCTTGCCGGTTGCCGTCAGGAACTGGATGGCACCGATCCACTCCGCCTCGGTGAGTTTCACTTCGCGCACGAAATCGTGCAGATGCGTGATCAGCGAGGTCATGACCTGCTTGAAACGTGGATCCTTGCACTGGTCCATGCGTGCCAGCACGGCCGCGGTAATGCTCTTCTCGTCGAACTCGCGCATGACACTTCCCCCAGTTGCCGCTCAGCGCGGGTAGAACACCGGCAGCTTTGCGTCCACGTTGACCCACACCGACTTGGGCTCGGTGTATTCATGCATCGCGAAATGACCCATTTCGCGGCCGTAGCCTGAATCCTTGATGCCGCCAAACGGCGAGCCGGGATGAAACCGCTTGTAGCAGTTGATCCACACCATGCCCGATTCCATCTGCCGCGCCATCACGTGCGCGCGCTGCAGATTGCTGGTCCACAGGCCGCCACCGAGACCGTAGTGCGTGTTGTTGGCCATGGCCAGCACTTCGGCATCATCCTTGAAGGTGGACACCGTGACGAAGGGGCCAAAGACTTCTTCCTGGCACACCCGGTCGGTGAGCTTCGCGCGCACCACCGTGGGCTCCACGAAGCAACCGGCCTGCAGCTCCGGAGCTGCCGGAGGCTTGCCACCGAGCAGGATTTCGCCGCCCTGCTCCTTCGCGATCCCGCAGAACTTCAGCACGCGCTCCTGGTGCAGCTTTGAGGTGAGCGGCCCCATCTCCGTGGCCGGGTCGAGCGGATTGCCCAGCCGGATCGACGCCGCGAGCTTCAGGAAATGTTCGAGGAAGCGCTCCGCGATCTTTTCATGCAGCAACAACCGCGATCCGGCGATGCAGGCCTGCCCCTGGTTGTGGAAGATCGCGAAGGCCGAACCGTTCACGGCGTTGGTGAGGTCGGCATCCTCGAACACGATGTTCGCGCCCTTGCCGCCCAGCTCCAGCTGCACACGCTTCAGGTTGCCCGCCGAGGCCTGCACGATCCTGCGTCCGGTGGCTGTTGAACCCGTGAAGGAGATCTTGTCCACACCAGGATGCTCGGCCAGGTACTGCCCGGCCACCTGGCCGTAGCCCGGGACGATGTTGATCACGCCCGGTGGAAAGCCGACCTCGCGCGCCAGCTCCGCCACGCGCAGCGTGGACAGTGGCGTGAGCTCGGCCTGCTTCATCACCACGCAGTTGCCTGCCGCCAGCGCCGGCCCGAGCTTCCAGCTGGTGAACATCAGCGGGAAGTTCCATGGCACCACCTGCCCGACCACGCCCACCGGCACGCGCGTCACGTAATTCAGAAACCCCGTGTCGACGGGGATCACCGTGCCTTCGTTCTTGTCAGGCATGCCGGCGAAGTAACGGAACGTGGCCACCGTGCGCATCACGTCCAGGTTGCGCGTGTCGCGGATCGGATGGCCGGTATCCAGGGTTTCGATCAGCGATAGATTGTCGCGATCCTTCTCGATGGCATCGGCCAGCCGGCCGATCAGCACGCCGCGATCCGAGGGTGACACCGCGGCCCATCCGGGGAACGCCTTGCGCGCCGCGATCACCGCACGATCGATATCGGCGGGCCTGGCCTCCGCCACCTGGGCCAGCAGCGAGTTGTCGAACGGATTGAATACATCGATGGTGGCGCCGCCCTCGGCATCGACGAATTCATTGTTGATGAAGAGCTGGGTCTGGAAGCTGGGTTTGTTCATTGGCATTCCAGTAAAAACCCGGCAGTACTCGCGCACTGCCGGGTCGACTTGCCGGCCGGGCCTGCTGCTACCAGCGGCTCGCCGTGATCGGAAAAGGCTCCAGTTCGCCCTTCGCGTATTTTTCGTCGAGGCCAGGCGTGCCGTTCTCGAACACCATCAGCATCGAGCGCTTCGGCGCGAAGCCCTGGTGACGGATGTCGGCCGGCATGGCGCACACGTCACCGGCCTTCATCACGATGCGGCCGCGCGGGTTGCCGGTGTTCTTGTCCTGGATGTTCCAGTGGATCTCGTCGGTCAGCTGGATGAACCACTCATTGCGGTCGTTGCCGTGGATGACCGGCAACATGTGCTCCTCGCTGGTCACGCAGCAGATGCAGGCGCGTGTGATCGATGTGAACGAGGGGTTCCAGGTGACATCGGCCCGCGCGATGTGATCGAAGAGGTTGAAGGCATGGATCTGCCCCTCGAAGCCGGGCTCCGGCTCGACGACCGGCTTGTCGAAGGTGAGATCGGCGAAAGCGCGGTTGATCGGGTGGCCGCTGGCATCCGAACGCGGTTCCACGTCGCCGGGCAGGCCCATCATGCGGCTGGCGGGCTTGAAGCCGCGGATCAACGGACCCTTGGCCTCCTTCGTCTTCGCGCCCAGCGGAGAGCCGGTCTCCATGGGAGCACGCAGCGGATCGTAGCCCTCGTTGATCCAGTTCACCGAGATGGTCTCGAACGCAGTCCGCACGTCGTCGGTGTTGAAGGTCTCGAGGAAGTCGACCTTGGTGTCGCGATGACCCTTGCTGTAGGTGCCGGCAAAGATGTCCACCGTGCCGTAGTGGTTCTGCGTGCCGAACACATCGTCGAAGAAGATCCAGCCGTAGAAGAAACCCCAGCCGATGTCGCGCACCATCGCACGCAGGAAGCGGTCCACCTCGATGGTGTGCTTGCCCCTGGGCCAGCCCACGTGCACGAAGTAGGCATCGCGCTCGAAGGTGAAACTGCCGAACTTGAACTTGCGGTAGCCCAGCACCGGATCGGGTTCGGAAGCTGTGACCAGCACTTTTTCGATTCTGACGGCGTTCATGTGTGAATCCTCACTTGAGTACGCAGATCCTGGACCACTTCTCGACGCTCTCGGGCCCTGCCGAGGTCTGGATGAGCGCCACACCCGGCTTGCTGGCCTGCATCTGGTAGGCGGCCCCGGTGGGCAGCAGCACCTCGTGACCACGACGGGCGATGACCCGCCCCATGCGCTTGCCCCTGGGCGCGTCCTTGAGCCGGCTGGCACCGGCCTTCTGCGACGGCTTTTCGCCATCGGTCAGCTGGAAGAAGGTGAACTCGATTTCACCATCCATCACGATCGCGAATTCGTCATGCGGCGCCGTGTACCAGAGCGAAGTGCCCTCGGCCCGCACCGCTTCGGCGGCGTACTCCAGATTGGAAGCCACCATCACGCGCTCATAGGGCTTCGAGTGGCTGCACACTTCGAAGATGTTCGAGAACGCATAGTGCTTGAGGTCGTCGTTGACTTCGATCGACCCTTTTTCGTAAGACGCAAGCGAAGCCACTCTGGTCTTGAAACTCATGTCACGCCCCCGTTTGTTCGCCAGAACGCAGTCGTAATCGGTGCCGGCGCAACTACTTTTTACAGGCCGCCAGTTGTCGACGATCCGCTTGCATGATATGGAATGGCGGATGACCAAATCAAGGCAGCTGCAGTCGGGCTGACCAAGGACTGGTCACGGCTGATCAAGGGGGGAATCAAAGACCCGGCAACGCGCGCTGCCCGTGCAGGCTGCGCGGCGCTGCGGGCATCCCCTTGGCTGCAACTGGACAAGAAGACCGGCTGATCGGCACAGGAAAGGAGTCTGTTGATGCGACGATCGATGCGAGTGCACAAGGCCGCGCGGACCAGGGTGGCTGCAATTCTGACTGGCGCGCTGGCCGCATCCCTGCCGGCAGTTCCCGCCGAAGAGCCACAGTTCCAGGAACTTGAGGAGGTAACCGTCATTTCGACGGTACCGCGACCCATCGAGGATTACGTCGAGTTCCCGCGCTACGACAGCGTCACCATCTCGCCCAAGGGAACCCGCGCCGTGCTCGGCTGGACCGAGAACACGTACTACCGCGAGTTGTACTTCGTCGAGTTCCCGTCGATGACGAAGATCTTCAAGAAGGAGATGCTGCAGTTCCTGGGTGTGGCCGACGTGCGCTGGGTGGGCGAGGATCGCGTGCTGGTGCAGCCGGACTGGCCGGACCACGGCTTCCTGCGCATCCGTCTGCCCCTCTACAGCATCTTTCTCACGGACGAGGACGGTCACAATCTCCGGGAGGTCAACCCCACGCCACCACGGTTCCTGCAGCCCATCAACGAGTTGGTGCGCGACGAGGCAGTGGATTCCGGACCGCGACAGTACAACACCGGCCGCACCGACAATCCGCAGAACGGCAAGAACCCGGATCGCGACGCGCTGGGACCGGTGCGGGTCATCGAAGCGCGTTCCGGCACGCCGGACATCGCCCTGTTCCAGACCACGCGCACCGATCGGGATGGCAACACCGACGGATTCGGTGCATTCACACTGAACGTGCGCGACGGTACGCAGAAGCGCGTGGCCACACTGCCCCTGCCGAAGGGCGAAATGATCGTCGGTCCCGACCACAAGGTGGCGGTGCTGTCTGGCGTCACGGCGCAGAACGAGCCCGTCGTCTACTACCTTCCACCGGACGCTCGCGATGCCGGCAAGGACTGGAAGGTGCTGGTGAAAACCAGCGCTGGCCAGCGCGGAATGCGCGTGGTGGCCTGGAGCGGCAAGGGCGAGGAGTACTACGCGCTGGACGGCCGTGACCTGCCCACTCGCGGCGTGGTGATGTGGAACGCCGCGACCAACTCCCGCAATCTGCTGTACCGCAATCCGGATGTCGACCTGGACAATGTTGCGCTTGATCCGTCCGGCAAGCCGTGGATGTTCTGGGGCAACAACCATTTCCCGGTCTACTGGTATCCCGATCCGGAACATCCCCTGGCCAGGTTGCACCAGACACTGGCAAAGCAGTTTCCCGATGAACTGGTGGAGATCACCAGCGCTACCGACGATCTGGATCTTTCAGTCGTACGGGTCGGCTCCGGCAAGCGCCCGTGGGTTTACATGATCGTCAAGACCGACACCGGCGAACGCCTCAAGGGCATGCAGACGTACCCGCAACTGCGAGGCACCAAGCTGGCGCCGGTGGATGCCATCGAATTCCGGGCGCGTGATGGCCTGATCGTGCACGCCTACCTGACGACCCCGATGGACACCAATGGCCGGCCACGCACCGGCCTGCCGCTCATCGTGATGGCGCATGACGCGCCGGGTGATGCGCCCACGAACTACGACTACGAGGTGGAGCGGCAGCTGCTGGCCTCGCGGGGCTATGCCGTGCTGCAGGTCAATCATCGTGGACTCAGCGGCCGCGGCCGGGCCTATGAACGACTGGGCGATGGCCAGTGGGGCGGCACCGTGTCCGATGATTTCGCGGATGCCGTGCAATGGGCCATCCAGGATGGCGTCGCGCTGGCCGGTCATGCGTGCTTCTATGGCATCGGCTATGGCGCCTTGACTGCAACCATGGCTGCCGCCCGCAATCCGGACCTGTTCCAGTGCGTCATCGGACTGCAGGGCGTGTACGACCTGCCCATGCTGTTCGGCGAGAAAGGTTTGAAGATGACCCCGGTCCAGAAGCAGATCCTGGGCACCGACATCGACAAGCTGAAGGCCATCTCGCCCGTCAACAATGCCGCGAGCATCAAGGCCAAGGTCCTGCTGCTGCACCACAAGAACGACGATGCCGCGCCCATCGAACAGGCCGCGGCGATGCGCGCCGCCATGAAGGCCGCGGGCAATGCGCCGCAGTGGGAACAGCTCGCCATCGACGGCGCAACGGGCTACTACGCACCGCCCAATCGCGCCGACCTGTACCGCACCATGCTGCGCTTCCTGAACAAGTCGATTGGCCGGGATAACGCTGAAAATTGAGCGGCGCCGGCTACGGGCCGGCGACCCTCACAGGTTTCGGGAAACGACAAACGCCTCGTCGTTGAACCACAGTCCGCCGTGGCGTTGAAGCACGTCCTGCGTCGCCTTCAGATAGGCGCCACTCTGCACGATGGGCTCCAGGCGCTCGTCTTCCATCTGGTTCACGTAGGCGGCGGCATTCCAGGCTGCGAACAGGGTCGAGGTGCCGATACGGTCGGACAGCTCCGATGGCAGCGTGCGCATCTCGTAGCGCAGCAGCGCCTGCTCGTCCGAGGGTGCCGCCAGGTTGAAATCGTGCGCGTCGCGACCCAGCTCCTTTTTCAGTGCGTCCAGCAGCGCATGCCGGTTCACCTTGAACGGGTCTTCGCCTGGCCACAGCTTCTGGATGATCTCCAGCGCCGGATCGTGCCCGGCCGACTGGATGGCCAGCAGCCTGCCACCCGGTGCCAGCGCGCGCGTGAGCGGGGCCAGCACGCGTGAGGCCTTGAACTCGGCCGACATGCGCGCGCGCCATGGCTGCGAGGCCAGGATCAGGTCGTAGTGCAGCGGCGGACGCCCGGGGCGCGGGATCACGCTGTCGAGCAGGAACTTGTGGTCCTCGCGATAAACCACCAGCACCGACGGGCGCCGGTACACCGGATTACCGGTCTTTTCGCTCGGGTGCGTGGACCACGCGTCGGCCAGCGTGTCGGAGACTTCCTCGATCTGTTCTTCGTAGGCATGCGCCGAACCGCCGGTGAGGCGGATCTCCTGCCAGTTCAGCGCTGCCGCCAGCTGCAGGTCGCGCAGCATCAGCCGCGGCGCCTCGGCGTAATTCAGGTTGGTGATCACCAGCACCGTCGCAGGATGCTCGGTGAACCGGTCCGGCATCTTCTCCAGCCCCAGGCGCACGTCCTCGAGACTGATTTCCTTCGCGACGGCCACCATGGGCACCGCCGGATGCACGCTGTGCGCATGCCGCATCAGTCGCGACAGCACCGTGCCGTCGCCCATGCCGGCATCGAAGATGTTCAGCGCCGGTGGCGTGGGCCGCACCTGCTCCAGTTCCTGGCCCGCGCGACGCGCGACCACGGCCTTCTCGTTGCAGGTGTTGACGAAGGCCAGGTACTTCTGGCGGTTGTCGTAGAAACGGAACGACTGCTCCGACTGTTTCTTCGCCAAGACTCCCCCGATCCGCCGCGTCGTCAGAACGCGTCGGAGAAATCGAAGTCCACGTCCGTGGGAACGTCGAAGTTGTAGCCCTTCGTAAAGCCGATTACACGCCCGAGCACGATGACGGCGGTCCAGATGAGCAGCGACAGCACGGCTGCGATGCGCGCCGCGCGCGGCGTGGGTGCATCGCGATCCCAGGCACCGACCCCGCGCCAGGTGATCAGCTGGAACACGGCCATGTTGAGGCCCGCCAGCAGGATGGCGAGCATCTTGAAACGGAACGCCGTGTTGAACCAGTACGTCGTGGCATTGGCGGCAAAGTAGATCGCACCGGTAATCACGGCACCGGCGAATGCATACCAGGTCAGGCCCAGCATTTCGCGCGACACGCGCGTGACCGGCCGATGCCGATCGAACAGGCCCAGCAGGCGCAGGTCCACCACCAGGATGCTGCCGAACACCAGGGTGATGCACAACACATGCGTGGCCTCTACGATGGGCAGGGCCAGCAGGTTGCTGCGCATCCATTGACCGATGCCGGATGCCTCCAGGTCCTGCACAACCTGTGGGGCGTTCACGTCGCCTCGCCCCGCTGCAACACCGCTGGCGACCAGTTGCCCCATACCCAGTCGTCATAGGCAATGGCGCGACCCAGGAAGATGATCGCCAGCCACAACAGCACCGTGGCCGCGGACGCCAGCCGCAGCGCAGCCGTAATCGGCTGCTCCACACCGGATGTCGCGGCAGCCCGTACACGGCGACCAAACAGCGCCGCGCAGACGATGCCGGCCACCAGCAACAGCAACTTGATGCGGAACGAGAGGGTCATCACCTCGCGCACGGGCTCGGCCACCGTCAGCAATGCACCGGAGATGGCCATGATCACCACTCCGGTCCACAGAAACGGCGCGAAGCGCCGCCACACCTGCACCAGCGGCTCCTCCGCGCGAACCCAGCCCAGCACCCTGAGCGCAATCATCAGGATGGAAACGAACACCACGCCGATCATCAGGATGTGGAACGTCTGCAGTGTGGGCACCACCCACGGCACCGACTGCAGCAGCTCACTGAACGCGGTGTCCTGCAACCGCGTTGCCACACTCTCCAGGCTCATCGTGTTACCGGATCACTTGCCCGTCGTTGGCAAAGTGCCCTGACCGACCCTGACGTTACCTTCCACCGAATCGCAATGCTTGCCCGGCGCCGGCGGAACCCCCTTGCCTTCTGCATTCATCGGACACTTGAAGATCGGGCCTTCGCGAAAACCCGCCGTCTCGCCATTGCGCTGCGGATGCAGCGCCACGCTGAACACCGTGCCCTTGGGGAAGGCGTTCACCGAGACGCCTTCCTGTGCGGAAGACGCGGCACCGGCCATGTCCACGGCCCACAGCACGTACTTGCCGTCCTTGTCCTTCTTGACGGTGTGCCGGTCATCAGTCATCTCGCCGAAGAAGATCTGCAGATGGTTGGCATCCGGGTTCACATTGGTCACCACGCCGGTCAGGACAATGGTGTTGTTCATGTCGTAGGACGCGAACGAGTGATGCGCCAGCAGCGGCGCTGCAACCACCAGTGCCAGTGCACCGGCCCCGGCTGTCCAGTAGCGAATCGAACGTTTCAGACTGCTGCTCATGAGTGCTTGCTCCACGGCGAGACCGGTTAATTGAAGTTGAACAACTCGTCCTGTGCCTTGGCCGCCTGGGGATCAACCATTCCCTGCTCCCAGTACTTGTGCCACATCTCGGCCCACGGACGGCCGTACATGTCGGGCACCTCGTATTCGACGACCTGGCCTGGCGTCACCGGCGTGGCCTTGCCCTTCACCGGATAGATGTTGGGCACGCACTCGATGAAGGTGTAGGGATTGCCCGAATCCATGCCCCCCAGCCGGTTGAGCTGGCGCACGATGCGCGTCGGCTGCACCAGCGATTCCGGGTCGTAGAAGATCGCCTCGTGATTCAGCCCGGCAAACTTGCCGCTGGCATCCTTGTAAGGCGTATAGATCTCGATGGTCTGCATCTTGCTCGAGAACTCGTACTTGCCGTGCACCATCCAGCCCTGGATGTTCGAGGTCCAGGTGATCAGCGCATCGCCGTCCCAGAAACCGATGGTGTCGCCGTACCAGTGCGGCACATCCGGCCCGAGACGCGGCACCGCGCCGCTCATGTTGAACTCGCGGTTCATGTAGACGTTGGTGACGAAATTGCGCGCCACGCCGGTGGAAATCTGCACCACGTCCGGGGTCGCGATCACGAAGTGGTTGTTGATCTGCACCTGGATGGCCACCGGATCGAAGCGGCGCATGAAGCCTTCCGGCCAGCAGTACTGCGAGGGCCACTGCGAGGCACCGTTGACGCCTTCCTGGTACAGCAGCTCGACCATGCGCTTCTGGTACTCGGGAGTCAGCAGCGACAGGATGGTGGAGACCTGGTTGACACGCATGCTGCCGTACCAGTTCTGTCCGGACAGCCCGTAGCGCCCGGTCCACTCCGCCGCGGGGAAGTTGGCGTAGGTGTACTTGTTGGGCCCGCCGTGCGCCTTGGTCTCGGCCAGCAACGCCTCGTAGTGCTGCTGCGCCGTCTTGAACGGATACGGACTGACGATGGCTTCGCGCGGATAGTCGCGCTCGCAGAAACCCCACGGCGCATTCTTCGGCTCATCGGTCAGTGCCTGGCCATTGGCGCCGTGCTGGGATTCCGCCGCGTAGGGACTGTTGCAGCGAAAGTAACGCGGGTCGGTCCAGAGCTTGGAGTCCGCGTAGAAATTCTTGGTGGTGAACAGATCCACAGGCAACGGCTTGACGCCTGGAGGCGCGGCGCCGTTGTTGGCACTGGCGATCACCGCGGTGGCACGTCCCTGCGAGCCGGCGATCGGGGGCACACCCGGCACCACCGGCGGCGCACCGGGAGCCGCACCACGTGCCCCACCGGGCGCAGCGCCGCCAGGCGCGGCACCGCCGGGCGCAGCTCCACCGGGTCCGCCGCCCCGTGCAGGACCGGGACCGCCCGGACCACCGCCCCGGGGTGCCCCGCCACCGGGCCCGCCGAACAGACCACCCCGCTGCGGAACCGGGCCGACCTCCCAGGCATTGCGCTCCTGTTGCAACCACTGCTGCACTGCCGGATCAGAGGACTGGATCGCCTTGGGATTGGCGGGTGGCTGGTTCAGGTCAGCTGCCAGTGGCCAGCCGCGCCCCACACTCTTGCCTGACGGGTCGGCGGCACCTTGCACACCACTGGCACCGACGACCAGCACCGATGCCATCGCCAGGATCAATTTATTCGCAATCCGCATTCCAGCCCCCTGGGTCTGCTCTGATTATTCAGGCCTTGCGGCCACTGACCCGAGAATAGTAGCCGCCGCCAGTGCGTACCGCTTCGACATCGGCAAATCCGCCGGGTTCGTCGATGTTGGGCCCAGCACGCTCATCAGCCGAGGGTCGGCGGTGCCGTCTCAGCCACCGCCGTCGAGTGGAAGCGCGGCGCGGTCTCCTTCAGGAACAGTGCCACGATGAAGCCCACCACGAGACCAGTGGCCGCGAAATACAGCGTCCCTTTCAATCCATGCTCCCCGCCCGCGATCCGGGTCGCAATCATCGGCGCCGCGCCGCCACCGATGAACTCACCGGCGAAGATCACGAAGCCGGCCATCGAGGCCAGCATGCCCGGAGGCGCAGCTTCTGCAGCCACCGGACCGGCGAGGATCGCCAGGGCCGCGAAATTGAACAGCGAGGCGAAGAACAACAGGATCCACAGCGTGGTGGTGTTGTCCGGGCCGGCCTGCGTGAAGAAATACAGTGACACCGCGGCCAGCGCATAGGAAATGAGCGTCGACAGCTTGCGCCCGATCAGGTCGGAGATGGCCGGCATCGCGAACTGCCCGATGCAGCCTCCGATACCCACCGCCGAGAACACATTGCCGGCGGTGACGGCATCAAGCCCCAGCCCCGCGCCGACCGGGGCGGTGAGATAGGCCGTCAGCATGGCGGCGATCACGAAGATGCCACCCATGGCGCAGATCAGCGTGAGCGGCGCCACCTTGGAATTGCGATGCCCGAACATCCCGAGGAAGCCCACCGGGCTGCCGCCGTGGCCAGACAGGACCTGCTTCGCAGGCTCGCGCACGACAAACCACATGATGATGGCCACGATCAGACCGGGCGCGCCCACCAGCATGAAAACCGAATGCCAGCTGTGAGTCTCCAGCAGCCGCGTGGCAATGATCGGCGCCAGCGCCAGACCGAACAGCGAGATCATGCACTGGAAGATGCCGTTGTTCATGCCGCGACGCGAAGGCTTGGAGGCTTCCACCGCGACCGCAACGCCCGTCGAGGCCACCGGACCCTCAGCCACACCCATGATGATGCGCACGAGGATCAGCGCCGTGAGCGACCCGACCATGCCACTGGCCGCCGACATGAGCGAGAAGACCAGGATGGCCGGCACCAGCACCGCGCGGCGCCCGGCCTTGTCGGCCAGGTAGCCCATCACGAATGCAGAGACTCCCCACGCCATGCCCAGATATCCCGCCAGCGTTCCGCCATCCTGTGGCGTGAGGCCCAGATCCGCGGCCATGGTGGAATTCGGAGAACCCAGGATGATGGGAAGCACGAACCTGTCGAGGCCCACCAGACCGAAGGTGATGCTCAGCAGCAGGATGATCTTCCACTCGTAGGACTTGTCGTGACCTTGCACGTCGGACATTTGCGATCCCCCTCTTGTAGTTCTTGCTTGTAGACGGGCGCGGCTAGCGTCTTCCCCAGAGCCGTTGCGACGCTAGCTCGGCGCCTTCGACCAGAGACTTCAGCTTCAACCAGACGATATCCGGATCCACCGGCCCGAAGCCGGCAAACGTTCCGAAACCGCAATCCGTGCCGGCCAGTACCCGCTCACGACCCACGATGCTGGCGAAGCGCTCCAGGCGCTCGGCAACCAGTTCGGGATGTTCGACATAGTTGGTGGTGGTGCTGAGTACACCGGGAATCAGCAGCTTGTCGTCCGGCACCAGCGACTTCATGTCGCGGAACACCTGCCACTCATGCGCATGGCGCGGGTTGGCCGCCTCGAACAGGATGGCCTGCGGACGTGCCTTCATGACCACCGGCAGCAGCCTGGTGAGTGGCACGTCGTGCGTGTGCGGGCCTTCGTAGTTGCCCCAGCACACGTGCATGCGGATGCGGTCCGCCGGCACATTGCGCAGCGCGTGGTTCAACACCTCGATGTGTTTCGCAGCGAGACTGACAAAGTCTTCCTCGGTGCGATCGCGATACATGGTGTGCCGGCCCATGGCCATGTCCGGCGCGTCGATCTGGATCAGCAGGCCCGCCTGGGTCAGCCCTTCGTACTCGGCGCGCATACCTTCGGCCACGGCCTCCAGGTAGGCGTCCTGCGTCGGGTAGAAGTCGTTGGGCTGGAACAGCGCGATGGTGCCCGGCGAGGCGGTGTTGATGAACCCTTCTGCCGGCTTCGCTGCCGCCATCGCCGCCTTCATGTTGGCGATGTCTTCCTGCATCGGCGCCAGGTCCTTGACCTTGATCGGTGCCACGCAGCGCGGCCGCCGGTAGCTCGCGGTGGATCCCAGCTTGGCCAGGCGCTGCAGCAGGCGCGGATGCTCGACCAGGTCCTGCCCCGGTTCGCGTGGCGTATCGCCATCAAAGCCCGAGAGCCGGTCCTTGATATAGGTGGCGTAGCTGATCTTGCCCATCTCGCCGTCACTGACGACGTCGATGCCGACCTCGACCTGCCTGGCCACGATCTCCGCGACCGCGTCGGTGATGACCTTGTCGGGGTTGGCGGGCAGCGTGCCGTGACCCTCGCGGGCAAACAGCACGTCGGTCACCGCCTGCGAGCGCGGCAGGCTGCCCACATGCGTGGTCAGGATACGGTCGACGCTGCGCAGCACGTCAGTGGGCAGCCGTGCGGAAAGGATTGTTGTTGTGATGATCGCCGGCCAGCCAGCGCTTCAGTTCACTGTGCGCGGCGCGGCGGTTCTCCGCGTTGATGCGCTCCGCGTCCGGATGATCGCAGGTGAACTCGCAGATCATTCCATTCGGGTCTTCGGCGTACACCGAGCGGCAGTAGCCGTGCTCGAGCACATAGGTCTTCGGTTCCTGGATGCCGGCTTCCTTGATGCGGCGCTCGATGCCGGCCTGGGTCTCGGCGTCCACGTTGAGCGCGATGTGATGGAAAGGGGTGGCCGGAATCTTCGGCGCGAACAGGGCGGCGTCTTCCTGATCAGCGAACTGGAAGAAGGCCAGCGCGCCGCCATCACCCAGGCCGAAGAAGCAGTGGCAGTAGGTGCGCTCCTTGCCGAACAGTTCGTCCTTCTCGCACCAGGTGGCGATCAATGGCAGGCCGATGATGTCTTCGTAGAAATGGCGCGTGGCCTCCAGGTCCTTGGAGGTGTACGCGGTGTGGTGCAGTCGCGATGGCAGTTTTGCGGTAATGGCCATGGTCATTCCCCCGGGAGTCTTGGTCAGTGTGCAGACCGCAAGTGTACTTCAGCCGTGTTCGCGGCGAACGATCTGGGCCCCCGCCACCATGGAGCGCAGCTTGCCGTCAGCCACCTCCCTGGGCAGGTACTTCATGCCGCAATCCGGCGCCACGATGATGTTTTCGGCCGGCACATATTCCAGCGCCTTGCGGATGCGCGCGGCCACGGTTTCGGGCGTCTCCACATTCATGTCCGACAGGTCGATGACACCCAGGATGATGGTCTTGCCCGGCAGGCCCTTCAGCACGCTGCAATCCAGGTTCGACTGCGCGGTTTCGATGGAGATCTGCTGGCACGAACATCTGGAAAGCTCGGTGAGGAAGGAGTAGCCCTCCTTGCCCGGGCGCGTGTGGATGATGGCCGCGTAGCCAAAGCAGATGTGTACTGCAGTCTTGCCGACCACCCCGTCCAGCGCGGCATTCAACGCCGCGAGGCCATACTTGCGCGCATCTTCCGGGCGCGCCTGCATGTAAGGCTCGTCGATCTGCACCACATCGGCGCCGGCGGCGAACAGGTCGCGGATCTCCTCGTTCACGGCCTTCGCATAATCCATGGCTGCCTTCTCGCGGCTGCCACCGTAGTGGTCGATCTGCGCCTGCTGGGACATCGTGAATGGACCGGGCACGGTGATCTTGATGTGGCGCTGCGTATGGGCCGACAGGAATTTCACGTCATCGACCATCACCGCGTGGCGGCGACGGATCTCGCCGGTCACGCGCGGCACCGGATTCGGATGACCACTGCGATCCAGCGCCTCGCCATGGTTTTCCAGATCCACGCCATCCAGCGCAGTGGCAAAGCGGTTTGAATAGCTTTCACGCCGGATCTCGCCATCGGTGATGATGTCGATGCCTGCTTCTTCCTGCGCGCGGATGGCCAGCAGGGTTGCGTCCTGCCAGGCCTCTTCGATGAACTCCTCCGGCACCCGCCACAGTTCCTTCACGCGGACCCGCGGCGGAAATCGTCCGGCGAGCTTCTTGCGATCGATCAGCCATTCCGGCTGCGGGTAACTGCCGACGAGGGTGGTGGGAAGCAGCATGATCTCTCCTTCTATTCGCGTTCCGGCCAGGCGCCGGACTGCGCGAGGCGGGCGCGGATCGCCGCGCCGTGTTCATTGAGCAGTGGCGCCGAATACACGCCGTCGGCGCGCTGGCCATCGAACTGCACCGCCGGGCGCACCAGCTGCTTTGCCTGGTGCGGATTTTCCACCGGCACCATCAGCCCGAGATGCTTCACCTGCGGATCATCGACCACCGCATTGACCTTGTTGATCGGCGCCGCGGGCACATCGTTGTCGCCCAGGCACTTCACCCACTCCGCCACGGTGCCCTGCTGGAAGCGGCGGTCGAGCTCCGCGCCCAGCGCGTCGTAGTTCTCGATGCGCAGCAGCCGCGTGTTGAAGCGCGGATCGGTGCCGAGCTCCGGTGCGTTCAGCGCAGCCAGCAATCCGGTCCAGAATTTTTCCAGCGACGAAAGGTGGATGCACATCAGCCCGCCGTCCTTCGTGCGCAGGATGTGCGCCTGCGCCAGCCGCGGGCGGTCCGAAGACTTCGGCACGGTGCCCAGCGCAAAGTACGCGGCGAATGGCTCGACGGCGAAATGTGCCATGGCCTCGAGCATCGAGACCTCCACCACCCTGCCCCTGCCGGTGCGGCTGCGATCGAACAGCGCACCCAGCACGCCATACGAGGCATAGATGCCGGTGATGGCATCGGCCAGCGCCGGACCGAGAAAGCGCGGGCGCTCCTCATCCACCACCACACTGAGGAATCCCGACAGCGCCTGCGCCACCGAGTCGTAACTCGGACGATCCACATACGGACCATCTCCACCGAAGCCGCTGATCGAGCAGTACACCAGCTTCGGGTTCAGTTCCTGCAGCCGCTTCGGCCCGGCACCCAGCCGATCGGCGGTGCCCGGCCGGAAGTTCTGGATGAACACGTCGGCCTCGAGGATCAGCTTGTCGAACAGCGCCTTGTCGCCTGCGGCCTTCATGTCGAGCACCAGGCTGCGCTTGTTGCGGTTGTACGCCTGGAAGTGCGGCGAATACTGCCCACCCTGGTAGGCACGGTACGGATCGCCATCGGGGCTCTCGATCTTGATCACGTCGGCGCCCAGATCGGCCAGCATGATGCCGGCGCAGGGTCCGGTGATGAAGGTGCCCTGCTCGACGATCTTCACACCCTTCAATACATCCAGTCCTTTCACGTGTCTCCCCGGGTAAAGCCCGGCGGCACCGGACCGTCATAGTCGATCGCCTTCGCGGCCGCATGCGACAGCACGAAGCCGATGGGCTTCACCTGTTCTTCGAGCAGATGTGCAACCAGGCTGGCGGTGCGCGCCAGCAGCGGCACGCCCTTCAATGCACCCAGCGGAAAACCGGCATCGAGAAGGACCGCAGGGATTGCCGCGGAAACATTCATCACCAGCGCCTTGCCGGTGAGTTCAGGCAGCACCGCCTCGATCTGCTTTGCCGCGCGGCGATGCGCATCCGGCAGGCCGGCCTCGGTCGCGACGGCAAACAGGCGCGTGGCACGCGGGTCTTCGCCCTTGTGCAGCGGATGCCCGTAACCCGGAATGGGCTTCTTCACCGCGCGCATGTCGGTGACCGCGGCACGCGCGGCCGCTTCCAGATTCGAGTCCTTCGCACGCGCCACGACATCGGCGAGGAACTGGCCCGCGTCCTGCGCCGCACCCAGGATCACCGAACCACAGCCCAGCAACCCCGCCGCCACTGCGCCCTGCAGCGCCTCCGGTGCGGCGGCGTAGGTCATGCGGCTGGCCTGCACACTGGGCACGAGCCCGTGTTCGGCAATCGCCACCAGCGTCGCATCCAGCACCTTGCGCTGTGCCGGCTGCGGCAACGCCCCGGACAACAGGAACCACAGGTATTCGGTGAAGCTGACCTGGCCGATGAGTTCCTGGCACAGGTCCTTGCCGCGCACCACGATGGTGTCGGCATTGGACGTGGACAACGCCGAGCTGCGATGCTCCTGGCGACCGATCTTCATGCGCTGTTCAAACCCCTTGCCACTGGAAATTTCGCCATACGTTTTTGTCGGCCGGGTATCGTGAGACCCCACCGCTTCCCATGTCAACGCAAACCGGGCCAGATCAATACCTTGACGTAGACGGAGCACGCCTGCGCTGGCGACGCGCGGGCACCGGCCCTGCACTGGTGCTGCTGCATGGCTGGCCGCTCGATCTTGAATACTGGGATCCCCTGTGCGCACTGCTGACACCGCAATTCACTGTAATGCGCTTCGACCGCCGCGGCTTCGGGCTCTCCTCGGGCCTCCCGGACATCCATCGCAACGTCGATGATTTGCGCGCCCTGCTGGATGAGGTGGGTGTTGATCGACCGGTGCTGATCGGCATGTCGCAGGGCGCGCGACTGGCATTGCACTTCGCCATCCGTCATTCCCGGCACACGCGGGCGCTGGTACTGGAGGGCGCGCCGGCCGTCGAAACCGAATCCGAGATTCCACTGGCCCACTATCGCGAATTGCTGGCGGAGCAAGGCCTGCCCGCGCTGCGGGCCGTGATGGTGCGACATCCGCTGCTGCAACTGCAGACCGCTGATCCGGCGATGCATGCGCTGCTCGCGCGCGTGGTCAATCGCTATCCCGCACTGGACCTGCAGCATCAAGTGCCGCAAGCCAATGCACCGGACCTCGCCGCCATCGCGATTCCCACCCTGATTCTCAACGGCAGCCAGGACAGCGCCGCGCGCCTGGCAGCCGGCCGCAAACTGCAGGCTGTCATCGCCAGTGCACATCGGCAGGAACTGCCCGGTGCCGGTCACCTGGCGGCACTGGATGACCCGGCCGCCTATGCCGTGGCCGTGGCTGCATTCTGTCGCGCATTGCCGCCCTGACAAGGGCTTGTACAGCGCCGCGGCTGCGGGGCTATATTGCAGGGGCGAACAAGAATTCCAGGCTCGGGGGAAGAATGAAAGCACTGCGGCTGGCGCTTGGTCTCGTCTGCATCGTCTGCGGGCCGGTCGCCCTCGCCGCCCAGGGCCCGCCCGGCATCAGCGAACCGCTGGGCGCTGGTCCTTTCAACTATCGCACCGGCGAAGGCCTGAACATCCGCGTCACGGTGCTGGCCCGCCTGACCGCACCCTATGCGATGACCTTCCTGCCCAACGGCGACCTGCTGATCACGCAGCGCACCGGCGAACTCAAGCGCATCGCGAAAGGCACCACGAAACTGCTCGACGTGCCGGGCGGCCCCAGGGCCGGCGGCATGCCGCTGCGCTCCGGCGTGCACGGCTACATGGGCATCGCACTGCATCCGCAGTTCGCGCGCAATGGCTATGTATACATCGCGTATCTCAAACCACAGGCCGAAGGCAGCCGCGACCGCAGCATCGCGGTCACGCGTGCGCGCTATGCCGACGGCGCGCTGCATGACCCCAAGGATATCTTCGTCGGCGAAGGCCTCGGTGGTCCGACGACGGTCGCGTTCACGGCCGATGGCAAGCTGCTCATCGGCACCACCGAAGGCGGCAAGGCGCAGGACCCGACCTGGCTGGGCGGCAAGATGCTGCGCCTGAACGATGACGGCAGCGTGCCCAAGGACAACCCCTTCGTGGGCAAGGAAGGCTGGCGACCGGAGATCTTCACGCTGGGCCATCGCACTGCGCTGGGTCTGTTCGTGCATCCCGAGACCGGCGTCATCTTTGAAGCCGAGATGGGCCCGAATGGCGGCGACGAGATCAACATCATCAAGCCGGGTCTGAACTACGGCTGGCCACTCGTGAGCCTCGGGCGCAATTACCCGGGTCCGTGGCAGTCGAAGACCAACGAACCCGTGCACACTGGTTTCGAAGTACCGATCGTGTACTGGGAACCCTCCATCTCCGTCACCGGCCTCACCTTCTACACCGGCGACGCGCTCAAGCAATGGAAGGGCAACCTGTTCGTCGGCGGCGTGCGCTACGGCGAGATCTCCGGCACGGGCCGGGTCGAGCGCGTGGTGTTCAATGACAAGCTCGAAGAGATCCGCCGCGAGTCGCTGCTCACCGACCTGCACCAGCGCGTGCGCGACGTGAAGCAGGGACCGGACGGGCTGCTGTACGTCGCCACCGACGAGGAAGACGGCGCGATCCTGCGCATCGAGCCGGCGCCGTGAAACTCGGGGCAGTGCCAACGCCACAGCGGCTCGCACTGCTGGCATCAGCTGTCTCGCTGCTGATCACGGCCGAGACCCATGCCCAGGCTCACGGACCATCACGCAAGGAGATCCAGCAAAGTGGTTCGCTCGTCACCAACGCGGACATGCGTCGCGAACGGCAACGGATGGATGCCGACATCCGGGCACTCCAGAAGCAGCAGCGCGAGGACCAGGAACAACTCGCGCTGCTCGATCCCGGATACCGCAGGC
>Ga0164241_10000165_pt1 | contig 156921 bp, 228 predicted proteins | sample OricomyardsoilBY_FD_108780 | JGI IMG/M metagenome (GOLD analysis project Ga0164241, IMG submission 108780) | Backyard soil microbial communities from Emeryville, California, USA - Original compost - Back yard soil (BY) | ecosystem: Environmental > Terrestrial > Soil > Unclassified | place... | reverse complement strand
TCAAGGAGTTCTCGCTGTACGACAACGTTCGCTCAATCCCATTCCTGACCGACGGCCTCAAGCCATCGCAGCGCAAGGCGCTCTACGGTACCTTCCTTCGCGGTGAAAATGCGGGCCTGATCCAGGTCGAGCGCCTCGCCGCCGCCATCGCCGCATCGACTGACTACCACCACGGCATTGGCTCAATGCAGAGCACGATCGTTGGTCTCGCGACGAACTACGCGGGTGCCAACAACATGAACCTCTTCCTGCCTGAGGGTCAGTTCGGTAGCCGCCTGACAGCAGAGCCTGCCGCCGCAAGGTACATCGAAACGAAGCTCTCACCCTACTTCCGCGCGCTCTTCCCCAAGGCCGATGACGCCATCCTCGAGCACAACGAGACTGACGGCGAGAAGATCGAGCCGAAGACGTACATGCCGCTGCTGCCAATCACGCTCATCAACGGCTCGATCGGCACCGGCACGGGTCACGCCTCGCTGATCATGGCCTACCACCCACTGCAGGTGCGAGACGCCGTCATCAAGGTTCTCGATGGCAAGAAGCTGAAGGCCGGCTCGCTGACGCCGTGGTACAAGGGTTTCAGCGGTACGATCGAGCGCAACCCAGAAACTGGACAGGTCATGATCACCGGAAAGTTGGAGGTCGTCAACTCGACCACCATCAAGGTGACCGAACTTCCGGTTGGCGTCTACCTCGACGACTTCAAGGACACGCTCCACAAGCTCGAGGAAAATGGGTTCGTCAAGGACTACGACATCGGCAAGACCGATGAAACGCGGTTCGACTTCACCATCACCGTCCCGCGCAGCACAACGGCCCTCGAGATCGAGGAACTGTATCGCAAGTTCAAGCTGGTCGCGCGCGACACCGAGAACTACACGCTGTGGGACATCGACGGCCACCTCCGCCGCTTCGACAGCGTTGAGCAGATCATCGAGCAGTTCACCACCTGGCGGGTAGCTCGCTACGAGGACCGTCGGCAGAAGCTGATCGGCGATACAAGCGAGAGCATCCGCTGGCTCAGCGAGAAGCTGCGCTTCGTTCTCTTCTACCTCGACAACGTCGAGAAGTTCCGCAACAAGAAGAAGGACGACCTCATCGAGCTGCTGCTCAAGAACAAGTTTGACGACTACGACCGCCTGCTGCAGATGGCGATCTGGACCCTCACGAAGGACAAGATCGACGAGCTGAAGAAGGAGATCGGCGAGTTCAAGGTGTACCTCGCCAGCCTGAAGGCAGACACCGCCGACGAGATGTACCGCCGCGAACTGAAGGAGTTCAAGTACTCATGAACCACACGCTCTCATACCTTGTCATCATCGTCATGATCTGCATGGCGCTTCGCGAAGTCTTCCGCAACAAGAGAACCACGAAATGGTTCTGGTTGTTCCTCGCGGCAGCCGCCTTCAACATCTACGCGGTTGTGGCTCATGGGTAGCGTTCACCACCTGCCGCGCACCTCGCTGCAGTGCAGCGTGTATGTTTCCGAAGCCACGCGCGACTACCTCAACAATGAACGTGAGCTGATCATCGACGGCGCCGAGCTGCCAACAGCCGGCCCACTCGGCTTGAGCGGCAAGTACACCTTCGAGTACGACTACCCGCTGTCCCACACGGCCAAGTTCCGCCATGACCTCACCGAGGAGATGGACGCGAAGGAGCTGCTCGCTCTTGGCCACGCCGACTACGTATGCATCTACCAGGAAGAGGACCACTCGGTTGGTCACAAGACAGGCATGATCCCTGGCATGCTGAACCGTCAGCAGTCAAACGGCTCACACGGTATCTGGGGCCACGTCATCGAGGACCTCGTCTTCGAGGCCATCCACATCGATCGCAAGAAGAAGACCATCACATTTGGAATGGGGAGCTGATATGATCGTTGACTGTGGTCCAAGCATCGGTGAGCGCTTCGAAGCCCGCACGGCAGACAGAAAAACGCGCCTCAGCCAATGGCATGCATTCTACTGCTTGTGGCCACGCCGCATCGGAAACCGCTGCGTGTGGCTCCATTGGATCCGTCGCAAGATCCGCTTCGAGCAGGATTGGTACGATGGCGGCTGGTACGAATATCCCGAGTACCGGTTCACCGTCGAAGATGAAGCGAGGTTGGTATCATGATGCCAACTTGGCTGCTCGTCACAGTCGGTATCTGCCTGTTGGTCGGTTCGCGCTGGGAATACCAGAAGCGCGGCCACTCGACTGCCTGCTTCTGCTACTTCATGACCGGCATCTGCGCGCTGTGCCTCATATGAAGACGATCTTCCGCATCCAAGCCGCCGATGGCTCCTACTTGAGGAAGACCTCGTGGGGCCCAGGTAAGTTTGGCGGTCGAGTTCCGCGAAACTTCTCAACGTCATCGGCGCTGTCAAACCACATCAGCGCCCTCTCACACGGCGATCGTCAGCTGTACGACAAGGTTGGCGCCACCATTGTTGAGATCGAGTTGGTCGAGCGTCCAGTCAAGATGTTCGGCATCGACGCGTGGATCAAAGGCATAGATGAACGGAGGACAAAGCGTTATGGGCGTTGATACCAACTACGAGACCATTGCTGGCATTCTTGGCCATGCTGGTGCGATGATCAGCCAGTCAAAGTCTGACTATTCCCGCCGGTTTCCAAACAACGTTGTCGTCTTCAACGGCAACGTTTGCACGAAGGGCCACGGCAAGCTGTGGCACGGCGACATCGACGCCACGAAGAGCGAGGACAAGCTGAAGAAGCTGGCCGCCGCCCTTGAAGAGGACGTCTACGTGCTGCGCGAGATGGACGGTCGCTTCGAGAACGAGGAGAAGCCGCTGTTCGACAAGGCTCGCGTCGTTATCACGCCAGCAGGCGAAGTCACCATCCACGAGGTTAGGTACTACTGATGCAGTCTACACTGGAACCAGGATCACGCCCTCGCGGCTGGTCGCCAATCTTCGCCGCTCACAGCGACAAGGGTAAGTCCCTCGTCGCCCTCATCGGGCAGGACATCTTCATCGAGTGGGCTGCAGCAGACACCGAGAAGTGGAACTTCTTCAACCTCCTCGGTATCGAGGCAAGCGGCAGCAGCTGCGAGGTGTGGATGAAGTACATCAAGGACCTGCGCCACCCCGACCTCACGTTCCCGGCCTCGACGAAGCTGGTCACGTTAAACCACATCCGCTCATTCAAGCTTGCCGAAGACGCCATCTCGAAGGTACCGACTGGCTGGATCCGCTACCGCATCTGGGACAAGAGCGGCAGTGGCGCCAACGAAGACCGCTGGATCTTCTGCCCATCAGAGGCAGAAGACGGTGACGAGACAGTGCGAGACCACATCCTCCACATCGCTGAGACCTGGGCCATCCATGCTGAGCGCTATCACCTCGACTTCTATCGCAACGAGGTACCGCCAACCGCCATCATCCAGAAGCAGATGGACCTGCTGCGCCGCCAGCAGAACGCCATCGTGTCGTATCTCGACATGCTCAACAAACAGTACGAAGGAAGCTGAGCATGAATGAGGCGCTGAAGCTGCTGATCAACGTTGCGTTCCTTGTCTTCTCAGCGTACATGCTGCGAACGATATGGAAGAAGCGCAGTGAGAAGGGTGAGTGGGTGTGGCTAATCATCTACTCCGCGCTCTTCCTCGTCTACTTCATCATCCTCTACCCTACCATTCGCAAGCTCTGGAGTTAACGATGGACGAATACAAGTTGATTGTCACGGCCACCATGCAGGGCGACAATGGCCTGCGGCAGCCCGCGATCACGTCGCAGGTGCTGTCGTACGACGCCATCGAGGACGCTGACGCTGCCTACAACGCGCTCAAGGCTCAAGGAGCGAAGAGCGCCGTCTACCTGAACGTTTGGCGCTGCTACGCCGAGGAGTAACAATGGAAACCATGCTGAAGACCTTCATCACCGTCGCCGCCATCTACGTGGTGGTCTGCATCCTCGGTCTCATGACCGTTGGCAACCATGCCGCTCAGGCCATCCTCAAGCCGATATCCGCTGGGGTGCTGATCGTCGGCCTTGGCGTTCTCCTCTTCATGGTCTGGAAAGTCAAGGTCAACCGCTAAGGAGCTCACCATGTCTGAAGCCCACGTCGACAAAACGCTTGACGAGCTCAATGAGAAGCTCAACGAGCTGACCACGCAGTACGACAGCAAGCTGCTCGCCGCCAGCCTTCTCATGCGGTCAGCTCACCTGCTGCGCATGCTGCTCGCGGCTGGCTACATCACCGATCGTGAGGTAGAGGGCATGATGGTCTACGCCGCCACGACGGTGGCCGAGCCCATGCCTGTTGGTGAGAAGCCGATCATCATGACGCTCAACGCGCCTGTCGGCAAGTTTGCTGGCCGCGGCTCTGAAGGCGGCAAGGCAAACTAATGTCCACCTTCACCTCGCTGTTGAAGAGCTTCATCATCTCGCTGTGGCTGCCGATCTGCCTGCTGCTTCACATGTGGCAGCCAGTCTCATGGGTGCCGGCGGTGCTGACGATCTGCATCATCATTGTCTCGCTGTTTGAGGTGGCAATCATCTCGGCGCTCGGTGCCCTCGCGCGCGCACCATTCAGCCCGTTCATCGCCAAGCTGCTCGCAACCCGGCGGCAGACCAACAAGCGCATCAACCAGCTCTCCTACCTCACCTACTCGGCGGCCGTCGGCTACATGGTGCTGCTGATCGGCTTCAAGCCGCTCATGTTCGCCTTTGCCCTCTCAGTCGCAACCAGGCTGGTGCTGCTGTGGAAGATCGAGAGCTTTCCTACCGACGTGATGAGGATAAAAAGATGATCAAGTGGATCGAGCTGAAGCCAGGCTGTGAGCTGCCGCTGGTCAACCAGCGCATCTACTACGTCGTTGACTACCGTGGCTCGCCGCAGGAGACGCGCAACAAGCTGTGGAACGACGCGCTCGCCTCAATGAACGCTGCTGACATCGGCATCCCCATCTCCTACAACCGTTACCCTGACGGCACGCGCACCGTCCGCGAGTACATCGAGATCTTCAAGCCCGTCGACCCCACGCTGGTGAAGATCAAGGACGGCTACGTCCACGACCGGTACCCTGACTGCTTCACCGTCCGCCCCCATGCCAAGTACCACTACTGGTACCAGGTGTTCAGCGACGTGGACCTCATCACCCACTGGGCCGCCTTCCCTGAGCTCGAGCTGCCTGAAATAACTCGCACGCTCGAGGACAAGGACAAGTACGACTACTACGATCAGCGCATGAAGTGGCTCATCGAAGGACAGGCGTACACCGACGCGTGGTCGAGCCAAGAGGCGAGCGACTTCAACAAGGCCCACTCGCTGCCCGAGCCAGCGTAGCGTGCTGCTCATCGGCAGCCATGCCGCCAAGCGGGGCGGTCTTGACCTACGACGCGAGCCGCCGGACGTCGACCTCATCGTGCCGCCGCAGGCCATCATGGCCCTTGAGCGCTTCCTCGCCGCCAAGCAGCTGCTCATCATCGACGACAACCACTGCGCCATCAGGCTGAACAACACCATCCTCGAGCTAGAGGTGGCCTGGCCTGGCTCGACAGGTGAGGAGCTCATCAACCTCTGTGGTCCAGCCAACGAGCGCGTCATGGTGGGAGATGGCGGCATCAGCGTGGCCGTGGCACCCCTGAACGTGCTGCTTGCGCTCAAGCTGTCGCACCGCTACTACAAGAACTCACCGCACTTCTTCAAGACGATGAGCGACATCCGCGCGCTGCGCGCTGCGGGTGCCAGCGCGGTCGGCCTTGAGGACCTCATCAGCCGCCGTGAGGTGGAGACCTACAGGTACCTGCACCCAAAGCTGAAGCAGAGCAAGAAGGACTTCTTCAGTGATGACGGCATCCAGTACTTCTACGATCATGACGCCATCCACGAGGCGGTGAAGCACCTTGACGTGCCCGCCTACCGCCTGTACGAGGTTGGTGGTGAGGAGGTGTTGTCGTCAAAGAAGAAGTTTGATGAGCTGCCGCGAGAGGCACAGCTCTACGGCGTGCTTGAGGAGGCGTACGTGCTCGCCCTCGAGCGCTCACAGGTACCGTTCAGGGACAAGAAGCTTGAGCCCGAGCTGAGCTTCAACATCGCGCTCATGAAGGTCTGCACGTCCATCACGTCAGGTTGGTTCAGGGAGTTCGCATGGGAGAACTACCACTCCGTCGCCACGCTGTACGATGACGAGTACGCTGCCCGCTTCTTCGAGAAGGCCGACCGTGGTGAGGTCAAGCTGCACCAGCCCTGATTGAAGTTTTTGATCACTGACCTTCAGGCTATAATCATCACATGTACGGCACCACAAAACCAACCATCACCATCGACTTCGGCAACCGCCTTGGGTTCATCTCACGGCTGGAAAACCTGCTGAAGTTCCAAAAGGCGGCCTGCGAGGCAGAGGCCAAGAAGAGGGAGCAGGAGTACGCTGAGCGGAAGGCCGCGTACCGCTGGTACCGCCCCTCAACGTGGTGGCAGCCTGACGAGGGCGACCGCCACATGGCCCGCTGGTACTACGAGGAGCCGGTGCGCGAGACGCAGAAGCACCTTACGGCCCTCCGCACCAGCGGTTGGGTAGCGTACACCATTCCAGTCACCGACTACAACTCACTGATCGCTGCCATGCAGCGCGCCGAGAACCCATGAACAAGCAGACCGTCATCCCAGCCGGTTATCGCCTGACTGTTCACTCATGGGAGAACGACAGCGACCATCACGAGGATAAGGTTCTCGAGGGTCTGCTTCAACACACGCTCCTCTATTACGTTGACCTTTGTCGTGCGTGTCGTTCAACGTACTTTGGTGGCAAGTTCGGCAACCTCTATGAGCCGAGCAAAGGCGAGCTAGCCCAGCTCCGCGAGGATGTGCTCGAGATCGCCCGCCGTCACCCGCTTGTATGGGGTGACGAGGACCCGGCCAAGATGGCTGACACGTCCCTCTACCACCACGTGATGAGCGACCTTGACCACCTTGGCCTGACTGGAGAGCCAGACGGCTTCCTGACCCGCCACTGCGAGAAGATCAAGGTCGAGCATGTCCCGATCGACATCACCATCAACGACGTCAGCGACCACTACCCGCTATGAAGCTCAAGTACGTCATCATCAACCGCACCCTGCCGATCATGTTCGGCGAGTACTTCAACCACAGCGAGGTAGCTCACGGTCTTGGGACCCCTACCTCGGCCGGCTTCTGCCACCCCAACGGTGATGGCAGCGGTGGCTGGCTCGCCTACGGTGAGTCCACCTCACTGAACCTGAAGTCTGACCCTGAGCGCGACAGCACCATCCTGACCAGCGTCTTCGGCACCCTCTAGGAACCCAACATGGCCCACAGAACCTACCTCGTCTACTTCGTCAACGGCACCAAGCTCACCCTCGTCGACACCGACACCATCGAGCACGACCTGGCCTACTACGACAGCGGCATCCTTCGCATCAGCTACACAACCTTCTCGCGCCCGTCCCCCGACAGCAAGCGAGAGATTGACAAGCGCAAGACCACCCACCACGCCCCACATTCCTGGAGCGAGGTGATTGAGGACTGGGCATGAAGACCAAGGTCACCGTCCAGCTCATGGACGGAACCGAGGAAGTGTATGAAGCTGAATACCCTCAGTCCCACGTCTCTCTGCAAGAGGGACCGCAGGGATGGAAGGTTGTTCAAGAGGCGCGTGAGCCACCAAAGCGCCCCATCTTTGATGGTGACGACAGCGTCTGGAACGCCAAGAGCTGGAGCACCGTCCACTACCCAACCCACGCCGTGAAGAGGATCACCTCCACCCAATGGTAGCCCACCCCGCCGGCACCCGCATCAGGTTCACCAAGACCCTCGAGGAAGGGCCTGACGACCACTCACCGTCCAAGCTCTTCGCCGTCAAGGGCGAGCTCGGCACGATCGTAGGTCATGGAACAAAGGAAGGGTACTGGGTCACGTGGGACCGTTGGCCTAACAAGTTCGGCTGCAGCGATCAAGAGTTCGAGATCATCTAGACAGTCGGGTCCCCCACCCAGCGGGTTAACGCCCCAACCTGGTCATCAAAGACTGGTAAATTCCCGCACCAAGCTCACTTCCCCACGGCGGCAAGTGCCTTCTCAATGGTAGCCAGCTCCGCCTTCGGGTACCCCAGCTCCTTTGCCGTCTGCACGATGTCATCTACCCTTGACATGCTCATCGTTGCATACTCCTCTGTATGGAGCTTCTTCACCAACCTGAGCAGCCAGTGAATGATGGGCCGCACCAACCGTGGGTCATAGCCGGCCGCCTTCAACAGGTGCCGTACCCTCATGATGCTGAACGTATCAGAGATGACCGCATCGTGCTCAAGCTGCTTCAGCAACTTCTCAACAGCCCTGTCCTCAGTCATGTCACCCTTCAGGTTCGCATCGGTGAGATGGTAGCCAGCTGAGTGCTTGGTACCGGCTGGGTGCAGGTCGACCGAGTACTCCTCAGAGCTGTGCCAGATACCAGAATTGGCCGACATAGGGATGAGCTTACCGCCTGGTGTCTGATGGAAGTAGATGGTCAGGTAGACCTCATCATCGGTGAGGCAGTTGTACTCATAGCCGACCCCGCCGTTGGCCGAGTAGTTGTCCTTGGTTAGAGGGGTGCGACGCTGGAACACCAGACCACCGATCAAGAGCCGCTCAGGGGGCAGTTGACCTGTTAGCTTGAGGTTCTTCAGGTCAGCCTTGAACTCAGGGCTGAGGGATACGGCTTCGAGCAGCTGCTTGACCTTCATTAGACAATCTCCAGGGTACCACCTATTTAGGGCAGCGACCTGCCAGAGGTCGAAGGGTAAATAGAAGTGTATACACCACCCGGCGCTGACCCATGGAAAAGCCTCAAAAGTGCGCGTTCAGCGAGGAACATATCGCTTCGTTAAGGAAGGGTGCACACCGGAGGGCTGATGAACAGCTTGTTGGCAACTACATAAGACGGGTGAATGTCGCACTTTTCAACCTCTTGCTAAACGAGGCGAAGTCCCCTCCCTCCCCAACTGTGGACGCCATCTTGGCATCGCTCACCTCGCCCTCTCCCTCGAAAGGGGTGGGGGCGGTGCAGTCCTTAAGCGTGCCGAACCCCGAGACCGCGCCCTCTAGACCCCCACCACCCATGATGAACATCCGCTGATGCTCTCCCTCGAAAGGTAACTCACTATGGCTACACTCTACTGTTCCTTCTGTGGCAAATCTGATGCTGAAGTTAAGACCCTGGTAGCTGGGCCGTGCGTATTCATATGCTGCGAGTGTGTAGAGATATGCAATACGCTGATAGCAGAGCAGGAGAAAGCTCGCGGCCCTATAGGAGAACCTGGGGAATGAGGTGGCTGTGGCGCGCTATAGGGCACCGGTCTTTCCCTCGAAAGGTATTCGCTTGGGGATGGAAGCACAGGTTGAAGCCTGACACCAAGGTGCTGATCGTCAGAGGGTGGAGGACCGCCCTGATTGATGAGGGGTACCAGCGCATCTGCGTTACCTTCCTCTTTCGCTGGGAAGATTAGGGGCAGTGTATAATAGCCCAAATGGTTTCAAGAACACAACCTGCGCTGGACCCCCGCATCTACACCATCCCCTCGAAATGGCCACGTGGTGCCACTCAGCTTGAGGCGCTGCACCATACCTGGTCAAGGGTGATCAGCTACTGTCGTGAGCATGAGAACAACCTGACCAACCGTGGCTACCACACCACTGCCCACAACCTGCGCCCATGGGTTCAGACCCTTCAGGCTATCGATGAGACTGATGGGGTGAAGGACTACCTGCTGCGCTTCAGCCTTCAGTGGCTGAGACGGTTCCACACTGGCGAACCCATCGGTTCCTTCTACCTTGAAGAATGGTTGGACACCCTCCCTCAAGAGTGGGAAGAGCTAAGCGTAATCCGCAGGTCCATCACAGCTCGCTGAACATATTTCAAGAAGCATTCAAGAACGTGGATGACGGGTGACGGCTATTCCCGGTATCCTCCAGGTGCCTGGTAAATACTCCTAGACAATAGGAGCACATATGGATTTTCTTCTCACAACCCTGCTGGCCACTAACGTGATCTTCACGATCATTCTTCTCAGCATCTCTGCAATATCAGACTGCACACTCCCTCGCTGAGAAAGTGAACGGCCCCTATAGGGCCTTCTGACCCCACACCTGCCCTCCACCCGCCATAGGGTAAATACTCGATGGCTAAGGTGTACCTAATCACCGGCTATCCAGGTGCCGGCAAGACCACGCTGATATGCAACCTCTTCAAGAACCTGAGGAAGCAAGGCGGCACCTACACCATCAACAACCTGCGTGTGCTACCTATTCAAGGCGATCACAGACCGACTAGGACCCTCATCAGGCGCCTGTCAACCATCGAGGTTGACCTGATCATCTATGAGGGGTGCACCATCAACAGAGAGCTGCTGCGCTACCTCCTCGAGAGAGGGGAGGTGGAGCTGTGCGTGCTCACTACACCAAGGGCTGAGGCGCGCCGTCGCTGGGAGAAGCGTGAGAGACGACCGATGGGTAGTGCGTGTAAGGAACTGTGCAACCGTTTCGAGGGAGAGGTGCGCCTGCTGCGCAAAGTTCTTCCATCTAGTAGAATAAGCGCAGGGTGGGTGCCTCCCGAGCTGGCCGGGTAGTGTATGGGTGTATGCAGGCGCTCTGGTGCTGCCCGGTATGCACCGGGGTGCTGCAGGGAAAGGAAAAAGGCCTTATAGGGCCTCCGGAGGGCTACCCTGGCCTGCACCCGCCATAGGGGTCTTCTTGGGGTCTTACTTTGGTCCTGTCAGAAGGCTGCTACTCTTCTTCTTGCGGCTCTTCTGGTGGCAGGCTCTTCTCTACATGCTGCAACCCACTGAAGTCCAAATCATTAGAGCGTAGGAATTCTATCCATCGACGGATGGTGCCAGTACCGTACTGGATAATCGGAGCATGGGTCAGGTAGTGTTTCAGCCAGGCTAGAGTGAAGCGCATGATTGGTGCTTCAAGCTTTGACCTGTTGGCTGCGAGTTGATCTTTGTTCGCAATCAGGATGCTCTTGAGTGCATGATCAGAAGGGTTCGGTATCCCACCATAGGCGTGCCATGGGAAGACATTAAGACCACTGCTGCCAAGGACGCGATGCTCTGGGTTCTCTACGACGTGATCCACCACCTTCTCTACCTGTGCTAGTAGATCTGCACTGGCAGCCTCAAGCACTGAGTACTTCTTGGTGAAGGCTGCTACCCTGTCAAATGCAGGATCATCTACACCGTGATCACGCAACCAAGCAATGAGCTTGAGCATGTTCTTTCTATTCTCTCGCCACTGGAAGGCGATCATCATTTTACCGACCTTGTCGTTGTTAATCGTGGCGTAGACCGGATCTGCTATAGCCTGAGCGTCACTGCCCCTCTTGGCGTCATCTGCCTGCTGAATGAACTGTTTCATCCAAGCAACGGTGAACTTGATGAGGGCGGTCCTCACCTCAGGGATGGTCAGGTTACTGGCTATCTCGCTACCCATATCACCATCATAGATACGCTTTGCATGGTCAGCGAAGCCGAAGATGCCTAGGTTACGCCTGACCGGTTGGTCCAGCCAACTCAGGATGTTAGCATGTGTTTCTAGGAGCTGGTGAACCTTCATCTGCTGATCCTTTTAGTATTCTCTGTAGGCGAGCAGCTTGTCTATGTAGCGCACCATCAGGTTCACTTCAGCTTCATCAAGGTTGAGCTCATTCAACCAACCCTTCAGGTATTCAAGGGTGTGGGCAAGATGGTAATGTATCTGCGTGTTCTCAAATCTTTCAAGTAGCGACCTCAGCCAGCGCAGAACAAACCCATGAACCATCGGCTTGGCTTTGGTTGCATCGTAGTCTTTTTCTTTACGCCACTGGCGAACAGCGTAGATAAGCTGGTCTAGGTTCAGCCCAACAGGGTGCCGAGGATCGGTAAGTTCCCTGACGACAGGTTCCCATCTTGAGGTAGTGCTTTCATGAAGGTCGGCTAGTTTCATGCACCTATTTAGGCGTGCTGTGAGCGGAGGCACTTCAGTATTGCTGTCAGCTCTTCCTTGGTTGGGCCGGTGCCAGGTAGCTCGCGGTGAAGGGCGCCTGCCAGCTTGGCAAGCCTGTTGCGGATAGTTTCACCTTGGTCGTACCTATCCCTGATCTGCTCTAGCAGCCAGCGAATAAGGGTGTCATGGTCGTAGTGAGCGTCCTGTATTGCCCGGCGAATGTGCTGGGTGGGGGAGAACACCGCGCTGGTATGCAGGTACGTTGTCAGGTGCGCTTCGAGGTTCACAGGTTATCCGAAGGGCACCTGGTACTGGCTGTCCTTGAGGACGAGCTCTACCCCGTACCGCTTGGCTATGGCGGTGGCGAACTTGAACGCCACATCGTCGGCCTGCCAGCCGTACTGCTTGTACTCGAGGCTGAGGAGGGGTTGACCATCGGCGTGGATGATCAGCGCGTCGTCGGTCTTATGGAGCAGGAGGGTCAGCACCGGCGGATACCAGCTGATGGGACGGGGTGCTCCTCGATGGCGGCTCCCTCGGCGGCGAAGTCAGGCTCGGCTGGTTGCTCAACCTTGTCCTCCCTCACGGCGGCCAGCAGGGCTGGGTTCTCCGCCACGTCGCTGAGGTAGAGGTCGTCCTGGTTATCAGGGCTGCGGAAGGACACGCGGTACGGGGGCGGGTCGTTCGGTGATGGTGCCTTGCCGATGAGGATCCAGTCCTTGAAGGGCTGGACTGCCAGCACCAGGGTGTTGAAGTCATCGCACGTGACGGTCTTCAGGGTGCCCATGCTTTACTCCGCTCTCACTGGGTCATGGTAGCCTGGAAGCTTCGCTGCCTCTGACTTCAACATGACGTGCAGCTGCTGGAAGTCCCACCTAGGGCCGACGTGCTGGAGGTGCTGCGTGCAGTCCTCTCGTGAGCCCTCAGCGAGGAGGGTAACGTGGTTGTCGGCTGTCAGGTGAACGGCGACGAAGAGCTGCATGTGTGGTTCCTTTAGGCGGTGATGGCGGTTGCGCGGATCGTCGGCAGCTCGGGCCAGCCTGTGAAGGCAAGCGCGTCCAGCCATTCGATGATGCCGATCTTAGGTTCCAACCTTGCCTCGCGCGGCTGGGCGACGGTTGCGCGCAGCCAGCTGAGGGTGAACTTCAGCAGGGCTGGCTTCACTTCATTGATCAGCGGGAACGGGTCGGCCAGCGTCGGTGTTGGACCAGCGTAGCGAAGGGTGGGTAGGTGCTCGTAGAACATTTCATTGGCGTACCCATTTGCCCTGACGTAGGTGTCGAGCAGGGAGCCATCGCTCATGAAGACGCAATCATCTGGTCGAAGGCCTGCGGCCATCTCTATTCTAGCAATGGCGTTGTCGATGAACTCCTGACGGGTCAGCATGGCTGCAGCTCATCCTCAAGGAAGCCAAGCCGCTCAGGGTCGGCGCCATCGATGTGCAGCACGTACCAGTCAGACCTCCAGCGGTCGGTGCGGCACCACCTCGACTGAGTGTGATCGAGGATGGCTGTGATCGTGCCAACCTGTCCGTTGTTTGGGTGCCAGTCGCAGAGGATCCTGGCTTGATCGCCAACCTTCATGGGCGGGTCATGAGGGATCCAGGTGGACTGCGCGGTCATGCTATCTTCCGAACGCTGGGTGGTCCATGTCATCCATCGTGGCGCAGACCTGCAGCCGCTTACCGATTGTCACGAGGTACAGGGAGACGGTGGCGAGCGCGGTAGCGTGCCCCTCATCCCGCAACAGGGTGTACTCAACGCGGTTCTGGTGAATGTCGATGTCGCCGATCCGATCGAAGTCATACCAATCATGGTCGCGACCGAGGAAGCGCTTCAGCTTGGTCTTGTTGTAGCCGGCCAGCCGCTTGGCGTCTCGTAGGTTCATGCGCTGCCACCTTCTGGTTGAATGAGGGCGCAGATGAACGCCGTCGCCTGCTCCTTGGTGATGCCGCTCTTCTCGCTGATGTCCTTGATGAGGGCCTCGCGATCATTTGTCCAGCGATCGTAGAGCTTGGCGGTTGGCGTGAAGCTGTAGTCGTCGAGGTTCATAGCCCGACCTTCTCGCAGTCCACCTCGGTGATGGAGGTAATCACGTAGCTGTTCGAGGACAGACTGTCAATGGCGGCGTAACACAGTCCAACCTTGTCCTTGAGGTAGTAGATCTTGGCAGCAAGGTGCTCTTCCTTGGTCGGTGGCTTTGGCGCAACGTGGTTCGGATCGGCGCAGCCGGTCAGGAGCATGGCGATGGCAAGGAACTTCTTCATGTGTCGAACTCGTTGACGATCGCGCGGGCATCAGACACCCTCTTGGCGATGAACCTCTCGATGTACCTTATGGCGGCCTTCGTGGTCTTGGCACCACCGCAGCCCTCAGCTCCGAAAATATCTTCAACCTCCTCAGAGGTCATGCCGAAGTGCTCTTGAACCGCCGGCTCTTCTGATGGTGCTTGAATGGTTTGCTCATCAGCCATGATGTCGGCAACCTGGTGCTGCGCGTTCGCCCTGATCTTGAAGGTCTTTTGTAGGTCTGTGCGCGCGGCGTAGTGGCCTAGAGCGCAGGCTGGCGTGCCACAGTCAAAGCCATCATCACCATCATAGACGTACTGGCCCATGTCGAAGGCGAGCGGGTTGGGCGCTTCCCTCAGGGCGGTGATAACGCTGCGCAGCCGGCGAATATGGATCGGCTTCATGCTAGCCCACCTTGATTGAGAGCTGCCTGGCCAGCGTGATGAGCGCCTTGTCGGGATCAATGAAGCCAACGGCCTTGTAGCCATCGTGGAGCTTCACAATGAGGTTGGTCATTGACGTGGACACGCGATCGATGAACTCGTCATCATCGCCATCGCTACCAGGGTTACCAAGCTCGATCGTCATGTTGGCGATGATCTCATCGATGGCCTGCTCAGATAAGGTGCAGCCAACCTTGCTGAGCAGCTTGGTGCGCAGCGCCTTCATGAAGCGGAAGCCTGGAGCAGCGAGTACATCTACCTGTTCCATGCGCTCGAAGGCACTGGCGAGGTAGGCAAGAGATGGGTTCATGGACGGTTCTCAGGTTGTGGGACCTGAGCTATTCTATCACATGCGCAATCTACGGTGACCTATCAGTCTTCTTTCGGTGTGAACTGCCTGGCGAGGTCAGCGAATGATGCCTTGAGGTGCTTCACCTCTGGCCAGCCGCGCTGATCGAGGAAGTTCAGCCATTCGCGGTAGTAGTGTGCTGGCAGGGCATTAGGGGCTATGTCGATGAGGTGCTCATTGCTGGCGATGTACCTGTGCCAGCTGAGCGTAAACTTCATGAGCTCGTCCTTGAACTTGTTGACGAGGTCTAGCTCTGGGTGATCTGCTTCTGCCACATGAACCATGTAAGCGGTGCGCTGGAAATCGTTTGACGACTTGTGTGGGATCTTCAACTGAAGGCTAAGGTGGCCTTCCCAATTCACATTCTCCTCATTGACGAACTTGTTGACGTTATCAAGGCTTCTTTTGATGGCGCTGATCTCAGCCGCCGTCGGTCCCTTGTCCTTCAGCTCGCGGGCTAGGAACGAGCACAGGCCACTGAGGCGGCCGCTGACGTACCTGAACTCATTGCGACCACCGAGCTGATGCACCTTCTTAACCGAGTTGAGGAGGGCGTGCATCACCTCTTCACGGCTGAGCTGGCTGTACTTTATGTGGGTGCTGAGGTAGGTGTCCTTGTCGTCAAAGAGGTAGCTGTCAAGCTCGTCCTCTAGGTCTGACGCGGTGTACTGCTCTTCATTCGCCTCGCTGACGCCCCTCTTCAGCAGGCTCTTCTCAATAGCGTTGAGCTCTTCTTTGTTAGGACCGACGCGGGTCAGGTTTCTAAGATCGCCGGCAAGACCGAAGAGGCGCTCGTCAACAAGGTTGAAGCGACCACCCTGGCTCTTGACATGGCCAAGGAACCAGCGCATGACGGCCTGGCGGTCCATTCCGCTCTGAGAGATGATGTCGATGAGCGCGTCAGATGCCTTCCCCTTCTGAGAGTGGAGGATGTGCCCAAGCTCGGCGTTGAGGAGCTTCTCTAGGCTGATTGCCCCATCGCCAGCGCTCTCACCTACCGCGGACAGGCTCTTGGCGATCGTCTCGAACTCATCTCTAGTTGGTCCAACATTGGTGTGGTAGACAATGGTGTACGCGAGGTTTCGTAGCCTACCGCGAACCGTGCTGTTGGCGCCAGCGTAGTGCTGCACTGCCTTCAGCAGCCAGCGCATGACGAATGATTTTGGCAGCTGGTTCCTGTTGATGATCTCGATGATCTCGCTAGTTGGCGGGTGTGCACCCCCATTGTAGACGAAGTGACCAAGCTCAGCGTTCAGGTCCCTCTCGATGGCCGCGTCGGCCGTGGCGGTGCCAATGATCTCGTTGATCTTGGTTGACTTCAGCTTGCCCAGCGAGTTGAAGCTCTTGCGAATGCCATCGACCTGGGTTGCTGGGACACCAAGCTGCGTCAGCTTGCCGAGCAGCTTGTTGAGCGATGCTGTGGCCCACTTGTCTGGGAACCCAATCGACTGGCTAAGTCGTGGCTCCACCTCGTGCATCGACTTCAACCAGTTGAGGGTGTACTTCATGAGCTGCTTCGTGGCCCATTCCTTGTTGAAGTCTGGGCGCTTGCGCCACGCATTGATGGCGTAGAGCAGCTCAAGCACTGTGGTGTGGGCATGATTGCCATTGTCGACTACGTGATCGACCCTGACCTTCCAGTTCGGTGTCTTCACCGCCTCATCCACCTTAGGTAGAAGCTGCTGCTTGAAGGTGTTGAGGTCTTCCTCAGTTGGACCGCTGGAGCCCAGCTCATGGTGCGCGGCAACTACCATCGCATAGAGGCGGAGATTGAAGCGCTTTGTTGGTGATGTGAAGCGCTTGATTACATCGCGCAGGAAGACGAGCACCTCACGGCGGTTCAGCTTGTGCCGACGCAGCTCATAGAAAACATTGTTGAGGTGATCACCGCGCCGCCACATGTAGTCGACGAGCTCATCGTCGATATCACCAAGCGCCACGTTCTCAAGTAGGTCATGAACTTTCACTTGATCGTCTCATCATGCTTGAGGTGCTTAACAGCCTCAGCGTGCAACTTTCTCTCAACGCCCTCCAGCGCTGGATAGTTGTAGCCAAGATGGCGCAGCGTGTTGATCCACTTAATAATGAAGGCACCCTCACCGCGAGTGTAGCCGTCGTTGTCGGTCAGCATTGTCTTCAGCGTCTGCAGCGTGGCGCGCATGAGCGGCCCTTCAAGGCGCTCTTTGTTTAGATCCTTCAGCTTGCGCAGCTTCTTCACTATGTCACCGAGCACGACACTGTACTCTGCGTTGTTGTCTGTCTCGCTCTCAATGGCGGCCAAAATACCCTCATCATCCGTTGATACGTCGCCAGCAAGGTCCTTTGCCGTCAGCTTGATACCGTCAGCGTGCTTGTCGGCGGCAGGGTGGAGATTGATTGTGCGTTCAAAGTTGCGGTCAACAAAGCTGTCGTCATAACCAGGGCGCTTCACCTGACCGCTCCAACTTACGTCGGCCGTCATTGGCGTCAGCTTCTTTCCATCCCTGTGAAACTTGATGATGATGGCGAAGCCACGAGGGTCATTCGACTGGTAGCAGAAGTACGGGTGGCCGTCCTCATTACCCCATGAGAATTTGAATGTCAGGCCACCAAGGTCAAAGCTTTTAACAACGCCCTTAGTCTTTACGCTGTCGGGTAGGCCAGCGAGAAGCGCCTTCTTCAGCTCAGCGAACTTTGCCTGACCGCTGTCAGGAGCAACAACCTCACGCGCTTCAAGGAGCTCGCTAAATTTCACTTGCTAATTTCCTGAATGTCGGTCGTCAGCGGCCACGGGCCCTTGTGGCCGAGGTGCTCTTTGTAGTGATCGTACTTGGTGTTGTTCTCGGCGTGCACCTGGATGTTGTGCGCCACCTGCTCAGCAACGTCGGCTGAGTGATATGACTTGATGACCGCCCAACCGCCGCTATGCGCCGTCATCATGCGCTCGATCGCCTGGTGCGGTGTCAGATCGGTGCTGTCGACGATGGCCTCGACGACTACCTCGGCAGGGGTTGTGTCATCATTGAGGATGACGACGTTCCAGCCTGGTGGCTTCTCAACAGGGGCATCGCTGACCTTCGACTTCTTTTCGATGTCAACGATCTCTTCGAGGAGAGGAAATTGTGTCGTCATGCCATACCCCACTGGTGATGGGGTATTTATGACCTGATGAGCTTAGATGTTCTCGAAAATGTCAGTAAGTAGCAGCTCGGTGGCCGGTGTTGCCTCAACCAGCCCCTGCTCGCCGCAGCAGAGGGTCTCGAGGTCTTCAAACGTCAAGCCGGCCAGCTCAACCTCGGCTGCCTCAAGCTCGGTGATGGTTCGGCACCGCAGCACAGGTTCAACTGCGTTGAGAACGTCCTGCTCTGTCCGACCACGGTGAACGGCACCGTTATCGTAGGCTATCTCGATGGTCGCTTTCTTGATTGTCGGGTAAAGGTCGATGATCATTTTGTCTTTTCCTCAAAGGTATTCTTGCACCATGATGGTAGGCAACGCTTCGACTTCATGATTACTTTCTTCGATGGCGCCTTCAGGTTGCCGCTCTCGTCGAGGCAGTCACCGACGAGGTCGTCAAGCTGCTGGGTGAGCAGGCGAACAGCGTGTTTCATCAGGTCTTCATTGATGACGACACTCTCTAGGGCCCGCTTGTTCACGACCATCGTTATCGGTTTTTCTTGATCCATGACCGGCATTCTAACACGCCTCAAACCTGGCGGCGTAAATAGTAGGTTCAGCAATGATTAGGGCGCAGGTTAATGAATATCAAAGAGCTTCTAGAGAATGAGAAGGGCTTCAGCGAGGACAAGATCCTCGATGCCATCGAGAACTGCATAGCAGCAACAGTTGACCATGACACTGGCGCTGGTGATGGTGATACGTTGTTTGACGAGATGGAAGATGCTCAGACAGATCTTCGCAACGAGCTCTCTTTAGCTGTAGAGCACGGGCTGACCAAGCAGGATGTTATGCGCGTCATCATGCTGGCGATCAAGGACATAGCCGATACACCTGCGCAGAAGAATGCGTTCAGCGATATCCTCGACAGCGTCATTGTTGATGAGCTGCCAGAAAATCTTGCTCCAACAAAGGCTGAGCTGAAAGTAATTCAGAAGAGCACCTACACACCAGCCGATCACAAGCAGCACCTACAAGGTCGCGTCAGCAATGCGCGAGAGGCGCTGGCAAATGCTACAGCAGATCATGCGCGAGCAGTTGCAGATCTTAACGCGCACCTCGAGAAGCACCCGCACTTGAAGGATTGAAGTGAAGATCGCTGAACTCATTAATGAAGAGCTATCGAGCACCGAGGTCACCAACCTGGCACGCTGGACAAATTTTCTAGCTAGCGTTGATGAGCATGCGCTGTGGCGCTTCGATGAGCTCGCTGACCGCCTTCGCGGCGGCGCGGCCGAGTTCAAAGAGCTCGCAAGGACAAACCCTGAGATCACCAACAACATCTTCAAGTTCACCCTGAAGTGGGTGAAGCAGTTCCTCGTTCAGATCGGAAGCGCCGGTGATGGACACCCATGGAATGATGTTGACAAGATGCGGCTCCACGGCGTAGACCTTGTTCTCTTCCTTGATTGGCTCTCAAAGAATGACCTCGCTCAGGCCGACCACATCGCATCCGCCAAGAAGTCGGTCGCCATCGGCATCAATCGACTGAAGGAAATGTCCGCAGCAGGTTGAAGTTTTCATCTGCTGTCAACCTGTTTATGATTGACGCATGAAGACCGAGACAGACAGACCAGTCGACACTTCGACTGACGCTGCAATTCGTTACGCCAGCGCGATGAAGAACATCACGTTCCCATTCACGCAGGAGCGTGGCTTCCAGCACAACTGCGCAAGCTTGCTGCTAGCTGTTGCCAAAGAGCGCGACGAGCTTGCTGCAAAGGTAGCGCTCTGCGCATCTGCCGCAGCAGACTATTCGGCTGGCATTCACGGCTCGACTGAATGCATGTTTGCCATCGTCAACGCCATCAAAGACAAGGAACCATCATGAGCCCTGCTATTGCAGCTTTGGCGATCATCGTCACACCCCCGGTTGTCGGCATCATCTGGCACGGCGTCCTGTCGCCATCAACGCGCGACAAGGTCCGCTCAGCAGTGTGCGCCGCCGAACGCAGCGTTGAGCGGCTCGGTGAGAGCAGCGAGCGGTTCAAGGACAGCTTCGCAAGGCCAACGCTGTGATCAACTTCAGGCGCAATTCAAAGCCTCAGCTGCCATGGCAGATTTACGAGCTGCACATTGGTGAGGCACCACAGAACATTTTCTGGCCATCAAGAGATCTTTTCGAGTACCGAACTGGTGATCTTATTGCTGGTATGATGGGCCTCGATCTAGAGGCAGAAGCCACAAAAGAGGTCTACGATCAGCTTGTCGCAGCTTATGACATTGGTGATCGACACGCCTTCGGAGGGGTGTTTGAGTACAGAACGCGCCTCGAAATAGTCGTGGCGCTGCATCATCCAATTCGTGAATGGAGGGCAGAACGTGAAGCTTCTCACACAGCTTGAGGCCGCATTCAAGAACTGGAAGAACCACAAGCTCTGCATCTACATCAACCGTGAGGATGCTGTTGAGCTGTTAAAGTTCCACGGCATTGAGCTTGTAAACAATGCGCTCGCAGTTTGCCCTGACTGCAAAGGTACCGGCGCCCACTGCAAGCACAAAGAATGCTCGTTCGTCTGCGACACCTGCCAAGGTGATGGCAAGATAAAAGCTGTGGCATAACGTGTCTTCGCTAATCGACCTCAGTCAGTACTTCACAGCCGTCAAGCGGTTTAACACTGTTGGGCAGGTGAAGGCTACTGACATGATCTCGGGTCGCTTCATCGACCAAGATCGTTGCTACCTCATCGACGACATCTTAGCGATCGGCAAGAAGAACCGGGCTACGCACGTCATTCTTCTCCTGAGGGAGGGAGCGACTGTATGGGAAGACGGCTTCGAACCGAACAGCGTTTACTACATCCTGCCTTTTGAGGACGTCAACGTATTCATAGAGAGGCTCTCGGCTGAGGGTGTTGTGCTTATGAAGGAGATCAAGTGAACGACAAAATAAAGAGCATCGTTGTCATCTCACCGCATGGCAACACCTACCAGATCTCCGCTCCAGCGAATGACGCTCTAGTCATCGATGGGCACCTGGATGTTCCACAGTCGCACGTTCTTGTGATGAGCGATCGGCGTACCATCGCCGTAGTTCCACACGACTGGACAATGATCCTTCATTATGAAGGCCAACAGCAGATCATTCGATCGGTGATGCTGTGAGTGGCATGACCAAAGAAGATCATCACCACGTTCGCCAGCTGGTAGACATCATCTGGCGCCAAGGTGAAGAGATGGTCGAACTTCGCCTGAAGTGGCTGGCCGCAGAAGCAGCAGCTGAAGAGACGCGTCAGAAGCACCTCAAGCTGAAGGCCATCGTCAACAAGGCCTACGACACCATGGGTCAGCAGCCACCAGAACTTCCATAACACAGGTTGCGGTTTATCTTCAACCTCCACTAGCATACAATAAAATCTCCACAACATAGGAGATTTTCTTGGACAACATCCTTCTTACCATTGGCTGCGTCCTCATGGCGTTTGCTGTTCTCATCGCTGTCGGCACATGGGGCCGCAACGAGTGGCAGCGTCGTTTCAAGAGCGAGTGATCATGGCGAGGGGGGCGCTGATCCTAGATGATCGCGGTTGTTCTCAAGATGAGGACAGCAAGGCCGTCAAAACCTGCATCAAGCAGGTGGCGGCCGACATGAACCTTGACTTCGTCGAGGGGCCGATTACCGCATGCAGCAAGTGCGGTCATTTCGCCTGCGTATGCGAGGCGATCGCAGCTCACAAACCTGACTGCAAATTTCTACGCGCCGTTGCTGGAGCCGTACCAATCGAGTGCGAGCATGGCTTCGACGTCTGCCCACGGTGCGATCCGTGCACCTGTCATGATCACAGTTAAGCTCGTCCGTCGAAACGAGGAAGAGGTCTCTCTTCTCGTCAACGACGCAGAGGTGGCGACCGTCGACTATGACCAAGCTGGCTGGTCAGGGCTTGAGGCCTTCGAGAGCGGCATTCAAGGGCTGATGGCCCATCTCATCTCACACCTTGGCCCAGACGTCATCGAGCTGGTAGAGGACGAGACCTACGGTAGCGACGATGAAGAGGATGACGAATGAACGTACGCATCATTGAAGACTTCAATTCTGGCGGCGTCAAGCACTGGATAGTTCAGCGTCGGAGCTGGCTGTTCTGGTTTCCAGTTGACATGCACTTCGGCAAGCGCTATTCTCCCGAGTACAAGCACAGCACGCTGGCCGATGCTGAAGCTCTCGTCAAGAAGCTTTCAGAGCCGGGCCGCATCGACAGTCGCCGCGTTGTTGCTGAATACGAGATCAAGCAGATAGGCAAATGAACACAATCAAGATCGTCAAAGGTCCAGAGGATGCGCTTGTTGAGCTGAATGGCATCGAGGTTGGCGTTCTCGCCTATGATGACCCAGGTGCAATTCCTCTTGAGGTTCTCGAGGAGCGCGTCAACTGGCTCATCGATCTTCTGCGCTCTCATGGCAACGATGTAGAGCTTGTCGTTGAGAGCATCGAATGAGCGAGCGCGAGATGAAGCCAATTCCGATCTCGGCAGCTGAAAAGATTGCTAAGCAGTTCGGCTACGACCAAGTGGTTATCATTGCTCGCCGAGTTGGTGGCCCTGATGAACCGCACGGTGAGCACTGCACAACGTACGGCATCAATGAGGAACACTGTGAGGTCGCTGCAATGATGGGCGACCATTTCAAGTACAAGGTGATGGGCTGGAAGAGGGAAGCCGAAGTTGTCCATTCTAGTTAACGTCGACCCACGGTCTGAAGGTGCACAGAAGCTGATCAAGCTCTCTGACGAGCTGATGTTCAATCTGTACCCGAAAGAGATCTGCTTCCTCGATACAGCAGAGGACCTCGAGCAGCATAGGGCCTTCGTGCTCGGTGTTGAGGAGCACGGTGATCTTGTCGCCATCGGCGCTGCCAAGGTCATGACGGGTTACGGTGAGCTGAAGCGCGTCTTCACACTGCCAGAATGCCGTGGACGCGGCTACGCACGCTGGATCATCTCAACCCTTGAAGATTACCTGCAGCCGCTGGTTTCTGTCGCGTACCTCGAGACTGGAACGCTGCAGCCACAATCTATCAGGCTCTACCGTTCCATGAATTACAGGGAGCGCGGACCGTTTGGTGAGTATCTCGAAAATGGTTACAGCGTCTTCATGGAGAAGCACCTGTGAGCGGCACACTTTCTGCTATCGCCTTCTACGTTGTTGAGAAGGACGGTCTCTACCTTGAGCGCAACTGGTTTGACAAGGAGCTGCACGAAACGAGGGCTCACTTCGCCAGAGCTGAGGGCGCTGAGAAGCATCTCAAGGAAATGCAAGGCAAGGGCTTCGATGTTGAGGGAGCTGTCATCCTCCCTGTTCGCCTGTCTGTCGGGCCTGAGCTCATCAAGCCAAAGCTGCAGGTCAAGAAGTCAGGCTTTGCCATTCAGCTGACAACGAAGGGTTACAACGGCAAGCAGAAGAAGGCCTACTGGAAATCCAACAAGGTCAAGAAGTACGAGCCTAACTCGCTCTACGGCTGTGCCAGCTGGACAAACCTAGTCGAAACCACGGTGTCAGCCAGCACCTACAAGACAAAGGCAGAGGCTGAGGCAAAGCTTGCCGAAATCATTGGCGCCCATACCACCCTCATTGCGAAGTGGGATGATGGCGACGGTGATGTGTATGATGCTGACAGCCAGCAGCGCCGAGCCGACGAGCTGCGTGCCTACAAGTACAAGATTGTGAAGGTGTAACATGACAAAGAAGCGAACGAAGCTGTACGAGGTCTGTGTTCTCACCAAGATCATGGTGGCGGTGAAAGACCGCAAGGAGCTTGATCAGTTCGTTGAGACGTTACAGGAGCCATGCTACTACGACAGGGGCAAGTCATTCGGCTCGAGGGTCGAATACGTCAACCCATTGCCGGTCGATGTTGCAGCGCTGAAGTTCCCAAAGGATGAGCGCCCGACGAACATAGCAAAGCGCGCCAAAGAATACTTCGGAGGAGATCGAGCTGCCGTCGTGGCGTTCGATCTCGGCATATGAGCGGCAAGCCAGACGTTTTGACAGGCCATGAGCGAACTGCCATCGAGCAGTTCCTCAAGTACGGTGAGAGCGAGTTCGGCAAGAGCCAACAGGGCTACTTTTCTGGTGGTGGCTGGGCAGCAACGCAGCTTCGCGGCCTCCTCGAACGCACGCACGATCCATATGCCACCAAGCCTTGACGGCATAAGGGCCGCGATCGAAGGTGAGAAAATGGTCGGCCCACATCTTCAAACCGCCGACGAGCTAATAGCTGGCCGCTTCCTTTCAGATGACGATGCTCCAGTTCTCACTGACAACCTCATCGAGTTGGGTCGCAAGAATGGCGCGAAGTACCTCGTCGTGTTCTTTGAAGCCGGCGACGTCTGGCTCGATGCTTACACCCCCGACAATGTTTTCTTCGTGATGCCTGGCGAAAGCGTGGATTGGGTAGAAGAGCGGCTTGCTCATGCCGGCCACACATCAACCTTCGAAATCACAGGTTGACGAACCGGCAGATAGCTGACAGGTTATAATGATCTTCACACAATCAGGAGATCAAGATGCACGAGCATGACGGTTGTTGCGGACATCGCCACGGTGAGGGCAAGCGCCCATCATTGACCAGCATCCTTGGTAAGATCGCGATTGCAATCGCGATTATCGCCATCCTCTTTATCTCCGCCTGCGCAAAGGCACCGACTGGCACGACGACGCCAATCGGTGAGTTCCGCGTCGAGAAGCTCTTCGTCATCGACGACTGCACCGTCTACCGCTTCCTCGATGATGGTCGATACCGCTACTTCACGAAGTGTGTGGGCGCGGTGTCAAGTTCTACAGAGAGCGTGGTCGGCAGCAAGCACAAGTACCCAGACAGTAACTCAACTTCGTACGCGGCTACTACTGCGGCACCCGAAGAAGAGTACGTTCTTCAGTCCTCGAAGATCACGCAGTAAGGAGACAACGATGCCAACAGTTGCTCTCGTTCTTCTCTGCATCCTCGCCTACGTTGTCGTCGGCATTGCCGTCGCTGCCATCTGGGAATGCCTCGGTCAACCAGCTTTCCCAGGAATGAATGAAGCGTGGGAACCTGTCGATCGCGGCATGTTCATCGGCATGTGGCCGTTCCTGCTGTGCGTGCACCTCATTTGCTTCATCATGCGTGGACCGATGTTCATCGCTGAGGGGCTCTCGAGCACCTGCGTCAAGCGCAAGCGCAAGACCCACAAGGCCCGGGCCTGGGAGTAACGACATGCTGATAGCACTTCTCTGTATCATTGGTTACCTCTTCATTGGCTTTGCCACGGTAACCGCTCTCAGCTGTGCCGGTCAAGGTTCATTCCCAGGCGATCAGGAACGCTACTACAGGCACACCTTCACAAAGACGGACAAGACGCTGACGCTCTGTCTTTGGTTCTGCGTGTGGGTCGTCTGGATCATCTACTTTTTCTACAAGTACGCCTTCAAGTATGTTGCAGCGGGCATCACCCATCCAGTGAACGGGCTTCTCGCTCTCAGTGACCGCATCGTCGCGAAGTTCTGCCCGAACAAGAAATCAGATGTCTGACGTTCTGTTTCATCCAATGTTTATCGTCGCTGTTGTATGGCTGCTTGCACAGCTGCGCTTGTTCGGTGCAAAGGCCCGCGTTGTTGAGATCAAGAGCGGCAAGACGCACTACTTCAGGCCCGACATAAAGCGCTGGCTGGTTGTTCCTTATTGGGACCCTGTTTCCGAGATGCGTTCTACATCCAGCGAGTTCGGGAACATACGCTACTACCACTCGTATGAGTATGATACTGCTGAAGCTGCTGAGGCGATCATCAAGAAGGAGTTCGCCGAGCGCGACGAACGAAAGGCTCTCCACTCAACAGACTTCACCAGAACGGTGATGAGGATGTACGATGGACGATAAGCACATGAAAGAGATCCAGAAGAACTGGGAATGGTACGTTCACAGCGCTCGCTACGAGGGCTACTCACCGTACTGCCTCATGTGCAAGATCGAAACGCTGGCGAAGCCAGCGGCTGACAGCCACATCGACGTGCTGCTCGTCGCCTGATGGACATCATCCGCATCGTCAGCCTGACAGATGACGAGATCAACGTCATTGTTGAAGGTATCGAGAAGGACTTTCTTGAGCTCCTCAAGCGCAATGATATCGAGCTGCCGGAGGATACGATAAAGTTCCTGATGAAGTACGTGCGCGCAATCGCCACTGAGCACTTGGAGCCATTCAAATGAGCTGTGACATCTGCGGACGTGGTTCGTGCTGCACCTCCTTCCACTCTCTTGATGAGCAGAACCGATACGAGAAGGTAATCGAGGCCTTCGATCGTGCGCGAGACCTTCGCGCTGAGGTACGAAATCAGCTGCTCGAAGATATGCAGGAGAGCCAAGATGACGAGTGACCCACTTAACATAATGTAGAAGTGTACTCTGACCACCAGTGTGATAAGATTGACCTGACCTTTCAACCTGGAGCTGACATGAAGAACCTTCGCTGGAACATCGAACGCGCCCTGATCGTTCTCGCCCTGCTCGCAGTCCTGTACTTCACCCCCCGCATGTGGCTGCTGTACGGTCTCGTGTATCTCGCTGTGAGCTTTCCGTTCTGCGTCCTGATCGGCAAGATGCTTGCGTTCAACGATCGCGCCGTCAAGCCGCCGACCGATGAAGAGAAGCCTCAGGTCGTCAAGCCGCCTGTCCGACACCTGCGCCTGGTAGTCGTGGAGTAAGCCATGAGCTCTGCCTCGAAGACCATTGGCGGCTTCCTCGTGGAAGTCGAGGTTGTGATGGAGGATGGGCAGCCAGTGTCGAGCTGCACCATCTCCAAGGGTAAGTACGCATCGAGCCTGCGCCTGGCGCAGGAAATCGGCGGCATCGAGAACCACGATGACGGTTCCGTTCTTACGATCCCCGAGCCCACCATCGAGAACATCGAAAAGTTTGCAGACGACAACGGCTACTGAGGAGATCGCATGAAGGAAATCGACCCGCCCTTCTACACCGTCGAGGTGCTAGGAACTGGCTACGTCAAGGCTATCACCCGCGACAAGATCGAGTACACGGCCGACCTCAACAAGGCGCGCCTGTTCGGCACGCCAGCCGAGGTTACACCCTACATTCGCCGCTTCGGCAACGCGCGGGTGTTCATTGACCAGGTTTACGCCGCTGTCAAGACCGTCGTGCTGAAGGCTGGAAAGCCCGGCATCGATGCGAAGGCCATGTGATGGACGAACGTGAAGAAGCCCTCGCGATAGTCGAGGCAACTGTTTTCCTGCGAGATGGTGGTTCGGCAACCGTGCGCTGCCGTGGCGTTCATCGCGCAAAGATCCACGGCGCTACAGTCCACCCATTCGAAACGCCTGAAGGTCAGATGGCATTGTTCGTCAAGGCCGATCCAGCTGGAAATCTGACCAATTATGACAAGGCTAGCGGCGAGACAGACGGCAAAAGCTTCTTCCACTACATGTTCCCAAAGCTCAAGGGCCGCTGTCACTTCAAGGATGGCGACTGGACGAACCTCGTCGACAGCAATTGGGAGATGAACGCCAAATTGTACACGAAGCAGGAGCGTCGCTTCCGTCGCGCTATGAACCAGCAGGCGGCCCATTTAACATAACTTGACCTGTTGTACTTGGGCTGGGGTCGTGATAGAATGTCCTCACCAACCTGATGAGGACGCTACGATGATCAAGGTCTACCACGTCAAGAACCCCACCTTCTTCCCGAGGCCGCTCGCTCTCGACGAAGTGGTGCTGGTTGCAGAGGTCAAGTCCGACGATCTCGAGGACGCCTACCGCCTGACGAACAACATCGACAGCGCGTGGAAGCGTGGCATCGACGTCACCTACCTCGGTCCTCCTGACGGCTGCCGCTCTACCTCGATGGGCGACATCCTCGAACACGACGGCAAGTTCTTCGTCGTCGACACCTTCGGCTTCAAGCCCTTCACCTTCAACGAGGAGAACGGCAAGTGAACATCGAACAGGTCAACAACAACGTCCGCCTTGAAATCACCAGCGACGAAGCCCTTGAGCTCGCGCAGGCCCTCATCGCTCAAGTCGCCCGCGAGAAGCAGGTTGGCAACGCGCTCGCCTACTCGCGCCACTCAATCGTGCAGATCGGCGGCAAGCCGGCCCCTGGCGTTCTCATCATCAACGTAGGGCCGAACGCGTGAAGCAGCGCCCACCTCGCCGTATGACCAAGCAGGAGCACGAGGACCGTGCAGACCTGGACGCGGCTGCGATCATCGGAGTTCCTGTGAAGTTCGTGAAGCAGTACCTCGCGCAGGGCAAGACGCTGTCTGACCTCATCGAGGACAAGCACGCTGGCAAGTTGGAGACGACATGAACACGATTTTCCTGACGCGCGCCAAGAACCTCTCTGCTGCCCATGCGTTCGAGCTTGAGCAGCGCAAGGCGAAGGCCGAGTTTGGTGGCGACAGCCGCAATGGCACCATCGCCACGAAGGCAACGTTCCAGCTGATCACAGATGAGGTGATGGAAGTTGCGGCCGCCATCGAAACCGCCATGAAGATCATGCGCGGCGAGGCAGGCTACGAGCACCTGAACCGCGAGGATGGTCCTGCTGGAGCAATTCCAGTCGGTCGCCTTGAATGGCTGTTCTTTGGTAGGGCGCCAGCATGAACGCCCACAAGCGCTGCACCATCGTCTATCGCTGGTCACCGACCAGCCAGTCTGGCGGCACTGAAAACTTCGGTGTCACCGACGAAAACGACCCTCGCATTGAGGAGCGCAAGAAGTCGCTGACCGATCGAGGCATGCACATCAAGTCCGTTACTTTTGATTGGTCTGCCTGAGGAGGGCACATGGATACTCGCTTCATAATCATCTCGCTCATCTGTCTTGGACCAGCGATCCTGTCGTTCATGGCATGGAACATGCGCTGCTACATCGTGTCGCTGCAGGGCAATGCGCCAACGTATCTTCACGAACAATTCAAAGGACTGTTGCGCCACGCTCTCGCCATCAACATTGGGGCCGTCGTCTTAGCGATCCTCATCTTTGTGGCTGGCTACCACAACTGGTGGTCGAAATGATCCACCATTCACGTCGCATCTATCCGAACGGCTCCATTCAGGACAACGGCGTTTCATCTGAGCACATCGCTCATCACATCTGGTACAACCAAGTCATGCGTCCTGGTACCGTGCTCATTGTCGACGGGTGTCAGGTGTCAGACGGCTGCGGCACGGTGGACAAGGAGCTCATCGAGAAGCACAAGGCCCTGACGAAGGACATGAAGGCTACTCGTGACACTCAGCCGTATTCGTAAGGAGAGACCATGAACCGCATTGCAATCACGTGCCTACTTTCTGCAGCGCTTATGGCCGGCACAGCCATAGTCGTATCTGCCTGCGCCCCAGCGTCAACCACTGGTCAGACGAAGCGCGAATACGAGCGCCTCGATGGCCGCAGTATTTACCTCGAAGAGAACTACATCTACACGATCACCGAGTTCGACAACTCGCTCGGCGAGCACTGCACTGTTGTGAGCCGTGGCTCGACAGGGTTGGCACTGCACTGCGTCAAGAAGCCGGGTGAAGAGCTGACGAGCATTGCACCTCGCCCAGCGACAACTACATCGAGCAGTGACAGTAATGCGTATGTGCTAGAGAGCAGCAACATCACGCGATGAACCTTCTACGCGCCAAGAACCTTGATGTTGTGGCTCGCTTGTCAAGCTACCGCCTACGTCAGTTCAGTAAAATGTGGGAGCAGCCTGAGCTTGGTGATGATGGGTTCGAAACGTTCCATCTGAAGCGTGGCGATAAGACCAAGTCAAAGAAGTTTGGTGTCGACCTCAGCACCTACCTCGCTCGCGAGATCAAGGACTGGGCCAACTTCAGCAGCTACATGAACCCTACAGAGCAGAACATCATCGACATCTTCTGGCGCATCTTCGGCGAGAACGATGATATCCAAGCAAAGGAAGCGTTCTCGTTCAGCGGGTACTGGGCGATGGAACACAATGATGGCAATGGTCTTGCTGGATCGCAGGTGATGTTCATCGTCGACAACCCACTGGGCCACCGTCTGTGGGCTGAGGGAGGGAAGCTGCGAACCCCTAAGAAGGGAGAGGCGATCTTGCTGCACACCAACAAGTATCACGCTCTGTACCCGGCGAAGGGGTTAACTGCAGATCAAGCGGCCACGCGGCCGCTCAAGTTTGTGTCTGTCGCTTTCTACGGTCCTTAGTTCAGGCCGTACGTAATTGTCAACCCTTGGCCAAAGCCTCTGTTGCCAGCTGAACCAGACCAGTTACTTCCACTGCCATTAATGTAGAAGTCAATGCTTCCACCGGTATCGACAGCTGCAATTAGGTTCGGCTGCGTTGCACCACCGCTGCTGTTGAAGACGCTAGTGCCGGTTGCTGGCACGTATTGTGCGCGAAGTGGCTTACATACCGCAGGAACGTTGGTAGCTTCCATATAGAAGTTTGTGCCAGAACTGGTGCCAGTGATTGATGGAATTCTCAGCGTACATGTCTTACCAACAACCGAGTAGTAAACTGTTGCAGTTCCGGTTGGGTTCAAACCACCGAAGTTGCCGGTGAACGATCCATCAGACGCGCCACCCGCTGGTGTCTGCCATGTTGGCGCAGAGGTGTTGCCGTTTGAAGTGAGCACCTGACCGGATGTACCAGTTGCGGTACCGCCAGTACCAACTGACCATGCACCGTTGCTGAGGATGCGGAGACGCTCAACAAGGGTGGCGGTGCCAGGTGATGCGCTGTCAGGCGCCGTCGAGATTGCGATGTAGCCGCCGCTCGCGATACCTGAGACGCTTGTTGTTGCTACACCACCGTTGATGATGACGTTACCGCCACCAATTGCAGCTGCGTTAGCTGCGCCGTTACCGCCAGCGATTGTGACGTTGCCGCCAACCACCGTCATACCTGTAGCAAGGGTGCTGTTTGCGCTCTTGGTGCCACCAGTTATTACTACGCTGCCCGCCGTACCTGCACCAGACGTGCGTGTGTAGACAGAACCGCCCTGAATAACAGCGTTACCACCGGTAACAGGGTTCGAGTCCGCCTGACCAACACCGCCAACAACGTTGACAGCACCGCCATTTATTCTTGTGCTTCCAGGGAACGACTGACCGTTGTTGTCGCTCCATGAACCGCCCATGATTGTAGCGATACCGGCTGTAGTAGTGATAGATCCAGTTGATGCAATTGGACCACCCGAGATGATGACGTTGCCTGGTGTTATTGCAGCATTTCTTGACGCTCCAGGCACGATGAATACCTGTGCGCGATCTACAATGAAAGCTGATGTGTTGTTCGTGCCGAGCGGCGTCACCGTTAGACCTGGCGACGTGTTCATTGTCATGTTTGAGTTGGCTGCGCCAGCACTCGGACCGGTTATGACCGTCATGCCGCTCGATCCAGCGGTAGCGACAGAGTTTACAAGCGCTTGTCCACCACCAACCCAAACAGATCCAGTGGTTCCCTGTGAGGTGTTGAGGAAGCCACCAATAATTGTTGTATTGCCACCCACAGATGACGTCGAACCGGTCAGAGGTGGGCCGCCCTGAAGGATGATGCTACCACCAGTACCGTTTGAGGTACCAGTTGCGCCACCAGTAAGCGTGATGCCACCACCATTGACGTTTGTTCCCGTGCCTGCGCTCCCGGTAATCGTCATTGTGAGACCGTTTGTAGCACCAGCCGCCGCCACGATCTTCGCACCGACGCTAGAGGTGCCGAGCGCGAGGGTCTGGGTACCAGTGGTCCAGGTGAAGTCAGCCGTACCGGTCAGCTGGTTCGATGCGCTACCGTAGGCGATGTACGCGTTAGTCAAGGCTGTGCCGCCACCACTTACGCCTGTAAACTGAGTGAAGGTGAGGGCGGTACTACCGATCGTAATTGGGTTGTTCGTCGTGAGCACCCAGCCGGTGTCGGCGTTTGACGTACCTTCTTCAACGAAGGTGTACGCACCGCCGGTCACCTCATTTGAAGGTGAGCCATCAAAATCGGCAGCGCGCTGCCATGCACCAGCCGCGACAACGTAGATGCCGTTCTCAGAGCCAGTCGTCTGGTTCTTGACGAGCACGCGATCGCCAGCGATAACAGAGATGCTGTCAATCGTCTGTGGCGCAGAGAGGGTGATGTTGGCTGTCGTTGCAGCGCGGACAGAACCTTTTGGATCCAGGCCGGCCGCGATGCTGTCAGCGTACTGCTTGGTTACTGCGTGCAGCGCTGAAATTGGATCACCGCTGAGGGTGATGTAGCCTGACGACATTGTGTCGCCAGCCTTGTTGAGTGGGGTATAGCCAAGCGCGGTTGTGAGATCGCTCGGGCTTACGGCTGAGGTTGCGATAACGAGACCCTTACCGTTGACCGTTACCTTCCTGAAGGTGTTCGACTGAGGAGATGAGTTGACCGTCGCGAGCGTTGTTGCAACTGATCCAGTACCCGTGCCGGTGATGTCACCGGTGAGCGTGACCTCTCCACTTCCGCCACCACCATTTTCAGCATCTGCAACGAGCTGCCAGTCGCCATTGCTGTAGACATACAGGCCGATGTCGTTGCCCTGTCCTGAGCTGCCAATATAGAAGAGCTCACCGACAGAAGGGTCATCTGGAAAATCGGCACCTACGCTCACGGTAAGGTTCGAAATTTCAGAACCTTCGAGCATTGTGATGTTGTCGAAAAGCATTTGGGAAGTCTCCTCAAGTGGGGTCGGTCAGTACTATTTGATCTGATGTGATGGCCCTCGAGGAGGAGAGCATACAACTATTTACGGTACCAGAGGCTTCGACCTGCTGCCAGCCATTCGGTCCCGGGGCCCAGATATTATGTTAACTGGAACCTTCCGAAGGTTTTTGTGTACTTCCCGACGGTTGCGGACTACAATGCCCTACGTTCTGAAACCTGATGAGGATTTTCACGATGAGCAAGGTCGCAAATCTTTCCTTCAACAACGGTGTCGGCAAGTGGCAGGCAACGTACGCCGGCAAGGTGCTGGCGCAGTCACCTTCGAAGGACTACGTCTGCATCCGAATTCGTGAAGGCCACTGCCGGCGAGCCAAGATGATGGGCATCGTAGATGTCCAGGAAGTTGGCGGCAGCGTCGAAACGAGCACGCTCTCACCTGTTGTTCAGGCCGTCGACAAGTTCGGCATCAACGAACGCTTCGACTTCCTCACTGACTTCGTGCTGATGGTCGCTGACGGCACCTGCCCATCTCTGCTGGTTACCGGCGAGGGCGGCCTCGGCAAGACCTTCACCGTCAACAAGGCGATGCGCAAGGCAGGCCGTGAGATGCTCGACCTCGAAGCTCTCGCTGCCGGCACGAAGATCGACGACAAGAAGTTCTACGCGGTCGTCAAGGGCTACTCCACCGCGAAGGGGCTCTACCGCACCCTCTACGAGAACCGCAACCGCATCATCATCTTCGACGACTGCGATACGGTCCTCCGCGATCCAGTCGCTCTCAACCTCCTGAAGGGTGCGCTCGACAGCTACGACAAGCGCATCATCTCATGGAACGCCGAGAGCAGCTTCGGCGGCGACGAGGAGCTGCCACGCAGCTTCGAGTTCAAGGGCGGCGTCATCTTTATCTCAAACCTTCAGCTCTACAAGATCGACCAGGCCGTGAAGTCACGCGCCCTGCCGATCGATCTCTCAATGACCACCCAGCAGAAGATCGACCGCATGGAGACGCTGATCAAGGCCGAAGAATTCCTGCCTGAATACAGCGCGAAGGTCAAGCGGCAGGCGCTGGACTTCCTCGAGAAGTTCCAGACGCAGGCCAAGGAGCTCTCGCTCCGCACGCTGATCCAGGTCGTGAAGGTCGCCGGCCGCGGCGACAACTGGGAGCGCCGCGCAGAATACCTGCTGACGGCCGCCTAACTGCAACGGACACCACGGAGAACGACATGAGCAACATCGAAATCATCGGGAAGTTCAACGAGATCAGCGCCAAGATCAGCGCGCTCATCCTCGAGCGCAGCGCACCTGAAACCCAGGTCGAAGCGCTGGCGAAGGAGCAAATCGCCATCGCTCGGACGGCCATCAGCGAGTGCAAGCCATCTGACTTCGAACGGTTCGGGCACGAGCTCGACAGCTACCGCCGCATGGACCGCCTCGTGATCGACAGTGACGGCACGATCATGATGTGGGAGGACGGTACCTGCGGAGATCGCGACGAAGAGCTCTGTCAGTTCAAGTTCCACCCGTGGTTCGTCGACGGAAAGTACGACGACTACAAGCAGTTCATCAAGGACAAGATCGCCCAGCAGCGCGACCTCGACAAGGTCGTGAAGCGGAACAAGCTCACCACCGAGCTGGCCAACGCCGAGAAGCAGGCGCAGCGCCTGCGCGAGCAGCTGGCGGCTGTATGATCAAGCTCACCGACACGCAGACGCAGTTCCTTGTGGAGACGCTCGCCACACTCGGTGGATCGATCCACACTGCCTCGATAGTGCAGCGAGCGAAGGACGCGGTCGCGATGATCAGCGTCGCAAAGCTCGCCGCCGAGAACCCACGGTACGAGCATGACTGCCACGCATGCACCTTCCTCGGGCGTCGCGTCGATCTTCACCGCGGCGAGGTCGATCTCTACCACTGCTACCAGCTGGAGGAGCTGCCGACGGTCATCGCTCGCTACGGCGACAACGGCCCTGACTACACGAGCGGTCGCAACATTCCAGACCCAAGCCTTGCTGAGGCGAGGGTCCGCGCCAAAGCTTTCGGTCTTTCGGTTTGACGGAGAACAACATGACGAACATTGCAACCTTCCGCTCGCAGCGCGAAATCAACCAGGCAGCGCAGCTCACCGTCGATGAAGATCAGTTCGAAGCTGGCAAGCTGCCGCTCGACGAGTTCATCGAGCGCAACTTCGACGCGCTGTACGAGAAGCACTATCAGGACATGCCGTACGGCACCATGAAGGCGCGCGATGGAGACCCGCACCAGTGGTTGGCTGACCACTACAGTGGCATCGAGAACGACGTTCACTCGATGGCAGACCGCCTGATGGACGAGCGTCGGGACGCGGACCTGTGAGCGCAGTTCCTACAACCTCGCTCGCGCTACTGCGCTTCATTGAGGACCACAACAAGTGGGCCAGAGTTTTCAACTGCAGGGAGATCAACCCTGCAGCGCTTACGAGCAACGACAAGATCCAGCTCCGGGAAAAGCTGGAGGCCGAGCTCTCGCCTGAGAACCTCACCTGCGATGGTGAGCTCAGCAACGCGGAGGTTCGCATCAAGAAGGTTTTCCTGGACAGGGTCAGCGATGAGCTGGCAAAGGTGGAGACATGAACTACACAGCTTACATCATCACGGCAATCGGTGGCGCTCTCATCGTCCTCGGTGCCCGCCCCCTCATCAACCACTTCTTTCGAAAGAAGCCTGAGCGAAAGCCTGCCTTCCTGCTCATGATCGAGAAGGAGGATGGCGAGGTCAGCATTGCGAAGACCAAACGGACCAGCAACGTCGACAAGATCGTCGTCGCCAGCGAGGAGAACAAGCACCTGCTGTACGTCGTCGGCTCGAAGCTTCTTGATGAGAAGCTGATCGTCGGGTACCAGGTTCTGCAGACGTCGGGTCCGCCAGTCAAGGCGTATGAAGATGTCGAGACAGCGCCAGAGATGGTCAGCGTTGCGGATGCCCCAGCATGAGCAAGCCAAACTGCTACGAGTGCGTTCACCGTCGCAGCGTGCCAGGCGACGCGCACTCAGCGTGCGCCAACCCAGCAACAGGAACGAGCGGCGACATGTTTGATGGCATCGTTGCGATGCTGGATGGTCGAGCTGTCAAGGCCGCCCGGCAGCTGAACATCACCGCCAACCCGCACGGCGTGCGCTCTGGTTGGTTCAACTGGCCCGGAAACTTCGACCCGGCGTGGCTGGAAACCTGCAGTGGCTTTACGCCGAAGGAGATCAAATGATCGAGGTACGTGAAATCGGATACGCCGCCGCAAATGGCTGGACCATCAAGCGTGCCGTAGGTGGTCCACATGCTGGCAAGTGGGTGCTGAAGAACGAACACGGCGCAGTTGTCGATGTCGACGCCTTCCGCAACGACCTCTTCGAAAGGAACGGCCTGAAGGTCGACGACATGGCCGATCAGTCGCCCGGAAACAAGGCTGAGGCCCACTACAACAGCATCTCCGCGAAGGTGCGAAACCTCCTAAAGGAGGAGCTCAACGGAGCTTCTCGTGAGGTGCGCGACATGGTGGAGAAGCAGCTCAATCAGCAGTTCAGGTTCAACGCATGAGCTACATACGCTGCAGCACAAACCTTCATCTCCGCAAGGGTGAGCCGAAGGATGACGAGTTCTCGCTGACCTACGCGTACGGCGATGGGCGGCACATCTGCATCTCCAACGGCTGGCGCCGCACCCTCGAACGCCTCACGAAGAACGTTGGCAAGAAGCGCGCGAAGCAGCTGCTTGCGTTGAACCCACAGGCTGAGGTATATCTTACCGACGCCGAGATGCGGTACATGTGTCAGTCGTACCTGTCGCGCGACCCACGCTTCAAGAAGATGGGTCTCACGCCGCCAAATCCTGCCCCGTTCCGCCTCAGGGCAGGCGAGAAGGAACAGCTTGAGAAGCTCTTCCGTCCGCGCAAGCGCAAGATGAGCAAGGCCGCAGCAGATGCAATGTTTGTGAAGGCGCGAAAGAAAGCTCTTCAGACGCGCATAGATGCGATGAAGGCGGAGACAGCAATCCTAGAAAAGGCGCTCGCAAATGTACGATGAAGACTACAATGATCGGCCACTAGCCCGCCACCTCGCCCCTCGAAAGTTGGGCAAGCCTCTCGGGCGCGGTGAACGCCACATCCCAAACAAGGCCGAGCGGAAGCTGCTCACGCAGATGATGCAAAAATCTGGTCAGACTGAAGAGGAAGTGCGCAAGAGCAAGTCGAACCGCCAGAAGCTGGCCAAGGCGCGAGCCTCCATGTCAGGCCCGAAACCGACGAGCATCGACATGGAGGGGAGGCGCCTGAAGCGTCGCATCATGTCATTCACCGGCCTCAAGCACTACGACCCGCGCCTCGAAACAATTTTGCGCCACCATCGCGCAACGGCCAGCAGGTGGCGAAGCAGCATGTACCTGGGCCCGTCCGTAAGGGCAGTTCTCGGCGATGACTGGGCAGAAAAGATGGGTGTTCCACCAGAAAGGGCAATCATGTTATGAGCGTCATCGACGAAATCAACCGCGGCCTCGCTGCAGCCGAAGCGCTGCACAAGAGGATCAAGGACCGCATCGAGGCCAACGCATCAACTGCAAAGCCAGCGTGGCTGAAAAGCGAGCAGGAATTCCTGCAGATGCAGCAGGGAGTAGTTGACTTCTGGCTTCAAGCAAAGGCAACCAGAGGACGCCAGGGACAAGATACCTGAGGAGATGATGGGTCATATGCCCTGCCACCGGGAGGCCCTGGTCCTCATTTAACATAATGTGGCTGGTGTACCCGACCTGCACTTCGTGATAGAATGGCTCCCTCAACCGAGGAGTTTTTCCATGGCCCGTAAGCCCAAAGCCCCTGTCGCACCGCCAACTGAAGCTGAGCTGATCGCGAGGGCGCACGCCGACTTCTACAATTTCTCGGCGATCAGCGCATCAGCGATAGCGGTTCCAGACCGGACGTTCAGCGTCGGCGACAAAGTTCAGGTGGGAAATCTGGACGAGTGCGTCGTACACGAGGTGCTCGAGGGTGGCAAAGCGCTTCTCATCAAGCATCGGCCTCTGAACAAGCCACGCTCAGCTACATCGGATCCTGTTCCACTTCCTGAGTTTAACTTTGGAATTTGGTGGTGGTATGAAGCTTTCCGCGGTGAGAACGATGCTACTGCACCAGCGTTCACGCGCCCCGAATGGCGCGGCTCAGTGACTACTTGCTCCTTCGATTCCGTTGCACACATGTACGGCAACGATGGTCTTGTGTGCAACCCTGAATACCAGCGCGGGTACGTGTGGACGCAGAGCGATCGCGAGGCACTGCTCGAGTCCATCTTCAACCGCACGACGATCGGCGGCTTCATCTTCGTTCGCAACCACGGCTATCTCCACAAGGATGACGATACACCCGTCAAGTACATCACTCTTCAGGGTGACACGATCTTCGTGCCGAAGAAGAACAACTATGCCATCGAGATCATCGACGGGCAGCAGCGGCTGACGACGCTGATCCAGTACATCACCAACCAGTGGGCATACAAGGGACGCAAGTTTTCGCAGCTCAACTGGAAGGATCAGCACGCGATCATGAACATGATGTGCTCGTACCGCATGATCGAGGAAGAGAACGTCAACCGCAAGGAAATGCTCGAGCTCTTCCTGCAGGTGAACCGCGGCGTCCCACAGGACGCCTCACACCTCGCGAAGGTGCAGGCCCTCTACGACGACTTGAACAAGTAAGGAGAACCGCATGCAGATCAAGATCATCTCAGCAGCTGTTCGCTTTGCCGTCGCCGCGGCCACGCTGCTCGGCTTCTCGGCAATCTGCATCGGGCTGAAAAAGCTTGCATCAATTGCCGAAGTCACCATGTCGCTTGACGTGTTTGGCTTTGGTGCAGTGGCAGCTGGCGTTGCCGCCATGATCATGGCGCTGTGCGCCGTCATCTCTGTTCTTGTCAAGGCCATCGACTGATGCTTATCAGCGACCTCAAGGATGTCTCGCTGGAAGAAGGTGAGTTTGTTGGCGGCAAGGCCGCGATGCTGGGTGCCCTCATGCGCTGGGGGTTCCAAGTTCCAGCAGGCTTCGTCATAAGGGTTGGTGCGTTCAAGTCCGATCAGCTGGACACCGAGCTGACCAGGGCCGTCGCGAAGCTGCAGACCGATGGTCCAACCCTCTTTGCGGTTCGCTCATCTGCCACAATTGAAGACAGCGCAGCCGCAAGCTGCGCTGGGATGCACGACACCTACCTCAACGTCGAGGCGCTGCGCATAGAAGAGTTCGCTCGTCAGTGCCTTGATAGCCTGCTATCCCGAACGGCGGTAGCTTATAGGATGGGTGCTGGGCTTATCGATGCGCAGATGGCCGTGATAGTCCAGCGCATGATCAACGCGAAGATCGGCGGCGTGATGATGACGTGCAACCCAATGAACGGCGACAATGAAACGGTCGTCATCGAGGCCGTACCTGGTTCCTGCGCCGCCCTCGTCAGCGGTGAGCTGACACCTGACCACTACGACGTGGCGAAGAACGGCTCGTGCATAACCTCATACCTTGCCTGCGACGATCAGCTGCTGAGCGAGAGCCAGCTCGACAACCTTCGCGTGCTAGGCATCGATATTGCGCGGCACTGTCACCGCCCACAGGAAATCGAATGGGCTATAGATCACGACGGCAAGCTGCACGTTCTTCAGAGCCGACCGGTGGTAATATGATCAAAACGCCAGAAGAAATGTGGGATGACTTCATGGAGCGCCTTGCCGTAGTGCAGCCGCTTGGCAAGCAGGATCCAAAGAACCCGCAGCCGCCAGTGCCACACAAAATGTTTCTCGGCTCTGCCGACAGCTACAAGAAGATCTTCCTTACCGCAAACGCAGAAGAGGCGTAGTAATGACAGAAGTCAATCGAAAGATGAAGGTGTTCTCTCAGCTCTACGTTGGAGTGAAGACGCAAGGTCGTGGTACTGAGAAGCTCGGCTTCGCCACGCCATATGAGGACAACGCACAGGGACGCAAGCGGCAGGAGACCGTCGATACATGGTGCCGCGGCTACGATCGCAAGACCCCAGATACCAAGATCGTGGAGAATGTTCCACGCACCGGCTTCAAGATCACCGACGACGTCAAGCGCGTTTACTGGGGTGGCGGCAACGTGGTCTTTCGCGTGTACGACCCGTATGGGTACGAGCTTGAAATCCAGTCGCAGAACCTGATGGCGCTCCTCCTCGTCTGCGGCATCCAGCCAGGCGGCGAGATACCAGGCAGGTGCCTGTGGGGTCGTGACGGCTCAACCAACATTCTGCTGCACGAGAGCAGTGAAGAGTTCAAGAACGCGATCCTTGCCGCTGAAAGCCTGAAGAAGCCGAAGACTGGCAAGGGTGAAGAGGGTCTTGAGTACCTGCTTCTCGATGGCACGTCGGCCTACTACGTCGGCAAGCGTTGGGTTTCACCTGACGACTATGTCGAACACGGCAATGAACATGCTCGCATTAAGATTGACGAGCACGTCTTCGAGGCAAGGGCGTACTCGCGCGGCATCGGTGAGCCTGAGCTTTACGACGCTGTGTACTCCGCTGAGACCAAGGTGGCAACCTTCTACAAGAAAGCCCCGCTGATCAGCCCGACCGGAAAGAAGATGACGGCTCACCAACGAGAGGTGTGGCTTGACGGTGAACTTCGCTTCGCCTCGGCCGCCAAGAAAGGCAACATTCGTTGGGTCGGTGAGGAGAAGCCGGTACACCTGCGGTACACCACGCGCCCCATCACCGGAATGGAATTCGAGAAGCAGCTGAAATCTATTGGCCATATGCGTCACCACTTCACGGCTAGCACCGAGAAGTCTGCCGGTCAGATGCACTTTTTCAACGACTGGCCCGACTTTCTGATCCTCAAGGAAGGTGACAGGCTGTTCTCGAGCCACTTCGACCAGCAGAGCTCAATCTTCAACGATAAGAGCAAGAGCTGCATGGGTACGCTCGACATCAATGACGCGAAGTTTACGATCACAGCTGGCCACAACTCGTGGCACCGCACAATGCCTATCTCATATCAACGCGACGCGGCCAGCCAGGCGCTGGTGCTTCCGAAGTTCAGAACGGTGGACGAGGTCATTGCGTGGTGCAACCTGTGCCAGGAAAAGGGCATCATCCACAAGTTGATCGTCACTGATCGCGCGTAGTTTATCGGCGCAAAGCCGATAGATAGAATGTAGCTTCAAACAACCCAACGAAGGCACATCACGTGCTGGAGGAACGCATGAGCAATAACGTCCAAGCCCAGGCACGTCGCAAAGGTGCCCTTGTCCGCCGTGAGGCAAACATCGCCGAGTATGGCACCCTGATCGCCACCTCGAAGGACCCCGATCAGAAGCGCCTCTACGAGGCCAAGCTGGAAACAGCTCAGACTGACGTGGCCAATCTCAAGAAGAAGATCGGCAGCCAGATCAACTGACATGGCGGACGACCTTCACCTCACAGTTCTCCACAAGCACTCGTCGTTTCACCGCGATGAGGTGCTGCGCAGCGAGCTGTGCGGTTGCTTCGCCTGCACGCAGCGCATTCGACCAGCTCGCATCCTTGAGTGGACAGATGGTGGACAGACGGCTAACTGCCCGTACTGCGGCATTGACGCGGTTCTACCTGACAACATTCCAGATTACCCGCTCACGGCTGAGCTGCTGAATGCAATGCGGCTCAAGTGGTTCAACGGGTATCTATGAACCGTCAAGAGGCCTACCAAATCCTTGAGCTTGATCCTTCAGCTACGGTGGAGGATGCCAAGAAGCAGTACCGTCGCCTAGCGATGAAGTACCACCCCGACCGCAACAAGGAAGCCGGGGCTGAGGCAAAGTTCAAGGAAATCAAGGAGGCCTTTGAGCTCATCGAGAGCGGCAAGGCGGGCACCTCCTCGAACAGTAGCAGCAACCAATATCGCGGCGAGCGCCGCTACTGGTCGGGCGCAACTGCTGAGGACGTTGCCGACATCAACGACGCGCTGAAGACGGCGTACGAAGAAATGATGCGGCAGTACAAGGAGGAGAGCGACCGGTTCAAGAAGGAACGCCCGAAGCCTGAGGGAAACAACGAGGAGTACCAGACAAACTGGGGCGCCTCTGGGCCCGGCGCCAAGAACCACGAGTACAACAAATTTCAAACGCTGACGCACATTGTCAATGTCACGCTTGAAGAGGCGTTCGTCGGCGGCATGCGCCAGATAAGCGTACCTGATCCAGCGTCCATCTCAGGACGAATGATCCAGGTGAAGATACCTGCCGGCGTTTCGGACGGCGAGCGTGTTCAGAAGATTGAAACATCAAATGCAACCGTGCTCGTGTACGTGCGCGTGCGCTCTGACTACAACGTCCAGTATGGAACGTCAGACTATCAGGGCGGCAACATCATGAAGAACATTGCTGTGTCTGCCCTCACAATGATCACTGGCGGCTTCATCGAGTTCAAGACGATCGATGGCGTGGTTCTCAACGTGCGCATTCCGGCTGGCCTTGGTATCGGGGCCCTCCTCAACTTGAAGGAGAAGGGGTACTGGACTGATCCTCGCGCCGTTCGACGCGGCAACTGCATGCTGCGCGTCTTCCCAGTTGTCAAGCAGCTCAAGGACTATACGGACAAGGAGCTCAGCGAGATGAAAACGGCGCTCGACGCCGTCATTGCTGAGAGAGCCGAAAAGGAAACGCCAGATGCTGCTTGAGATGGACTATGCTGGACTGAAGCAGGTCATCTCAGGTGGACAGGATGGAGTGGATCGTGGCGCCATCGAGGCAGCTCACAGCGCAGGGGTAAGGACCGGCGGTTGGGCCCCACGCGGGTGGAGAACGGCTCGCGGGCAAGACGTTACGCTACGTGACAAGTTTGGGCTGCTTGAGCACCAGGCTCCAGGCTATCCACCGCGAACTGAAGAGAACGTGAAGCTTGGAGATGGAACTCTCATCATCGCCTCAGCGCTCAGCTCGCCAGGCACCGCGCTAACCAGGAAATTCATCAAGAAGTGGGGCAAGCCTTCTCACATAGTTCAGGTTCCAACCGGCGAGTGTGGTGAAGAGATTGCCGACTGGATCGCCGCGAATTCAATCGAGGTGCTCAACGTGGCCGGCAACCACCTTCGACCTGAGTACCACCACAACACGGCCCGCTCAATCGTCTCAGACGTTCTCAGCGTTCTCAGCACCCGCGGTTTACTTCAGGTTAGCAAGAAGGTAGAATGACCTCATGAACACAATCAAGATCAAAGACGGAACCTGGCACCACTTCCTCGCGACATCGACTGGAGGCTTTAGCCGCCACTCACATCGTGACATCTGCGCGTACACGCGCTGCGTGCTATGGGGGCTCTTCATGTGGACCTTGATTGTCAGCATCTGCGCGGTGATTTTTGCAGGTGCCATCGTTGGGCCGATCAACGCGCTCTGCTGGTACCTCTTCGATGCCAACATCGGCGGTCAAAAGTGGGCCAACTTCGGCACTGGTATGTTTGGCGCTGAACTTTTCGGCGGCGCATGTGTTGGCATCGCTTTTCTATGGGAACGTTGGAAGGCGAAGAAGCGTAGGCGCGAGTGGGAAATCGAAGAAGGTCGCATTCCTGCGCCACCACCGAAGCCACCTTCGTTCATCAAGGAAGCGTATGCCGCCTGGAAGGGCAAGTACTGCGCGAGGGTAGAGATCGTTTGAGCTGGGCGACCGCCTACATTGAACAGCTGAAGGCGGGAAAGACGGTAACGTTCAAGCCGCGCGGTAACTCAATGCGCCCCCACATTGAAAGTGGGCAGACAGTTGTCGTCAAGCCATCGAATTTGTTCCTCTTGAAGAAGGGCGACATCGTTCTCTGTAAGGTGAATGGAAGGCAGTACCTGCACTTCATCTCTGCGGTCTCCTCAGCGAACCGCTATCAGATATCGAACGCCTCAGGTTTTGTGAATGGTTGGGTTAGTCCCGACGGAGTGTATGGAAAGGTGGTGTCAATTGGTGACTAAGCTTTCAATTCTTCTGCTCGCTGCAGCCTTAATGGCTGGGTGCGATGCGTTGTCAAGCACCTGGGAATGGGAGACCAAGACTGAGAAGATCGCTGAGGTTGGGCAGTGTGTTCCAGTCCAGCGTCTAGTGAAGTGTGTTGTGAAGTACGAGACCGGAAAGTTCGGTCAAATCCTCGGACCTGTGATGGTTGGCCAAGAGGTGAAGTACAAGCGCATGATCAGCATCTATAGCGACGGAACACGTCAGCCACGTGACTGGGAAAGAACGTACGAGTAATGGATCCTGTTCAGGAAAAATACGGATACGTACGGATCTCATTCTCAAACATTGATGCTGCAGATTTGGGAACCCTTGTTGTCGTTCGCGAACCGCTTTCACTCCTTCAAAAAATTAAGAACTTCATGCTTTCAGTATGGAATGAAATTCTGATCCTATTGTTGATCAGATGACCCGATAAATATCTGCACCAGATAAGAAATACAACATGGAATACGAATACCTAGATCTGCTCGGCTATGTTCGCGACAAGGGCGAGAAGAAAATTGATCGCACTGGGGTGGGCACGCTCTCACTCTTCGGCATCACGATGCGCCACCACCTCAGCGAGGGGTTCCCACTCATAACGACAAAGAAGGTCGCGTGGAAACCAGTAGTTGGCGAGTTGTTGTGGTTCATTGAAGGCAGCTCAGACGAGCGGCGTCTTGCCGAGATTACCTACGGCACCCGCGATCCAGCTCGCACCACCATCTGGACGGCAAATGCAAATGCAGACTACTGGAAGCCAAAGGCGAAGTTCGAGGGAGACCTCGGCCGAGTGTACGGCGTTCAGTGGCGTCATTGGCAGACAGGTCAAGAGGAAATTGAAACTGACCAGCTTGCCAACATTGTCAAGTCACTGAAGACAAATCCGGCAGACCGCCGCATGGTGTTGACGGCGTTCAACCCCGGCGAACTCAGCCAGATGGCGCTGCCACCATGCCACATGTTTGCTCAGTTCCACGTCTCTATGGAGAAGCAGGAGCTGAACTGTGTCGTCTACATTCGCTCGAACGATTTGTTCCTAGGGTTGCCGTTCAATATGGCATCGTACGCTCTGTTCGTGCATCTCCTTGCTCAAGCAACTGGTTACAAGCCTGGCGAGCTGATCATCAACATTGGCGATGCGCACATCTACCTGAACCACCTTGATCAGGTGAACGAGCAGCTGTCACGTGAACCATATGCGGCACCAACATTGAAGCTGAACCCAAACGTCACTGATATCGATGCCTTCAAGATGGAAGACATTGAGCTGATGAACTATGTTTCGCACAGCTCAATCAAGGGTGAGATGGCGGTATGAGCCTTCACACAGTCATCAAGTGCAATGGCTGCCGGAACCATGAGGAGTTCCCAGCAGGTGAGAACATCACGCACCTGCTGAGCAAGTACGGCTGGTTGACTGGCGCCATCTCAAAGTGGAATGGCATGCGCGTCGACTTCTGCCCAGACTGTCTGACAGCTGGCAACCACTTGAAGGAAGTGCAGGTGAAATCAGCATGACGATGTCAAACAACGGGCTCACGAAGCTCATGGAAGAATGTGGCGAGCTGACAGCGATTGCCGCCAAGAAGGTCGCCTTCATGCACACTGACGTGCATCCAGATGGAGCTGGCTCAATGAAGCAGCGCCTCGAGGAAGAAGTGGCTGACGTGATCGCTGCCATCGGCCTCGTATGTCAGACCTTTGGGCTCAACGAAGAACACATAATGACGCGCACAGAAAAGAAACTTGCGCTCTTCAAGAAATGGCACGCCGACAAAAACGCGTGATGGAGACAACAATGGACGAACTCAACGAATACTACGCAGACGACCAGCTCTCAGAGAAGCTGCTCAAGTCGATCCCAGTCAAGGTGCTCGAGTGGCTGCGCACCATGGAGAAGCGCTACAATGTCACGCTGCTTCACCAGGGAAACAGTGCCATCGACTATGACGGCCAACGCATTCGCCTGTCTGTTATCGGTTTCTCTACTGGCGCCTCAGGCACCCTCACATTCGGTGATGATTGTGAACCAGACTTCGTGAAGTTCTGGTGGGATGAGAACTTCGACAACCTTCGCACTTCAGACCTTGCGCTTGTCAATGCTGCAAGGGACCTCGAGGTGTTCGTTGAGGCCGAGAAAAAGTTCTACGATGAGCTTACGCTGCTCGAGCGTGAGCTCGATTACAAGCATGGAGCTGGCTCGAAGTTCTCGCCGAACCATGATGGCTATACAGTCATCAATGAAATTCGCCAGCAGCACGGGCTGGAACCAAGATCGGCTGAATGAGTGAGATATTTCGACACGTTAGACCACAGTGGTATGATCGACGGGCGCATCGCCTAGCGGTCCATTCACGCGGTGGCATATCGTTCCTGCTTAGACCGCAGTCGGAACGAACATACGACTTTTGGGTTTACATCTGCCCAGAGGAAGTAGAATTCTCAGCCAAGCAGGCCGTCAAGGCGCTGCGCGATACGGTTGGCCGTGGCACAGTCCCATTTGGAACCGTCGTTCTCAATGAAGAGCCTATCATCGATGTGCTGACCCGCTACGTGGTGAACGAGAACATGGCGCTGCCATCATCTGCGAGCAAGCAGCTCTTGTCAATCACCATCATCAATGGGTACGCTAACAAGAAACTTCTTGAGGCCAAGGAGCTGGCTGGTACTTCAAGGAAGGCATATGAAGCGGGTTAGATTTGGTGATCTGCTCTCCGTTCAGGAGGGGCTTATCGTTCATGGCTGCAACGCGCAGGGCGTGATGGGTAGCGGTGTAGCAAAGTCCATCAAGGAAAAATACCCAGCCGCTTTTCAAACGTACGCCGACTTTTGTCGCCATCGCCGTTCACTTGGCGAACCAGTGCTTGGTGAGATCGCACCGCAGCGCGTCGGCAGCAACTCGCTGTTGAAGGGGCCTGAGCTGTGGGTCGTAAACGCAATCACACAGGAAAATTTTGGTAAGGACCAGACGAAGCAGTACGTCAGCTACAAGGCTGTTCACAGCAGTTTCTTTCAAGTCGCCGTGCTTGCTGACAATCTCAAGCTTGACGTGCACTACCCGCTCATCGGTGCTGGGCTAGGCAATGGCAGCTGGGCCGTCATATCAGATATCATTGATGCGGTATTCGATAACTTTCCAACAGTGAACCATCACCTCTGGATTTTTGAACAGTAAACTGTTGGTTGCCATGCCTATAGATACGGCATGGCTGGTACAAGAAAACCGTACTACAAAAACCGCGCCGACGACATTCGCTTTGGTAGAATTCTTGAGAGCTGCACCGCTTTCTTAGCGGATCCCAACAAGGATAAGCTCACTCACAATACCTACGCGCGCATCATTGGAACCCTCCTCTATGAGATGAGCCCGATCCATTCTGGCCTCATCAGCAAGGAGTGTGTTCTTGCATGGCAGCGCGCTCTGGCGACAGGCAAGAGCTTCCACAAGACGAAAGAGCACTTTCGCGGGCGACAGGAGGGCGGCGTCTCAGCGCTCCGACACGTCTTGAGCAGCTCCTCAGTCAGCCCATTCGTCATCAGGGACATAGTAGACGACTACCGTCAGGTTCACTACACCTCATCGGCAGAGAACACAGCCCTGAAAGGCATCATCACAGCTAACCCAAGCTTTGCAGATGACTGGAAGCAGGCGTATCGGGCTGGCGGGATTGAGCTGGGCGACTACGTATGCGGAAAGAGAGCCCTGAAGTACGACTTGAGCACATTCAAACTTCCGTAGGGCATAAATACACAGGCCCTATTTGTTTAGGACAGGAGAAGATGGGAACCCAAAATTCAGATGGTAGCAACCACCATCAGCCACGTGCACTTGATAAGAAAAAGCGCCGCGCCCGCGGATTTTCAGAAGATGCAAGAGACAACCGCTCTGCTCGCATCAACTTCAAGCGTTACGTTCAAGAGCTGGAAGAAGAGCTACTAGATGAAGAGCTTGACGACCTAGACTAGACGTAAGCTTTTCTAATTGGGACATTTTCTTCGGCGATGACCATGCGGTCTCGCCTCATACTTTATTGGAGCGAAGAATGAAGCTGCTTGGACATGACATTGCCACCGTCGCCGACATTGAGAAACTCGAAGATGACATCATCAGAGAGCTCGAAACTAAGGCCGCCGATGTTGAGGCCCGCGTTAAGTCTGTTGAGCTTGGTCGCAAGTTCCACATCAAGTCAACAACCGTCGCGATCATCATCTCAGTGATCGCCCTTGTGGTGGCAATTCTAAAGTAAGACACCACGAAAAATGACGAAGAAGCGCTTCGACTTTATTACCGGCATTGAAGCTGAGCAGAAGGCACCGCCTAAAAGGAAGTACCAGGTGTACGAGGCTGAGCTTGGTATTTCACGTGCCACATGCACTATCCCAGCAGAAAAGGCTGCCGAGTTTGAGGCGGCTACATCTGCAGCTCAGCCTACGACGAAGACACAGCTCACTGAGATTGCCGTGAAGTTTGGAGGCATCGTCGAGTGAGCCAAGTAATTCTTCAACTGTGGACCAACAACGCCGTATCACTGCTGCAGAACAGCATTGGCGCTGGCGATGTAACGCTTACAGTTCAACCAGGTCTTGGTGCCAAGTTCCCTCAGCCAGCAAACCCTGGCGAGTTCTTCCTCATCACGCTTGAGGATGTCGCATCACCTGTTAGCCGTGAAATTATCAAGGTCACTGGCCGTTCAGGCGACGTTCTCACCGGCCTCGTGCGTGGTTGGGAAAGCACGACAGCGCAGTCATGGCCAGCAGGTGATACCCTCGTTGACCATCGCATCACCGCCGCGACCGTTCACCAGTCGTTCATCTACGGCGGTCAGGATGGCGGCAACGTTAGCGCTCTCAACAACATCGCTGCAAACGGCATCTATGTAATCACGAGCCCAACGACGAGCGCAGCCCGCTCAATAGTTTCAAGCAACCCGCTCATCAACATTGCTAATGGCGATGGTGTAGCCGGAAATCCTACAATATCACTTGATCTTGGAACTGCGAACCAGATCCTTGGAATGAATGCTGGTGGAACGGCTCTTGAGTACAAGACGATCAACGCCGGCTCCAACGTTTCAGTTGTGCACGGGGCCGGCACGATCACCATCTCTTCAACCGGTGGAGGTGGTGGGGGTAGCGCGCTAGAGCTGTATGCTGAGAACCCTGTCACACCTTCTGCACCCTCTGCGACAGGTACCAATGCTGTAGCAATCGGTCAAGCATCGGCAGCCCAGGCTCCAAATTCCATTGCTCTCGGCCCACAGTCACTTACTCGTACAGAAGGTCAACTTGCTTGGACCAATGGTCGCTTCGCAAGTTCTGGCGACGCCCAGTTTGGTCGTTACGCGCTGCGCGCTAGCACAATCAATGGTGCCGCAACGCCGATGTTCATTGATGGTCCAGGTGGTTCAATTTCTCTGGCCCTCCCTGATGATGCTACCTGGTCATTCAAGGCCACAGTCACGGCTCATCGCACGGATGCAGGTGATGGTCACGCTGGGTTCGAGCTCAAGGGCGTCATCTACCGTGGTGCCGGTGCAGCCACTACAGCGTTGCAGGGTAAGGTAAGCAGCCAAATTATTGCCAGAAGCAACACCTCATGGAACGTTGTAGCTACGGCAGACGCCACTACCGGCGCCCTGAAGCTCACGGTGCAGGGTCAGAACGGAAAGACAATCCGCTGGTTGGCGGTTGTAGAGACCGTAGAAATTACAAACTGATCAAATCTCCAGCCGCTGTTGTTCCCATAACAGCGCCACATGCCCTTTGGCATAAATACCAGTAGGTCCAAAGACGTTTCCGGAGATTGAGCATGAACTTTAATTTTGACACCGGGTTGATTGATACCATTCAAACCCTGGATTGTTCGCAGCTGCCACCGCTTGGTGGAACTGCTGGAGTTCTATCGCTCCTCGGAACCGGCGCTCTTACACTGCTTCAGGGTACGACAGCTGAACGCCCAACTGGCGTTGGCGGTATGTTCCGTTGGAACGCCGAAACTACTCTTCTCGAGTACTACAACGGCACTACCTGGGAAACTCTCTCCACGTCTTCTGGTTCTGTAACAAGTGTAGACATCGGCACGTCTTCAACTGGTGTTACCGTTGGTGGAGGTCCAGTCACTAGCACTGGTACTCTCACTGTCAATATTTCAACTGGTCTCCAGGCTGTTGCTACCCTCGCCGCTGGCGGTGGAACTGGCATTGTTGTTCAGTCAGGCGTCGACACATTTGTCGAACGCTCAATCGCTGGCACAGCCGGTAATATCTCAGTCACGAACGGTGATGGTGTATCTGGCAACCCAACAATCAACCTCGTCGATGCTGGCACCCCAGTATCTGGCGCATTCGTCAAGATTACGACTGATGCAAAGGGTCGCGTAACCGCCACTTCAGCAGTTGTTGCAGGCGACATTACCCCTCTCGTCGACAGCACATACGTGAATGTCACCGGCGACACGATGTCTGGTGATCTCGTATTCACCGGTGGCGCAACAGTAACCGGCGTTCCAGACCCAGTGGCTGACAGCGACGTTGTCAACAAGTCATACGTCGACGCAATTGCCACGGGCCTGTCATGGAAGCAGACCGCAACTGCCGCTACTACTGCTGACATTGATCTCACCACCGGCGGTCTCCTGACTGTTGACGGTGTAACTGTGACCGACGGTCAGCGCGTCCTCGTCAAGGATCAGGCTGCCCCTGAAGAAAACGGTATCTATGTCGCCCACGCTGGTGCATGGGTTCGCGCCACAGACATGGATGCAACTACGCCAATCAACGAAATCAACGGCGCTGCCGTATTCGTCGAGCAGGGTACGTTGTTTGCGGACACCGCATGGGTACAGTTCAATGACGTTTCAGACATTGACACTGATCCAGTAAGCTTCACGCAGTTTGCTGGTACGAACACCTACACGGCAGGTAACGGTCTGACGCTGACTGGTACAGAGTTCGCGCTCTCATCGCCAGTTTCTACCGCCAACGGTGGTACGGCACTTTCGGCTACCCCAACTAACGGTCAGCTTTTGATTGGTAACGGCACCGGCTACACGCTTGGCACCATTACTGCAGGCACTGCAATCGGTATCACGAACGGCGCAGGCACGATCACCATCAACAACACTGGCGTAACGTCAGCAGTTGCTGGTGATGGCATCAGCGTTGATGCTTCAACTGGCACCGTCACCATCACCAACGATGGTGTCACCTCAATCGCTGGTACCACCAACCAGATCACCGCCTCGGCATCAACTGGCTCGGTCACGCTTAGCCTGCCTTCAGCGCTCATCGCTCCGGGTTCTGTTGAAGTTACGACCACCCTCGCAGTTGCTTCGAACACGGCGAACACCTTCGTCTACTCGAACGCAAGCAAGCAGGTTGTTTCGTCGGCCGCTCCAACGAATGGTCAGCTCCTCATCGGTTCTACCGGCGGTGCCCCATCGGTTGCGGCTCTCACCGCAGGTGCGGGTATCTCCGTCACCAACGGCGCAGGCACGATCACGATCGCCAACACGGGTGTTACGAGCGTCGCCCTAGCAGATGCTTCAGCCGCTCCGATCTACACGATCAGCGGCTCACCAGTCACAACGACCGGCACTCTCACACTCACACTCGCTTCACAGGCCGCGAACACGGTGTTCGCCGGTCCAGCAAGTGGTGGTAGCGATGAGCCAACCTTCCGCGCCATCGTTGCTGCAGATCTGCCGCCAAATGCAGGTCTTGAGCTCTACGCTGAGAACGCTGTTACGCCATCAGCACCTTCAGCAACTGGCACCAACGCTCAGGCGTTCGGTGAGGGTTCAAGCGCATCGATCTTCGGTAGCAAGGCATTCGCCAACGGCAAGTTTGCAACTGACGGTGATGCACAGGCAGGAACCTACGTTCTTCGCGCCATCACGAACAACGCCACACCAGCGGCTCTGTTCCTTGACGGTGCTGCTGCAACTCAGCGCCTCGTGTTCTCAAACAACTCAGTCGTTACGTTTGACATTCTCATCGCAGCCCGCCGCACTGATGCAACTGGCGGTGGTTCAGGTTACCGCTTCGTCGGTGTTATCCGTAAGGATGGTACTGCCGCATCGAACACACTCGTCGGCGCTGTGTCGAAGACTGTCGTCGGTGAGACCAATGCTTCTTGGGATGCCGCCGTTACGGCTAACGCCACGACCGGTGATCTTCGCATCACTGTCACTGGTGAAGCTGCTAAGACCATCCGCTGGGTGGCAACGGTTCGCACGACCGAGGTTACGAACTAACCGAAGTCGCTGCCTCACAAGGGTAAGCAATGGATTTTAACTACGACACAGAGACCATTACCCCCGAAAGTACTGGTACGATTACCATCGGTGGTACTGGGGCTCTCGATCTGCCGAATGGAACTACGGCAGAGCGCCCTGTTGGGGCAGACGCTGGCTCAGCCCGCTACAACACAGACCTCAATCGCGTTGAGGTATACCAAGATGGCGCGTGGATCAACTATACTGACGCGCTGTACCTGCCAGGCTCCACGTTCAAGACCATCCAGGCGTTCATCGACATCATCGGTTCGCGTGGCACCTTCAGTGGCGGCACGTTCACTGACAACGGTGATGGTACGCTTGCAGTTACTGGTGGCACCGGTCAAATCCACGCGACAGACAACACGCTCAGCCATCTTTACTTCTTTGACTTCGCAGCTGTTCCATCACTTGCGCTGACGAACAACGCGCTGAACTACATCTTCGTTGATTACAACGGCGGCTCGCCAACTGTAATAGCTACGACGACACCTAATTTCGCTGTCGACCACGTCATCATCGGGCAGGTGTACCGTGCTGGCACGGTGCTAACGCTTAACAACTACACGCGCCTCAAGCTTGACAACTCGCTCGCCGGCATTATCAATCGTTTCGAGTCGGTTCAAGGGTTCGAGCGTGAGAGCGGCGCAATCCTTTCGGCAACTGGCACTCGCAACTTTGCTATCAGCGCTGGCGCATTTTGGGAAGGCATTGACCGCTACACGTTGACGGCCAAGGATACCAGCGGCTCTGATACGTTCACGTACTGGTATCGCACTGCGCCGACAACATGGGCTTCTGCTGCGTCACAGACGCAGATCGACAATACACAGTACAACGATCCATCGTCTGGATTAGTCGCGCTCAGCAACAAGGCATATGGCTCGCATTGGGTTTATCTGTCAACTGACGGGCAGATCCACGTTGTGTATGGCATAACGAACAGCACGAACCTGGACACGACAACCGCCTCACAACCGCCAACGACCCCACCAAACCCACTGCTTACTGCCTCATTGATCGGCCGCATCATCATTAAGAAGAGCGATGCTGACTTCACGGAAGTTCAGAGCGCGTTCAATGTGGTGTTCACCGGTGGATCTGTTACTTCTCACAATGAACTTGGTGGTTTGCAGGGTGGTACGACTGACGAATACTATCACACGACGGCTACGCAGAATACGCTCATTGTAAACCTCGCTGCACTTGGCAACGGTGTTGTTGTGAAGACTGCAGCAGGCACATTTGTCAACAGAACACTTACAGCCGGTGCAGGTATCTCCATCAGCAATGGCGACGGTGTATCTGGCAATCCAACGATCTCGGCAACTGGTGGCGGTGGCACTGTCACGTCTATCACTCTTACTCAGCCAGCAGCTGGTTTGACCATCACTGGATCGGGTACTCCAATAACTTCTACGGGCACACCAACATTTGCTCTCGCGAATGACCTTGCCGCTCTTGAAGCTCTCGCCTCGACTGGTATCGCAGTTCGCTCTGCATCAGACACATGGGTACAGCGCTCAATCGTCTCAGCCAACTCCAAGATCACCGTCGCCAACGGTGATGGCGTTTCGGGTAACCCAACGCTGACGATCGTTGAAGCTAACTTCACCGGCATTCCGGAAAGCGCAGTCACGAATCTCGTAACAGATCTTGCTGGTAAGCAGCCGCTCGATGCTACGCTAACATCACTTGCTGCATTTAACACCAACGGTCTTTTGACGCAGACGGCCGCAGATACCTTCACTGGTCGCACCCTCACGGGTCCAGCTGCGGGTATCACCGTCACGAATGGTAACGGTGTTGCAGGCAACCCAACTCTCGCCCTCGCTAACGACCTCGCCGCCGTTGAGGCTCTTGCTGCAAACGGCATGGCAGTCCGCACAGCAACTGACACGTGGACAGTTCGCACGATTACAGCAGGCACGGCAATTTCAATCAGCAACGGCGATGGCATTGCTGGTAACCCAACGATTACCAACACTGGCGTAACAAGCGCGGTTGCTGGCAGCAATATCTCGGTTTCTGGTGCAACAGGTGCAGTAACGCTCAATGTCGTCCCAGCTGGAGCCAATACGAACGTTCAGTGGAATAACAACGGCGTTCTCGGTGGCAGCAACAACTTCAACTTTGTTACTGGTGCAAACCCATACGTATCAGTTACTGGCACTTCAGCTACGAACCAGATGCGCGTTGGCCCAGCTTACACGGCACCAGGGCTTGCAGCACAGTATCTCGCTGGGCCGGCCACGATGTACATTGAAACCGGCAATACAGACCAAGACGCACAGCTAGTGTACTTCAATTCTGGTGTGCCGGGAACATCAGGATATATTTCATACGCATATGACGGCAGCACCCCATACCTACGTCTCACCGACGCAGATGATGATGCGCCGTATATTACGTTCAACACGATTGGTACTGGCACATACGCGAACCCGCTGTATGTTTCAGTATTCGGCGCGCGTGGCACATATGCTGCCAGAACGGCTGGTGCTGCATCAGGCTTTTCATGGTATGTCGGCGCTAATACCGATGCCGGCGCCCTAATCACTGCCAACGCCCCAATCATGGAGCTGGACACACAGTTCCTCCGCATTCCAAGTGGCACAACTGCTCAGCGCCCAACCGCGGTAGTTGGTATGGAGCGCTATAACAGCAGCATCGGCTCACCAGAAGATTATGTTGGTGGTGGAGCTTGGGCTCAGCGTGTTGGCGTCATTACCAAATCCGTAATACCAACTACGTTGACCAACGCGGCTGGTAACGTCCTTTCATATTCAGTCCCAGGTGGTACGCTTGGAACAACGAATTTGCTACACATCAGGACCTGTGGAACATTTGCGAGAACAACTGGCAGTGCGAGAAGCGTTACGATCACTGTTTCATACGGTGGCACTACGCTGTGGTCAGATACTACAGCGAACCAGGCCGGAAACTCCGATGGTGCATGGGACCTCGACCTGATTCTCGCATCGAACAATTCTGCCAACGCGCAAATATTGAATGGCACCGTGCGCATTGGTGGCACCGGCAACGTAACGGTGGGTACGGCTGGTGATCTTAACACGGCTTCAATTAACGCCTTCGCCATAGTCAACGGTACGGCGGCTGTAAATAGTGGTGCAGCGCAGACGCTCACGATAGCAGTTTCATTTAGCGGAACAGGCACCACGTGGGTAACGAACTTCCACATCATTGAGAAGATGTAAGATGTCAGTAATCTTCCACAAAACAAAGCACACCTGGAACAGCGTCGAGGATATCGAGACGCTGGAGAGCCCAGAAGAATTCGTCATTGACCCAGTGTTTGATGACTTCGAGGCCGCGCAGCTTGTAAGCCCACGCTTTTGGGTCTTCTATGGTGAGAACAACGTTCGCATTATGACACCTGAAGAGATGGACGCCGATGCTAGCCTGCTGACGGAAGCTAAGGTTGCCAAAATTACTGAGCTTAGCGTGGCTGCCGGAAATAACATCACGTCAGGTGTTATCTCTGATGCGATCGGTTCATCGCGGCGCTATGATGCCGAGCTAGAAGACCAGGCCAACATGCTCGGTTCCATTCTAGCGACATCACCATCTGTGGCAAATCCTGAAGGTACGTCGATGTACTACGCTTCACGTGATCCAAGCACTGGTGTGAAAGCATATCTTCCACACACGTACACCCAGCTTCGTCAGGTGCTAGATGACGGCGCAGCGTTCAAGCTGCAGGTGCTCGTCACCTTCAACGGTGTTAAGGATGCTGTTCTCGCTATGACATCTGTGGCCGATGTAAATGCTGTCACTTGGACTGATGTAGAGCAGAGCTAATGTCCATCAACGCCTGCACAATCAACTGCTCGCAGATCGATGACATCTGCTCGTATCGTCGTGCGGCTATTATCTCGACCCTGCCACCGTTCATCCCAACCGCAGTTGGTGGTGGGCAGCAGCAGAAGGTCAATGCTAACTATGAGAACCTCGGCATCTTCCGTCGTCAGGTTGAGGATGATACGGTTGATGTCAGCACGCTGGAGATGCCGGCGATCGCGGTCACCATCGAGTTCAATGGCCAGACCTATCTTCATACGCTGGAGCGTGGTGACGAGACCATGGTACCGCTCATCACAGTCCATGGCCTGAAGATCGCCAATTCAATCCTAGAAACTGTAAATATCTCTGACGTTCGGCTCATTAAGAGGTAAGCCCACATGGTCAAGTCCTTCTTCAGGAAGTACCTTGGCTGGTTGCCGACCTTGGTGGTCAGACTGATTAGCTGCGTTAGATGGAAGCAGAGGGACCCGCTTTCTGGGGAAGAGCTCGAGAACATCAAGGACATGCTGGCCAAGGATTACTACTTGATCTGCACTCGCTCGAGTAACCTTCTTTCGGCGTGGTTTGTTGGCCTTACCGACCTGGTCATGACTGGCAGGTTTGGATTTTACGCCCACTGTCTTATGAACCTGGAAGACGAGGTTATGTCCGATGATGACTTTCGTCTTGTTGAGGCGACGCCTAAGCGTGGCGTCTCATACGACCCATTCAACTTGGTGTTCAAGAACGTAAGCTCAGTCGCGCTGCTTAAGCCGCGCACCTTCACCATTGAACAATGGACGCAGGTGATGGACAAGTCAAGGACATATGTTGGCCGTAAGTACGACACGCTGTTTGACTTTGCCAAGGACAACAAGCTGACGTGCATTGAGCTGATTAGGGACGCACTGCAGGCGGATCCTAACTATGAGGTGAACTATGCCAACTTCGAGGCGCTGCTGAAGAAGCATGGTAAGGTCACCCCGAACATGCTGTACCGCTGCAAAGATTTTGAGGTCTACTTTGAGGTTCGACGCAGTTAATGCTACTCTCATTCCCACATTCTAATCCAGTTGAGCTCGCCTTCAAGGTGGGAATTGCTGGTACCCAGGCCGTGCCATCATCTGTCGCGCTCGTCCTAGAGAAGGACGGACGCTCGCTTAGCTACGCAGCCACCAGAAACGGTGAAGACTGGGTAGCTCGCGTCGACAACCCTGGTGCTGTGTTTGGCGCGGGTGAGGTGAAGCTTGGCATTCACGTCATCGTCAACAACCGCATCTTCACACCGTTCAAGTCAGCCGCAACCATTGAGCCGCTGCCTGAGGCTGTTGTTACGCCAGCCCCAGAACCTGTCGCACAGCCTGAACCAGCTCCAACCGCCGAGGCAGTCGCCGCCACATCAAAGCCTGCCGATACGAAGGCTGCTGATAGCAAGCCAGCCGACAGCACCGCTGCAGACACGAAGGCTGCTGATGCAAAGGCGGCAGACACGAAGGCTGCTGACAGCAACGCCGCAACAACTCAGGCGGCAGATGATAAGGCTGCCGACAGCAAGCCAGAAGATGATGCGGCTCCAGCGCCTAAGGCAGCTGCAAAGACCGCAGCACCAGCGCCAGCGCCCACCCCTAAGGTGCAGATCAACATGCAAACTCGCGAGGAGATGGTGAAGCAGATCGTCTCAAGCGTCGTTGAGGATCTTGGTGGAAGCCTGCTCAAGTCTGTTGACGTGGCACCGACACCAAGGAAGCGCGTCAAGGAAGCTGCTGAGGTGAAGGCGCCTAAGGTAGCACCGAAGTTGTTCAAGCTCAAGAAGCTCAAGGTCATCTTCCGCTGACCCATTTAACATAACTTGACCTGTGTACTTCTTCCTAGGACTGGCTTACAATCCTTCCTAGGATAGGTTGGACAAGGGTGTTTGTTATGGTTGTCGGTATTACCTACGCGATTGTCACGTGCTACGCGTTGTACCTCTTCTATCGCATCTTCGCAAGCGCGCCAGCTGCCAGGCTGCTCGCTATCTGGACCATCCTCACGCCGGCATTCCTTACCTTCGCCGCAATCATGGGCTGCCTCGTGATGTTCTTCTACGTCGACGAGACCTACTGGTACTCGTTCGGTGATGCAGTTGTCCAGCTCAATGGCCTGCAGCTGGAGGGTCGAGAGCTGTGGCAGATGCTGTTGGTTCCGTTTGAGGGAGCCTGGTATTTCGCCAAGCTGTGGTACCTCTTGATGGTCAAGTTCACCTCGATCCCACTGATCATCTTCCACGTGCTTACCATCTACGCGGGCTGGAAAGCCGCTCGCATCTCCTGGATTTTCTTTGGCCCAAAGCCTCTCCTGACTTTGACCTAAGTTCAATCTCTCGTTGACCTGTTCCACCGCCTCTCGGCGGTGGGTTTGTGTCGGGCTCTGGCCGGCGCATCGGCTGTCTCGGCTAAATACACGTGCCGGCGAATGGCAGCACCGGAGACTGAACGTGAACCCTACCCTTTTTACGGTCGAAACAAAAGTCAAGTTCGGCTTTAGCAAGCAGTCGATCCGTGCGCTCGTAAAAAGCACCATCAGGCGCGCTCGCGCTCTCAACAACCACTTCCACAGCGCCATCTACGACGTGCGCTGCTACTTCAAGCCGCACAACCGCCTCACGCTTCACGCCCTCCCTCGAACGTGGTCTGATCGTGATGCTATCATGTTCCACGCCATGTTCCAAATTCTCGTAGACTTTGTCGAGCTCGAGCAGCCGTTCAAGGACTGGGAAACCAAGTGGAGCGGCAAGCGCTACACTGACCGCCCTGCAATGACACAGTTCATCGAGCAGGCCCGCCTCGAGCTTCTGAAACCACCCTACGAGGGCATGAGCGTTGACGAGCTGTGCGAGCTTGAAAAGACCGCCAACATCTACTACCGCAAGAACGTTGAAGTATTCCGTCTGTACGAGTGGTACAAGGATGAGAAGTACGACATTGATCATTGGAAACTATATGAGAAGACCGGTGAGAAGTACGTGTTCACCGGCAACGAGCTGAAGATGGTACCGAATGGTAAGGAGAAGCTCATCACGTGGAATGAGCTTCGTGAGATTGAAGACGAACACGACATCATGTGTGAGCGCATGCTTCAGCGTGTGCTTGCGATTAGAAAGTACCTATGGACATGAGGGTAGGTCAATGATCCGCATTCAAGGCAACATGACAGAAAAGGAGCGCGCTCTCATCCGACGCGCCACAGTTTATACGCTCGACTTTCTAATTCCTAGACGGGCCAGAAAGAACCTCAACGTTATTATCTCACTTGCCCCACCTAATGATGAACAGCGCAGAGAAAAGACGAAGGCTGAATGTGGGTATGATGAGACGGAAACTGGCAAGTATGCCCGCATATGGTTGAATGACAGGCGAGTTTCAAAGCGCTCTGATAAGCTTCAAAAGCGCTTCGGCAACATCATGCGAGACCTGTGCCATGAGCTGGTTCATGTCAAACAGTACGCTCGCGGAGAGCTAAGGGACCTAGCCACCTGCACGGTGTTTCGTGGAGAGAGAAGCCCATACCCCGAGAAGCAAACAGATGTTGACTACTATCTGTCGAAGTGGGAGGTTGAGGCCTACGGGCTAGAGCGTGGCCTGTACGCGCGCCTTGAAGCGCACTTCAAGAGCAAGCCTATCGATTAGTTTCCTGCTCGGCAAGCTGCTCAGTTAGCTGCTCAGCCTCACGCCGACGGATCAGGATATCAAGGTCGCTGATGATCTTCTTGTACTGCTCAGCGAATGTGGCACCTGCCCCACGCATGTTGTAGTAGAGGTCCATCAGCTTGTTGCGGTTGTCATACAGCTGAGTAACAGACAGCTTCGCCCACTCTGTGCGCGGCGCGATCTTGGCATCTTCAGCCTTAGGTGAGGTGTCCATACACCTTCTCAATATCTGATCTGAGTTCGGCCATTACCTCGAGCATGTCGAAGTTGAGGTCGTGCTGAAGCTCATCGTATGTCTCACCTTCAGGATCGTTGTCATCCTTCTCGGCGTGGCGTAGGTAATCAAACTTGCGCGTGCTGCTCTCATGATCTGGTTCGTAGGCGAACGTTAGTTGGTGCCAAGTTGGGCTGTCGTTGATCGACTTGTTCGTAAGCTTCCACGTGGTCGGTAGCACATGGCCGTTTGACAGCTTGACGTCCAGCTTGAAGGTATCTGGAAAGCCATTGTCATGCAGCTCGTTTGCTAGCTTGTCGACAAACCTCTTGTCCTTAAGATCAGCAGCTTCTACGGTTGAACCTGTGATAGCCTCGTTGAGGCGCTTGAGTTGTGAGAGCTTCATTGATGTTCCTGGTGATGTCGTGCCCTGGTATTTATGCCTGCCAGGCGGCACGTATAAATACTTTGAGAGCCTACAGGGCACAAAGGACATACCATGAGACTTAACGAAATCAAGACAGTCGTAGCCGGTTCAGTCGACCTCAAGGAAGGCGTGATCCCAGTCCACATCACCATGACCCTCGAACAGGTAGTCCGCGATGGTGGCGTTACGAACAACGTCCAGTACTTCATCGTTGCCGCTCTCATTGAGATGTTCAGAAACGGTGGTCCATACAGCTGGCCACGCGAGCTTGCTCCATACAGCATGTCGACGAATGCCGAGCTCATTGAGCAGGTAAAGGCGTTCACCCCTGAGGTCTCAGTTCAAGTTTCAACTTGGCTGCTCGCTGAGCTCCAGCGTCCAGCAAACTTCGAGGCAAATCCATATGCTTGCAACCCACAGCTTTCAGCGATCGAGTGGGTCAAGCTGGTTCTCAAGAAGCAAGACTAAGCGCTTGTTCGTAACCTCACGCTCAACTTCAAAAAGGAGAATGACCCACTCTCACGGATGATTGTACCCGGTGACTGGCACTAACCACCACACAAGGGACTTCATATGCCTAAGCGTAAGAAGCAGAAATACCCACCTAATGCTGCTGTCGAGCATGAAGGTAAGCCAGTACACATCAAGCAGCCTATCAAAGCTAGAAACTTCGGACAGGAGCTCTACTTAGAAAGTCTGAGGAACATGTCTCTTACCATCTGCGGCGGCCCTGCAGGTGCAGGCAAAACGTTCCTCGTCACTGCAGTAGCTCTAGAAAAACTGCTCTCACGCGAAGTCAATCGCATTGTTGTTACGCGCCCTGTCGTTCAGGCAGGTGAAGACCTCGGCTTCCTGCCTGGAACGCTAGAGGAAAAGCTCGATCCATATCTCCTCCCGCTTTTTGATGCTCTTCAAGACCACGTAGGTCCGATGAAGGCAAAGCTGTTGCTTGAGGATCAGAAGATCGAGATCGCCCCGCTGGCATACATGCGCGGTCGAACCTTCAACAATGCGTTCGTCATTCTAGACGAGGCGCAAAACACCACCATAGAGCAGATGAGAATGTTCCTGACCCGCATTGGTCACGGCAGCACGTTCTCGATCAATGGTGATGTCACTCAATCAGATCTCAAGAAGCCGAGAGACCATGTTGGCCCGTGGGAAAATGGGCTTCAGTACGCTATTCGAAAACTTACAGGGAGGGACGAGCAAATCAACTACATTGCATTCGAAAACCAGGACGTAGTCCGGTCCGAGATCGTGAAGAAGATCCTAACGCTGCTCGATGCTCCGGACCCGAAGAAGGGGTCTGTCTAGGGCTTCATAGACGGCTTAACTGCCGCACTACATCCTTAGCATGACGTAAGTTCAACTGGACCTGAGGGGCTGTACAGAGGTGGACAGCCCCTCAGTTAGTTGCCGAGGCGATAAATACACTGCGCGACCAAACTAAACCGGCAGGTCGGGTGCTTGTGAGCCGGCGCAACTCGGAGACAACATGGACTACACAGTAAACTGGTCATCGTCGCCAGATCCCGGCCATCCGCCGAGCAAAGACCCGATCACGGTGGCGCAGCAGACGGCTGACACCGCATCGACGTCCATCACCCTTACCGGCAAGGGGCTCAACAACTACGGTCTCTACCAGCAGCAGAACTTCATTCAGCTGATGGAAAATTTTGCGCGCGACATCCCGCCTCTGTACCCAACGATTGGTCAGAATTGGTACAAGCTTGATGAGCGCATCATGTACGTGTGGAACGGCACGTACTGGGAGCAGTCATCTCCAGCTGTCATCGTCGTTGGCGGTCTAGCCGATTACGGCATGACGCCAGATGCAGGCCCGCCCGTTACACCATTTGAAGCCGTCACTGGCGCTGGCGGCGATTGGGAGCTGTCACCACCATCTGGAACGCTCATCAACTTGGGCGGCTATCCAGACATGGTGAAGGTCTCAGCGCAGACATATGGTGAGATCTACTTCTACTCACAGGATCTTCGCGATGCTGTGAATGCAAACCCATCAGCCTTCACGTTTCACATCACCCTTGCCGGCTACGGCACTGAGATTGTTTCCGGCAATGACGCCATCATCGGTGTGGATCACATTCAGTTCTATATTCCGGCGTGGTATGGACCGAAGGGCAACGCCACCATAGAGCTCTATCAAGAGAGCGGCACGCTCACTGGCATGGCAACGCGGCTCAACCGCATCATCGGCCCACCGATTTATTCTGGTGCCGACACGACGCAGGCGTTTGGCTGGGGTCAGACTGACCTTGTACCAACATACGACAGCGCAGGTGTTCTCAGCAACGCAAGTGATGAAGCAGGTCTTCCATATTCGCAGAGCTTCCCAGCTCAGTTCTCAAATGCGAGCTGGTCAATTCTCGTCTCGCGCCTTCGTAAGGCGCTGCGTGAAGTCGGCATTGATGAGAGCAACACTTCACCTGTCGGCTTCATCTCAGATGGTCGTCCACTAATTCCTGGCAACACGCTTGCAAACGTCTACAACAACCTAGATATGGGCCCAAGCCCAAATCAGGGTACAGTTGCGAACATCACGTCAGGCTTTGGTCCACTTGGCATTGGCTCTGTGATGACGTATCTCAACGCCACTAAGCTTGCGCTTGATGCTCTCGAGGCAGCTCGCTTCGATTTGGCAGTAGCGTCGACGCAGGTGAGCTCGCTTGCAACATCAACGCGCACGACGCCAGGTCAGTCGCTTGGTGTTCCATCTACGCTAGGCACCTACGTTCATACTGTTGAGCTCACCTTCCTGAACAAGGCAAAGGCGCAGGCGTTCTTCAACGCGGGCGGCAAGCTTGAGTTTAACTGGTCGTTCACCCCATCTGGATCACCGTCAGATGTCGAGCTTGATTGGCAGAACTTCCTAGCCGCCTTCACCGGCCTGAAGTACGACTACTTCGGTACGAAGCTTGGTGCAGATTACGAGCCATACATTCCAGCTGGTGGAAGCACTCGCGGCTTCTACTTCTCAATCAACGATGCACCAGACCAGCGAGTGTTTGAGCGCGACGTGCTTGACACACCGGGCGGTGGCCTCTACGCTTCAGACCCACCAACCCATGGCGGCGTCATTGTGAAGGTAGACCCTGTCGAGGGGGCGAACTATGTTCTCAACGTCAGCATTGAGTTCTACCTGCAGGATATTACCGGTGAGCCGATCGATACCTCGCTTGATGGAACGCTGTCATCGAACATCACTGCTTACCTCGCCAACTCGCTCAACTCGAACTTCCCAGGCATCGCGCTGCCATCAGTCGCGCAGTCTGGAACCTTCGTCACGGCACCATAATGACAACATTCAAGCAGTTCATAGCTGAGCATGCGCGAACACCACGTATCGTGTCGAAGCTGGCTCATGACTTTGATGCACCTCTTGGCGCCGTCTCGGCATTCATCTTGGGCGGAGATCACCCAAAGATGAAAGAGCTCATTGACAGAATGACCAAAGACGGATTTGATCCTGATGATGGTTGGAACAGCAACGCCGAGTGGTTCAAGAGACATGACATATCTAAGAATGACTACTACCTCGCGCTGATACTACAGCGCGACCATGTAGATCTAGATGATGAGAGGGGCACGATGACGCGCCTCCTTCAGCTACTGAAAGACGGCGACACAGATGAGGCGAGGGCGCTGCTCGAGCTCATTCACAGTGAAGGTTACAAGTATGAGGGCCTTGGAGCCGTCGAGAAAAGCCTGAACGCCAGCGCACGCTAAATAGAACATCTCCATAAGGAATATGATATGAGGAAGGTTAATCCAGACCTTCAGGTCGCCATTGACAAGCGCCTTGAAGAGGCGTTGGTTCACGCGAACTACCGCACGACGCTCAACATCCAGAAACAGAACGCTCGCCTCAAGCTCCAGAAGAACCTCACCTTCTCTACAAATGGTGGCACCTTCAAGGTATCGCCTGAGCTTATCTCCTTCGTCTCTGCCCTTCTTTCTAAGGGCCGCAAAGAGACCATCATGCTCGACGTCAATGAGAACCCAATCGAGATCGCCAATCTCGAGGAGTTCCTTGAGAATATCTCTGACACCTACTACGAGTGCATGAACGAGTACCTTACTGAGGTGAAGGGCATCAACAAGTCTCGCACAGTCAAAGCCATCGTTGGAGCATAAACATGTCGCGTGGTGTGGTAATCTACGGCGTCAACAATGCCAAGGTGGACTACATCCAGCTTGCCGTGATGTGCGCCGCTTTCGTGCGCAAGAACATGCCAGGCATCAACACTCACCTGATCACCGATGCGGGCAGCAAGGAATGGCAGGACAAGAAGGGCTGCTGGCGGGTTGAGGATCATTTCACCAGTCACACAATTCTTCCAGAGACCGAGGCGCTGTTCAAGAATACACGCACCTACAAGGACACGCGCTACTACCACTTTGAAGATACGTTCAAGAACGAAACGCGCTCGCTAGTGTACAACCTCTCACCGTACGATGAGACGCTTCTCATTGACAGCGACTATCTGGTTGGTAACCCAATCCTCAACTGCTGCTGGGGAAGTGATGAGGAGATCATGATCAACATGCGGGCGACAAGCTTGCTTCATGAACCACTTGACGGTCCTGAGTTTCGGCTCAACTCATTCGGCATCAAGATGTATTGGGCGACGGTAGTCTACTTCAAGAAAGGCGAGAAAGCTCAGCTCCTCTTTAGGCTCATCGAGCACATCAAGGAGAACTGGGACTTCTATAAGCTCACGTACGATCTGCCTGGCCACCTGTACCGCAATGACTACGCATTCTCCATCGCGCTTCACATTCTCAACGGCTTCACTGAGAGCGATGACTATGCTGCACCGCTGCCAGATCCAGTGTTGCTGACCGCGCTCGACACGGATCAGCTTTACAGCATCAATGGGAAAGACGACCTATCGTTCTTCGTCAATGATCGCAAGGACACCTGGAAGTTCTACATGTCGCGTACGCGTGGCCTGAACGTCCACTGCATGAACAAGATCTCCCTCATCAACAACATGACCGACATCATGGATACGCTGCAATGAGCCGAGGTTTCTTCACAATAGCACAGGGCGAGCTGTACCATCGGCTTGCATACGCCATGGCCCTGTCACTGAAAATCTCACAGCCAGCTGAGCTGTCTAAGCTGTCGATCGGTGTGGCTGAAGGTGAGAAGGTAAATCCAAAGTACGCTGCAGTCTTCGACGAGATCATCACAATCCCATGGGACGACGCTGCAAAGAATTCAGAGTGGAAGCTCGAGAACGAGTGGAAGGCGATCTACATGACGCCGTATGATGAGACGATCAAGCTCGACGCTGACATGCTGTTTCCAGCTGACATCAGCCCATGGTGGGACTACCTCGCTGAGAGCGACGGTGTATTTGCAACCACAGCTCAGACCTACCGTGGTGACCAGATCACGAGCGACTTTTACCGCAAAACGTTTACTGAGAGCGGGCTGCCAAACGTCTACACGGCGATGTTCTACTTCAAGAAGACTGACATCACCTTTGAGCTGTTCAAGCAGGCCGAGTTTATCTACAACAACTGGGAGCGCTGCTTCTACGAGTTCCTTCAGCCAGACCATCGCCCCAAGTACGTCTCAACAGACGTCGTGTTCGCCATCGCCTCAAAGATCTTGGACTTCGGCGCAAACAACAAGCTGCCGCATATCAACGTTCCAACGTTCACACACATGAAGAGCCAGCTTCAAGGTTGGCCGAATGATCAGTACATGGTGGACGATTGGACTAAGATGATCCCAGCCCACTTCAGCCGTGAGTGTCAGCTGAAGATTGGAAACTACCGGCAGATCCTGCCATTCCACTATCAAGTGAAGACGTTTGTCACTGACAAGATGATCAGCTTCATGGAAGAGAAGGTGGGCATATGAGCATTGCCGCCCATGAAGAGGCGCTAGCGCGCCTGCTTGGAGAACCGATTGAGGAAAGCATCACACTCGAGATCACGCAGCCAAAGCAGGTTCGTCCGCAGTTTTACGCCCACGTAGACAAGAAGCTGCTGAAGATCCTTGCTATCTCACCGCAGCCAATCGAGCAGAGCGAAGATGCAGCTTGCCTTAAGATCGACTATGAGCTAGCCGAAAAGTTCATCATTGGCACAGAGAACGTGAGCCGCTGGGTGGTAGTCTTCCGCGATGATCAGTACATGATCATGAGCGAGCTGAGCATTCAGCGCGAGAAGCTTGAGCGCGTCAACGACATGCAGGCATTTGAGATCACCTCGACGCCAGACCGGGTTCCATATCCAGACGTCGTGATTGAGGTCGGCGCTGAACCTGACGCCGTGCTCATTCACTTCAATGGTGAGAACATCTCAAAGTGGCCTCGACCTGCAAAGCTGTACTTCACCGCCGAGGGCGATCCGAGCCACCTAAAATGTGCGTTCACGCTAAGCGTAAATAACCTGAACGAGATCGCCGGGCACAACAACCTCGAAGAATGGCCAAACCCAATCGCTCTCAAGCTCGAGAGCGCCAGCGACATCTCAGTCTATTCTATCAGATCAGGCATCAAGATGGCCATCAAGCGACATGAAGCAACCAATAACTGAGTTCGACATTTTCTATCTTTCGTACGACGAGCCACAGAAGGAAGAATTCTGGGCCAAACTTCAAGAGCTAGCACCATGGGCCAAGCGAGTTGACGGCGTTAAGGGATTTGACAGCGCCCACAAGGCATGTGCTGTTGCGTCAGAGACAGACCGCTTCATCACCGTTGATGGTGACAACATCGTCTACCCGCATTTCTTCGACCTTCAGATAGACATTCCCGAGCGTCTAAAAGATTGCACCCTTAGCTGGGCTGGTCGCAACACTATCAATGGTCTATGCTATGGCAATGGTGGTCTCAAGCTGTGGACAAAAGAGTTCGTGCTTGGTATGCGCACGCATGAGAATGCCACTCGTGCTGAAGAAAAAGTGGACTTCTGCTGGGATGACAAGTACGTTCAGCTCAACAACCTCTACTCAGATACCTGCCCAAATGGCTCACCATTCCAGGCGTTTCGCGCTGGCTTCCGTGAGGGTGTGAAGATGACGCTTGACCGCGGCAAGGCGGCCGGAGACGGTGTCATCGCAAAGCAGATACATGAGAAGAACTTCAAGCGCCTGCTTGTGTGGGCATCTGTCGGTGCTGACGTAGAGAATGGGCTGTGGTCCATCTATGGCACGCGTCTTGGCATCTTCGCCGCCAACATTGACAAGAGCTTTGACCTCTCACTTATCTCTGACTACGATTGGTTCAAGCAGTACTTTAACAGCATGGCCGTAGCTCAGCGCTTTGTCGGCGATGGCACGCAGAAGTGCCGCAGGACAGGGCTGGTCTGGGATGAGAAGGTGCTGCTTGAAGAGAGCACCAAGCTGCTTGATCTTCTATACAAGAACCTCGGTCTTAAGATCGCGGACATGAACGCACAACAGTCAGCGTTTTTCAAGGAGGTGTACGAGGCCCCTCGTCGCACCTCAAACCCGATCGTTACCGAAATGGAGGCCGACAGATGAACGCTGAGCAGCTGAAAGGTTTGAAGGACCGTGTAGAGAAGCTGAACTCAGTAAGCGGCTCGTTCTGTCTCGCGAAGTGGTTGCAGTCTACCACTACCCTCTACAACGGTTTCACTCACTCGTGCCACCACCCGTCGGCCCACAAGATCAAGGTTGAGGACATCAAGGCCAACCCACGCGGGCTGCACAACACACCGACGAAGCTTGCGGCTCGTGATGACATGCTCAAGGGTATTCAGACTAAGGAGTGCGACTACTGCTGGAACATTGAGAACCTGCCAGAGGAACACTTCTCTGATCGCCACTACAAGTCGGCGAACGAGGGCATGGGCATCTGGCAGAAGTTTGATGACGTGCTTGCATCAGGGCTTGGTGAGAGCATCGCTCCTGCTTACCTCGAGGTTGCCTTCGAGAACGTCTGTAACTTCAAGTGCTCTTACTGCTCACCTGACGTCAGCTCACGCTGGATGGAAGAGGTTGAGAAGCATGGTGGTTACAAGCTGCCGAGCGGTGAGACACATCACGATCTCGAGTGGATGAAGAAGGTCGGTCGCTTCCCAATTCACTGGAAGGAAAAGAACCCATACATTGACGCCTTCTGGGAATGGTGGCCTGAGCTCTACAAGTCGCTCGACACATTCCGCATTACTGGCGGCGAGCCGCTCCTGTCTGAAAACACCTGGAAGATCCTTGACTACGTCATCGCCAACCCTCGCCCTGACTTTAAGATCGGCATCAACACGAACATGGGTGTGCCGCACAAGCTCATTGAGAAGCTGTGCGGTAAGATCAACCAGCTGCATGGTAAGATCAGAGAGATCGTGATCTATACGTCAGCTGAGAGCGTCGGCGATCAGCTTGAGTACTCGCGCTTCGGCCTTGACTGGAAGCTGTTCAATGACAACATCCAATTCTTCCTTGAGAACACACCACCTGCAGTTCGCCTTCAGGTGATGACAACCGTCAACATTCTTTCAGCACCTAGATTTGACTGGTTCATTGACTGGATAAGTGAGCTGCGCCTGGCTTATGGTGGTCGTCCACACCGTCGTCGCGTCGGCTACGACGTCGCCTATCTTAGGTGGCCGCGCCACATGTCCATCACGCTGCTTGATAAGCAAGCGAAGGTGGACTTTGACTTTAGAATGCGCGGCATGATCAAGAAGCACCATGATGACAAGCCGTCAGACATGAACGACGTGATGACGATTGAGGAGGTAGACCGCATCCGCCGCCTTGTCGACTTCATGAATTCTGTTGAGCCAGATCCTGAGCAGCTCGATGCCCTTGTTGGCTACTTTGATGAGTATGACAAGCGCCGCAGCACGAACTTCCTTGCCACCTTCCCTGAGCTAGCAAATACCTACGCGGCCGGCAAGCTTATCAGAGACAAGAGGCTGAGCGCGTGATCATTTGGGGCGTCAACGCAATGAACCACGACGCGTCGATATCTGTCGTGAACTCAGACACGAAGGAGATCCTGTTTGCCGCCCACGCCGAACGGTACAGCCGCGTCAAGAACGACACTGAGCTGAACCACGAGCTGATCATTGATGCGCATGAGTTCGGCGACCCTGAAAAGATTGTGTGGTTTGAGAACCCGTGGGGACGCAAGCTGCGCTACCTCAAGAGCGGGCAGTACAAGCTGCTGCTTGAGAAGTCGCCAAAGAAGTACATGCGCGAGTGGCTTGGTTGGGACTGCCCACTGATCTACTCAGACCATCACCAGTCTCATGCCGCTGGCGGCTACTACACGAGCGGCTTCAGCGACGCCGCCATCCTCGTGATCGATGCCATCGGTGAGATCACGACTGCTTCCATTTGGGAAGGTCGCAATGATAGCATCATCAAAAAGTGGGAGCTCAAGTATCCTAATTCTATTGGCCTGTTCTACAGCGCCATCACCGATCTGGTTGGTCTGAAGCCGAATGAAGAGGAGTACATCCTCATGGGAATGGCTGCATACGGTGAACAGTCGTTAGCTTACGATATTGGCCAGTACATTATTGGCCAATACTTCAAGAGCAAAAATAACATTCTCAATCAGAGCTTCAACTTTCACAAGGGAATTCGCCATGACGACACGCTCATGGCGATCGCTCGAACTGAGGAAGGTAAGTTTGCCATTGCAAGAGCAGCACAGCAGATCGTTGAGGAGCATGTTGGCCGCCTGATGTTCAGGGCCGCGCAGCTTGTCAAGAGCAACAACTTAGTCTACTCTGGTGGCGTCGCCCTCAACTGCGTTGCTAACTCGTATGTCGCCCACACGTTTGAAAATATCTGGATCATGCCAAATCCTGGTGATGCGGGCAATTCATTGGGCGCAGCAGCCAACTACATTGGTCGCCCCCTAAAGTGGAGAGGCCCGTTCCTAGGTCACAACATTGAGCGCAAGCTTGACATTGACGCCGTCATAAATGAACTGCTGACGACAGGTATCTGCGGCATCGCCAATGGCAGGGCTGAGTTCGGTCCTCGTGCCCTTGGTAACCGCTCACTGCTTGCTGACCCGCGTAGAGCAGATATGAAGGACAAGGTCAATGAGATCAAACACCGGCAGAAGTTCAGGCCATTTGCACCTGCGGTTCTCAAGGAACACGTCAACACCTACTTCAAATTCCCTCAGTCGATTACTGCTGCACCGTACATGCAATACGTCGTTGAAGTTCTCAGACCAGAAGAGCTGCCAGCCATCTCACATTTCGACAACTCTGCAAGGGTACAGACCGTAGATGAAGAGGCTCCGATCCTGAGGGCCATCCTTGAGAAGTGGTACGAGAAGACAGGCTGTCCAGTCCTGCTCAACACCTCCCTCAACATCAAGGGAGAGCCGCTGGTAAACACCGTGGAAGATGCCAACCGCTGGCAGCACAAATACGGCGTGAAGGTGTTCTAATTCAGGTTCACGCTCAGCCGTACATGGGCAGAAATCACTAAATAGTCCATCTAGCTGAAGGGCCAAAGTAGCCATGCCATACGTCGCAGATTGGACAAGCAACAACCTCGAAGGTATCCCTAACAAGGGACCTATCACCATTCCTGATAAGGCGATAGTCTCTACTGCCACGTCGCTCATCCTCACTGGAAAGAACCTGACCAGCTTTGGTGAGTACCAGCAGGAAAACTTCATTCGTCTGCTCGAGAACTTTGCCTCTGAGAACGCACCTGTTTACCCAACGGTTGGTCAGTTGTGGTACGACGCCAGCGCGCAGCTAATGAAGGTCTACAAGGCCGACGACAATTGGTACGGCGTCGATAGTGCAGGCGGCACCATCACGAGCCTCACTGTTGCGTCGTCAACGCTTGTTGTTTCCAACCCCACGATCACCTCGTCTGGCACAATCACCGTAAATCTCGGCGCTTCAGGTGTGGTGGCAGGCTCATACGCCGCCGCCGACATCACTGTTGATGCATACGGACGGGTCACGGCAGCTGCAAGCGCCACATCGATTACGTTGTCAGGCGCCATCATTGCTAGCAACATCCCGAGCGGTGTAAGTCTTGCTTCTGGATCTAGCGTCAACGGTACGTTCTCAGGAACGTTCTCAGGTAACTCGTCGGGTACCAACACTGGCGACCAGACGATCACGCTTACTGGCGACGTCACCGGCTCTGGTACTGGTTCATTCCCAACCACCCTCGCAAACTCTGGTGTTTCTGCTGGCTCTTACTCTTCGGCGAACATCACTGTTGATGCGAAGGGCCGCGTCACAGCAGCATCGACGTCAACGTCCATCTCGCTGTCAGGCCCAATCGCAGCAAGCAACTTCTCAGGCACCCACAACGGCAACACGTCAGGCACCAACACTGGCGACCAGACGATCACCCTTACTGGTGATGTCTCAGGTAGCGGCACCGGAACATTTGCAGCAACGCTTGCTGCAAGCGGCGTAGTTCCTGGTACCTACAACTTTGCATCACTCACTGTTGATGCCAAAGGCCGCATTACCGCTGCATCAACTGGAACTCCAGTGTCGTACGTCGACATCTCATCTAGCACGATCAACGTTTCTGGTGGTCCAATCACAAGCACTGGAACCTTCAACATCAACCTTCCGTCGTTCGGTGTTGGTGGTGTCTACTCAACACCTGTCAACGTGGCTGTTGACAACTATGGTAGAATTACGAGCATCGCTAACGGCTCGTCTTCTATCGGTGTTCTTTGCGCGCAGCACCAGACGACTGGCAATGGCGGCGCTGGTTCAACCAGCTGGGCAACTCGCCCACTCAACGTGCTTCAATATAACAGCATTCCTGGCGCATCGCTTGGCGGTAGTAGCATCACGCTTCCGGCTGGTGTCTACATGGTTACCGCGTACACAGTGTTCTTTGAGAACGATGATCACAAGTCGCGCATTCAGAACGTAACCAATAACACAACGCTTCTACTTGGTAACGCTGGTTGGAACCGCGGCGGTGACGGTGCAAACAACGTGCCGTACCAGATCAATGGCATCATCACTATTGCTAGCACCGCGCAGATACAGCTGCAAAGTATTGACAGCAGCACTGGCGATGCGTGGGGACAGACCTCGACATCGTTTGGTGGCTTCACCAACGTTTGGGCAAGCATCACCTTGCAGAAGGTAGCATAACAAGAGGATACGAAGATGGTGCATAAGAAATCAAAGAAGAGCTCAGTAAAGAAGATCACAGCAAAGCCATCGGTGAAGCGCAAGCCAGCTCCAGCAAAGGCGGCATCTCCTGGTCCTACACCTCAGCCAGCAAGCGAAGAACTTTCAAAGGCGCTAGACGCCCTCGACCAGTTCAGCAAGGAAACCGCAGAGGTCAAGAAGGAAAGCAAAACACTGTTTGACTTCTCCTTTGGTATCCTCCAACCAATGCTCAACAATCGCTTCGTCGTAGAAGTCATTGACACGCTCACGCTCAAACCTGTTTTCGAGTCCAATGACATAACCAGGCAGGTTATTTCTATTGGTCCGATCACCGACTACAGTCGCTCAATTGACATCACTCTTGAGGATGACATCCTCTCGAAGGCGTTCAACGCGATCGACAGCTTAAAGCGCCGTGATCGCTACACCGTCAGGGTTAATATCCTTGATGGTAATGAGAAAGTTCTACGTTCGTACTACCTCAAGAAGGCTAACATCGCGAGCGTCACTCACGCGCCAATGAGCTACTGTTCGAGCTCAGCCAAGCAGTTGATCGTGAAGTTTGTCTTCGAGGCTGTTGCCATTCTCTAAGATTGCGGTTGGTGTATAATTCACCAATGGGCTACAACCTGTTCATCGATGACGAGCGTCTTCCACCTCGTGATGGGAGACAGTGGCGCATTGCTCGATCCTCTGATGAGGCCATCAAGATCTTCGAAGAGCATGGGGTTCCCGACTTCATCAGCTTCGACCACGATCTGGGTGGTGACGACACCTCGATGAAGTACATCAATCACCTCATCGACCTGTCACTCGACCTGATTGAGATTGGGATCCAAAAGTGGCAGATCGCCTTCCCAAAGAATTACACCGTCCACAGCCAGAACCCAGTCGGCGCGCGAAACATCGAGCGTAAGATGCAGGGGTTCATCGAGCACCTCGGCAACTAGTTTTGTCTGGCTCAGGTTCATGATAGAATTGATCATGAGCACACAGAAGTTGTGGGAAATTCTGGTTCCAACCGTAAGTCGGAGCGGCAAGCCGTTCAGGACGAGGTTCCACCGCGTGTGGGACCAGAAGGTTCGCGAGATCAGCAGCGGTCTGACCATCTTCGCTCCGTCAAAGGGACAGTGGGTTGACCCGAATGGCGTGCTCCTTGAGGAACGCATGATCCCTGTTCGGTTCATGGCGACCAAGGAGCAGGCTGAGAAGATCACCGAGTTCACGCTCGAGTACTACGATCAGCTTGCGGTGCTGTGTTGTCTTATTTCAGCCGACGTCATCTTCAAGCAGAGGGCCATGTAATGTTGACCATCAAGCACATCGACGAGCTACGTGCAAAGATCTCCCACAAGGAGGAGATCAGGGATGCTGAGGTCTCGAACGCGAACATGGCAGTTGGTAGCACCGATCGCTTTAACGTGTTCTGCTACATGGTTGCAGGCGCCGACACGTTCGATGACGCATGGTCGCGCGAGTGCCGCGGCATCGTGTTCCGTGGTACGCGAGTTGCTGGTCGACCGTTCCACAAGTTCTTCAACATGAACGAGCGCCCTGAAACGCAGGTGAACGCGCTGCCTTGGGACAAGGTAGTACGCGTGATGGAGAAGCGAGACGGCTCGATGATCCACACCGTTCGGTGCGGTCATGAGGTTGCCAACCCGAATGGTGGTGGAAACCTGCGCGGCTTCATGCTGAAGTCCAAGAAGTCATTCGAGAGCGACGTCGTCAAGCTTGCCTGGGGCAAGATCGGCAGCGTGAGCGACAACTCGTTCTACGATTTCCAGTGCTTCTGTCGCGAGATCGCCAAGCTTGACTGCACGGCCATCTTCGAGTTCACGTCGCCTGACGCGCGCATCGTGCTGCACTACCCAAAGCACGAGTTTTATCTGCTCGCCGTCCGTGAGAACGAGAGCGGCAGGTACTGGTCCACGCATGAGATGGTTGGACTGGCTGACAGGTATGGCATCAACCTTGTCAATGAGGTTGATGAGTTCTGGTACCATGAAATGACGCAGCCATCTGAGCGCAAGTTTCTTGTCTCGGCAATGCTCGAGGCGGCCAAGACCCGCGAGAACGTTGAGGGCTGGGTAATTCAGTTCGAAGACGGAGAGATGGTCAAGGTCAAGACTGAGTGGTACCTGCGCCGTCACAAGGCGATGACGTTCCTGCGGGAGCGAGACATCGCCGTGATGGTTGTTGCTCAGGAGCTGGACGACCTTAAGGCGCTTATGGTTGGCGACGGCGTAGATATCAAGGAGCTCCTTGAGATTGAGCAGCGCGTGTTGAATGACATTCGCGGCATCGAGCTGGCGTTGAACGCCATCGCTCCAGCTGAGGACTTCAAGCTGGAACGCAAGGACTTCGTCATGAAGCACCGCGAGAAGGCTGGTGCTCTGTTTGGCCTGCTCATGAACAAGTTTTCAGGCAAGGAGCCAAACTACATTGAGCACTTCGAGAAGCACATCCTGAAGCAGCAGTACACGCTTCGAGTGATCAACCTCGTACCAACGGTTGCGGAGGCTGAATGAGCTCGCCAATCATTGAGCGCGTAATGCGAATGGGCATCGAGCACCGCTGCGGCGTTCCGCTTGATGGGCTATGGGACCTCGCTGAGAAGCAGCTGGCAGCAACCGCCAGAGCAGAGAGGGAACGGCGTAAGCGCCATGCGAAGTATCGCGACCTCATGGCTTGGATGACCGCTCAAGGAGAGATGGGCTATGCACTGATGGTTGTCAATGGACAGCTCGAAGTTGTCAAGGTCTCACCGTCAGGGTTGAGCAAGCTGAAGCTTGTCGAGTGGTATCATCCTGGCAACATGCCGCAGGTGGAGGCAGCTTGAGCGAGACGATCTACACGATCTACAAGCGCTCAAGGGAAGAGGCGCTTGAGGAAACGTTCAAGCGCCAGGCGCTACGCTGCCCATGGGAGAAGGACGTCATCTTCGTGTGGCAGACCAGGATGGGAACGAATGGTGTTCGGTATGGTTCTTTCAGGACAATCACTCGAGAAGAACTTGCGCGGCGTGAATACACGATAGAGATGGCCGACTACGCGGTCTCCATTTTCTGGACGGACGAGCTATATGATCATCGAACGCACAAGAAGGTTCTAAAGAATGGTCAGGAAAGCAGTGATGGCGTCGCAAAGACGGCGTGAAGAGCTGAAGAAGAGCGCGATTGAGAAGTACGAGGCGTTGCGGCGCGCACATGTTGCCGCATTTGGACCACGTCGTACTTCACAACAGCGACCATTTGGTCGCTATACGGGACCAAACCTCAGCCCAAGGTTTGAGGATGGTGTAAAAATACCGTCGCTGCAGACAATGGCCTGCGCGACAGCAAAAGTTGATGCGCCGCGCTACACCGGTGAAAACCTAATTGGTGTGGCTCTGATGCACAAGAGTAACTACGTGCCTGTGTTCAAGCAAGAGGACGCGGTGGCAATAGCTAAGATGAGGAGAGGCTGATGAGAAACATCGTGCAGTATCCAATATCGGCAGACGAGGTGCGAGACTTCATTGATGCCTCATGGAAGCCTGAAGGGAATGTGGAGGACCTCGTCATTGGCGGCAACGACGGGTACATCAAGTACTGGCTCCAGAAGTACTTTGAAGACCCAGCAAACATGGAGAAGCTGCTCGAGACAATGAGGGTGCGCAGATGAGCAAGACACTGATAGGCATTGACATTGAGCAGTTCTGGCATTTCCTTCCGATAACGAAGGATTATTCACATGGTGTTCCGATGTCGATGTGGATTGATACCGAGCTGTATGAAGAGTGGAAGACCGCTGCCTTGAAGTTTTCACAGGTGAACGGCAAGATTGAACAACTTTACCGCGCGCAAGAGGGGCTGAAGCCACATAGCCCGCGAGACATACCGAGCCATGAGCTCGTGGAGAAGACAGATGGAAATTGAAAGAAAGATGGTAAGCGTCCGCCGCATCGCGACGCTAAACCCAATCGAAGGCGCTGACCTGATCGAGGTAGCTGCCATTGACCACGCCGATGGTTGGAAGCTCGTCGTGAAGAAGGGAGAGTTCAAGGTCGGCGATCTTTGCGCCTACTTTGAGATCGATAGCTTTCTGCCTGAAAGCGATCCACGCTACGCCTTCCTCATGAAGAGCGGTGTGCGTGAGTTTGAGGGAGTAAAGGGCCACAAGCTTCGCACCATCAAGCTGCGCGGACAGATCAGCCAGGGCCTCGCGCTTCCAATCAAGATGTTCGTTGACAATTTTGTCGGCAGCAGGGAAGATGAGGGACAGGAGCTCAGCGAGTTTTTCACTGAGGGCACCGACCTAACAGAACTTCTTGGCATCAAGAAGTATGAAGCTCCTATGTCAGCTGAGCTTGCTGGCCAGGCTGAGGGCTACTTCCCAAGCTTCATCAAGAAGACCGATCAAGAGCGCTGTCAGAACATCAGAGGCCAGATCTTTGGCTATGAAGAGGTGCTCAAGGAACTTGAGTGGCTGGCAGTTGAGAACGCACCAGCTGAAGGTCTGGCATCCGGCCGTCTGAAGGTGGTCGATGGCAAGGTGTACAGCGTTCACCCAGCGCAGGCAGATCCTGATGCTGCATACGAGATCACCATGAAGCTAGACGGCAGCAGCGCGACGTTCTTCCACAACAACGGCGCCGTTGGCGTTTGCAGCCGCAACCTTCAGCTCAAGATCAATGACGAGAACAGCGGCAACTCATTCGTGAAGATCTTCATTGAGAGCGGCCTTGGTCGCGCCATCACGGAATTTGGCAACATTGCCATTCAAGGTGAGCTCATGGGTCCTGGCATTCAGGGTAACCGCGAAAATCTGAAGGCGCACAAGCTCTTCATCTTCGACGCGCAGCACCTCGACACTGGAGAGTACTTCAGCACTGGCGCCCGCTACTCGCTCATTGAACAGTTGAAGAGCCTCGGCGTGAGCGCAGATCTTGTTGACCATGTGCCGGTTCTGCACCAGTACACCACGCTGCAGGCGCTGAACCTCCACACAGTCGACGACCTGCTGAAGTTCGCTGAAGGCCCAAGCCTGCACCACGCCGTCCGTGAGGGTCTCGTGTTCAAGCGGTCTGACGGCAAGTTCAGCTTCAAGGCGATCAGCAACACGTTCCTCGCTAAAGAGAAGGACTGATGGTAAGTCGACGCGCATTCTTTGGGATGGCCGCAGCTCTTGCGGCTGTTCCGCTTATGCCGAAGGTGGTCATCGCCACTGAGGTTGCCATGCCGCGTCCCGTCATGGCGAACTCGTTTAAGAGCATCATTCCGATGATCAGGAAGATAATGCCTGGAACCATTGCACAGATGATCGTCGGCGTGCAACCTATGGGCGGGCCAGCCGGCTTAATCTACAAGCTGCGCTTTAGCTATCATCGTCCTTTTCTTGAGAGGGTTTTCGGGTTCAAGCGGCGGTAAATACCCGCATGCTGGACATCATCTTCATATCATACGACGAGCCGAACGCCGACTACAACTGGCGAAGATTGAAGGCTCGCTTCCCACACGCGAAGCGTGTTCACGGGGTGAAGGGCATCGCGAACGCCCACATCGAGGCATCTACTCGTTCACATACCCGCTTCTTCTATGTCGTTGATGGTGATGCTGAGATCCTCGATACGTTCGATTTCAGTTACAAGCCAGACCCGTATAATGGTGGGTACGTTCACATTTGGTACGCCATCAATCCGGCGACTGGGCAGGAATACGGGTATGGCGGTGTAAAGCTGTTTGACAGACACTTCTTCAAGAACGTGCAGTCACAGCTAGACTTCTCGACAACCCTGACGAAGGACGTGAAGATCATTCCTCAGGTGTCGTGTGTCACGCGCTTCAACTCAGACCAATTTCGTTCGTATCGCGGCGCATACCGTGAGGCAGTGAAGCTGCACACAACGGCCACGACCCATGCTGATGAGTTCATAAGGGCGGAGGCTCAGGAACGTCTCAATGCTTGGCTGAACCCAGTCGAGTGTGAGTTCAGAGAGCACATCATCGAGGGCGCAGAAGACGGTGTGGCTGAGGCCAAGCGCCGCACGAAGGACGACCTTCTCTTCATCAATGACCACGACCTGATGCTGGCTGGCTTCGCCGCTCGCAATCCACAGTATGACGATGAGACATCCCCTCGTCCGAAGGAAGACAACCCAATGAAGCACGAGCTGTTCTTTACCACTAGAGTGGCATCAGCGCTCTACGATGAATATGTTCTTGAGAAGCTACCAATGCACGAGCTGAGGGATGCCCTATCCGACGGCCAGCTGCTCAGCAAGCTATGGCTGATTGAGGAACTTGACAAGCTTCTCAAGGCTGGCGAGATTAGGGAAGGAGCCAGCGTTGCGGTTCTAGGTGGCTGGATCGGTACGCTCGCGCTCATGATGAACACATGGGAGCTGAAGCTTAAGATCACCAGCGTCGACCTCGATGCTCGATGCAACCGCATCGCCGAGAAGCTGAACTACGACTATGACTTCACGACCATGACGATGGACATGTACGACATCAACTATTCGAAGTTCGACATTATCATCAACACCTCGTCAGAGCATATCCCTGACATCTCAAAGTGGAGGGAGGGAATACCAGAAGGGAAGATCGTGATCGCTCAGAACAACGACTTCGTGGGTGGTGAAGGACATGTGTCCTGCGTTGGTTCAGTTTACCAGCTCAAGAAGCAGCTGAACCTGTCGAAGAGCCTGTACGAAGGAACCCGACAGTTTCCGCAGTACAACCGCTTCATGCTGATTGGTCGGACCTAATGTACTTGAGATAACCTGAAGTGTAAAATAGAACAGGTTTACGCCTCGTGAGACCCAACCCAATGAATGACACTATCGAGCTGCGGTTCTACTGCTTCGTCAACTTCTATCTTTCATCTATCCAGCAGGGAATTCAGACTGGCCATGCTGCCGTCGACCTTGTGCGCAAGTACGCGCTTGATGGTGAAGAAGACCCATCAGTGGAAGAGCTGCGTCGCGCTGCGGTTGTTGTTGATTGGGCCGACAATCACAAGACGTTCATCATCCTGAACGGTGGCGACAATGATGGTATCTCACACGCGCAGAACATCATCTCTGCTACAGACCTGCCATGGGCAAAGTTTCATGAGAGCGAAGGCGCGCTTGATGGTCTCAGGACCTGCGTTGGCGCTGTCATTCCAGATTTTATTTTCAACGCCACCCTCGACGTCGATCTGACGAAGGAGATGGCTGCGCGTTTTGATGACAAGAAGATCTACTCATTCACATGTGAGAATGAGAGTGGGTTTGATCCGAAGATCGTGTTCTTCCCTGATGATAGGTACTACGCGCTCATTGAGCTGCTAAGGAGCAGTCGTCTAGCTTCATAAGGGAAGGTTATGCTTATCGTTGGTTTGACCGGTACTCATGGTACCGGCAAGAGCACCATCATCCATGGTGCAGAAAATGCGGGGCACAGCGTAAGCCGAGCGCAGCTGTCAAGGGCGGCGCAGAAGGCGCTAGGTTGGGACACGCTTGCACGCGCCCAAGAAAACACTGACAACATGTGGGCGCTGCAAGATGCCATCCTCGCCGCAATGGACGCGCGTGATGCTGCCATCGCCGCACCCACGCTGGTTGAGAGAACACCTGCTGACATGTGGGCGTACACCAAGATGTGGTGTGAGCGCCTCGACATTGACGTGAACACAGACCTCCGCGCGCTGCAGTATAAAGGCGAGTGCCTTAGGCTCAGCGAGCGCTACGCTGAGTTTGTATTCGTGCCGATGATGCAGCAAATTCCGTTCGTTGAGGAACCAAACCGCGCCGATCTTGCCTCGCGCGCGCCAGTAGAAATCTCGATCAAGAACTTCATCATCCAAAACGAACTTCCGTTCTATGCCATTCGTGGCATCACCCCACGCGATCGCGCATTCGAGATCACTCTCGTCCTTGAGAAGGTAGAAACAAGATGGCTCTAAAAACAACAAAACAACCAGCCCAAAAATTCGGTCTCTGCCTTGACTGGGAAACGTCTGGTGCCGATTGGGGTCGTGTTTCGCAGAGCATTGCGAAGTACCAAGGACTTACGTTTGGTGCTATCGTGTTCGATGCCACCACATTTGAGCCAGTTGCCGAGCTCTACGTTGAGATCAAGTTCAACGCTGAAAAATATCAATGGGACATGGGTGCTGAGAAGATCCATGGCAAGACCCGTGAGTACCTCGAGGCAAACGGTGTCTCACAGGAAGAAGCAGCGACGCAGCTCGCCGAGCTGATCCTCAAGTACTGGGGTCCAGATACGCCAGTCATGTTCCTCGGCCACAACGCCGAGTTCGACATCAACTTCACAGCGCAGTTGCTCAGCACTATCGAGATCGAGTTTGGTAAGGAGCGTGCAGACCCACCAAAGTTTGAAAGCTGGATCCGCCTGCACCACGTTATCCTTGACACCTCGCCTATGGGCTTCATCGCATTCGGCCTGTACAAGTCAGACCTTCTCTTCAAGCGCGTTGGCTTTGAAGATCGCGGCGATCACAACGCGCTGCAAGATGCACGCCAAACCCTTGAGGCAGCCGCCGTAGTGCGCCACATGGTCCGCATTGCTGAGGCCGAGATGGCCGCAACATGAGCGGCATCACCACAGCTTGGAGTGAAAGGCTCGACGAGTATGTTAAGGCTGTTGAAGAGGACTATGTCAGCCGCACTGACAGTAGGCGCTGGGAACTTTCCAACGCTTTCACAAAGGAATATCTAGTCAAGGATTATCCAGTCCTTCTCTCAAGCGTGCGCTGCGGTGTCTCAATCCAACCAGGCTGGGCTGCCCTTGTTCATAGCCTCTGCAGTGACATCACAATGGTGATGGCCGCAAACCCGACCCTCAACGTGCGCGTTGAACAGGTCAAGCAGAAGCTCGGTTGGCTGCGCTTCTATGGAAGCGTCTACACTCACGCCGTTGTGCAGGATGAACTTGTCACGCAGATCACTGTAGCGCCTGAGCACATCGCCGCCAAAAACAAGATCAATCAGCTCATCTCAGCCGCGCAGACCCAGTCAGCTTCTATATGTGAGGTGTGTGGTCGGCCAGGCCAGATTGTGAACGTTAGCGGCTGGTTGGCAGCAGCTTGTGAGAGGCACGGGCAGCCATGACAACCTACGTATTTGACAGCGCCGAGGTGAAGCAGACGGGCAGAACGGCGAAGCGCGTGCTAAAGCTTGCTGGTGGCAAGACGAAGGAGATGGTCCTCGTTGAGATCACGCCGACTGACCCAACGTTCGATTGGAAAAAGTGGGTTGATCCAGCTATTCTGTACGTTGTGGAACCACCAGCCTCTTGATATTTTACGTGAGCGCAGAAGCATAAATACAAAGCGCTCGACTACATAGAAGAACATGACGACTTACATCACTTACCAGTGCTCTGTCTGCCGCAGAACCAAGGACATAGTCCAGGACAATGTTCGTGTTTTGCCGAACCAGTGCACCATAACGAAAGGCTGTGCGGGCTCGCTCTACAAGATAGGCGAGACGCTTGTCGCGTCGTCGATTGACCCAGTGTCTGGCCTCACGGATTGGTATCCGCGCGGGCAACAGCTTGGTCAGACCGTACCTGTACCACCAAAGCAGACGCAGGCGCTCACGTGCTCAAACACGGGCGCCCTCACACTTGCGCTGCTGCTTGATGATGCGGCGGCAGCCAGCAACCCAACTATCACGCTTCAGCTTCAACAGCGCCTGTCAGCTGACGTGCCATCGACTGAGTATCTCTACAACGTTACGGCAACAACGTCAATCATCTCAGGCAAGGACAATGCTGGAAAGAACCTTCGCTTTGACCAGAGCTCGATCGACAACGATCTGATCCACGTCCTTGTAAATGGCGTCGCGCGCCAACAGGGCGTAGGACCGAACGACTACACAGCCACACCGAATGTTATCACGCTCAACACACCGATTACGTCAGGTGTTGTCGTGGTCTCAGTGTTCGGTGTTGCGCCGACTGTCGCACAGGTCCTCACATTCACTGCCAACTACTCGTTCATTGCAAGCTCAGGTCATGGATCTTGGGGCAATATCCGCTGGGTAGATGAATACAACCCAGCCACTGGCGCTCTTCGTTCAGCTGGCGGAAAGAAGTGGTGGCTCTACACGTGCACGTCAGTTTCAAACCTTTCGACTGCCTCGATGCTGAAGATCACGGGCATTACGCTCATGGTTGGTTCCATCGGTGCCCTCACGAATGCGCGCTTCTTCATTGCAGCTCCACCATATGACAACACTGACCGCTACCTCGGCTTCAGCATTGATGTCGAGGCTCTGTCAGAGGACTACCTCCTCACATCAGCAACTGGTGCAATCACCGAGCTCTTTGCTGAAGGTGCCACACTAGAGCTCTACCCTCCGTATCAGCTCATCAACAACTCTAACCTCGCGGCGTCCTCTTACGTCGTCGCTGATACCTTCCCGACCGACGATGCTGTTTCCGACGATACACCTGAAACAAGGCTTGTGTCAAACAAGATCATAGGACCAGTATGATTGCAGAAAAATTGATCCCAAGTTTCTACATGATCGAGGTTGAAGGAGCTGCAACAAAAGGTGTAGTTCACGGAGATCACGGCATAGAGAAGATACATATCGGCTCTTCAGATTTCGCTAATGATATGATGGCACTAGCTGGCATGAATGACGCCATGCGAAACATCCTGAAAGCTGTTCACCTTGAAGACATCAAGGCGGACATCTCATACAACCCAGAATTCTTTCCTACACTAAAGCCGATAGAACCAACTGAAGAGCAGAAGGTGGCGCAGGAAGCCATGCTTGAGAAAGCAGAAGAGCTTCGCCACGAAATGATGGGTCAAGGTAAGGCCGTGGTTCCAATCACTGAGCTGTTTGATCCTCTCGGCGATTTTGTTGAAGCTAGGTGGACAGTTGAGACCGCAGAGCTTAAGGTTGAAGGTAAGGTCGCCATCAACCCACAGTACTACATTCTCGAGAAGCACCGCGACACTGAAGGTTATTCACTAGGCACCCTCCCTAAGCCACAGAAAAAAATTACGGTTCACTGATGGAAGCAGCATTCTCATACAATGTAAAGGTTGGCCGCGCGGCAAGCATGCTACGCGCAGGTCCATACAAAACGAAGATCCCAAACTGCGGTGAGATCAACATCTCATCGAGGCCGTTTGAGACCTATGAGGAGTGCGAGAAGTCGCTGAACGGGCTGATGATGACCCTCACCCGTGTTGAAGGTAAGTCAGCCGACAAGAACATGGTGATCGTCAGCAAGGTCAACCCAGCGCTTGATGAAAGCGGTAAGAAGCATGCAGACGCGGCATCATGGGACGAGCACACCATCCTGCGAGTGTACGTCGCTGATCCAGAAGAGCTGAAGAAAGCGACGCTCAAGTATCACATCGTTGGTCAGATCAAGTCAGCGATCAACGTTGCATCACTCAAGGTAGAACTGATTACCGAGTGATTGTTGTTTACGCTGACGCTGCGCGTGGTATAATCTACACACGCTCTACATAACAAATCCCATAGGAGAGCATAATGCCGAAGAACCAGCTGGCCAAGCAGGGCCGCAAATCATTCACTGATGTCGCCGAGATCCTGAAGAACCCATCTCAGCGCACCAAGCTGCAGAGCTATGTCGACGAGACAGTGCGCTGCAAGATGAAGATCCTCGATGAGAACGAAAGCATCAAGGGTATTCGCACCGCCGCCATCGAAGAGCTCGGAATTCAGCCGAAAATCTTCAACTCAATCGTCTCCCTGTTCTTCAACAACAACTTCGAGCAGAAGCGCGAAGAGCTTGAACAGCTTGAGACGGTCATCGAGACCCTGATGCAGACTGACAATCAGCTTACTCACTCGAAGGACGACGAGTAAGATCACTCACTGGTTCTGGGCGCAGTAAATACCGACCTACAAAGTCGCACTGCGCACCAGAGGAAGACCATGACCGATACCAAACGCAACTACGTTGCGGCGTGGGTCGATTGGAACGCCGACAAGATCGTTGTTCTCGAACGCGATCATGACGGAAAGCTCCATCGAGTGCGCTACAACCCGCCATACTACTTCTACATCAAAGATGATGAGGGTCCGTACACCTCAATCTTTGGTGACAAGCTGACACGCGCTGAGTTCGATAGCCGCGATCAGTTTGAGCAAGCCAAGCGGATGTTCCCTGAGGGTCATAGGTTTGAGAGTGACATCGCACCGCTCAAGCGCGTGCTGATGGACTACTACTACGATCGCCCATCACCACTCGTCCACTACGCGTTCCTCGACATCGAGGTAGACTATCAGCAGAGCATGGGCTTCGCTGGTCCAATGGACCCATACGCCCCAATTAACGCCATCACGATCTACCAGTCGTGGACGAAGAAGTACCTTACGTACGTCGTCGCACCGCCAGAGTTCACTGGCACCGTCAAAGATCTCGAAGACAAGATAGCTGAGCTAACTGAAAGCAAGCAGCTGCGCGCTGGCCATGTTCCTAAGATCGTCATAGTCGGCGACGAGATAGAACTGCTCCACAAGTTCGTGGCATCCATCGCTGATGCCGATATCATCTCCGGCTGGAACTCAGAGTTCTTCGATATCCCGTATCTCTGCGAGCGCTTAGTCAAGGCAGGCGGAGAGCCGCTGCTGCAGAAGCTGGACCATATCGGCGTCAAGCCGCCAAAGAAAGAGATGGTCAACCGCTACGGTTCCGAGGAGCCAGTGTGGAAGTTCTCAGGCCGTAGTCACCTTGACTACATGCGCCTCTTCCAAAAGTTCACCTTCGAAGGTCGCGTCTCATACTCGCTAGGCAACATCCTCCAAGAAGAGGTCGGCGTTGGTAAGCTTGAGTATGATGGAACCCTCGAGCAGCTGTACCACAACGACTTCCCAACGTTCGTCGCCTACAACTTCCGCGACGTCGATGGTATCGTGCAGCTCGACAGCAAGTTCAAGTTCATAGCCCTCGCCAACCAGATGGCACATGAGAACACGGTTCACTTTGATGCCGTGCTAGGAACAGTGGGTTACGTGGAGACTGGCATTGCCAACCACGCGCACTACAAGCTGAACAAGATCGTTCACGACAAGAAGATCCAGGACAATGAGAAGGTAGAGGGCGCCATCGTTCTCAACCCAAACATTGGCCTTCACGTGTGGCTCGGCTCAGTCGACATCAAGTCACTGTACCCGAACACCATCCGCTCTCTCAACATCTCACCTGAGATGATCGTCGGTCAGTTCGAGGCTGGTGAAGATGCATGGGCGGCCATTAGGGACGGTGGAAGCGTTCGCCTCTGCCTCACACTTGAGAGCGGCGAGCAGCACATGGCCACTGCCGACGAGTGGAAGGCGGCTCTCATTGAACAGAAGTGGGCCATCTCGGCCTATGGCACGGTATTCGATCAAGGTAAAGGCAAGGGCGTCGTCGCTGACATCCTTGGCTATTGGTACACAGAGCGTAAGCGCCTACAGGCTGAACAAAAGAAGTGGGCAAAGAAGTTCGAGCAGCTTCCCGACGGACCAGAAAAAGAGGAAGCGAAGCGCCAAGAAGAGCATTACGACCTTCTTCAGCTCACCAAAAAGATTTCGATGAACAGCCTGTACGGCGCTCTTTTGAATATCGCGTTTCGTTTCGGCGACGAACGCATGGGTGCATCTGTCACGGCGACAGGCCGTGCCATCACCACGCATATGATCGAGACAATCGGCGAGAGCTTGACTGGCAACAAGCATAAGCTTGACAAGCGCGTCATCACAGATGACAACAAGAAAAGCGCTGAGGCAGTCATGAACATCATCGACGGTTGGCTTTCACTGCCGAAGTCGTCATCTATCGGCGGTAGCTCAATCTACAAGCCGCTCATGCACGACGGCAAAGAGTGGGTGTTCTCCAACGCCATCATCTACGGTGACACTGACAGCTGCTACTACCAGTGTGTAGGTGCAACTGACAAGGACACGGCGATCAAGATCGCAGACGACGTTGCCGAGGTAGCGAACCAAAGCTTCCCAGCGTTCATGCGCAGCGCCTTCAACTGCCAGCCAGAATTTGACGAGCTCATCTCAGCTGGTCGCGAGATCGTCGGTGTACGTGGCCTCTTCCAGGCCAAGAAGAAGTACATGGTGAAGATCGTCGACAAGGAAGGGTTTGCGCCGAAGCCGGGCAAGGACATGAAAACACAGGGCTCTGAGATCAAGAAGGCTGACACACCTAAGATCATTCAGAAGTTCATCAAGACGACAGTCGACATGATCCTCGATGGTAAGTCGTACGACGAGGTGGCGACCTTCGTCAACTCGCAGCGTAAGGACATCGTCAAGAAGAAGGACAACCTGTTCCTTCTAGGGGTCGCCAAGCAGGTAAATAACCTGGAGAGCTTCCTCGCTGAGTACAATGCACCAGGTTCAATGCGCGCTTCGAACGGCAACAAGCTCACCGTTCCTGGACACGTGAGGGCCGCGCTGAACTACAATGCGCTGCTCAACTCCATCGACAAGGGAGCAAAGCCTATCCGCGCTGGCGATAAGGTGCTTGTGTTCTACCTCAAGCCGAACCAGCATGGCTATGACGCCGTTGCTTTCCCGTCTGAGTTCACCAAGTTTCCGAAATGGTTCACCGAGAATTTTGCCGTCGATATCAAGAAGACCGAGACCCGCATGTTTGACAACAAGCTTGAGGGTATCTTCAGGGCGATCGGCAAGGACGTTCCATCTCCGCAGTCGGTGCTGACGAACAGCATCTTGGAGTTTTGATCATGAAGCTAAAGTTCCTAGAGCTAGGCGATCTTCTTAAGCAGGCGCAGGACTTCGAGCCTGTTGCCTACTACGATGAGAACCTCGGCATGATGCGAGTTCACGTGAAGGACTGCCGCACAACCGTTGAGGCCATCACGACAGGCCTTGAGATTGAGTGGGAGCTCGACGACGAAGGTAAGCGCACGGGCTTAGTCGCAGGCGTCGCCATCTACGCACCAAAGTTGAAATTTAACGCAGCCCTCAGACAGAGACGGACATGAAGCTTTCAAACCAAGACATCTCAAACATCTCAAACATCCTTGCAACCGCAGCGGTCGGTGGTATTGAGGCTCTAGTCATTGACGATGGGGTTGTAAGAGGTGTGAACGAGGGCAGAACCTTCGTCATCATCTCAGAGCACAACGTGCCGAAGCTGCCTCAGAAGATGGGCCTCGCCCGTCTGTCAATGCTGAAGGCACGGCTCGAGCTGTTCAGTGGCAATGCAGCGACCGTCATTGAGGCCAAGGAGACTGAACGCGGTGAGATTGGCTCGCTCGAGATCGTGGCTGGTCGCAACAAGGTCCAGTTCCGTTGCACGTCGACGGCCCTCATCAAGGCGCCGAAGAGCATCAACGACACGCCAGCTTACACGATCGTCTTCTCGCAGGAAGAGCTGAAGCTTCTTCTCAGCGCTATCAAGGTGATGGCTGGAAAGACCCTTACGCTGGTCATCAAGAAGGATGGCACGGTTCAGGTGAGCCTGGCTGATGCCACGAATGACGCCTTCAGCTCGACGCTTGAAGCGTCAGCAGAGTTTCTTATTGAGAACAGCGATACCGTTGTTCACTACTACCATGCCGACGTGTTCCACGCCGTTATGCGTACCACCGACGCCGACCCAGTGAGCATAGTAATAGGCGCTGCAGGCACCATCAACGCTGAGGTTAACGGACACCTCGTAGTGCTGATGCCCAAAATCAACGAAGACATCGAGGAGTAATCAAGATGACAATGGACATCATTCGTTCTAGCGACCTTACCTCTACTATGACCAAGCTGAAGCAGCTCGACGCGAGGCTCATTGAGCTTACTACCGAGCTTGCCAAGTGGAAGCTCTACGTAGCAACCTCCCTGGTTCAGGGTGCTCAGGATGGGCAGACGCTGCTCATCAGCGTGGCGAAGAACAACAAGACGGGTTTCGTGTACAACGTAGTGCCGCAGGAGCTCGACAAGTTTGCTGACGACCCTGATACGCTCATCGCCAACCTTGTTGAGATGGCGTGGGAGCGCTTGTACAAGGAACAAATCAAGAACGAGATCGCGCCAACCATTGCTCGCGCGCTCGAGAACGCCATCAAGATGCGTGGCAGAGGTCTACCAACATGAAGAGAAGCTGGCTGCTCACACTAAAGGAGTTTGTCTCATGGCGCTCAAAGAAGCCATGGGCCTGCTTCGAAACTTCTGGCCCAACCAAGGAAGGCCGCGTAGAGTTCTCTATCAGCGCCAACAAGGCATTCATTGAGAACCTCAAGACCCTTGGAATGGGTGGCACGACTGACGAAGAAACGGTTCAACTGTTCTTCCTTCAGATGCGCATGGTCCCAGAGGACATGGTACAGGAGGATGCCGTCAGCCCTGAGGCGACGCCAAACCTGACACACGAGGCGAACAAGTTCGTACGAGGCTAACATGTTTGACAGACTTCACCTTCACGAAGGCGGCCGAACCACGGTCAACAACACCTTCAAGATGCTGCCACACGACACGGCAGATGCTGCCCGCCTCTACGGTGAGGTGAGGGAGAAAGCAAGCGAGGAACTTGCCGGTGCTGTGGCAGTTGACCTCGGCGCTGACAACGAAGTTCGCGTAGTTAGAGCTGACGCGATGCGCGTATGGGACCCAGCGAAGGGGCCGAACACTCAAATGCGCATCATCTACAAGATCAACGGGAGACTGCATGACGTGGTCCTCGAAGTTGACGAGATGGTGCTGCTTCGAAATGTACATGAGAATATCGCAAGAGCAATGTTTGAGCAGCTCGTTGACAAGCTGTCAGCTGAAGCCAAGTCTGCCCTCTTTCCAAGGAAGCTTTCATGAAGCGCATGGTAGTTGACACAGCGAACCTTCTCTTCAGGGTAGCTGCCGCTCATGGCAAGTACAACTCTGAAGGAACGCCAGAGCAGAAGGCTGGCCTTGCCCTGCACATGGCGTTGAACTCGCTCAACAAGTACTACAAGCAGTACCGCCCAGATCAAATTGCTCTCACCTTTGAAGGTGCCAACAACTGGCGCAAGGACTACACCAAGTCCAGCCAGTGCGTGTCGAAGCGGGTGTACAAGGCAAACCGCGTTAAGGACGCTTCGATGATCCCGTTCTTTGAGCTCATCAAGTCGTTCGAGGACCTCGTTCGCAATCACACCTCGCTCGTCTGCCTCTCAAACCCGGTGCTTGAGGGCGACGACCTCTTTGCCGGCTATGTTGAGCGCTTCACCGCCGCAGGCGATGACGTGATTGGTGTCTCAGGCGACAAGGACTTCGTGCAGCTGTGGAAGTTCGACAACTTCCAGCTCATCAACCCGGATACTGGCAAGCCACGCACCGTTGAAAGCGTATGTGGCACTGACGACGCCCTCTTTTTCATGTTTGAGAAAGCATTCCGCGGTGACAAGGGCGACAACGTTTTCCCAGCCTACCCACGCGTTCTCAAGAAGCGCCTTCACAAGTGCATCGAGGACGACTATGAGCTCATGAAGATCATGAATGAGACGTGGAGCTTCAAGGATCCTGACACGGGTGCCGAGACCATCTTCAAGGTCAACGAGCTGTTCGAAGAGAACATGCTGCTCATGGACCTCAGTGGCCAGCCAGAGCATATCAAGGGCGTCATCAAGACCACCCTTGATCATGAGCTCGTTCACCATGGTAAGTTCTCCCACTTCCACTTCACGAAGTTCTGCGGCAAGTACGGCCTAAACCAGATCGCTGAGAACTCAGCATCATTTGCCGACCTCTTCAGCCGAACTGGTCAGCGTTCACCACTCAAGGATGAGACAAGGGAAGTGCACCGCAAGGCCGCGCTCATTGCGTTCTAGTGCGGTACTTTCTCATTCAGCCTATTGACGTTGAGCACAGCGTTGGTACAATCAGGCAGATCTTCGAGACTGAAAGTGAGGGGCGGCTGTGGTTTGCCGAGAATGAAACCAACCCGGATTTTGAGGGTTGGTATGTCGTGCCCGAAAGCGAGATAGGAAAACTGAACTGATGAAGCTCCAAGACATCACACCAACAATGACGCAGCGCTACCGCCTGCGGATGAGTGAAGACAACTTCGAAAACGCCAGGCCTGGGCAGTTTGTTCATCGTGACAACGATACTGACGAGGTATCCGGCTTCATCAGCGCCGTAGACAAGGACCGTTACGAGCTTGAGATCTGCACGTTCGAGCAGATCGAAGCTCCTAAGGCGATGCTGCGCAGCATCGCTGATCGCATGACCATGGATGAGTGCGCTGTTCTCCTTCGCTCAATCACTGAGCAAGACCCCGACATACACGAAGCGTGGGTAAACCTGGTCAATCAGTAGGTCAACCTGACATCTCCAATCGATAAATAATCAGGTGCCGACCACGGCATGGGGTTCTTCAAAACGTGCGCACGTTATCCCCAAATACCAAAGGAGATACTCATGACCGCTAAGGACGAAATCGTTCTACAACCAACCAGCCTCCCGCACGTTTACCTGTGCGACATTGACGACAGTGGACTTCTCAAGGAAATCCTCGTAGTCAAGAAGTTCAAGGACGGCACAATTTACTACGTCGACATCGACCCACTGCACTCCATCGACAAGGGCCGCATCAAGAAGATCGTCTCTTCACAGCACGCTGACAAGTACGAGTGCTGGGAGCTCCTCTCGCAGTCGAAGCTTTCGAACGGCATGAACGCCCTCGACTTCTTCCACACGAACAACGTCAAGGCCAAGCGTCCAAAGGGTGCACGCGCTTCGACTGGTTCGCTCGAGAACGTGCAGTCATACGGTGGCGACAAGATGGTAGGCACTGAGTTCGGCACCAACCCAGCCGAAGTTCAGCTCGACCCAACATCTAAGGTCTTCGGCAGGTCATGATCGAGGGTGAGGTAAGAGAGCCGGTCACCATCGGCTCCATTGCCAAGCTCGAGATTAGTCCAGGCGATAAGATCATTGCCAATGTTGAAATTGGCAAGATGCCGCCAGGCCGGGTGCGTGACTACATCAACGAGGTTAAAACTTCTCTCAAGAGGTTCTTTCCTGAAAACACAGACCTTCTCGTGAACGCAATGAGAGATGGAAAGCCTGCAGTTGAGATTACAGTCATCAAAGGTCCATACTTCGGCGCACCATAAGCAGCCACGCTGATCAAACGGGATCCCACATTATGTTAAGTGGGATCCCGTTTACTTTTCTGCGACAGATTGATAGAATAATCAACGAGCTGGGAGCTCATCAGTAAGTCAACCTAACCCACAAGGAAAGGAGAAACCCAATGAAGCTAAGCCACTTTGCGTTGCTAGCACTATCGATTGTTGCGTACATTGGTGGAGTTTTCACAAGCGCTGCTAAAGGGCAAAGCGCACCACCAAAAGAGAGCATCACTGAAGCACAGATGTTCTCCTTCGAGTACCCGAAGGACCCGACCCCGTCCCAGGCACAGCTCCTTGGCATGGCGTATGACATCGCCAACAAGGATGGTCTCGAACACCCACAGCTTCTTCAAGGCATCATCCTTCAAGAGAGCCATGCTGGAACGCTCAAGCGCTACAACGTGGTTGGTCAAGAGTATGGGCTCAAACCGACGAAGCGCTACTACGGTGTTTCACAGATCAAGCTGAGCGCCACATGGGACGTCATGAAGAAATGGCCAGCACTGTGGACAAAGTTTAGGTTCCACACTCGCACCGACGATGAGCTGATAGCCAAGCTGATCGAGGACGACGTCTTCAACATGACGATAGCCAGCAAGTACCTTCTGATCCTGCGCGACACGTACGGCTTCTCATCTGCGGCGCAACTGGCGATGGCGTACAACAAGGGACCTGGCGGTGCCGAGGGTCAAGACGCTGAGACCAATGATTACGCGCAGGCTGTCCTCGTAAAGACGATCGCTCACTGAACCAAGTTTTAAGCTGACAGCTACTGACTTAGAATAGGCCTGCTGATGCAGGCCTTTCTTTTGCCTGACTACAACAAGAACGTGTTCGAGAAAACCACCCTTCAATCCCTCATTGAGGCCCGAGTTCCTTGGCAATCCAGCGGCACAGGCTGGCGGGTTGGCAAGTGTCCGCTTTGCAACGACTACAAGGTGCGAGGTGGCTTCAAGTTTGAAGACGATCAGGTAATTTACAATTGCTGGAATTGCTCGACTGCAAGCCGCTACACCGAGTTCAGCGGTAAGATGTCGAACAAGTTCAAGACGATCCTTCGAGCGCTAGACATTGATGACGATGACATTCGCCCAATAGTCAACACCGCCCTCTTCTTCAAGAAGGGTGAGAGCGACAAGATCACGCTAAGCAAGCTCACGAAGGTGAACACCACAACACCGACGATTAAGCTGCCAGCCAAAAGCTTTCCACTAGGCCACACTGAGTTCCTCGACTACCAAGAGAAGCTCGTTGACTACCTGCTCGACCGCAAGATTGACATCTCAAAGTACCAGATGTTCTTCTCACTTGAGCAGCGCTTTATAAATCGCGTCATCATTCCATACTACCGCAACGGCAACCTCATCTATTGGCAGGGGCGCCACACGGATCCTAAAGAGAAGCTCCGCTACGACAACGCACCTGTCGGGCGCGAGGCAGTGATGTTCAACATGGATGAGCTCACTCGCTATTCTGACCTACCGCTCTTCGTCTGTGAGGGTGTGTTTGATGCCATGATGGTTGATGGTGTGGCCCTTCTCGGCAGCCGCCTCAACGACGCTAAGATCGACCTGCTGTCTAAGTCAAACCGCAGGATTGTTTTCGTGATAGATAAAGACAGCAACGGGAAGCATCTCGCTGAGACTGTCATCGAACATGGGTGGGAGATCGCTTTCTCACCAGATGGGACAGAGGACCTGAATGAAAGCGTTCGTCGCTTCGGCCTCTGCTACACAACGCGTGAGCTTTTCAAGTCAATCCCTAAAGATGCCGACTATGCAAAGATCGCTATCAACATTCACTGTGGAGCTGGAAAATGAGTGAGCTGAAGCAGCTTTTGCTTGAAGCGCCGGATGGACAGCTTGACGCAAGCATGAAGCCACTCATTGAGAAGTGGGACGATGAGCCTACACCGCTTCAGGTGCTAGAGGTACTGGACTGGTGCGTGTGGGGAGGTAATGCCTCTGGATTTACAATGAACGTGCTTCACAGCATCTTTGACGATGCATGCGTTAGAACCAGCACCACACGCGAAGAGGTGGAGAAGCATGCTACGTGGAGGAAGAACTTCTAATGGAGCTGGAAAAGCAACGCCTAGTCCTTAGCCTTATCGCCGGCAACCGCGATCTCATGGCGCTGACCGCTGGAATTCTCAAGCCATCCTACTTTGACCCATCACTGAAGAAGACGGTCAAGTTCATGGCCGAGTACTTCAGTACGTACAAGGACGTGCCAAAGATCCAGACAATCCGAGCCGAGACAGGCTCGGTGCTCGAGGACAGCGGCAAGATTGAGCGCGCCGACGTCGCATACGTTGCCACTGAGGTGGAAAAATTCTGCCAAGACCGCGCAGCTGTTGAGGCACTTCAGCAGGGCGCCGAGCTCCTGCAGAAGGGAGAGTTCGGTAAGATCCTTGAGCTGTTCAAGGCCGCCACCGCCGTTAGCCTACAGAAGGATAGCGGCATTGACTACTTCAAGGATCCAGAGGAGCGCCTTCGCAAGACGCTCATTACTGAGGCGAAGATCTCAACTGGCTGGCCTGAGCTTGACGACGCCATCGGCGGCGGGCTTGGTCGCCAAGAGCTGATCCTCTTTGCTGCCAACTCGGGTGGCGGTAAGTCAATGACGATGTTGAACCTCGCCCGCAACCTTCTTTCGAAGGGGTTGAACGGCGTCTACATATCGCTTGAAATGGCCGACGGCGTTGTGTCGAAGCGTCTTGACAGCATGATCTCGCACATCGCTCAGGAAAACCTGCTCAAGGAACTCGAGAAGGTCGTTGCGTCGATCAACAACGCCAGCGGCACAATGGGTCAGTTCTTTATCAAACGCATGCCTGAGAACCGCACCAACATCAACCACATTCGTGCATACATCACGCAGCTTGAGCAGCAGCATGGCTTCCGTCCAGACTTCATCGTCGTCGACTACGTTGACATCATGGGCACCACGCACCAGATCTCAGCTGACAACCTGTTCATCAAGGACAAGTTCGTGACTGAGGAAATCCGCAGCCTGGGTTTCGACTATGACTGCATCATGATCTCAGCCTCGCAGCTTGGTCGTGATGCCATTGACGCAGAGAAGCTTAGCCAGCGGCATATTCAGGGTGGTATCTCCAAGATAAATACATCCGACTACACGGTGGCCGTCAAGCAGGACGATCTAATGCGAGCCTCCGGTGAGATCAACTTTGAGATCCTCAAGGTTAGAAACGGCACCGGAACCGGCAAGCGCATCTTCTTGGGCTGGGATCCAATCTCCTTGCTGATCAAATCAGTTAAGGCGAAGGCTGGTGGTTTGTCCCTCAAGAGAAGGACGACACCAACTCTCAGCACTGAAGGCACAGTGTTTGAAAAACCGAAAGAGAACAATAGCGTTCTCAACTTGATGAACACGTAATCCACAGGAGACGATAATGCAGCAGCAAGAAGCCCCAAAGACCATCACTGTAGATGGCAACGAATACCCAGTCGGCACGTTCAGCGAGGTCGTACAGCGCCTCGTTGCCATCCACACGGAATGGCGCAATGAGCTGGCCGCCGAGCGCCTGGCAATCGCCAAGACTGAGGCCGCCCTGCGCGCCCTCGACGCCGAGCTCTCACAGACTGTAGCGAAGGAGCTCGCCGAGAAGGCAGCACCGGCAGCTCCAGCTGCTGAGGCGGCTGCAGGCTAATCACCAGCGCCTGTTGAGCGTATGGAGGGGCTCGAAAGGGCCCCTCCATCTGTGCCTGCCCTGCGACCTGAGGCTATAAATACTCTGTTGAAACGGGCACCGGAAACATGACCAAACTTCTTAAGACAATCATCTTGGCAGAAGGCATCTCGCACATCGAGGACCTCCCAGTTAGGGAGTTCATCCGCACAGTCGAGACCCTCAACGACAAGATCATCACTGAGAAGCTTGATGGGGCGAACCTCTGGTTCGGCCTAGACGACAAGGGTCTGTACACATCACGTGAGGGCAAGTCCTCTCACTCAAGTCGCTTCTACAATGTCAGCGACTACAAGCCGCTTGCTGCCTACAATGGCTTTAGAGCTGCGCACCTCGCCCTAGAGAAGGTCGAACCTACCATTCGCAAGTACCTCAAGCAGGGCGATGCGGTTGAGATAGAGGTTCTCTTCGGCCGCCAGCCAAATACTGTTGTGTATGGAGCCGAGGGAAAGAACTACATCGTCATCCTTCGTGGTGTTCATGGTACGCCAGAAGATCGTGTTCAAAACCTGGCTGATGCCCTCGATGGTAAAGAGATCACCGTAAAGTCGGCGATCGCCTCGTCAGAGGATGGCAACTCAGTCAAGATGCATGACGAAGATCTTCACTGGAAGTTTACCAAGGTCAAGCCGATCTCGGCATCGACCATCAATACAAAAGAAGCTCTTGCGCAGCTCGCTAAGCTGAAGAGCTACCTTGAGCAGTCAAACAAAGCGTTCTCTGACAAGACGAATGGTGATGTGGCGGAAATGTCGCTCACGTCAGTTCCAAAGGGCGAGCGCGCTGAAGCAAAGAACGAGCGTGACCGCGTCAATGAGATCATCTTGAAGCAGTACAAGCAGCCAATCAAAGAGCTGCTGCTCGATAGGTTCGTTCGCAAGATCAAGCCTGTGCTTCAGGACCCTGAGCTTCACCCGTCTGAGGACATCGGTGTTGAGGGTGTTGTCGTTCGCGACCCTATCACTGGCAACCAAACCAAGATCGTCGACCGCGATGTGTTCACTGCCATCAACTCATTCAATGCCGGCGTGCGCAGCGGTATTTCAAGCATGGTTCGTACTGCTGACAGCACCGCACCGCTTGAGGCAAGAGGTGGTGTGTTTGGCGATGCCAAGATCCGCATTGCTGAGCTGATCGGTGCAAAGGAACTAGCCGTCGCATCGCAGGCACGCCGCTACGTACAGCATTACAAGAAGTCTGACGTATCGGCCACTGCCCTCGCGTTGGCCAACCACCTCGATATTAAGAGCGTGCCAGCAGCCCGCACAAAGATCGCGTCGATCCTGAAAGGATCTCTCCAGGAGATCGACAACATCCTTGGTCAGTTCAAGAAAGAAGCTGGCGAGTACAAGCTCAAGCTCAAGACCGGTAAGGAAGTCGGCATCACCCCAGAGGTAATGTCACGCACGCTTACTGCGTTTGCAGAAACAAAGAAAGAGATCAACGAGATCATCTCAAAGGTTCTATCAAGCCGCACCGCTGCCCAGCTGTTGCTGGCGCTTTATGGAAGAACGATCAACTCGCTCTTCGACGAAGGAGATACTGAAGTGAAAGAGGCATTCGTACTAATCAAGTCAGTCAGCGAGGATGATGGTGGCGGCTCCGCCACCACATCAGCTGGTGATGTAGCTCCTCCAGAAAAGCGCCTATTTCAGGGCGGTAAGGAGATCATCAAGCGTAAGCGCAACTTCGTCAAGCCACCGAAGTTTCCAGCCCCAAGCGGCGGGTACTCACTGATCAAGTCAGTGAATGAGGATTGGGCCCATGTCGGTGACATGAAGTTTGCCACTGACGTGGATGATACCGCGCAGGCCAAGGGCGACGTAGAGTTCAAACAGCTTCGTAACAATGTGAACGTTGGCGACAACATCAACCAGATGGACGTCAGCAAGTACCTCGACAAGGCGCATGAGATCAATGATCAAGTAGATACCGTTGCCTACGGTCTTGAGACTGATACTGGCAAGGTTGTAAAGGTCTATGTGAACGCCTCGCAGGCAGAAGCATTTGAGAAGGCCATGAGTGAGCTCCTCGGCCAAGAAGATGACATCGAGGCAGCCGTCAACACGCTGGCTCAGAAGTTTGACATCGTCGACGTCGAATGGCCGGCTGACCTCAATGGCCCAGAGGGAACCCCAGTAGACGGCCAGCCTGGCGACACCCCTACGCAAGACGGTCTCGACTTCACCGTGCATGACAATGACAGTGAAGAAGCTCAGAACGCTATCCCACTAGACGCAGCCATTTCATCTGACGGTGAGGCCTCGCCTGATGGTGAGGGAACTGGCGAGGATGGCGACGACGAAGAGATTGATGACGGCGAGGAGCGCGACGACTTCGGCCAGATCAAGAAAAAGAAGGGCGGCGACGAGGATGAAGACGAAGATGCCGATGCTACCACCTCTGACGAGGAAGGTGGTGAGGAAGAGGCGTCTGACGAAGAGACTGACGGTGATGAAACCTCTGACGAAGAAGCCGATGCTGATGCTGATGCTGATACCGATGAGGTAGAAGGTGGTGAGGAAGTCGCCGGCGATGACAATGATGGTGGCGACGATAAGCCAAAGAAGAAGAAAAAGAAGAAGGTTGAGAAGACAGAAGAGAGCGTCTCACTGCACAAGCAGGTGCTTGCTGAAGATGGCGAGCTTTCATTCCCGAACCCAACACTTCAGGCCATCAGCGACATGCTCATCACGATGGGCTTTGACCTCATGGCAAACCGCTCGTTCGCATATCAGGCTAAGACACTTCAGGCTCGCAACTCACCAGGTCTGATCGCTGCCAAGAACAGCTCAGTTGTTTCCAAGCAGAAGATGGCGCGTGATGCTCTCACGAACGCCGCTAAGCTTGCGCCTGGAGCAGTGAACGCCGCCGCATCCGCACCAGCTGAAGCGATAAAGTTCACATTGATTGGATCCATGCTGAGTGAAGGTGCTTGGGAACGCCTCGTTAATATGGCAGAAATCAATGGCGGTGATATCACGGACGATGAGGCTAAGCTTACAAAATCCGAAATTGAAAAACTTTCGAAAGAAGGTTGGACTGAAAGTGAGATAGTAGAGCTGCTCAAGAACACCGAACACATCAACCCAAAAATTCCAGAGGTTGAGGCGTTAAATCGCATGGCGCATATTAAGGCGCGCGTGCAGGATAGGCTCAAAGTAAACACCTGACACCACATAAGAAATAATACAGATGAAGTTTGAATATCCGCAGCTTGATACCGTTCCCTTCAAGGGGATGCGGTTCTACGAAACGCCGTCTGGAAAATTCTACCCATCCATCACCACCATTCTTGGTGGCACGATGCCTGAGGAGAAAGCCAAGGCGCTCAAGAGCTGGCAAAATTCTCTCGGCGCTACCAAGGCCGACGAGATCACCCGCACAGCCGCCCATAACGGCACCATGGTCCACCTCCTTGCTGAGCGCTACCTCAACAAACAGCCGCTCGACCAGCCTGGCGACACCTTTTCTCAGGCTGACAAGTCTGGCTTCAATGCCCTCAAGATGAAGCTCAAGAAGGTTGATGAGGTGTGGGGACAAGAGGTCTCACTCTATTCCGATCTTCTAGAGCTGGCTGGCCGCATCGACTGCGTCGGCATCTACGACGGTAAGCCAAGCATCATTGACTTCAAGACCTCTATGCGCCTCAAGTCGCAGAAGGACATTGAGGATTACCGGTTGCAGATCTGTGCCTACAGCATCATGCATAATGAACTTTTTGGTACCGAGATTGAAGATGGCGTCATATTGATGACATCGGCTGGCGGGTTTCCGCAGGAATTTAGGGTCGACCTCAATAAATACGTAGACCAACTGCTAGCTCGCATTGACGAGTTCTACCAGAAGCTTTATAAGGACATCTGAAAAATGGGCATAGTCATAAGCGTAAAGCTTCCCGAATGTGAGCAGGCCGCCTTTCAAGAGGCAGTTGAGAGCTTGCTGCGCTCGTATGGCGCGCAAGTCAATAAGCTGACCTCGGGTGATGACCATGTTCTTCTCCGTGCCTACAAAGAAACTTCGTGCGCTGAGCCTGTCAAGGATCACTACGATGCACCACCATCTCCAGAACTTCCACAGACCACTGCAACAGATCAAGCACCAGCTGAGCTCACAGTAGCAATTTCACCTTCAGACGCCGAGGCCGTAGCAACGGACCCTGCGCCACCGCCACCACCGAGCGGTGAAGTTCACATCAAAGACCTTTCATCTGTTAATGCAGTACCATTTTTTGTTGATCCATCTCTCAGCCACAGTCAGCTCAAAGTTCAGGGGCTTACTGTTCATGAAGATCATGTCACTTTTTCGTGTTTCGAAATGTCATTCAAGTTTCCACTCGCTAAGTCTAGCGTGCTTGAAGTGGCAAATGTTAACCCGCAAGTAGACGATACTTCGATACGAGTTATGCTTGAGCTTGTTGGCACTGGTGCCGATACGCTTCCTGTCGTGCTCAAGCTGGTTGAGGATACAAACTGTGGGGTCGTGTTCGGCACAGACATGTCAGAGACTGTCGGCCGTATCATGGAGGCAACTGCAAACAAATGAAGGGTAAAGCGAAATGTCAAGTGCTTCGAATGATCTAATTCTGCAAACTCTGATGGAGCAGAACAAAATCCTTGGTGGTATCCAAGCGACGCAGGAAACGATGCTGACCGAGGTCAAGAAGACCAATGGTCGCGTCACTACGTTGGAAAACAACCAGAACAAAGTAAAGTGGATTGCCGTTGGCATGTCCATGGTAGTTGGTGGTATTGTTTCGTTCCTAAAGTTCTTCGTGGGAAAGTAACGCCAACACCCGTACGCATCAAAATTATCATAGAGGCATCATGAAAAGCCCGTTCATAGTAGTACAAGACTTCCTATCACCGCTCACGTGTGAGCGCATCGTTGAGAGCATCCATGTGGGGGCTCCAGACAGAGACAAGGACGGCAATCCAAAAAAGATGGAACGCCACAGCCTGTCATGGGACATCGAGATCGCTGAGCGCTTCCGCGCCATAGTTCCTCAGGTGGAAGAAACATACAACTGTGATTATCGTGGTCTTGAGAAGCCAGTGTTCCAGATTTACCCTGAGAACGCAAAGACACCAGCTGAACCGCCAGGCTGTGAGAACGCAAGGTTCGTGCGTAAGAAGTGGGTGCAGTACAAGGACGTTGATCTTGTAGGATTTGTCTGGTTGAAGGACTACAATGAAAACGTCCCAGTTGATCCACGATTTGAGGTGTTTGGCGGTAAGCTTGAGTTCCCGGTTCACAACTTCAGCCTCGTACCGCAGCGCGGTACCTTGGTCCTCTATCCAGCTGGACCACACTTCATCACCGTCATCTCACCGATCCTAGTGAGCGACCTTTACCAGATCAAGCTGACTGTCTGCATCCAGCCTAAGGGCGGCGGACGTTGGTTCTACCAACCCAACCAGTTCCCTGGTACGTGGCAGGACTGGTTCAAGGGTCACTTCTAAGTTTACTCGATCACCTTCTTAAGATATGATGCCATCATGCAAAATCTATTCACCGCATTCGTTCTGGTCCTTCTCATTGTCTTCAATGTGATCGATCACTTCCGCTTCAAGCGGCTTGAGAAACGTGTAAATCTTCTCGAGCAGAAGACGAAAGATCTCATCGTTGAATGAGCGCATTCGACGAGCTCTCAACGGCTGCCAAGAAGGCAATCCTTCAGCGGCTTAGGCTGCGCAAGGCTCGCTACCAAAGCGTGCTAAACCTCAAGAGGGTGAAGGCAAAGGTGCTCATTGTTGGGGACCGTCCAGGTCCTGGAGCGCCAACAGATCCCACATATCATCACACACCGTTCTACGCGATCAACAATTGCTCAGGCTGGCTAAACCGCTTGCTTGAGGACAATGGCATTCAAGAGCGCGATCTCGTGTGGCTAAATGCCTACGATACCTCTGGCCGTCCATTTGACAGCTCACTCGACTATGTCAAGTTCAACGCGGTGATCGCGCTTGGTGGCAATGCCGAGAAGTGGTGCCGCCTGTACGGGTACCCGTGCCTGAAGGTGTCTCACCCACAGTTTCACAAGCGGTTCAAGAACAAGAAACCATACGAGCTGATCGACGTATTGAAGACCTGTTTACGTTAGATCAGGTTCGTGTTAGAATAGCCCTCTACTTTGGAGACAGCCATGCCCAAGTCTGCACGTCAGCAGGCGGCCGCCAAGATCGCCGCCAATCTCGAGCTCATCAAGAGCTTGGTCAAGGAATGCTTTGACCTTAACACGGAGCATGGCGACGACCTGTTCTATGCTGAGAACATCAGCGACATCGTGAGCGACGTCGATCCAGCCAACTACGACGACAGCTGGGAAGCCAGCGACTGCTAGCATGATCCTCATCGGCAGCAAGGCGCTTTGGCTTCTTGGCCATCACGATCGTGAGCCTGCCGATGTTGACATCATTGGTACGGATCAAGAGTACCGCGATATCATCAAGCTGTTCAAGAACATCATGATCCTCGTAAAGATCAGACCGCAGCACGATGGCCGTAAGTTTCATGTTCAGACGCCATCCTTCAACTACGAGTTTGAGGTGGCGTGGCCAGGTAGCACCGCTGAGCAAGTGCGTGACTTCGTGTTGGCAGATCCAGAGACGCAGGTAATTAACACCTACAGCGTTCCAAGCCTGGACTTCCTCTACGCGCTGAAGCTCTCTCATCGTTACCGCAAGAACTCAAAGCACTTCCTCAAGACGATGGCTGACATCAGGCTGATGCGGCGCCTCGGTGCGAAGCTGCGCCCTGAGCATGAGGAGATCCTAAGGCTGAGGGAAGAAGAGATTGCTGCGCTGCACCCAAAGTTGAACGTCAGCAAGAAAGAGTTCTTCGTGCCAGCCGGAAGCGTGAAGTACGTGTACGACCATGACACGCTGCATGAGGCAATGAAGCACCTTGAGAAGCCAGCCTACAACTACTTCAAGCCGCTTGTGGCCGAGGTAATGACCGACAGGCGGCTGTTCGAGCGGCTGCCGCTCAAGACAAGGTGCTACGCGGTGCTTGAAGAAGCGTACGTGCTGGCGCTAGAGCGCTCACAGATCCCGTATGGTGACAGCGTCGATCCATTTGACAGCTTCAAGATCGCCCTCGAGAAAGTGTGCACGTCCATTACCTCTGGCTGGTTCCGCGAGTTCGCATGGGAACACTATGAGGAAATCCTGGCGATGTACGACAGCACGTACGTTGAGCGCTTCAAGCAGAAGATAGCTGAAGGCGTAGTGAAGAAGTTAGACGGACTTCTTGCGCCAGTAGGCGACGCCGCCTAGATCCTTTCCCTTGACGGCATTCCCTACGCCGTCATGGTGCACCAACCCGTACATGAAGTCTCCCTGCGAGAAGCCCGAGTAGAATGGGGCTGATGCGCCAGACCAGTCAGTAGCGTTGATTGGTTTGTTGGCAATCTTCGTCTTGCCTGAGCTGACAAATCCGGTCCAGTACGGCTTTATCTCCGCATTGTAGAACTCAATCATTGCGTGCGTGGCAATAGAAGCATCAGTTCTGTTGGCATACGTTGGTGACTGACCAATTATGCCGTAGTACTTGATAGCCAGCGCATCGAGGAACTGGTAAAGACCAAGCGCTGACGATGTAGGGTTCTTTGCTGTAGGGTTGAGGTTGCTCTCAATGAGTGCCACAGTCCTGATAAAGTTCTTATCGTCAGTCGTAAGGCCAGCTCCATGCGGTCCATTCAGCTCGGCATCGATCAGCGCAAGCACATCATCTTGGGCAGGTGAAGTGCCGGTGATCGTTGGTGCACCGTCGGCGTACGTGCGCTGCTGGTCTGGGTCCGGCTCAGCAAGAGCGCCGCTCTCAGCAGTCTCGCCTGGGCAGCCGTCGTTAGCGTTGGCCTCGCCAGTCGTCATGCCAGAATTTGACACCGAGACGGTCTCATAGCCTGTCGGTGTTGCGACACCGTCCTCGCTGATGGTGTTAGGGTCGTTGTCTACCGCCACGTCGGTAGTACCATCAAAGTACGGCACTGGATCTGTGGGGGCTCTCCACTTTCCCTTGTGCATCTCAAAGTGGAGGTGCATGCCGGAACCGATGCCCTCATTTCCCTCGAGCGCGATCTTTTGGCCTGCGGCAACCTTGTCACCAACGGTTACGAAGATCGTCTTCATGTGGCCATACACGGTCGTGGCAACAAGCCGTTCCTGTGCGTCGTAGTGCTCAATGACCACCCAGTTACCAAAGCCGGTTGCCGGGCCAGCCTTCACGACAACACCGTCAGCTGCAGATACGATCGTGCCCTGTGAATGGTCAGTGAGCGCCATGTCAATGCCGTTGTGCATCGAGCTTGCGCCAGGTGCAGGTGGGGTGCGAGGACCGAAGGCACAGGTAATTCTTGCTGGAGAGCCACCAATAAGCGGCTTCACAAACTTAATCGTCTCACCCTTAGGTGCGTCTTTCTTTGGGTAGAAGGTGAACGTGCGGCTGTCAAGTGCACCATTTGTGTCTGAAGCCGACACAAGAACCTGGTACGCCGTGTTGATAAAGGCATCGTCAATGGTGCCGCTAAGAACCCCAGTCGAGCTCCATGTGATGCCCATGAAGAGCGTGTTGGTGCGGTTGGTACCGTCTATGACGAACTGCCACGTCACGGCACCAACTGGTGTGGACGTTGGCGTGAGCTGAAAGGTTGTGTTGACGACCGCGCTAAGGCTGGAAGTGAACGACGTGTTCTTAATCTGGTTCGGCGGCTGTGAACCGATGTCGTTCTTCAGACCAGATGGTGAACCGCTGCGGCTTGCGTAGCAGTCAATGTTCTCACCTGGCTGGATCTCGGTCGGCTGCCTGTACTCAGGAATGGAGCTCCAGAGCGGGGTGCGTTCAACCTTGGCGCAATCGCACCCCATCTGATTACCTCGATGGCTGTGCGTTCAGCTCAACGGGCTTGGCCTTCGCGCGCTTCGCAGCGTTCGCGTCGTACTCTTCAGCTGCCTTGATTGCCGCCGCGTTGAAGGCCTTAGCCGCCGCGTCAAGCTTTGCCTGCTCGCCAACTAGGAACACCATTGTGCAGATGTTCAGGTCTTCCATGTCGCGCAGGTACTTCTCTTTCCTGAGGAGCCACTCAGATACTATGGCCTGGTCTGCCTTGTCGACGTCGATATCGGCCACCTGGTCTGGGAGGGTTGAGCATTCCTTTGGTGGAACAGCCACGATGAAGTGGGTTTCCTTGACGGTCTGGTGCTCAGGCTTGACTGGGTTGATGCCGCAGCCGACGAGGGCAAGCGCGACAGCTGTGATGATGATCGTCTTCATTATGGGGTCCTCTTAGTTTTCTGAATGCCGCGAATGGTCTCGCGCAGAACTGGGGCCAGAGGTCCATTGTTCGCTTCGTCCTTGCGCATGTCAGCAAGCTGCGTCTGAAGCTGACCGATGGTGGCAGCGTTTGACTTCTGCTTCTTGGCAAGGGTCTCAACGGCCTTCACCGCATCGGCACGCTCGCTCTTCAGCTTCTCAATTGTTTCGTCGTTGGTCTTGTTCGCATCGACTGCCGTCTTAAGGTTGCCCTTGAGCGTGTCGTTGTTGTCCTGAAGGACCTTGTTGTTCTGCACGAGAACGACGTTATCCTCGCGTAGGCTCTTCACCTGGTGCCTAAGCACGCCGATGTAGATCGCAAGGGCAAGAACGCCAGCAGCGGCGATACCAATTCCGATCAGCTTGGCTTGTCCAACGCCAGGGATAAGGTTTGTCAAAAATCCCATTGTCATCTCCTATGATATGTGATGCTGCTAGCAGCGCGTCTTATTCAATCGTCCAAAGTGGTGGTGCAACGAATGTAGCGATACCCTTGCGTGGGCTAGACCATGTGATCTGGGTGTTGTTCTCATCTACCTGCACGATGGCAAGTGGGAAAGCCTTTTGCAGAACTTCGCTGTCGTCATATGCGTTGACGTCAACGAGCGGCTCAATGCCCAAGCCGTGGTTAACGTTCCACGTTGAAGCTGGTGAGCTCTGTACGTGTTCCCACGTGCGGACGCCGGCGGTGAATGGTGTTGGTGACCAAGGCATGACGATCTCCTTAAACGACGATCATAGCGTAACCGCTATACGGCGTGGTAAACTCAATGAGGACGTTATTAGCGTCAACCATTGTGACAGTGTTTGGGATGATCTTCTGCAGGCTGCCCTCATAATCAACGAACACGTCGATCACAGGAACACCAGCTGAACCGTTTCCGCCGAGACCGTGCTCGATAGCCCATGATGCCGAAGGAGACGCTTGAACGTAACGGTAAGTAGCTGCGTGATAAATCTTGCCAGGCATGTGGGCTCCTTAGATCAGCTTTACCTGACCAACTTGCGGTGTGCTGAAGGTCAGGGTAACGGTGTCGACGGTGTTGAAGACGACAGATGAAGGCTGAACTTCCTGATTGCCGATAAACACGCGAACGATTGGGTAGCGGCCGAGACCATGGTTGATTACCCACGTGTCTGACGGGGTTGTCTGCATGAACTCGAAGGCGTATGTTGGGGCGATGGCGCCATCTGGGTTGCCAGTAAGAACGACTGCCTTACCCTGGAATGGGGCACCAAAGGTAACCGTAACGTTGTTGGCGTTGATGATCGTCACATCGTTAGGAACGACGACGCGGTTTAGCGTGTCGTAGATGGTGACGCTGACCGCGGTGCTGTTCAGGGCGTGGTTGATGTTCCATGTTGCCAGCGCCGAGCTTTGGTAGTGAGCGTAGGACGTGATGACCTGAGTAAGTGGAACCCAGTATGGGATGTCATCTACAATCTGAACGCAGATGTAGAGAATACCCTGTGTGAACACGAGCTGTCCAACGACTGGAACTGATGGGAAGTTCTCATCCAGCGGGATGACCGCCTCTCTGAGGTAGTTCTGCTGGAGGTGTGCGTCGCCGTAAAACTTCATGGAGGGGTCCCCTTGTATCCGATCATCTATTTATCCCACATGGCCTGCCAAATGAAAAGGGGCTCGTGAGAGCCCCAGTTCAATTTGATATCCAGCAGCTGTTTAGAGCTGTGGAACACCCATGACAACGATCGTGCAATCGATTGCTGAGGTGAAGGTTACAGTGAGACCATTCTCATCGTCGAAGGTGATCGACTGTGGAATGACCACTTCGTCGGTGTCGTCAACAACGGTAACGTTGCAGTACTTCTGACCGATGTTGTGAGTAACCGTGTGGCTGGTTGATGGTGCACCAGAGGTGTAGAGGTGGTAGATCTTCGCGTTCTGGAACTCATCCTCAGCGTCGTTGTACACAAGCGTCTCACCAGAAGCTGGCGAGGTGACTGCGACGTCGGTAAGGCTGTCGAGATCCTTAGGAACGATCGTGACCGCACCGGCAGTAACCACGAAGTCTGCAGCATCGAAGCTTGCAACACCGGTGAGTGATGCAGTTGCGAGGCGGACGTTGAGGGTTACAGTGTTGGTAGCAACCGTTGCAGCAACAAGACCAGTTACAGTTGATGCAAAGGTAACGCTCTCGCCAAGGGCGATCGTGTCGGTCGATGCGTCAGTACCAACAATACCAAAGGTGTTGTTGGCGAGCTGTGCGTTGTCTACGCCTGCAGCCTTGATCGTAACCACACCAGCGGTGACGTCGAAGTCCGCAGATGCGAAGCTCGCGACACCCTTCTGAGAGGTCGATGCGTTGGCGGCGGTAACCGTTACGGTCTGACCAGCTACTGAGGTGTTGATACCCTGTACGCTGTCACCTGCGACGAGGAGCGTCTGACCGAGAACAAGCGTGCTAGTGCCAGTGTCTGCGTTGAGGCCGACGTAGTCGTTGACAAGCATCGCGTTGGTGATGCCATCAGCTGGAACGTAGAGACCAGTTACATCCTGGGCGAGACCGCTGCCTGCTGGAAGCAGGAGGTGGAGCTTCGAACCGGTTGTGGTAGCACGTGCGGTGCCATTCTCTGTGAGGATGATTGCGCCAGTTGCTGCATCGTAGAGGTCGATACCGACTTCATCAGATGGCAGTGCGACGATACCAGCACCGAGGTTAACGTTGAAGGTGTTGCCTGAGAGATCGAGACCAACACCGGCGGTGTAGGTGCCTGCACCGGTGAACTGTACCCATACGAGACCAGTCGAGGTGAAGACGGCGGATGATGGGGTCGTCTGCGTCCAACCGGTATCAGCGTACAGAGTACCCTCTTCAACGAAGATGGTAGCATTGACGAGATCTGGACCAGTGTCGGCGTCAGTCGTGCGTGAGAGCTCGGCGTCGGTTACTCCACCCTCACCAGCGACGGTGACGATGTAGATGCCGTTTTCCTTAGGCTCTGTCTGGCTCTTGACGAGAACGCGATCACCAACCTGAAGCTCGATGCCGTCAATCGTGAGAGCGTCGCCTGCTGGGAGGTCAGCTTCTGGAACAACGAAGGTGTCATCAGCGTCATAGCTGCCTGCACCAATAACGAAGCCGTTGAGGTTTGCGTCGGTAGCAGCGCGTGCTGAGTTCTTCCATGAGAGACCAGCGACGAGAGAGTCCAACTGGTTCTTGTTGACGGCGTCAGTGCCAGTAATACCAGGTGCAAGACCTGAGATGAGGTTGGCACCCATGTTGAGGGCACCCGTCATCGTGTCGCCAGCAATGTTCACATATGTGCTGTCAACGAGGGCAGTAATGTCGCCAGCAAGAACGGCCTGTGTGCCAGATACGCGGCCGTAGGCGTCGCGGGTGAGCTTAAGGAACGTGCCTGAACCCGAGTCTGAAAGCGTGGCGAGATCGACGTTGACGTCAGATGCTACACCATCACCATCAGAAACAACGACGCGACCAGCCGTGCCAGTTACCTGGCGGGTGGTTGCAGTGCCGTCGCCGGTGCGAACGATGATGCCGGTCGTGGCAAGACCTTCAAGCGCGCCAAGATCGTTGGCGAGAGCAAAGGTTGGGTTGCCAGCGGTACCAGCTGGATCGGTGATCGTGATGCCAGCTGCTGGAGCAACGAGCGTGCGCTTCGTGAAGGTGTCTGCGCCAGTCTGAACAACGATACCTGGGGTAGCGTTGAGACCTGCGAGAGCCGTCAGCGTTGCGTCGAGTGGCTGCTTGCCATCAAGCTGATCCTGAATTGCTGACGTTACGCCATCGACGTAGTTCAGCTCAGTGGTCGTGAGAGTTGCACCATCGAGGATGTTGACCTCGGCGGCTGTTGCAGTTACGTCTGAGACGTCAGCAAGAACCAGCTCGTGGTTTACCCACTCGCTACCGTCGTACTGGAGGAACTCACCTGCGGATAGTGAACCAAGGTTGACGTCCTCAAGCTCACCAAGGGTGTCGTGGCCTGCTGTTGCTGCGTCAAGCTGGAGAAGCGCGTTCGTGAAGCTCGTTGCATCATCGATGATGGAGCCAGTTGAGAACGCACCGACCTGGAATACGCCGTTCGAGTTGACACCGGCACCGAGGGAGGTTTCAATGTTGTCGACTTCGGTCTGAAGTGCAGCAGCGTTACCGCCAGTTGCAAATGGGACCCATGCGGCGCCATCGTTGTAGTAGTACAACGCCAGCGTGGTGTCGTAGTAGAGACGGCCCTCTTCCATAGCATTGAACGCTGGTGCAGAGGCGCGGCGATCGATGTATACATTCTCGATTTGGCCAGATGCGTCAGCATTGAATACCAAACTGCCATTAATCTTCATTCGTGTTCTCCCCTTGAGAGCCTAGTACTTACAGGATCCTACGGCTTGCCGTAGTGAGCGCCTTGATCGCCGAGTTAAACGCAACTGGCTCTACCTTCAGATTTCCGAGGTCGTAGTCATTGACAACCGCCTCGTCAACATCGTTGAAGAAGAAGATGCCCTTGTTTCCGACCTTCTGAATGGTTTCCAGACGGTAACCCAAAACCTTGAGCGTAGCCGCAAGAACAATGTCCTGCGTCTCGATATTTTTCTTTGACATTCGAATAGTCCTATGAAGCTTGTGCTATGATAGACTGTCGAACATATTTATGGTTAGAGCAGGTTTAGAACATGAAAATCACTGCACTTCCAGCAATTGGCGATGCAAAGGTGATCGTCATCGTGTTAGCGTCAATGATTTGAACCCGCTCTGGGATGATCTGCTCGTATGAGATATCATATATGGTGGCAGAGGCTCTCAGCGTGTTGCCGTTATGGACGACTGTCCATGTTAGGGACGGGCTGCTTTGAATGTGCTGATAGCCAGAAGCATTTCCTGGGCCACTGCTTCCACCGTTCTGCCAAGTTGGTGGTGTCAATGGACCATTTGATGTAAGGACCTGCCCGGTAGTACCGTAGTTCACACCGTCAAATGCCCATGCACCTGTTGTATTTATCCTGATTGTGCCAGTTGGAGCGCCACCTGGGTTGCCATAGCCGATCGCAACCGCAACACCAAACAAGTTAGAACCACCATACAGATAGAGGCTTCCAGGGGTGCCAATGTAGTAAACGTTGTTCGTGCCGGTCGTAGAACCGAGCCTTAGAGCCCTTGTCGCTGGGTCCCAAACGAGATCACCATTGTCGACGCTGAGCGCCTTGCCAACTGTAAGATTTTCAGTGGCGATAAGGTCGCCATCCTTGGTGATCCTAAAGATCGGCGAACCACCGTAGATCTTGCGAATGGCAACAAGGTCAACGGTCAACGTGACGCCGTTGTCTGGGTAGATCGACAGTGCCTTAGTGCTGCCAGATGCCGGTGTGATGGTCCAGTGGTCGCTGTCCTGGATTACAGTATCAATCTGAGTGGTGTCACCGTTGACGATGAGGTCGCCGTTGATGGTTACCTTGCACTTGTTGCCTGGCGTATTGCCCGTCTTTCCAGATATGGACACGAAGGTGCCATCGTCTGGGTCCTTGATGACGAGGTCCTTACCATCCTGGAGGATGAGCGAGGCCTGGCCGCCAAGGTTAGGTGTGTTGTCGTAGACCTTCTGTAGCGTGATGCCTGAACCACCACCGCTGCTAGAGCCATCATCGAGGATAACGCCCTGACCATCCACCGTCCATGTTGGGTTTGTCGTACCACCAGCGTTGATGATACCGCCGTCGGGCAGCTGACCAAATACGCCATCATCTTCTAGAATTACAGGCTTACTCATGATACGCGTACCGGCGGAAAGATGTTGACATAGATTGCATCGGTGTCATACACAGTTCCGATCTGTTGTACGAAGCCGGCCATGGGTGGATTGAGCTGCACCTCACCAGTAGGTCCGCAGAAAAGTGGTGCACCGATTTGAGCAGGCGTCCACATCCACTGGTCATTGCGCAGCACGCCGTTAGCAACGATCTGCCCAACTTCTTCTTGAGCCATTGACTGCACACTGAGGCCATTTACAAAGCGCTCAGTTGGATTAAAGCCAGCGAGAGCTACCATCTTGTATGGGCGAAACGCAACGCATGCAAAGGCAGGAATTTCTTCTTCAGCCTCGGCGAAAATGAGGGCAGCATCAAACTGAACGTTCTGTCCAGTGGTCTGCTGAATGATTAGGTTAGTTGCCGTCGTAACGAACGTGCCGTTCTGCTGCTTTAGCGGTACGTTGTTTGCGCCGAGAATGAGGTTACCACCCTCAAAATTACCGCTGATGCCGACTTGAGAGCCAAGCGCATAGATGTGCAGCGTCGCGCCACCCTGGATCCAACCAACAAACACGCGGATCTTATCTTGCCAAACACCAGTTGACGCCGGTGTTGGTTTGCGCCATACGCGCATGCGAGTGTTGACGTTGTCCCACCAGTGGAGGTTGTTGACGGGGCTGTTCGGCTCTATTGAGCTTTGCACCCATGGAATAGTTGTCCAGCCACGCGACAGCGCGCCGGTAGCGAGATCAACATCCCAATAGAGGTAAACGTTTGAGGCAGGCGGAAATCCTGTCCATGCATTGACAACGTCCTTCGTTTCATCAATGACGTAGTTGGCACCGTAATGGCCGAACGCCACTGAGACTGGGCTGAAGGAATTTCCAAGGCCAATATTGAGGTCAACGCCAGTGTGCGCCATTGAGTTCCACGTGATTAGCGTGGGCGCAGCGTTTGTTTCCTTTCGAATGATGCCCTGGCGAAATGACAGCTTCACTTGATACCTCTGTTAAGGTGGTGATACCACCGCAAGTGTGCTGTCTTAGCTTACGCTCACGGTGAGGGTATATGTTATGACGAGCTCACGATTGGCTGTCTTCAAGATTGGCGAGAAGATGATGTGCGTCAGAAGAAGGCTGTCAAGTGGGACAGCGCTGTTGCTGAATGCACCGTTCGTGCCGTAAGTGTAGAGACCCAGCTCGTCGAACGCAAACTCTGAGTTCGGGTTTGGATCTGGTGGGCTGTCTGAGATGTCCTGACCGAGTGGCTCACCAGCGGCGATCGTTGCCGTGATGATGACGATCGACGTGGTGTCGATGCCGCTCTGCTGGTACGTAACTGAGTTGGCCGCTGGAGTTCCTACCTGCTGCTCATCAACCACTTCGTAGTACGTCTGGTTGTAGAGGCGGTCTGCAGCGCCGTTGTTCACGTTCGGCGGGAGGTACGTGATCTGGCTCATGTTGTTGACGTCAGAGCCACCATTACCAAGCGCGAGGGCGAAGATTTGGTGAGTGCCGATGGCGTCAAAGTCAGTGTTTGAAAGGCCGCGGGCGATCGACACTGCCATGTTCTGGTTGTGGATCGCGTTGTTCTTGTCTAGAAGAACCTCGCCGGTCTTTTTGTCCTTGATAAGGACGTGACCCTTGACCTTGAAGTTAAGATTGACTGAGCTCATGATTTCTCCATTGGTGCACTTTTCACCTACGTGCTATATTTATGGGACTTAGAGGGTTGTGATCCACAGCCGGAAGAGGCCAGGGGCAGGTATTCCAGACAGGTCGGCGTCGAACGAGTTCGGGTCCGTGATGACGATACCGAAGTCAATCTCGGTCCTGGTCAGCACCACATAGTCGCTCTTGATGGACACACCTGGAGCTGCCTGCGTGGCAAGGAACCATTCATCTGGCATGCCTGGGACGTTGAGCATCTTGACCGATAGAACGTCGTTGGCAGTGATTGGGAATGGAAGGTCAATGCTGACGCCCTTCTTGTTGAACAGGTAGCCAGGTTGGGCCTGATCTGCAAGGGCAAAGTCGTAGATGACCGTGATGTGGCGGGTGCCAACTGGCAGGGCGCCAGCGATAACTTCCTGCATCACGATGGACAGGCCCTCGGTCATGCTTGATCCGACGACGTTTGCTGGCTCCTCGCTTACTGAGGTACCGAACGTGGTGCCAGGTGTTCCATTTGGAATGACCCAGTCATTGTTGTCACCAGTGTAGGTGAACACGCCAGGCGACGTCTCAACCCAGCCAACGAGAAGCGCCGGCACGTAGTGTGGCTCATTGTTACCACCTAGAACGACGGCGGCCGAGAAGTCATATGGGAAGTCGTCGTAACCGAGGTAGTCGTAGCCAGCAACTGGAAGAGCGCCGCCCTCAATGAACTCGACGTTCATAAGGTCGGTGAACATGATCGAGCCGCCAGTGATGAACCACTGGACAGGGTCCTCGCTGATAACGATCGGCATGATCTCATCAAAGATGAGGTTGACACGAGCGAACACCTTCAGCTCTTCAGTCACCTTCACGCGGATTGTCTGACCGTAGGTCTGATCTGGCTCAACGAGGATTGAGTACCTCGTGTTGAACGGCATGTAGTCGGCGAAGAAGTCCTCATCAAGCACCAGCGTCGTCATCGACGCGCGGTTGGTCTTGTTGAAGCGAGGTGAGATGATCTTAAAGACGCGCTGACCAGTTGCGGCGCTGAACGCCTCAACGAACATACCGAGGTCTGAGAAGTCGGCGACCGACGTTGAGACGAGGTTGCTGTCAACGTTGTCCGAGTACTTGAAGAACAGCGGCAGCCAGTCGCCGACGGCTCCGAGCTCTGGGAAGTTAGCTGTTGCGCCGACGATCCTGAACTTCACGCGATCAAGGAATGCCTTGTCAATGATGACGTCATCGTTGTTCGCAGCAGAAGGGATAATGACCGCGCCATGCGCGTGGTACAGTGGGTACAGCTCGCTGCTGTACAGCCATGGAACGGTGACGTTCGTGTTGTTGGCGTCGTAACGCATGCTGTCGTATGGGAATGCATCGTAGCCGGCATCGACTGTGACGTCTAGGTTTGGCGCTATGTACACCGCAACGGTATCGCCAGGATTGAACTCGAGCTCATCGAGGATCGTGTCGATTTGGAAGGCAGTGAAGCCGTCGGTCCACACCTCACCCGTAGTAAGGTTCGGGCCGTAGCCATGAATGCTGTTGAACACCTTGCCCTGAGCTGGAACACCAAGTCCGGTGTCAGAGCCCTTTGTGAAGGTGATCGTGTAGACAGATGGCTCAAGCATTGCGCTTGGCTCACGGCGTGGACCAGTGAGAGCGTGCGTGCGAATGTTTGCTGGGGTGAATGGAACCTGGAGGTTCAGCGTTCCACCTACAGCGACAAACTTTCCGCCTGGACCCGGTGGACCGTAGGCGATTGAGTTGAATGGGCGACCAGCCACACGCGTCCAGGCGACGCCGTCGGTGGAGGTGGCGATGTAGCCTGATGGGCCGACGGCGATGAACGTGCCATCACCATACGCGACAGAGCTGAAGTCACCGTCAGCAAAGATGCCAAGGTTGACCCATGTCAGACCCTTGTCGGTCGAGCGGATGATCGTACCACCATCACCGACGGCGATGAAGGCGTTTGACGTTGGCTCATAGATGACGCAGCGGAGATCCTCAGTCGTGTTCGATACGATTGGGGTCCAGGTGATGCGGTCAGTTGAGCGAAGGATCGTGCCATTGACACCGACGGCAATGATGCCGTCATCTGGACCGATCGCGCCGTCGTCAGACCATGTTACTGAGTTGAGGTTCAGCGTGGTGCCGCTGTTCTGAATTGCCCAGCCGGTACCATTTGTAGACGTGATGATCGTACCACCATCACCTACGACGATGATGCAGTTAAGGTCGTTAGGACCCAAGATCGTTGATGAGAGGAAGTCAGGGATCATCGTTGAGCTGTGAAGATCATAGATGACGTTCGTGGTTTCAATTACCCACGTGTCACCGTCCTCAGAAACTGCCACAACACCGGCCTCGCCTTGAATGACGAGAACCTCGTTAGGGTTTGGCACGAAGAGTGACTGAACATCAGATGTCCAGGTGTAGCCGTCGCTAGAAGCTGCAACGACCGAGTCCGAACCAGTGGTGAAGAAGGCGCCGTTGCTGAAGATGACCGACTTGAGCACCTGTGGGTTGCTGATCGCGATGTTCCACGTGGTACCATCGTCCTCTGACACGGCGATTGTGGATGTGGAGGCCTGCGTAAAGTAGTCAAGCTTTGGGATCTTGAAGCCAATGCTGCCGTTCCAGTACCATTCACCAACCGTGGCATCAGCCTGCCAACCAGACACGCTGCCGAATACCTTGTAGTGCGCTTCATCTGCGCCAATTTCCCAGGTGAACACGTCACCTGCAGCCCAGCCATCGACCGTCGGGATGATGGTGAAGGCAATGTCGATGTACTCGCTGGCTCCAACATCGATGACGCTCTTGTATGAGCAACCATCAATGAGGCTGATTGTCTTTGGGTAGCCAGGAAGCGATGAGTTCAGGGTGTAGGTGCCATCACCAACGAACGTCAAGCTCCACGTGGAGGCTGGCGTCAGCTCAATTGAGCGGGTGTGGATCTCGATGGCCGGTCCACCAGCAACCATTGGGTTGCCGTTGAAGAGCGGTGCACCAACGAGGCGGATAGGGTTGCTCTTGATAAGCGACCACGTTTCCTCGGTGGCGCCAGGAGCGATCGTGATGCGGTTGAACGGTGAGATGAGCCACTCATCATCAACGAGCGCCGTCTCCTGAGTTTCACCAGGCGCGAACGTGAAGGTGAACTCAATGCGGGTATCTGGACCGCTCGTGAGCGTGAAGGTGTCACCAAAGTTTACAGTGCCGAGAGGTGCCGTGAAGTCGTCCGATGCGGCGTAGATCGTGAGAACAGTCGGTGTAGAACCTTCAACGTAGCCGATGCTATCAGTGCCGAAGGTACAGACTGCTTTGAACTCTTCAAACGTTTCGCCAGTAACGTCGATGAGCATGCCTGACTGGCTGACGACGTCCTTGTAGATGAGTGAGCCATCATTGCCACCGAATGGGTTCATTGGTGGCGGAGCTGGCAGGCCGTCGTAGCCGATCTCAACGTTCCAGTCGGTGTTGAGGTCGTGCCTGATCCACTGCATCGTGGCACCAGCGTTTAGGATGTCGAACGTAAACACACCATGGCTAAGCGTGTAATCAATCGTGTCCTGAAGATGGGTATCGTTGAGGCGAACGTCGGTGATACCTGGTCCGTCCCAGCGCTTTTGGTTGAAGACGCCTGACGTGAGACCTGGAATTTCTTGAAGCTGACCAGTAGCAAACTCGCTGTTGTGGAGCGCGAGCGTATCTGGAGCGTTGACGAACTTCTCAAGGCGCGCCTGTGAGGCGAACTTTGGGTTTGAGAAGAGCGGCATCGGCCATGAGAGGCGCACGCCGTCCGAAACAAGTTCCTGCCACCAGCTGTATGTCTCACGCTCGCGAACACCAAGCAGCGTGAAGCTGTCTGGCATGAGGTCGGCACCAAGGTAGGTGCGCGCAACGTTGTTCTCAGTGAGGCTGACATTGATGGCATCAGAGAAGATGTAGCTTTCGGAAACCGCACCGGACTGGCTTACCTTGGTGTGGTAAGGCTTGACATCAAGAACGTAGTCTACCAGCGATTGCAGGTATTGGCTTGACTGTGATGCGACGCTGTATGTTGCCATCTTAGTAGAACTCGTCAGACTGTTCACCAGATGTCTGCGCCTTAACGATCGTCGTCGAGTTGACGGTGATCAGTGAGGTCTTGAAGAGATCGGTGAACTCGTAGTTGTTGGCGAGGGCGTCGCTCAGCACGCTGAAGAAGATCTCATTGATCTGTGACGCGCGCGAGGTCGAGTAGATGAGGTTCATCGTGGCGCGAGACTGAGCTGGCGTTGAGAACCACATTGCCTTCAGCTGGTCTTCAGTGGTGCTTGAGCTGATGTTGAGCGCCGTAATGTAGTCGACGATGCTGATGTTGCCAATGGTAATCGTGAGTGACGTGTTAAGGATGGTGTTCACGATCGAGTTGATTGCGAGGGTGCTGTCAACAAAGATCTGATCGCTCTCAAAGCCAAAGCGGGTGTTGGTGCCGTACTTCTCATCGTAGTTGATGCGGGTGGTTGATGGCAGAGGGTTGCCAGCCACATCCTGTGCGCAGACCGAGTTGGTGAGCAGCGCCCACAGCTGGGCCGGGATCTTGTCTGACATGTGCTGGCGAATGAGCTTCCACTCAGTGTGAACGTTCTTGAGCTTGAGCTCCTCTGGATCATCACGCAGCGTGAAGTCGCGAAGGAAGCGCAGCTTATAAGAGCCAGTCTTGGTGATAAGGCGAGTGAGACCGGAGATAGCGCAGCTATCATACGCAGTTCCGCTCTCAGCATTCGTGTCAGTCACGAGCCGTGAGAAGATCATGTAGGTGGATGAGCCATACCTTAGAAGGTCGGCGGCCTGCTCGAGCGACATTGACTTGTTGGTCTCCGGAACCGTCTTGTTCTTAACCCAGAAGTAGTACTTCTTGCCAGAGATATTTCCGGCTGAGTTGCGAATGACGCGCTCGGTGTACTGGTAGTCCACCTTGTACCACGTCTGCACCTGGAAGTCATCCTCTACCGTTGGGTCAAAGGCGAGATCGCTTGCAGTTGGCTGGTAAGGGCGGTACAGCGCGTACATCAGCGTGCCTTCTGGCTGCGTATTTACGGCCGTGGCAGTGTTGTCGGAGATCACAATCTGGGCTGGAGCAATCTGAATGCCATTTGCGTAGATCGACAGGCGGTTTGCGTCGAGCTCAGTTTCGTTCTCGAAGGTGAATGTCGGTGCTGTTAGGCTGTCTGAGACGATGGTCTTTGACGTGTTCTGAAGCTTGACCCACTCGCTCCATGCTGAGGTGTAGCGATTGATCGTGATGCCGTTGACAAGGTTCCACGTGTTTGCTGAGCTGTTCATGGCAGCAGCAACGTCAGCCGTGATCAACACCGTGCTGCTGTCGCCGATGTATGGCTGCCATTTGTTGTTTGGGTATGCGAGGTCAGCGCGAAGCTGCGCCTGAGTTGGTATCTGCCATACCTTCCAACCGTAGTTGGGGCTGTCAGATGCGTTGTTGCTGAACATCACATCAGGTAGCGCAACGATAGAGGTGTAGTCGACGGCCTCGCGCACGAACACGTCATTGGCTGTGCCGTTGAGAGAGTTGGCAAGCTCCTGCGCGGTGACGATACCGACACCCGCGCGCGTCAGCGTGAGCTGCAGGCCGAACTTGTCGAAGGCAAGAACGATCTTCGAGTTCGTAGACAGATCAGCTGAGCTCCAGTCAGAGAGCGGCAGATCTTGGAAGAAGCCGTTCTGATCTGTGAGGCGAGCAACGTATGTTGCTGGAACTGCATCGACTGCCAAGGTGTCATCTGATGGATCACCAGGTGTTCCATTGTCATCATACGGAATGGCTGGAACGAACGGAGATGTTTCAACACCGGCAATGGAAATCTGACCGATGCGTGTACCGAACGCAATGCTGTCGTCAATGCCGGTAACTTCAATGTCATCAATGGTGACATCGTTTGACAGCACAACTGGCGCGGCTGGAGATACCGATGAGCCGACATCGTAGATGACGTCAGTTCCAATTACTACCTCGCCGACTGGCTTTTGCGTGATGCCATCATCTGACCAACCACCGAAGTTGTATCCAGTGACAATGTTGATGCTTGCAAGACGGCCAGTATCAACCACGAGGCGATTGTTTGAGTTGAACACCTTGACGAACGTGGCAGGACCAAACGCTGGGTGCGCGAGACCGTTCGATGAGCTTGTCTGCGACCACGCGATTGGCTTGATCGTGATGCTGCGCTCAGCACGATAGTAGTTCGTGAAGCCAACTTCACCAGAGAGGCGCACTGATTGGTCAATGCTGCTGTCACCCTCCTGCTCAGCTGCTGCCTCATTGTACTCAGATGGGTGGTAGTCAGATGCTGTCCACTGGTAGAGATCAACGCTTGCGTATTCGGCGAGGGAACCCCAGCGGTTGTGGCGCGTTTCACGGTTAGGGAAGGTGAGAGCGTCATAGTACGGCGTGTAGGCAAGCGTGCTTGTATCCCACCAGACGCGACCAACCTCTTGCTCATTCCATGGCTTGAGGGCCAGGTAGTTAGGGTTGTCAGTCGTCAGTGTAGTGTAGCTGTAGTGGGCTGGATCACCGCTCGAGCGGATGTTCACCAGCTCAAGAGCGGTTGGCTCATGGATGCCGATGGCTGGATGCCACAGGCTTACCTGCGTTACGAGCGTATCAGTTGAGTAGTCGAACAGCTTGATCGGTGACAGCTTCGTTGGGTTGATCCATGTGAAGCCAGTCACGGTGTATGTGCCAGCTGATGGGACTTCAAGGATGTTCGCCGCAACAAGAGATGAACCACCGCTTGTGATTGGAGCTGCATCGCCGGTGTGGAAGATGTTCTGAAGAATGACGTATGGGCTGGCAGCAAAATCGTCGGCTGAAACAACTACCGTCTCAGTGAGCGCATCGGCATCAAAGCGCAGCATGGTGCCGAGGTCGTCAATGCTGAACCAACGAGTGTCGTCATACTCGGCTACCTGCATATAGAGCGGCAGCGCAGACTGAGGATATTCTGTTGAGTTAAACTGAATGCCCGTGAACTGGCGTGTGCAGTCGTTCGGCTCAATCTTCACCTCGGGGAATGAGCGCTCACGATCATCACCATAGGTGGCAAGCTTGTACGCCCAGAACTCATCAACAGATGAGTTGAGGAACTCCTTGTAGTTCGTGAAGGCATCGATGGTGAGGTTCGTTCCCTTCGCACCGATCATGCCACGCCAGAAGTCAAGCTGCGTTTGGTCGCTGATGTTGATGTTGTTGAAGTAGTCCTTGCTCTTGTAGCCGATCAGGGCGAGCGCGTGCTCAGCCATCTTCGGCTCGTTGAAGGTCTGACCGGCGTCGTACGCGCGGGCAAGAGCGTCAACGTTTGATGTTGGGTTCCTGATGATGTTGTCATCATTGAGGAAGAAGCCGTCGAACGTTGGCTTGCCGTCAACGCGGTTCTGGCGGTTGAACGACAGGGCAGCCGTGTTCATGTACGAGCCAAGGAACTGATCAAAGATCGCGGCTGATGTTGGATCACCAGAGAAGTGATCGTTGAACAGGATCGCATGTTCGTACTCGTCAATGAAGACGTGAGCTGAGAAAATTGGGGTCTTCGAGTAGGTGATCGTGTTAGGGTCGGTACGGATCACGCTAAGCTTGTTGACTGGGATCACAGACCCGATGACGTCGTAGCATGCCTGCGCCGAGCTATGGTCGATGAACTTTGTCTCAGTGTAGCGGCTCATGAGGCCGATAGGGGTATCGAGGAACAGCTTCTCCATGAACGGGTTCACGATGATACCTGAGCCAGCGTTCACACCCGTGTAGATGGTGTTGATGAGCTTCTCAACCTCAAGCTGCCAATCAACGGCGCGGCCCGTTGCCTTGTCGATGAGCGCCTTACCAGTGTTCGTTAGGAACCCCTGCTCCTCGAGCTGACCAACATAGCCGTAGATCAAGTTGAGAAGGTTCTGAAGGCCGATGATCTGAACTGGCATCGTGGATGTCTCAGTTGCGGTCGGCTGGTTGTAGCGTTTCCAAACGAGGGAAGTCGTACGCTGGTCGAGAACGTTGAAGGTCGTGAACGTGCCGACCGCTGGCTGATTGAGCGTAGGGTCGCCACCAAAGATGTTGTACTCGATGAGCGGGTGATATGGGTTGTAGACCTCAAGGCGGAAGATCCAATCTGATGCGTCGTTCTTTGGAACGTACAGACCGCCTGGGTTCAGGATCTTGGCGCCCATCTGCACCACCTGAACGCGGAGACCAGAGATCCACAGGCTCTTCGTCTTCTCAGAGCGCTTGAGCAGCATGCTGTAGCCGGTTGTCGGCATCTTTCCAGCAGCCGCGATGATGTTCAGCGTTTCTGGGCGGATAAGGGCGCCGAGACGGTGCACAAGGCGGATGTCCCAGCCACGGTAGGCGAGCGCCGATGTCGACGCGTTTGTATCAACGGTGCTGTAGCGCATCAGGTTTGTGAACCACTGACCAGTTCCCTTAAACACCTTCACCTGACCAGCGGTAAAGCCAAAGGCAGCAGCACCAGGAATGATCGTGATGATGGTCGAAGGATCCGGTGTTGCGTCGGCAACGCAGCCCTCGCAACCGAGCAAGCCGTAGACGAAGTCGGTGCCGATAGTTGGGATCTCAGTCGTGATGGTGTCAGGTGAGAAGCCGATGGTGATGACGTCATTCAGCTCGAATGGGATACCAAAGTCATCGATGGTGATGCTCGTGAACGCAACATCATCAGGCGCAGTTCCATATGTGAAGGTGAATGGAACACCCTCATAGACGTAGGTGTTCGTCGGAACACCGTCAATGATGATGTTGAAGACGGTTGCTGATGGACCAAGATTAGCGAATGTAGGAAGCGGTCCGACTTGACCAGTCGATGCGACGTGAGTAACCTTGAACTCAACAACGCCGCCGAAGTCGGCGCCCCAGACGATGTCACCGTCTAGAACGTACTGGTCGAACTGCGCCTTGAGCTGTGGGCGATATGAGTTGATGATGTTGAGGCGCTCACCGTGCAGCAGGAACTTCTTCGATGAAAGAGATGTCGCGAGGTTGCGCTCAATTCGGAGATTGTCACCAGTCGAAACGTAGGTCTCACCCCAGCTTGCGTCAAGGAACTTGAGTGGGAACAGCTTGAAGTAGGTACGAGCGATGCCGTAGTTGTACTCAAGCGACTTCGTCCACACGAGCTCTACTGGGCCATCATCGCCAAACTGGTAACCAAGGTTGGTGCCTGCTGGTATCGTAGATGTCAGCGCTTCAACGGCCTGAGCTGGTGGGAGCGTGTAGCCAGGCTGAATGGCGCTTGCCACGTACGGTGCCAGCAGTGCATCGGTGACGGTGTTCACGCTTAGGCGAACGCCAGGGTTGTAGACCTTGATGTCAGCCCACATCTGGTTTGACCAAATTCTCGACTGATCAAAGGTGAGCGGTGTGATGTTGACAGTGATGGCACCGATCGTTGTGAGCACCCAAGTGGTACCCGCCTGTGAGGCACCGGCTGAAACGTTGACGGTAAGACCAGTGACAATTGGGTCAGCAGTTCTTGACCAACCGCCAGCCGCAGCGACGTACAGGCCGTTCTGTTCTGGAAGCAGCTGACCGAGCAGCAGCACACGATCACCGGCTTGCAGCACGTAGCCGTCGATGGTGATGAGACCCATGAGCGGTGTCGGGACGTCGGCGATGCTCACTACCTTTGCCGCAACGGCGTTTGATGTAGCAGCGATGGTGTTCTTGTAGGTAGCGTTCCAGTCGATAGGGCTTGTTGGCGCCACATCACTGTCAACGGCTGGACATGCCGCGGTACCAAGCCTCCATGGGAAGAGATCTGGGCGGTCTGTTGAGATGGTGTTTACCTGAGCGCCGAAGTATTCTTCAAGGATCTTGTTCCAGCGAGCAGGAACCGTTACAAAGCCTGGGAAATCGCTGAGCGTAGGAACCGCCTGTGAGTAGTTCCATGTGAACGCGTTGGCGGCATCGTAGTCGGGACCGTAGATGTCGTAGTTGTACTTGGCGGCAAACGTTGCAAGCTCAATCTCGGCATAGGTACCAGCCTGCGGCGACGCATTGACATCTGTCGCCATGTCGAGGTTGATCTGCTGCGCAGGGTGCACGCTGTTGTAGAGCTTCTGCTCGACTGCAAGCACAAGGCTGTTGCGCACGTTCTCAGGCGTGAATGGGATCCAGTAAGATGACGGTGGATTTACAGATGGGGACCACGTGTTGAAGGTGGCGTCCCAGATCCAAACCTGGTTTACGTCGCGCTTGTACCATGTCTCACCATCAAGTGGGCTAAGCGGCTCAGCATCGTACCTGACGTTGAACACCATCAGCGTTCCATCGGTGGTCTTGAACCACAGCTGACTTGCGTATGGCGTGTTTGTTGGGTAGGCTGGCGTGGTCGACAAGAAAAAGCCAGGCGTCGTGTTGCCATCTGAGCGCTTCACGACGGTCTTCGCAAGCTTGGTGTTCATCACTTGGTCAAATGCGGCGAGCGTAGATACGTGGCCATCATGGTGCCTGATGACGTAGGCGTTCATCTCGTTGTCGAGAACGATGTCAGGCTGAACCTTAGGAAGAAGACCGATCATTGGCAGCGTGGCTGGCCAGTTCTCCACGAGCGATGTGCTGTCGCTGTAGATACCAGAAAGATTGACGTCCTCACCGCGCAGCTTTTCAAAGTACGCTTCGAGCGCAAGAATGTCTGGGGCGCTGGCGTTGATGACGGTGGTTTCAATCTGACCAATCGCTGAGAGGTAACCAGGAACTTCATCAATGATGAACTGATCAATGCTCGACAGCGCAACGTTGTACTGCTGCTCAGCAAACGTGAGGATCGTCAGCGGCGAGATATCCTGCTCAATGAGCATGGAGGCGAGCAGCGGGAAGTTGCTGCCGAACTCACGGATCTGACCGCCCAGACCTGGATCAAAATCGAGGGTGCGAGAATTGTTGTTGCCGAACGAAGAACCGGTGAAACCGTCCTGCCACTTGAGCACAGATCGGGCATGCGTAAGGAAGTCACCGAATGCGATCTCCTCACGCGTTTCACGGAACATGTTCTGGAACATGCGTGATGGCGTGAGCCACGCGCCTACCGGCTCTGTCAGCGCTTGGTCGGCTGCGTAGCCGCCTGGGTAGTTGATAATGCTGCCATCGACATCTTCCTTGATGTAGCGAGGGGCAAGCTTGTTGTAGACGTTGAACGTGAACACATCACCGTCAGCATATGGATCAACGCCTGCGCTGATGGTAACATTGAAGTCATCGCACGTAAAGGCGGTGCCAACGGTCAGGGTACCAACGCTGCCGCTCCTTGAGCCAATGACCTCAGCTGATGTGGCGCTGCTGAAGCGAACTGTCCAGTGCTGGTTGTCGGCTGTTGCGCCGAGTGAGTTGAATACCACGGTACCTGCGCTATCAACGCTGACACCGACGAAGAGCGGCGTGGAAGTGGCAGTAACGTCAGGACCTGGTGCCCAGATCGACTGAAGTTCGCCATCAACCTTGTAGTAGTAAAGGCGCCCAGCATCATCAGTTGCGGCGCAGCCAAAGATGTAGTCGCTGTTCGCTGTGATAGCAACGCGGCGCTGGAGCACGGCGTCAGTCTCAAAGTTTGGATCCTCAAGGAAGTACCAGATGCCAGATGTTGCACCAGCGTGAGTGCCATCGTAGCGATAGAGATCAAACTGTGGGATCTGGTTGAAGCGCGTCTTTACCTGCTGAACATCAATATGGCCTACGCCTGGCTCAGCTGGGCCACCAGCACCGTCAATCGCTGAGTTGAGGTGCAGGCGGTTGTTGTATTCGATGATCGGACGGTTTGCCTGCTGAACATTACCAAGCGTGACGCCGAGATTAGCGTACTGGTAGATGTCGTCCTTATGCACCCAGTAGTTGTAGATCTGCCACTCATTCACTGGGCTCGGGTCAGTTGTCGACGTGAGCGCGAAGTTGAGGTCAGTTGGGAAATCGTATGGTGGAATACCGGCGTTTGCGGTATTCGTGAGGGTGTAGGTGTTGCCAGCGAGGGTGGCACCGCCATTGACATACACCTTTACACCGTCCTGGAGGTTGTCCACAGACACCGCGTCAAATGTTCTTACCCACTGCGAGCCACGAACTACCGTGTAGATGCCGTTCTCAGACGCATCGGTCTGGTCCTTGACGAGGATGCGATCACCAATCTCCACCTGCTCACCATCAATGTACATGAATGGCGAGAGCGTTGCCACACCGCTTGCGGTTCCCTTACCAATTAGGTTCGGTGAAACGACTGAGATGTAGATGTTGCTGGTGTAGTACGTGATCTCAATTACGATCTGGTCGCCAGCGGCGAACGGCATGGTGCCGCCGATGATGTACAGCTGCACAAGGTCATAGTCCGGCAGGCCTGGTGCGTCTAGCGATGGTGCCGTGCCTGTGTCATTCGTCTTCACGACGACAAGCGTCTGATCGCCTGGCGTTGGTGAGATTGAACCCACGCTGCCGAAAACGTTTGGATCAATGTCACTCGTAACGCCGAACGTCGTTGTCGATGTGAACTCGATGGTGAGCGTTTCGGTTGGGCGATCGTTGATCTGACGATTGATGTTGCGCGTTGTAGCAAGGCGCACTGGCATCTTTACGAGATCGTTTGGGCGTGGGCGCTCAATGACGTAATACTCGGGTGAGTTGTCTGGGCTCCACACTGGAGCAGCGTCGTTGATCGCCTTGCCAGTCCAGTAGTAGTTCGCGTAGTTGATGAAGCGATCGTAGTCGATTGGTGGCGAGTAGTTGAAGGTCTGCTCTGCCATCCAGCCACGCAGGCTGGCAACATCGATACCGAGGACCTCCATCTTGTTGACGAGGTCATCGAACGTGAAAACAAAGCGCTCTTTGCCGGCCGAGAAGGTCAGGCCTGGAACAAGCTCGTTCTCCTGGCGCTCAAGGTTTGGCTGCTTGATGTCACTGTCACCTTCAACCGGGGTTCCAATTCTGCCGGAGACAAGGACGCTATCTTCTTGGGAAACGAAGCGGTTGAACAGGTTCTTGACGAGGCTGTCAAGCATCTCATTTTTGAGGGTGCCTGGAACCAGCTTATTGAAGTCGATATTTTGAGCCATTGTCTCGTGCCAGATTGCTGTGGGGTATTTATCCCACAGCAGGTTCGTTAGAAATCACACTGTTAGACGTTCTGGCGCAGAACAGTAGGTGTCAGGGCTGACACTATCTCAACATCGCCGATCGTGGCAGCTGACTGAAGAACTTCATCAAGACCGGAGTTAATCGTGAACAGAGAACCAAACGAGTTGACCGAGTACGTTGGCACGATGACCACTGAGGCGATCTGCGTTGGCAGAGCCTGGTGGATCAGGGCGATGAGCTCAGTCGCGTAGAAGGTGTCACCGAAGTCCCAGTTTGAGATCTCAAAGTACTGATTGATGACGTTGATGACCTCCTGCTTGACGCGCTCGGCAGAGAACGTTGCAGTAGGTGCGAGCACGACCCTGAACTTGGCGCGCAGCTTCTGGTCGGCAAGCGAACCAAAGAGCAGCTTGACCTTGCCAGGGTGCAACACGACCGTGTCTGACAGCATCTTGTTGTCGAGCAGGTAGCCGTACGACGTACGAAGGTCGAGCGGTGTAGGTGGTGTTGGGGTGATGTTCGTCAGGCCGCGTACGTAGTCAATCACGCTGTTGTAGTAACCGCTGGTGAGAATGAACGCATCATGGATGTTAGACACTGATGGGTCAACGAGGTTTGCATCAGGCGTGAAGTGCTGCCACATGAAGTCAAGACCGTTTATGATGTTGCAGATGAATTCACTATCTACGAACACTGTTGGAGCGGGAACATATGGCTGACGCAGCAGCTTGGTGCTGCTAATTTCATTAATCGACATGAAGTCGCCAATCTTGAATGTGAAGGTGCCAAATCCTACAACTTCAACGGTGTCATTAGATGGATATGTGCCATACGTGATATCGTCAACATCATCGCAATTAACCGGCTCATTCGAGATTACTGGATTTGTAGGCGTAGACACGTTCACTGTGAAGTAGCGATATGCCTGTTTAGCGAACGCCTCAAACTGAAGGATGTTATCTGGAGCGCCATCACCGGCCTGAGTGAAGTTGATGGTGTCAGTCGGTACAACCTCTAGGCTGTTTGGGTCTACTACGCCATTCTCGTCGTATACGAAGCCGACGCAGTCATAGATATCTGCCTTCTTAAGAGGCATGCCATTCTCGTCAAGGTTTGAGCGAAGGATGCGGATCTTGTCGTACAGCGGCTTGAGCGTTTCGCTGTCGATAAGCTGCGCGTCAGTGTTGTACCAAAATTTTGTCGTCGGGCTTGAGACAAGAACACGCATGTCACGGTTGTAGATGTTCCAGCTCTTCGTGTCGCCAGATGGGAGCTCGTCAACACGCGAGATGAGGAACACCCATGCACCACCATTGGTCGACTGGTCGAACTGTTGCTGTTGAACAAGGTCCGGGCCATCGCTCTCACCGCTGGTGAAGATGCCAAGCTGTCCAGTTATCACGCTGCCAGGGATAAGCTGCCACCAACCGGAAAGGTTGACACACATGATAGGAGATGGCGTTCCGAACTGTCTTACTGTTGCATTCCATGTTCCAGTGAATTCAATGTCCACAACAAACGCATCGCCCGCTTCGAATGGAGTGGTGCTTGATGTCGTGTCGATGGCGAAATCGGTTGGTAGCGAGACGTTAGGATTTTGCTCTGACCAGCGTGCCATTGATGGCGAAAGCGCAAGCGTGAGGCTGTAGTTTGGTAGTTGTCCACGGAGATTGCTGACAACCGTGAAAGTCGTTCCGTCAGACGTCATTTCGATTGTGAGTGTTTCAATCTTCAGCTCATCAATACCATCACTAGTTGGTGCCGGACCAGGGCCAGGGTAAGCCGTTGGCGAGCCAATCTCGTAAAGGGTTATGGTGCTATCACCAAATCCACTTAGGAAGCGGTTGAACTGAAGACCAAAATACTGCTGACGACCAGCGGTCTGAAGACCAGAACCAGTATCGCCTGGTGGATACGTGTTGACGCCGTCGATTGTACGTGGGAGGTCGGCGAGGTACAGCTTGCTGTCGTCAGATGGGTTGAGGATCGGGTCAGGGATGACGCCATGCAGCGTGCTGTTGATCGAGACGGTTGAAAGCGGATCACCGTACCAGTGATTGTCGAGCGCCGACTGGATCACGGTCTTCTCAAGCAGCGAGCCGTCGTCAGATCCTGGAAGGGCTTGTGTTATTTGGGCATCATTCGGATCATCACTGAGATAGCCATACGGCATTACGTTGTCGCCGTTGACGTCCTTGTAGATCTTTCTGTTATCCTCAATGAACTTGCGGCGCGGGTAGCTGATAATGCCATCAGATGCTGGTGCCGTAGCCATGACGTGCGTGAGCACGTTGAGGATGGCGTTCGATGAAAGCACCGGTTCAATGAAGCCGTCGATAATTCCCTTGGCGGCCACCGTCGTCTGAACGAGGTTGACGCTGGTATCTAGGCGCATGGTGAGGTCGTCACCGAAGAGCTTGATGTTCTGGTACGCGCCTGATGCGTCGTTCCACTCAATGTACTTTGGCTGACCAGCGAACGTGCGGTTGATCGTGTTCAGCTTGAGGATCGTGCTGTCCTTGAGCATGAACGTGTTGTAGTCCTGGCCGTTGACCATGCGGTTCTGCGCATAGTAGGTCGAAGGGGCGGACTGACGAACGTGCTCGATGGTCTCAGAGGCTGAGTTGTTCTGCAGCGCCGAGGTAAGCGAGAAGGTAAGGTTGAAGTTCTGCTGAACGTTCTGCGCGTTCTGGTAGGTAAACTGCATTGCCTGACCTGACACGCGGTTCTTTGGAACTGTGATGTCCTGGTTTGCAGAGGCGCGCGTCCACAGCTGGAAGTTACCAACTGGAACGTCGCTGAAGTTACCGTCACCAAAGAGCAGGGCAATCTGGTCGTTCTCGAGGGTTTCAATTTCGTACTTCGTGCGGCCCTCCTGATTGTTGAAGGCGAGGGTCTGGTCAGCGATGCTGTCTACGGCTGTCCACTTTGACGTGATGGTGCCAATGTCGTCAACGCTGTAGACCCAAACGTCGGTGTCGTTGACGTTGATCTGGTTGAGCACAAGGCGGCGGTTGGCCGTTGGCTCGGTGATCGTGTAGTTCGTAAGGACGAGAGTTCCCTGCTTGACGAACATCAGGAAGCCGGTATAGTCAGAGCCATCTCCGCGACCGTCAGATGCGTAGACGATGTTAAACTGAGCGTTGATGTCCGGCGCGCGCTCGAATGGACCGTTCTGGTCGATGTCGATTGGCACGACCTCCATTGGCAGGCTCTCAGTTGTGCCGGTGGCGTTGAACGAGAACACGCCATTGCGGAAAGCTGAAGGTGAGTTATTGAAGGTGTACAGCTGCATCAGAACATCGGCGATCTGGAACGACTTCGATGGCTGACCGAAGCGCGACGTGAGAATGAGGTTCATCACCAGGAAGAACTGTTCCTTCCAGTTGGTGTTGTTCGGATCGTTCCACGTGATTGTGATGTTAGCAAGGTTGTTGCCGAGGCTGTCGAAGATGGTTTCAGCGGTGCGGACCGTGTTGATCTTTACAAGACCGCGAGCAGGAATGTTGCGCGCTGCGTTGTACGAGATCAGCTTGGCGAGGCGCAGCACTGACTGCTTGCGCTGCGCCGTCGTGATGAAGTTTTCATGGGCCGCCATGTCGGTGCGGTACGCCATGAGCTCGGCGGTGTAGGCGAACAGCTCAAGGAGCGCGATAAGCTCCGAGCTTTCAATGAAGTCGTTGAAGTCCTCAGGATGGTAGATCTGCAGGTACTGCAGCAAGCTCTCTTTGACGGTGTCGTAGTCATAAGACGTGAAGTTGATCTGCTGGAAAGCAGAGTAAACCTTGTCCCAACTTTCGGCGGCGTAGGTGTTGATAATCGTCATTGTGAAGAGATCTCAATGTGAAGGACGTCAGTAACGTTCAGCTCAACGTACAGCAGGTCAGCCATCGCAAGGATGGCATTGTTGTCAGGCAGCGTCAACACGTTCAGCGAGATGAGCTTGACGCGCGGATCATAGTTGAACACCTCAGTTAGGTCGTCCTCAATGATCTTTCTGGTCTGCTCATCGTTCGGCTCAAAGGTCAGCGTTGGGATCCTGGTGCCAAAGTTCGGCATCATAATGCGCTCACCCTTGATCGTATAGATGTGCTGAAGCAGATCTTGCTTCACCAGCTCCATGTTGTTCAGGGCAAACGTCTTGTTCTTCAGCCAGTTGGCTGTCGAGAACCCCTTGTAGATGACCTTGTTCATGCCTTCACCACGCCGTTGATGCGATATTTATCGAACCAACTAGGCTCCCAGGTCATGCTTTCCAGCGAGGGCCGCGCGGTGTCTCAGACACCGGGCGTACCCATGGCTCGTGACCTGGGACGATTGCTGGATCATCAGCCAGCTCGGCGCAAGAAGCCTTTGCAGCGGTGTTTGCAGCCCCAGCCTTGGCGGCCGAGCCACTGTTGAGGTTGATCTTGCCGGCAGACTGAGTGAGGGTGCTGCCACCGTTAAGATCCATCTTGCCGGCTGAGGCTGTGAAAGCATCACCGCCGTTCAGCGTCATCTTCTCAGCCTGAGCAGCCATGGTGGCTCCAGACTTAATGTGCAGGCTTGAGGCAGCCGTGATGTTCGTGGTGCTGCCAGCGTAGACGTCAATGGCCTGGGCGGCCGTTAGCTTGAAGCTCTTCTCAGTATCCAGGTCGAAGATGCCGCACGCCGACATGACGATGCTGTCGTTGGCCTTCACCTGAAACTTTGTCTGCGTGGTCATGCGAATGTCGGCGGTGAGCGCCTTCGCGTTGATGCCCTTGCCAGCTTCCATGTTGATGTTGCCATCAGCATAGAGGTTGATGTCGCCGCCGGAACGGTAGCTGATGGACTTTGCACCATAGCAGTTGACGTGGCCGTCCTTGTCCATCTCAAACCAGCTGTTGCCGTTTGACGTCGAAACATAGATGCGCTCGTTCGCATCATCAAAGATAATCTGGTGGCCCTCGGCCGTCTTGAAGCGCAGTCGCGCGAAGCTTGGGTTGTCCTGCATGATGATCGCGTGGCGACCAGGCGTCGTGATGCAGTACGTTTGCGGATCAAGGTAGCTGTTGTCAACTGGGCTGATTGAGTAGCCCTCGAGACCGTCCTTGTCTTCCTTCGCCTGAGCTGCCTGCCGCTCGTACGCGCCGCGCGTTGCAGCCTCAGACTGATCGAGCTTGTTTTGGAACTGAGCGCGAAGGTTGTTGAACGCTGGCTGAATTGGGTTGAGGTTGCCCTGACCATCGCCAGCATCGCCCCACGGGCCCTGCTTTCCAGCAGCGTCGGTGTTGCGGCCGGCTGGAAGCGAGCGGTTGCGGTGCAGGCGGACGGTTGATGCGAAGTAAAAGCGTGACGTTGGGTTACCGTTCAAGCAGAACACGAGCACTGTTGCGCCGACCTTTGGAATTGCCCAGAAGCCATACGCTGAGTGTGAGCTGTTCTTGACTGTGCCCTGTCCAGCCGGCATATCAACTGTGAAGCCCATGAACGGTGACGCGTAGTCGGCCCATGGGATCTGCTCAATGTTGTAGTTCTCACCATCAAGCGCGGGCACCCAAGCCTGAACGCGACCCATCTGGTCTGGGTCGGCAGTAGATACCACCTGACCTTCCATGATGAATGGAATGTTGTCTGGAAAGTAGTCAGCTGTCGTCTGATTTGGGCGGTAGAGGAGGGTCATTTTACTGTCGTTCCGGTAGGCTTAGGCGCGCCGTTCGATTTTGTCAGCGTGTCCGATACAATGTATGGGATCATTGTGATGACGTGCTCAAACTCGCCGTTCGTGAACGTCGTCTTGATGTACAGAACCATGTATGGGCCGTTGAAGAAGAACTCGTCGGTGAACAGCGACTGCTGCGAGCCGTCCTCGTTGCGCTTTGTGTCGCCCATGCTGTCAACGTTCGGCGCAAAGATGTTGAGCTTACAGAAGACGGGGTTCACTGAGATATCTGGACCGCTAAGCAGAGGATCAGAGCCTGGCACGTGAGCGTCGGTGTATGCCTTGATGCGAGGTGCTACGTACTTCGAGTAGTAAAGACCTTTCGCCGTTGACACACCCTGTTGAAGCTTCTGGTTGTAGACCGCCTCAGCGTTGTTGCTGGTGTTGATCAGGTCATTGAGGTTGCTAATGCCCTTGGCGTCGATGATTGAGCTGTGAGGTGGGACACCGCCGCGCTCGTTGCGATCCGCAAACTTCTTGATGATGTTTGGGTTGCCACGCACAGTCGCCGTCAGCTCAAGAGAGCTGATGAAGTGCACATACGCCATTGTGTTGGTGTATTCCTGCTTCTTGCGCAGCGCGTCAATGGCCTCGTCCTTTGGCATCTGCTCATTCTTGTGGGTGGCAATGTTGTTCTTCTGATCCTGCGAGCGATATGAGAAGAAGATTGGATCGCTGCCACGAATGTCTGGGGCGTAGCTGGCCGACTTTGTTGCCGTGCTTTCAGACGCCTCCTTCACCTTCGCTGTCGTCTGACCAATGTTTGCGTTATAGGCAAGCCGCGCCTGCCCTAGCTGCAGGTTTGTATCAAGGGCGATTGCGCTTTCTGGAAGATACTTGATATCTAGGTTCTTGATGTGGCTGTTCTTGCCAGTAAAGATGTAATCGTAGGTGATGAGGTTCTTGATCTCGTTTGCACCGCCGATGGTCGATTTGCCACCGGCTGGAATGCTGACGGTGTTTGCTGGCTCATCCTTCTTGTCGGTGTTCACCTTCGGTAGAAAGTACGGCAGCACGTCAAAGTGCACAACGTAGGTGTCGTCATCGCACGTGATGTTGATCAGGATCTTGTTGGTTGAGGCAGTTCCAGCCTTCACCTTCTCTTCGCTTGACAGCGCGAGAAAATCAGGAGATGCCTCGAGAACGGTTTTGATGGCGTCGGTGATGAGCGTTGTCTCTGAGAACGCCATCTGCGCGTAGAGGCCATCGCCGCTGCCGTCGAACGGTGATTGGTCAAATGCCGTGAACGCACCACCCGCGCTAACAGGATCCATGCTGAACGCGGTGAACGTCTGCTCACGGTACTTCGACCTACCAGCAAGCGACACGGGAAACTGTTCCCAGTCCTTGTTGACCGTGATCATGTACTGCACAAGCTTTCCAGACTTTGTTGCCGTCCCACCATTCATGCTCTGAGCGGTGTTTGTGTACTTGTTGTAGAACTCAAGTGACTTGATGTTGAGCTGCTTCTCAAGCGATGACAGCATGCCGCCGATGGTTGATGACGTTCCTTTTGAGGTAATCGAGCGCACGCCGCCCATGTAGTTCAAGACCTCCATCGCGGCACCACGCTGTGGACCACCCTCGGTCTCCATGAACTGGATCTGGAAGGTGGTGCCCCGGTGGTCCAGGGTGAACTCCATGGTGAGCAGTATCAGCGGAATGAAGCACGTGGAGATGGTCTCAGTTGTACCGTCATCCTTGTGACCGGTGAAAAGGATGGTCAGCAGGAAGAACGCTGAGGCGCGGGTTGTCTGCAGCTTCTCACGGAACGTTTCCATGAGCATATTAAAGAATGACATGCCTGTCGTGTCGATCAGCTCCATGCTCGTGGTGTTGGCTGGAACTGATGGGTTGTTCTGTGAGCCGGCACCGTAGACGTGTTCCATCTCAAGGTTAGTGATGCCGTACTGTGAGAAGCGGCGGGTGTCAACAAGAAGGTACGCTGTTTGGCCGTTCACGGTGAATGCATCACCTGGCTTTTTCGCATTTCGCACAGCCGCCAGCAGCGGTGAGGCGCTGCTGACCGGCCCACCACGCCCACCCTTGTAGTTGCCGATCATCTCTGCAAACGCCTGCGTTGTTGACGACAGGGTGAGGATGAACTGGTATGAGTAGGAGCGGTAGGCGTCTAGCGGGTTTGCGTAGTTGTTCTTGATCTGTGCTGGATCGATGGTTGTCATGTGATAATCGGTGAGATGACAGTAACGGCCTCACGCGTGGAGGCGACACCGCCCTTGGCGCTTCCGAGCAGGAGCGATAGACGGTCAGCGGTAGGAATAAGGAGGATGCGACCTGGGGTGATCTCGGTAAACGGATCGAGGATGCTGTTGTATTGTGCCAGGAACCACCAGTAGCGCGGCTCATTGTAGAACACCGACGCGATGAGGTCGAGGCGCTGGGCGTAGAAGTTTTCCACGGCGTAGACGATGTCGCTGTCATCGCGCTGGAAGTTGGCGCGCTCCCACCACTCAAGCATGTCATTGGCGTGTTCAGTTGAACCACCAGCAACGTAGCGTGAGTAGCGGTTGTAGAGGCTGTTCTTGTTGTTGTTCGACGTTGGTTTCGTCGTCTTAACGGTGCCGGCCATTAGCTACCTCCGCCAGGGTTCTGGTTGATGCTAGATAGTTTCGCTGATCCCTGCTGAACAAGAGCAGCACCTTGTGCTGTTACGTTTCCAGCAGCTCGCGTGTTAGCCACCGTGCTGGCGGCGTTCTTAGCATCCTGCGTTGCGTTCGTGGCCTCAGCGGTGTTTATCTTTGTTGCGTCGCCGGTTGTCTTACCATTCGCCGGCTTGCTGTTCTGAGGGCTGCTTGACGAGGAGGTGAAGGCCGCCTCCATCTCTCCGCGCCTGAACGCCTTCAAGTTGAACGCGCTGTACTCACGTGGTGAGAACGCCTCGCGTAGGGTCAGCTGAAGCTGCACGAGAACGGGGAATGGCACAGGTGGTGAGGTAGTAGTTTGAATGTAGTCAATGTCATTCGGCCAGTTCCACTGGTAGCTCGTGAGCACCACCTTGGTTGGGCCGATCATTCGTTTGCCATACGCGCTAAGCGTTAGCACTGGCGGTGGCGCGCCGAGGAACTGTGATGTCTCAGGGTCGTCGGCTGTTCCTTGACCGTAGTACGGCATCACCCATGAGCGCAGTAGGTTGATCTTCCTCAGATTTTCAGTTGCCTCAGACGCTGTTCTTGATGCGAGGCGGACAGTAACGCTCCACTCGCGCGTCGATGTTCCCTTGTACTTGAGGATGGAACCTGGATGCTGGATAGGGGTGAAATCATCGTAGTCTGCGCTACGGCTTTCACCGATCTCTGGCATCACCTCGAACATGATCGTCTGTCCGTCCACCTGCGACGTTAGCCTGACCTTGTAGGCGGCTGTGTTGTCGTCGTGCGGTTGATAGACGGCTGAAGCCGGAATGTCGCCGCTCTCGACGTCACCAACAACGCCTAGCGCTTGGTTTGAGCCGACTTGAGTGGCGACAATGTTACCATTTACGTTCTTGAGCCCAACATCGCTTGACATTCCAGAGAAGTTGGCGGCGTCGCCGCGCTCAAGCATCTTGTCACCGAGCTCAGCATGGTGCGTTATGCCGGTCGGCGTTGAGTAATCAACGGTCGTCTGGCTGTTCTGCACGTCGACCGCCGTGTCAGGCGATCCTGCTGGTACGGTGCCTTTCTTCGGAACTATTGGTGAACCAGGACTTGCCACTGCTTATTCCTTGATCGACGCTGCGATCTTGTCGAACAGCTTCTTAGCGAGCTCGGGTTTGTCCTCGAGGCCGACAATCTTGGTGAACTCTGGCAGGTAGCCGAGCTCGACCGCGCGGCGCGCGAGTGAACCTGATACGAGATCAGTCTCTATGTCGCCACCCTTCATGTCATTTAGCACGCTGTCGCTCGAGCTCTTTTCACCGTCGATGGCGCTCTCGTCGCGAGGCAGGTGTATCTTGTAGTGCTTGATCGGCTCCTCACCATTCTTGAAGGAGCCATTGAGAATGCGCATGTAATCTTGAACCCTATCGGAACCTGCCGCGACTGCTATTGGCTCCAGACCCTCTTTTCGGAGCAGCACGAAGGCAGCAAATGCGTTTGGCGCTACGAAAAAGTTGACGCCATTTGTGCGCCCAGAGGCCTTCATAAATACCTGGCGTTCATGAGCCGAAAGAGGATTTCTCTTCTTGTCATCATCCGACTTGCTCCCACCAATGATCACCACTGCTGGAGCTGCCTCGAGCCCAAGGCTCGGGTTCTTGCGAATGAACTTCTTCACCTGGTCAATCACCGCGTAATGACCTTTCGTCGGAGGGTTGAAGCGCCCAATGACGACAGCGACCTTCTTTGAACCTACAGGATAGATCTCCTTTTCTGGTTCGTCTTGCTTTTCTACGATGACGCTCATTGTGGTCCTGCCGCTGATTGAGTGGGCGAGGTATTTATCAATCAGGATGCCTTCACCAGGCAGCAGTTTTAAAGGGATGGAGATGATGTATAATGTATCAATCTCCTGGCGTTCACGTCCTGGAGACATAGTTTGAAAATCAAAAGAGCCAAAAGTACTTCTACTGAAGGCCACTACGTTCGAAATGCTGATCTTCTCCCCGCTGTAATAGAGGCCAAAGCCCTCGGTAAGGTAACCGAAAAGCTCATCCGGATGATCTGGATGATTGCTGAGCGGTACTCACACAAGGGCAACTTCGTCGGCTACTCATATCGAGAAGATATGGTGGCTGCGGCCGTCACGAACTTGTGCAACAACGCGCTGAAGTTCAACCCGGAAAAGTCAAGCAATCCATTTGCTTACTACACCACGGGTATCTACCACTCATTCCTCCAGTACATGGCGGAAGAGAAAAACCACCGCAAGATCCGAGACACGCTGCTTGTAGACGCGGGCTTCAATCCGTCCTACAACTTTGAGAACAGCGGGCGTCAAAGTGAAGACACTACGACGAGCATGTCGGATGACGTGGAGATCAAGAGCGAAGATCACCTTGAGGTAAAGGGAGAGACCAACAGCACCGCCCTTGCCGATGCCACGCAGCAGATTGACAACCACAACGGTGGGCTGGCGCGGGGTATTCAAGCTCCAACGAAGCGGCCTTCGTTTGGTCAGCAGCAGTTCTCGATGATGGACCCTGGTAAGCCAGGCGAGAAGCGCCTGAGCCGCTACAATGACATGAACCCGGGTCCAGTGAAGGTCTACAAGCCTAGTGAGTATGAGTACGATCCGATCACTAAGCAGTTGACCATCAAACAAAAACCGACTGAACCTGCTGTCGTTGAGAAGCCAACGAAAAAGAAGAAGGCGGTCAAGAAACCAGTCAAGAAGGTCGCCAAGAAAAAGGCGAAGAAACAAGCCAAGAGGAAGTAAGCCGTGTCGCTAAACAAAGTAGCGATGTTCACGGATATCCACTTCGGCAAGAAGAACAATTCCGTGCAACACAACCAGGACTGCCTTGACTTCGTTAGGTGGTTCTGCGCCAACGTGCGCAAGGACAAGGACATCTCTCGCGTGGTGTTCATGGGCGACTGGTTCGAGAACCGCAACTCGGTCAACGTGATGACGCTCAACTTTGCGCATGAGGCGCTCATTGAGCTGAACTCGCTCGGCCTGCCAGTGTTCATCATCATCGGCAACCACGACCTCTATCACCGTGAAAACCGCAGCGTCTACTCGACGAAGGTGTTCAGCGAGTTCCAGAACGTTGCTCTCGTGAATGAACCGATCGTGATCGATCAGAAGCTGTTGCTCGCGCCGTTCATGTTCAAGGACGAATACGCCGACCTGGTACAGTACACGCACCTTCCATATTGGATGGGCCACTTTGAGTTCCGTAACTTCGTCGTGACCGGTTCGGACCGCCGCATGGAGCATGGGCCAGAGCACACGATGTTTGCTGGTCCTACGTATATCTTCAGCGGCCACTTCCACAAGCGGCAGGCCTGCGACAACGTCGTGTACATCGGCAACTGCTTCCCAATGGACTACGGCGATGCATGGGATGATGAGCGCGGCATGTGCGTGCTCAACACAGACACCGACGAGGTGGACTTCATTGACTGGGAAGACTGCCCGAAGTACCGCAAGGTGAAGCTCTCAGCGGTCCTCGACCAGCTGCCAGACTTTCCAGAGAAGTGCCGCGTTCGCTGCATCATCGATACCGAGATCGGCTACTCAGATGCGCAGACGCTGCGCGATGAGATGACGACAGGTCTCGGCCTTCGTGAGTTCTCACTTGAAGAGAACCTCTACGAGCGGCGCGATGCCATAGCCGGTGAGGAGAGCATTGAGGACTTTGACCTTAGCTCGCTGAACGACGCCGTCGTTGGCATGCTGCAGAGCGGTATTACCGGCACCAGCACCATCGACCCAACCAGATTGATTGACATCTACCAGAGACTATGAGCACCCCACTAATCTTCAAGTGGATGGAGATCCGAAATTTCCTGTCTTTCGGCAACATCCTCACGCGCATCGACCTCAGCGGTAAAGGTTCCACCCTCATCATTGGTGAGAACCTTGACACTGGCTCCAACAACGGTGCCGGCAAGACGACGATCATCAATGCCATCTGCTACGCCATCTACAACAAGCCGTTCGACAACATTGGCCTGCAGAAGCTGATCAACTCTACCAACGCCACCAAGAACACGATGATGGAGGTGAAGCTCTGCTTCATGAAGGGTGAGGACGAGTACATCGTTCACCGCAAGCGCGGCGAAGAGTACAACATCTACATCACCATGAACGGCGACTTCATCACGCTTGACAGCGTTTCTGAAAACGACAAGCTCATCGAGGAGATCGTCGGCATCTCGTACGACCTCTTCACAAAGATCGTGGTGTTCTCTGGCAACTCGGTTCCATTCCTTATGATGCCTGTTTCGCAGCAGCGCAACCAGATCGAGGAGCTCTTCAATATCACCCTGCTCTCTGAGAAGGCCGTGAAGCTGAAGGAGATCATTCGCAGCACCGACGGCTCTATCGCCATTCAAGAGGCGATCATCAAGGAGCAGGAAGCTCAGGCACAGGTGTTTGAGAAGCAGCTTGAAGCTGCCAAGGGCCGCGTCGACAAGTGGGAGCGCGACCGCGTTTCGCAGATCGCCGGCCTAAAGAGCTCTCTCGAGCTGTCAGAGACGATAGACTTCTCTGTTGAGAAGGATCTCCACACGTTCATTACCGAGCAGGACAAGAAGCTCGCCATTCTTGCCACAAAGATCAGCGCGACACGTAAGGACTGGGTCGCACAACAGACTGATGCGAAGAAGCTTTCTGATGAGCTTACGCACCTCAAGAGTGACCAATGCCCTTACTGCTTGCAGCAGTATGCAGGCGCCCAAGAGAAGCTGGCGGCCAAGGAACAGTCGCTCGTCAACAAGACAATCAAGGTAGATGAGTTGAAGGCTGCCCTTGATGCTGCTGAGAATGAGAGGGCACAGGCAGACGGTGAGCGCTTCTCAGCGAAAGAGATGGCGCATTTCAAGAACCTGGCTGAGGCTGTCGCCGCAGAGACATCTGCCCTTACAGCACAGCAACGCATTGATGAGTTGACGAATGCTGAGAACCCACACGAGGATGCCTACGAGCAGCTCAAGGGTCAGGCCGTCAAGAAGATCTCCTACGAGGAACTCGACCACCTGAAGAAGGAGGCTGACCATCAGCAGTTCCTTCTCAAGCTGCTCACCGACAAGAACTCCTTCATCCGCCGCAGGATCATCAACAGGACAATTCCATTCCTAAATAATCGGTTGATCCATTACACCAAGGAACTGGGTCTGCCGCACATCGTCAAGTTCGACGATGACATGAGCTGCACTGTCGCTGAGATGGGCCGCGAGCTCGACTTCGGCAACCTTTCCAGCGGTGAGAAGAAGCGCGTCAACCTCTCACTGTCGCTGGCGTTCCGCGATGTACTGCACCACCTGCACGCTCGCGTCAACTGCCTGTTTATCGATGAGATCGACGCGTCGCTGGATGCCCCAGGTGTTGAGAGCGTATTCAAGCTGCTCAAGACGAAGTCACGAGACGAGGACCTAGCGCTGTGGATCATCTCACACCGCCCTGAGGCGGTCGGCAGATTTGACCACTCACTGCGTATCCAAAAGCAGAACGGCTTTTCGCGAGTGGTCGGCGAAGAACTAGAGGAAGCAGCATGATCCCACTATCAAGACTAGGACAAACGGTTAAGCAGCGAGCTGATGAGATTAGGCTCATAATCGCTGAGGCAACAGCCGAGCTTGAGCGCATTCAGAAAGAATGCACTCACCCCAAAGAGGGGCTAGATGAGACAGCTCGCTCAAACACCGGCAACTACGACCCATCAGCTGATTGCTACTGGGTAGATTTCCATTGCACGCTTTGTGATAAGCGTTGGTCAGAGGACAGATAATGAAGATCAAGATTTTGAAGCTCGACGCTGCCAACAAAAACGGACGCATCTACGCAACAGCCACAATTCAATCAGCCATCGATCGCCTAGAAAACAAGGCGGTGCTTGGTACCCTTGGCATGCCCAGTGAAGCAAGCGTCCAGCTGTCAGAGGTGTCGCACGTTGTGAACAACCTCTCCATTGAAGATGGCTACCTCGTTGGCAATGCGACTGTGCTGAAGACACAGAAAGGCGAAGAGCTGAAGAAGCTGCTCGCCGAGAACAAGATCGTGTTCCGCACCGCTGGCATCGGCAAGATCGACGAGAACGGCAAGGTCAGCGAGTACAACATCATCTCAATCGGTGCCATCGACAAGGATACCGCAGCATGAGACCTGGTGGTGGCAAGGCGAAAGGCAACGGCTTCGAGGGAACAGTAGCGAAGAAGCTTTCAGAGGCGCTATCGCCACTGAAGTTCATTCGCACTCAGAGCTCTGGCGCCCGCGTTGGCGGTAAGAACTTTGAGACCCTTGGGCAGATGTTCGGTGCAGATGCGCTTAAGCTGTTTGTTGGCGACGTCGTTCCTGTCAACGAGAAGGAGGCTGGCGTTACGTTCAAGCACTCCATTGAATGTAAGTTCTACAAGACCCAGGATCCATTCACCTCACTCGTTTCCGGAACATCTAACGTTTATGCATGGATGAAGGAAGCTGAGGTCGATGCTGTCAAGATTGATCGCCGGCCGCTGCTCATCTTCAAGTGGAACAACACGCCGATCTTTGCGGCAACGACAGGTATTGGGTTCCACCCATGTCCGCTTGTCATTGAAGGCAATGGTCAAAGAATTTACATCACCTATCTCGAAGAGCTGCTGAAGTATCCGCAGTTCTGGTTTGATGGTGCGCTCATAGCAAATAAGGAAAACACAAATGAACCTCAAGAAAGCCAAGGCAATTCGAATGGTAGTTCGTCAGGCCCTCAAGAAGGGAGTTCTGAAGGAGCCTTGGACCCGCTACGGAGCGGTGAAGCAGGGTGATCACGTAATCCACACCGGCAAGTTTGATGAGAACGGTGAGGAAATCGTTCATCGTGCAGCAAGGAATGCGCGCGTCCTCGATCCAATGTGCCCACGCGGCGTATACCACAGGATGAAGGTTCACGGCGTTCAGGCAGTTCTGTCCGGCCGCGGTTGATGATAGAATGTCCGCATGATTGAAGTTCAGCCACCAAACCGCATCACTGGTCACTATCACTCGTGGCCGTCGGTGTTTCTCGCGGGCTCCATTGAGATGGATACCGCCGAGAGGTGGCAGGACCGCGTCAAGGCAGACTTCAACGATGACGACGTCATCTTCCTGAACCCGCGCCGCGACGACTGGGACAGCACGATCACGCAGAGCATCAACGATGCTCGCTTCGCTGAGCAGGTGAACTGGGAACTTGATCACCTCATCTATGAGGCCGACATCGCGGCCTTCTACTTTGACCCAAACACGAAGTCACCGATCACGCTGATGGAGCTGGGCTACCTTGCTGGCATGCGCGAGACTGATCGCCCTGACATCATCGCCTGCTGCCCACCAGGTTTTTGGCGACGCGGCAACATTGAGATCATCTGCTCTCGTGCGAACATTCTGCTCATTGACACCTACGCTGACCTCATTACAAATCTAAGAGCTTGGATCAAGCGTGCTGGTATTCCACCCGGTTAACATCGAGCGAGAGCTCGAACGAAACAATCCCCTCTACGTCGGAAACTTCTTTGCTCTCAAGGGCATGTGGTGGCGTAAGCGAAAAACGCGCCAAGGGCTCATCATCTCCATCGCCCTCGCGTGGTATCGCATCGTCAAGCGCCACCCAGGAAGTGAGGGCTTCATCGAGCGCGAAACCTTCATCACGAACCTCACGCGCCAGGTGAAGGACGCCCGTAAGATCCTCGATAAGTTCTTCACAGTCAAGCGCATTGGTTTCTGCTTCGACAGCAGCAACCGTTCCCCATCAGTTATTTCCCCACGCAAGCTCAACAAGAAGATGTGGGACGCCATCGCTGCCATCGCCGATGAGGTCGTGTTCGACCCTGGCTTTGCGCCAACAAATCCAAAGCTGACGAAGAGCACGGTTCACCTCGAGAAATTCGACGTGAAGGCGCTCATCGCCGAGTTGAAGCATGATGGTCGTCAGGACCTCGTCGCACCTATTGAGTGGCTCTGCAGGCAAGAAGCACCGCTCACGTTCTACTACGAGCCAGCCGGAAAGCTTGGAGCTCGAGACAAGTCAGTCTGGCCCATCCGCTCGATTGAGCTGTGGCCCTCCGCGCTGCGCCGTACCCTGTTTGGCCAGTCTGTCGACATTGACAACTCGTACCTTCAGTTTGTAGTGCAGCGCCTTGAAGAGAAGTATGCCAAGAACCGCACGCGGCTCGAGCTTAAGTATTCAGAACTTCTGCGCGCCAACGGCAACAAGTCAAAGTTCAGGGCTGAGATCTGCGAGACCTTAGGCATTGAGCCGAACCATGACAACATCGATCGCGTGAAGAAGATCATCATGGCGATTGCCAACGGCTCAAACATCTCGCCTGCCCTTATGACCAATGGTTCTGGCCGCTCTACGGCGGTTCAGCTGATACATGAGGCCTGTCCTGACATGCTCGCAAGCGAAAAGCTGCGGGTTGGTAAGCGGCTGCAGGTGCTAGTGCGTCAGTTTGTTGCCGCGCGCCGGGATCTATGCTTCATGGTGAACAAGAAGCCAACGCGTGAGAACCAGAAGGAAGTGTTCAGACAGTACTTCGTATGGGAACGTGAGGCGCGCTACAAGATTTGGAATGCTCTAGGAAAGACGGGTCTGCACCTACATGACGGTGTTGATGGTGTAAGATCCGACTTGACGCCTGAAGAGCTCATACACCACATTGCTCGCGAGACGTCTATTCGCGTATCTGTTGACTAGGAGGAATGATGGGACACTACAGAGCTGAGATGGTTTGCCCTGAGTGTGGTGAAGCGCTGTGCGACGTGCATAAGGGCCCAACCCCACCACCCGATACCCGGTGGTGCATTGAGCGTGATGTTGAGTTCACGATAGTTCCAGCTGAGGACTATAGAAAGGCGCACCCTTACTACATGGTCAACAAGGACCACAAGTTCTTTGATACCGTTGAGGATGCTGAGCAGCACCGCCAGTTCCTCATTGCTGAGGAAATGGGGTATCACAAGAAAAGGTTCCACGAGCTACGCAAGCTCTTGAATTCCGACTAACGCCCGTGAAAGTGTTTGAATTCCGGGCTCGATCAGTAGACTGGGAACATCGATTTTGCGGCTAGCTTAAGACGCTCGTTGATAAAGTCAACCGCCATCTCTCTTTCAGCTTGCGTCCAGTGCTTTACGGTATCGAATGGCCAAGCTCCTCTTGAAAAGTAGGAGATTTCCTGCACTGACTTGATAATCGCTCTAACCTCTGTACCCATTCGGACGTTGAACGCGCCGACCGCGTTCATGTCGCCCGCCAAGATCATTCGGTGAAGAAAGACACCGGGTTGATCGGAATTTCAACGTTGAAGTTTTCACCGCAATCGCGGCACTTCACGGGGACCAATAGGTCCGAACCCCAGTTGTTGATATTGTCCAGCTTCGAACCGATCTTGCTGACGGCCGTTGCGGGAATGCTTGCGACCCACTCACGGATGTGATCGGTGTTGGTCACGCCGTTCACGGCCTCCACCACGCCCATCATGAGAGCGACGAGGTTCTTCTGCTGATCCTCGTACGTGATCTCCTTCTTGTTCTCATTCTCTCGAATGAGATCGATCACCTGCTGGTACTTGTTTGGGCGAAGCTTAACCGCGAAGGTGCGGTTGTTGATGTTCACGTCGACGGTGTAGGTTGCCTCGATCGTTGTGGGATCAAGGAACACCATCTTGTTGATCAGAGTTTCGAGGTCGGCCGTGTTGGCATGCTCCTTGGCATTCTCGCACGTGTGGCGCGCGACAAACTCGTACGTAGGACCGTAGGTTACTGTTCTCAAGAAGATCATGACCGCGTCAACGTCCTTCGACAGGAGCTCGGCTGGCTTAAGGATGCCATCCACGCAGTGTGAGAAGACGGTCTCGACAGCGCCGCCGCTGAAGAGCTGATCTGGGTTCTTCATGTTGATCTCGTCGAGAGCTGACATCGGGTGAACGTGAATTTCACCGTCCTTGACGTTGTCAGCTAGCTCTCCATTCTTATAGAAGAGCCCCCTTGATGGCAGCTGGAACATGCGTCCAGGCAGCTTTAGGCCTTCGAGGAGTGGGTTGGTTGTCTGAGACATCCGGGTCTCCTATGTGTTCTGGGTATGCGGGATTGCGGATAAATATCCTATGGCACCTATTTACGCCGCTGGACTACCTCACCGGAACGCACTTCTAGATGGCTGAGCTCAATCAAGATCTTGAAAATGGCCTTGACCTGATTAGGAAGGCCTTCTATGGCTCATCAAAGAGCACAGGGCCTGCTAAGACCAGGAACGTCTACAAGGGCGTGTCTGGCACAGCGGATGCCACTGATGAAGAGCTCGAAGAGCTCGCGAAGAGCGCTGGAAAACTCACTGACATTCTCGACGAGCTTGCGACTACCGCTGAAACTGTCGATGAGACAATGCAGGATACTGGCGCAACCGTCAAGGTAACCAACAAGAAATACACAGACCTGATTGAAAAAGCAAATGCCGTCATCATTGCTTCTTCCGGCTCGTTTAGAAAACTAGAGCGCGAGGTTACGTACCTCAGCACCAAGAGCCTGCCAGAGCAGGACCGCTTCCTTAAGTCGTACTCATCGTCGGTCAAGTCACTGACGAACAAGTTCAGTCAGCAGGCGCGTAGCTCATCAATGCTTAGCGCGTCAATGATCGCGTCAAGCCATGAGATCCAGCGTGGCACAACAGAATACCATGAGATGATAGGCTCGCTGCAGGGCGCTGCTGGCTCCCTTAACCAGGGACTTCTTAGAGCGCTGGGCGCGTGGGATGAAAGCACGAACGGTGTCAAGCATGGCCTCGACAAAAACGTGTTCGCTGCGTTGCGCCTCAAGGCTGGCGAGGCTGAGGTTGCGCTTAACGACGCCGTTGCTGAGCTTGACGTTGGTACCATTGGTGACATTGCCAAGATGGGCACAGATCAGATCAAGGAGATGCTAAGCGACACGACTGAAACCCAGAAGAAGGTAAAGAAGCAGATCATCGCTGCAGCGGCACAACTTGCTGGCATGGGCTACAACGTTGGCGATAAGGTAATGACTGAGGGTCAAGTCGATTACGGTAAGCTAGAGAACCTCCGCACTAAGAATGGTATGAGCGATCTTGTAGAGGTCGTTAAGGAACTTGCGGAAATCCAGAAACAGAATGCCAAGTATTCTGGTAAGGCTGACGCCACTGCCAACCTTGCGAACAGCCCTCTTGGCGCTGCCATGTTCAAGCTCAAGGGCCTGCAGACTGAACTTGGAAACACGCAGGGCGGTTTCAAGAAACTTGGAGTGCTGACCCGCTTCTTTGGTAAAAGCCTCTTTGAAGCAGGTGCCGCCGCCAAATACTTTGGTGATTTCAAGGAAGCCGTCAAGAAGGGTTGGAGCGAGATCGTCAGTTTCAACACCGCGCAGATCCCAGCCTCGTTCAAGAACGTACAGATTGCAAGCATGAAGATGGGTATGTCCTTTGAGGACACAGTCAAGTTCATGCAGCAGAATAAGCGCGCGATGGGTATCTACGGCGATAACTTTGGTGCGTTCACTGGCAACGTCGGTAAGTCATTCAGAAAATTCGGCTACAACATGGAGCAGGCATCTGAGATCGTCGGCCCAGCGATGGACGCTGCAGCGTCAGGCTTCACGAACCTCAAGGGCGCTGACGCGCTGCCGAAGTTCATTGACAAATCAATGCAGTCCTTCAAGCGCATCAGCGGCATCGTTGACATTTCGGCAGCCGACTACATGAAGCTCAACGCTGAGCTTCTTAGCAACTCATCAATTCAGAACACCCTGCTTGGTATGAGCCAGCAGCAGCGTGAGGCCGCCGCGGATGAGATCGTCGCGCGGCGCGATAACTATGTTCAGCTTGGTCTATCAACAGCACAGGCACAGAAGCTTGTTGAGGCGCAGGAAGCACAGCAGCGTGAAGGTGTAGTCTCACGCGTCCGTGAGGGCGCCAAGGCTATGATGCTTGCAGCTCAGGCAGGCATGAGCCCTCAAGAGCAGATGCGCATCATGCAGCTGGCGCGCAAGGGAAGAAAAACAGACGCTGAGAAGACAGAACTTCAGCAGCTGGCCGGAAGGGCCGGCGCCGGCATTGAGCGCAGAGTTACTGACGCTTATGGCCAGAGCGAGGGTGCTGGTGAAGCCGCGCAAACGCTTGCAGAACTTATCTCGCCTGGCGGTGAGCTAGGTAACATGATCAACGCTGGTAAGGAGCTCGCGCAGAAGAAGGCCGCTGGCCTTGATGTAGACGACGCAACCGCTAAGAAGATGGGTGATAAGTCGCAAGGTTCTGCTGCCGTTGCAGATATCAGTCAGACGCTCAATCAAATTAGTTCGGTCATGAAAAACACCTTCGTGGTAGCCCTCCTATCGGGTACTGCCGCACTGGCCGCCTTTATTTTCAGCCTTCGTGGCGCAAGCAAATCACTGCCGGGTGGTGGTGGAATGCTTGGCGGTATTGTCCGCGGCGGTGGTGGAATGCTTGGTAAGGGTCTCGGAGCAATCGGTGGCCTAGGTGCCAAGGCAGCTACCAAGCTTGGTGGTGGCCTGGGTAGCGTCCTGGGCAAGGGTGCAGGTCTGGCAACAAGGGGTGGTGGTGCCCTGGGCAGGTTCGCCGCGGGTGGTGCAGGTAAGATTGGCGCCAAGGCAGTTGGTAAGTCCCTCCTCAAGAAGATCCCGCTCATCGGCCTTCTCGCAGGTCTAGGATTTGGTGCCTCAAGAGCGCTGTCCGGAGACTGGACTGGTGCAGGTCTAGAGGTTGCCTCAGGTGCGGCAAGCACCGTTCCAGGTCTAGGAACGGCTGGCAGCCTGGCAATCGACGCAGGTCTGGCAGCAAGAGACATCGCGAAAGCTCAACCTAGCGTCAGTCAGCCAGGTCAAGAAGCCGAAAGTTCATCAGTAAATAACCTGTCTGATACCTCAAGTACGAATGATGAGGGCGAGCGCGTTGCCAACGTGCAGGACGCTACGGCCCACGACTACCTGGCGACAATCGCCGACAACATGGTCAAGGCGGTCACAGTGCTTCAAGCCATGGCTGCTGCAGGTAATGAAGGCCCACAGCGCGCCGTCGCTGCAAGGCTGAATAGTCAGGCACGACAGATCCCAACGGCGAATGGATTTATCACAGGGCGTCAAGCGCCCGGTTAACGTAGGAAAATAATGGCGACCTGGCAAAACTATTGGCGCATCATCACCCCCGCGTCAAGGAAAGAGCTCTACAAGCGCCCGTCCGTTAACATGGACGATGGCATGGACCTCAACAGCGCGGGGTATGCTTCGTTCTCAACGATCGCTTGGTTCTCAAACCTTCTCAAGGGCTCGACGGCCCGCATGCAGCGCTACAAGCAGTATGACGCCATGGATCTTGGCGACGTCAACCGCGCGCTTGACATCATCGCTGAAGAAATGGCGGCGCCAGACAAGCGCACCAATCTTCCATTCCTCATCGACTACCAGACTGAGGAAAATCAGACGATCTCTGATACGACGACGACAACCATTCGTGCAGCTCTTCGCCACTGGGCAAAGTTCCACACCCTCAACAGGCGCGTGTTCAACATCTGCCGCACGATGATCAAGTATGGCGACTGCTTCTTCCGCAAGGTGTCCGACACCAAGCAGTGGGAATACGTTGACCCAACGCGCGTCATTGGTATCGAGGTGGACCGTGAGGGCAACAAGGTCGCGTACCACATTCGCCCATCTAGCTTTCAGAACTCGACGGCGCAGGCAACTCGCTACCCTGGTCAGAGCGCGACCGTTGACAGCGTTGAGGTAACCCCATCAGCGGTAATGATCCACTTCACCATGTCAGATGACATGGGTTCCTCGGCGCCGTTTGGTTTGTCGGTGCTGCAGGCAGCGTTCAAGGACTTCCAGAAGCTGACGATGCTTGAAGATGCCGCGATCATCTACCGCATCGTGCGTGCACCAGAACGTCGCGTGTTCTACCTCGACGTTGGTAACATGCCACCGGTGCGCGTAAAGCAGTACATTGAGGGAGTGCGCAACGACATCCGTCAGAAGCGCATGCCGAACACCGCTAACCAGGATCAGACGGATAGTCAGTACAACCCTGAGAGCATTCAAGAAGATTACTTCTTCCCGGTCACCGGCTCAGGCCGTGGCTCTCGCGTTGAGACGCTTCCTGGCGGAGCAACTTGGGAAATTCCTGAGCTTGACTACTTCCTCGACCGTGTGTTCCGTGCCCTGCGCGTTCCATCTTCGTACATGCGCGGCCAGGAAAAGACACCGCCAGGCGCAACTGACAATGACGGCAAGACCGGCGTTGCGTACATGGAAGAGCGCATCTTCGCAAACTTCGTGCAGCGCCACCAGGCAAGCATTGACAGCGTGTTCGACAAGCAGTTCAAGGACTACCTGTCGGCGACTGGCATCAACGTCGACCATGAGCTGTTCGTTCTGAAGCTTGTTGAGCCGCAGAACTTCTCAATCTACATCAAGGCCGCGCTCGATACCGAGCTCATCACGTCGTTCAAGGCAATTGAAGATACGCCTTACATGTCCAAGCGCTTCATGCAGGAACGCTTCCTCGGTCTGACCAAGGACGACATCCAGATGAACGAGGCAATGGTTAAGCAGGAGCGCAACATCAAGGGCGTTGCTGCCATTGACGAAATTCAGCAGATCTACGACCCAGCCGTCTACGAGAACCGTGACAAGCTCAAGGTAGAACAGCCAGAGGAAATGCCTGCCCCAGAGGGTGGTGAAACGCCGGAAGCTCCAGTCGGCGCTGAAGAAGGTGGCGCTGAGCCATCAGAACCACCAGCACCGAAAGCGCCGGAAGCTCCAGTCGCATAGTAAAAGTGCCGGCGGCTCAAGCCCTGGCACTTTTTGACACTCCCTAGGCAGCTCCATATAAATACCACGAACACTATCAGGTTGACACGCGATCCTCGTGTCTAAGGAGCCCAATGAAGCAGCAGATCCTTATCGAGCACTTCTCCCCGAGTGAAGCACAGCTCGTAGAAAGCCGCGACGCGTCAAAGAACCTCTACCTCGCAGGCCGCATGATGGCCGCCGAGATGAAGAACCTCAACCAGCGCATCTATCCAAAGAACGAGATCGACCGCGCAGTTCAGTTGATCAACACCCGCATCAAGGAAGGTACCTCGATCATGGGTGAGCTCAACCACCCAGACAACCTTTCCATTGACCTCAAGAATGTTTCACACATCATCACTGAGGCCTGGATGGACGGCAACAACGCCGTCGGCAAGTGCAAGATCCTCAACACCCCATCTGGACAGATCGTTCAGAACCTCATCGCCGGCGGTGTTCGCCTTGGCGTCTCTTCACGCGGCACTGGCAACGTGAACCATGAGGGCATCGTTGAAGACTTCTCATTCGTAACGCTGGACATCGTGGCTCAGCCATCTGGTCCAGGCTGCTACCCAGACGTCGTGCGTGAGGCCGTCGAGGACAAGAAGATCCTCTCGCTCGCCGAAGCCGTCGTCAATGATCCTAAGGCACAGAAGTACCTCAAGGAAGCAATCCTCAAGTTCGCCAACAGCCTCACGAAGAAGTAATCATGAGCCTACTAGTCGAACTATGCAACATCGCCGAAGACAACCGCCTTGATGAGGCCTTCACCCTTGCCAAGGCCGCCGATAAGGTCGGTCTCAGCGCTGATGAGGCCCACAAGTGGTCCAACAAGTGGAAAAAGTTTGCTCGCAAGTCAGATGGCGTGAACAGCGCAAGCGCGTTCGCATCGTTCAAGGACGGAGAGCTGCACGTTGTTGTCAACGGCAAGAAGCAGGGCGTCTCCGCCGAAAAGAAGGCTGAGCTTGCCAAGGTATTCAAGCTGATCAGGCTGATCTATCTCTCCAACTCAAAGGTGCAGGAGAACTGGTTTGAGAAGCTCCACAAGGCGCTTGACCTTCCAGCGATGCCGCGCGGCGGTTCCGGTCGTGAGGGTCACAAGGCCCGCCTCGACAAGATGGAGCCAGTCGAGCTACTGACAAAGATCAAGAAGGACATCGCCGACGAGCGTGGTCATACTGACTTCGGCGTCGATGATGTCAAGGGCCATGCAGAACGCACGGCTGCCCGTCTCGGTCACACTGACAAGAGCGTCTACTGGAACAAGATCAAGCACATTGCCACACCAGGCAGCAGCTTCACCGCGACGCGCCGCAAGGCCGTTGGCGAAGCGGCTAAGGCACCAACACCTGATGTCGTGGTGCATGTTGCAGACAGCGATGCTACCGGTAACACTGATTGGAATGATGATGATCGTCAGTCAATGGTAAAGCCAGCAATCGACAGGGCAGTGCCAAAGTTCGATGCCTTCATCGTGACCGACAACGCTGACAGCAGGCACGGTGACACGTTCATCTCAGTGATCGCTAAGGCGCTCAAGAGCAACGGCTACAAGTCTGTTGGTCATGTTGATGATGGTCGTGTTGCAGACATCGGTCAACCAAATGTAAAGTTCGTCTACAAGACGCACGGCGACACCGTCGGATATGGACAGCTGTGGGCCAAGTCGAAGACAATCGACTGGGCAAAAGCTAAAGTCAAGCACGTCAACGTCAGCGCCGCCTAAAGGATAAATCACATGCTCAATGAAACACGCCTCGGCCGCCTCGCTGGTATCGCCGACATCCTAACTGAAAAGAAGAAATCAAAGAAGGTCAAGGCCGCCAAGTGGACGCCAGCACCAGAGTTCTTCAGCAACAGCTCAACTGAGATTGTCAAGGGCCTGCTCGCCGCTCCAGGTGGTCATGCAAAGGCGCTGTCACGTCTCAACACCTACATCACCCGCGCTGGTGACAAGCTGTCCGACAAGGACAAGTCACGTCTCGGTGACGCCAAGGAGAAGCTCGCCAAGAAGGTAGCCTCGATCCAGGAAGAAATTTCTGAGACGGCTCGCCGCTGCGGCATCTTCCTTGAGCGCAAGAAGCCTGATGAAGATCCAGACATGAACCTCCCTGGCGATGAAGAAGCTCCACCAGAGGGCGACGATGCCCCACCTGCAAAGGACGGTGAGGAAGAGGCTTCAAAGTCTGAGGACGAGAACGAGCTTCCAAAGATCGTGCAGCGCATCGCCAAGAAGGCGGTCGGCAAGGATGAGGAAGAGCTCGCCGATCTTCTCATGAAGGTCTACGATGCCGGCTTCAAGGACGGCGTAAAGTCGACCAAGGAAGACGAACCAAAGAAGGACAAGAAGGAAGACGACGCCGAAGCACCAGCTGGTGACGAGGGCGATGAGAAGAAAAAGAAGGACGAGTAATGGAGCTCACCCTTCTTCGCAAGCTTTCCGGGCTGAGTGAGGCTGTTATCCCAGTTGGGCAGCACTTCACCATCAGCGACGCCGGAAACATGAAGAAGGCAATCGATGCGCTGCTCGAGGCCGGCCTTGCCGTTGATCTCGCGCTTTCGATGGGAACATACTACTTCAACTTCAAGTCAGAGGACACCATCAATGAGGCCCGCAAGGTTGTCTCGAAGGTGATCGACAAGAAGAAAGAGACGCAGTGGAGAGAATAACATGAAGCTTACCGACCTACACGAAAAGCTCGACAACGAGACCAGCAAGACCGCCGCCAAGAAGGATGCTAAGGACGGCAAGTCCGCCTTTGCAAAGCTGCAGGCCGCCGCTAGGGAGCTCGACGTCGCCAAGAAGGAGCTCAAGAAGAACCCATTCGAGAGCGTCATCACTGAGGCAGGCAAGCTGCCAAAGCTCGTCGACACGTTCCTCGACAAGAACCAGCTCTATCATTTCGAAGGTGATCGTGGCGTTGGCAACCTTGAGAAGCTTCTCAAGGAGATCGGCTACAAAGGCCACAGCTTCAAGTACGGAACACCAGTTGAGGCGTTCTTGTCAGACAACCCTGGCGCCATCGAGGCGCTCATCGAGTGGATCAAGGAAACCAACGTCAAGGAGTGGGAGGATGCTCTCACCTCTGAAGATGATGAAGACGAGGATGAGGACGATGAGGAAGCTGACGACGAGGATGAGGACAAGGACAAGTAAAGTTTTAGCCGACGAAGGACCGGCTTCCGTTCTTCAAAACCCCATGGCTCACAGCCACTAGGAGATATCAAATGGACAAGAGAGACGCTCTCAAGAATATGCTGAACAACCTGATCAACGACAAGCCTGAAGAGGCTAGCCTTGATTTTCACAACTACGTTACGGCCAAGATGAAGGACGTAGCAGGCATCGCAGCTCCGGCCGAGGCAGCCCCTGAAGAGGTTGATGGCGCGGATCTTGATGACCCTGCGGTCGAGACGCCAGCGGTTGAAACCGACCCTGAGTAAGCTCGATAGGGCTCTAGCACGCCCGAAAGTGCTTGATTTTTTGAGAAAATTTTAGTGATCCCCTAAATACAACCGTACGTTTCACGCAGGTCTGAACATGGTTTAGACCCGATACGCGTAAGGTTCAAGCCCTTAGAGACGGCACCAGTCTCTAACCACCCCCATATGAAGGAGAAATTGCATGGATGAAATCCTAAAGCAACTGCTTAGCTCCGAGCTCCTGAGCGAAGAGGCTAAGACCGAAATCTCCACTAAGTGGGCTTCCGCCGTCGACGAATACAAGAAGGTCGTCCGCGAAGAAGTTACCATCGAAGTGAGACACGAAATTTCAGAGCAGTGGCAGACTGAGCGTGACGCTCTCGTAGAGAACGTCGAGGCATTCGTTGCCAAGAAGCTCGAAGAGGAAGTTGCCGAACTGAAGTCAGACATCGAGCGTTTCCGCGATCTCGAGGCAGAGTATGCCGAGAAGATCGTTGAAGAGAAGCACACGATGGCAGCTCAGCTCAGCGGCGAACTCGATCAGCTGATTGACAAGATGGACGCGTTCTTCGAGCTTCGTCTCGAGGAAGAGTTCAAGGAGCTCCGCGAGGATCTGGAAGTAGTGAAGCAGAACGACTTCGGTCGCCGTCTCTTCGAAGCTTTCGTATCTGAGTTCAACCGCTCCTACGTCGATGAGGATGCTATTCAGACGCAGCTTGCTGCAGCAACCAAGAAGGTTGAGGAAGCCGCTGGTGCCATCAAGGCACTTGAGGACACCAACGCCAAGATGGTTCGCGAAGCAAAGCTCGAGAAGATCCTCGCCCCACTACAAGGCAAGAAGCGTGAGCAGATGGCATTTGTGCTTGCAAATGTCGAGACTGCCCGCCTCGAAGAGGCCTACAACCACTTCATCGGTCGAGTGCTGAAGACAGAAGAAGCTGCACCAGCAGCATCAACTGCCGCAGCTACGAAGCCGGAAGCTGACAAGCCACTCTCCGAGTCGGCAACATCAGTAAAAACCGGTGACGAGTCTGTTGAGACTCCAGCCAAGCAAGCAGAACCAGCCAAGCAGGACAAGTATCTTCAGCTGAAGAAACTTGCTGGCATTTAACCCCACAGTCCCTAAGGAGAAATCAATGGAACTTTTCGAAAATTGGGCAGAAACCAAAGAGACCCTTCTCGAGGGTCTGAGCGACAGCAAGAAGAAGATTCTCGGTCCAGTACTTGAGAACCAGCTTCAGCACTTGCAGGAAACTGCAGCTGCCGGTAACACCACCGCTGGCGCGATTGGCAACTTCCAGAAGATCGTCATCCCGATGATCCGTCGTATCATCCCAGGTACCGTCGCAACCGAACTCGTTGGCGTACAGCCACTGAGCGGTCCAGTCGGCCTGGTCTACTCCCTGCGCTTCCTCTTCGCTGAGGCAGTTACGGGTCCAGTTTCGACGCCATCTGGCCTCGACAACTCATTCGCTATCGCATCAGGCGACGAAATCTTCGCGAACAACTCGAAGACCAAGCGCTTCTACTCAACCTCGGACGCTCCAGTACCATCAGGTGGCCCAGCAACTGCTTCATCGGCAGGTGTAAGTGCTCTCACCTCTGACTACGAAGCATTCGGTGGTCGTGCTCTGACCCTCGAAGTCCTCAAGCAGACGGTAACCGCCGGTTCCCGCAAGCTGCAGGCTCGTTGGACCCCAGAAGCAATGCAGGACATCAAGGCATCCCACGGTCTCGACCTGGAAGCTGAGATCACTGCATCTCTGTCAGCAGCCGTTGTGTCAGAAATCGACAACGAAATCATCAATGATCTCATCGCCCTCGCAGGCACCACTGAGAGCTTCGACATGGCCGGCACCTTCACGGGTGTTCCAAACTACGTTGGCGACCGCCACGCAGTTCTCGGCGTGCTGATCAACAAGGTGGCCAACGAGATCGCTCGCAAGACCCGCATGGGTCCAGCCAACTGGATCGTTGTTTCGCCACTCGTGGTATCGGTTCTGCAGTCTGCTTCGAAGTCCGTCTTCGCGCCAGCTGTCGCCGGTTCATTCGCTGGTCCAAACAACACCAAGCTCGTCGGTACGCTCAACGGTTCGATCAAGGTGTACTCGTACATCTACTTCGACCAGGGCACCGAGCCAGTCCTCCTTGGTTACAAGGGTGGTTCTGGTGAGATGGACGCCGGTTACTTCTACTGCCCATACATCCCACTGATGTCCTCGGGCGTGGTCGTGGATCCAAACACCTTCAACCCACACGTTTCGCTCATGACCCGTTACGGTAAGGCAACGTTCACCAGCACGGCAACGTCGCTCGGTAACTCAGCCGACTACTACGGTCGCATCAGCGTCGCCAACCTCTCGTTCGTCTAAAACCGAACGACGTTAGCAAACGTCAAGTTGATTGCATCGATGAAAGAGAAAGGGGCTTCGGCCCCTTTCTTATTGCCTGTTGTAAATATCGACCAGCTGATAGTGCATCGCACATACGTTTTCACGCACTAGTTAGGAGAAATTCTCATGGCAATTCTTACCAAGCTTTCAGATGTCTATGCTGCTCTCGATGAAGCCATCGACGCAATGAGCCCAGGCGATGAACTGGACACCGTTCAGCACATCGTTACGTACCTCAAGAACCGTCGTGGTGTTCTCTCAGAAGCCGTCAACACAAACGCAGACCCAACTTCCTTCACCTTTGCTGAAGACGACGTTGGTGTGTTCGACCACCTGTAATCAACTTCCAATGTTGATGTTGAAGGGGGCTTCGGTCCCCTTCTTTTTGCCTCTCAACCGGGATTTTTGACTGCGCAGCCCATTTCCATAGGCTGCCCTGCCCGCGTGTACTTCTACGCTCCACTGTGATATTATGTTAAGTGAAGCACTTCGCGGCTTCACTGTGGGCTCTTTAACAACATGTTGAGGAAGGAACAATGACGTTCGTTCACGTTGATCGGAATTTTTGCACGACGACCGAGCTTAAGCATTCGGCGGCAGTCGCTCTCGGCGCCGCTAAACACACTGAACTTAAGGCACACATCAACATCACCGAGTTTGCGCTGCTAACGACCAACAGGGCAGTTCGAGAGGGATCAGAAGAAGTTTATGCAACGGCAGTACAAGCACACCTGCTGGCCATCGAGCACTACAACAAGGTTCTTGCTCCTAGAGAAGAGCCGAGGACGATAGACGAAATCAATGAAAGAGCAATTGTCAAGCTGCGGTGGAAGTACTACTCGATTGCGCTTGACGCGCACAAGAGAGCAGCAACGATCTGCCAGTATCTTCTCGATAGACTTTGAAGCGAAGGGACGCCATCGAGCGTCCCTTCTTTTTGCCTCGGAGTTGACGATAAATACCTTCGTCACAACAACACCCCACCTCAATGAAAGACCTCTACAAGTTCCTTGCCACCGTCATGGTCACAGTTCCAGCGGTTTCCTCCTCACAGGTCGAAGTACCACCTCTCTCGGCGCAGTTCCTCCCTGTAGTCGAGCAGTTCGAAGGTGTTGGCGTCGACATGTCCTACGCGCGGAAGCGCATTGCGTTCCTCGAGACGCGCGTTGCCGACAAGAACTACCCGCTGCCGTTCAAGACGGCGCAGGAAAGCGCTGAGTGCGCGATCACGGTAACTGTTCACACTGAGCAGCGCAGTGGAAAGACAACGCCGGCGGCGGAAGAACTTGAGCTTAAGCTTCTAGCTAAGTTCTGCAAGATAGACCTAAAGTAGAGGGGCCTTGCGGCCCCTCTACGGTCAGTGATGATCGCTCTCTTTGCTTTCCTGCTGGTGGATGCCGGTGAAAAATCCTCCAATGTAGGCCGACATCATCAGCTCCTTCAGAAGCAGCTTGCGCTCTACTACGTCGTTGGTGAGCACCTTGACGATCTCTCCTTTCTGTGTCAAGATGTTCTCGATAGTTGCGCCGACTTCAGCTGTCTTATCGATCATCAGTGATATGGTGGTTTCATTTGCATCTGCCATCATCTCTCCTTTTCACTACTGACGTACCATTATAAGTCCTGCGGCACGCTCGAACCGTCGGAAATGTAGTCCTTGGACTACAAGAACTTCTCGATATGTAGTCCTTGGACTACAAGAAATGAAATTTGTAGTCCAAGGATTACGATCTTGTAGTCCAAGGACTACAAGACGCGCGAAGGACTACAGCGCACGTAATCCTTGGACTACAAACGGAATATCCGTTGGACTACATCCCGCATATGTACACTGCCCGGCCACATTTTATTATTGCATTGTCGACGAGGTTAACGCCTGATCGACAAGACCGTGAAACACGATGTTTATCACACACGATGAAGGAGAAATGACATGACGAAGTTGAACACATTGGTGAAGAATGCCCTGAACCTCGGCGTCAAGAATGAAGCTGCGGCGAAGGCGATCATACGACGGCACGGCATCGACAGCACGCGAAAGCTGGTCGAGGTCATCACCGCGAAGGACCGCGGGCCGAACGTAATCGTGAGCGACATGAAGGTGTCCGAGCGCAGCATGCCCACGCTGCTGGCGAAGCAGGTGCTGAGGAAGTCGCCGGTGAAAATCCGCGGCGCCCGCACCGGCGGAGTGAAGCTGCCAGGGCCACGCGGCTACCGCTTCGGGCCGGTCTGGCTGAAGTCCATCGCAGAAGGCAAGGGAATTGCCGTCCACCCCTCGAACCTCCCGAAGCTGCTGGCAACGGCGGCGAGCAGGAAGGTCAACATCGCGCGGAACATGCCGCAGGAAGAGATCGCGAGGCTGGTTGCCAGACACCTCAGTTGACCGTGATCGAAAGCGAAAAGGGCCCAGCAGGAAGCTGGGCCCTTTTACTGTCTGCGAGAGAAGCTTAGCAGCTTTCTTCCATTCCTGATGGAAGCCAGACACCGGCGAAGTTGGCACCAGGAGAGTAAGGGCTCTCGTCGCTGTACTCAAGATCTTCACCGTTCACCTGTACGGTAGCATCGTGTTCTTCAGCTGCAGTGTGGATCTCACCGAGCAGTTCACCAAGCTCGAACATCTTATCAAAGTACTTCGACGCATTTTCCTCGAGCTGCTTCAGGGTAACGGCCATTTCCTCGGCCTTCCTGAACTTCTTCTGCAGGTCAGCGAGCGCCTTTGGGTCCAGCTTCTCGCCTGGAGATGTCAAGATTTTGAATGGCATGTTGATGATCCTTGGGGAGCAAAGCTATATTTACCATTGCTCGATCATCTGTGAGGCTACCAGCAGGTCAGCCATAAATACACCATCGACCACGAACGGGCATCTATCATGCGGGTTAGTGAACTTCTACAGGAAAGCAAGGCGGCCTCAAGCAAGCTTGACCAGCTGTTCTTGGACTTCACCGCGAAGACGGGAAAGAAGCTTCACTTCAGCGAAGGTCACAAGGGGCTTGGCGGCACGCCGGGCCCAGGTC